>Ga0075471_10001055_pt1 | contig 17662 bp, 13 predicted proteins | sample DEB19_08_DNA_2_FD_74787 | JGI IMG/M metagenome (GOLD analysis project Ga0075471, IMG submission 74787) | Aqueous microbial communities from the Delaware River and Bay under freshwater to marine salinity gradient to study organic matter... | ecosystem: Environmental > Aquatic > Marine > Coastal ... | reverse complement strand
TGCTGGACCAACGACGAGGTCGCGCTCGACGGGCCGACTTGGCGGATGCCCAAGCGACGCGTGCTGCCGAAGCCCCTGCAGGATCCCCACCCGCCGATCTGGGGAGCGACCTCGTCCGACGAGGGACACCGGCAGATCGGCGCGCTCGGGCTCGGCCTCTGCTCGTTCGCCGTCGGCATCCCGCCCGAGTCGGTGAAGGAGAAGATCGACCTCTACCGCGAGGCGATCGCCGGCTGCGCCTCGCCGATCGGCCGCTTCGTGAACTCGCGCGCCGCGACCTTCACGATGACCCTGTGCGCGCCGACGCGCGCGGAGGCGATCGAAACCGCGCGCGAGTCCTTCGAGTGGTACCCCAAGGCGGGGGCGCGCATCATCGGCTCGCTCGCCCGGTGGATGGACGAGCAGGGGCGCGACCTCGGGAACTACGCCTACGCGGGCGACATGCGCTCGGTCGACGACTCCGGCGCGCTCGACCTGATGAGCCTCGACGACCTGACCGGGGCGGGCGCCTGCGTGCTCGGGACGCCGGAGGAGTGCGTCGAGACCTGCGAGCGCTACCGCGCGGCGGGCGTCGACCTGCTGCTCTGCCTCGTGAATCCCTACAGGATCCCGCACGCCAAGGTGATGCAGACGATCGAGCTCATGGGCCGCTTCGTCCTCCCGCGGTTCCGCTGAGCCCGACGCGCGGACTTCGCGAAGATCGGGCGACGAACGCGCGAGGGCGCGTCACGCGCGGGGCGCGGGGTCCCCCGAGTCCAGCAGCCGCAACGACCAGGCGCCGCGATGGGTGGCGCAGGCCGCGCCGAGAAACGGCGCCGAGCCGGCCATCGACCCCGCCCAGCCCGCGGGCGGCCGCACCGCGAGCAGCCCGCTCCCGTTCAGGCGTCCGCGCCGCAAATCGAGCGGCGTCGTCACGAGCTCGGCGACGGTCGATCGCACGCCGCGCGCGGCGAGTCGCGCGAGCATCGCGTTCGGGCGGGTGAGGCTCTTCACCGGGTACCAGAGCAGGAAGGTCGCGCGATCGGTCGCCGCGACCGCGTCGGCGAGCGCGTCGGGAACGCGGAGCCAGTCGTCCTTCGCGCTCCAGGGCGGATCGACCAGCACGACCACCGCGCTCGCGGAGGCCTCGGCCGCATGCACCTCCCGGGCGAGGCCCGCGAGCCCGTCCCCGGACACGATGCGCGCGCGCGAATCGCCGTCGAAGAGCCGGGCGAGAGCCGCGTTCGCCGCAGCGTCGCGTTCCCAGAGCGAGAGCCGGTCGTCGGGCTCGAGCAGCGCGCGCGCGACGTCGGGCGAGCCCGCCCAGGAACTCGAGCGTCCGGCGTAGCCGAGCCGACGACAGAGCCCGATCCAGCGGGCGACGGGTTCGGGCACCGCCCGGGGCTGGGCGTCCGCGGCCGCGACGACGCGCTCGATGCCGGCGCTCCACTCGCCGGTCGAGCCGAGACGATAGCGCCCCTCGCCGGCATGGCTCTCGAGGTAGTGCATCGCGCCGGACGCGGGGCGCGCGAGGCGCAGGGCTTCGACGAGCCCGAGGTGCTTCCAGGCGTCCCCGACGTTGCCGGCATGGAAGCCGTGGCCGTAGTCGGGCGCCGCGGAGTCCCGGTAGCGCGAAGCGCCGTCGCTCACGACGAGCGACCGGAGGCCGAGCGGCTTCGGCGCGGCTTTCGTTCGACGGCGAGCCAGGTGTCCTCGAGCGCGAGCGTCGCGTGCTCGGCGCCGGCACGAACGCGATACGCGGGCGACGACGGCCCGAGCCGACGCTTCTTCCCGCCGCTCTCGAACAGCAGTCGGCCGCGGAGCACGCGCAGGACCTGCCCGTGCGGGTGGGCATGGGGCGGCTCGGCGTGGCCCCGGGGCTTGAACACGAGCAGGAGGTCCGGCGCGAGCCCGAACACGGCGCGGCGGCCGGTCGCGAGGCTGCGGATCGGGACGTCTCGCGGCGAGCGCGACGACGCCGGCCGCGCGCGCGAGGATCGGCCCGTGGCGGCTGCCATCGTTCAGCGAAGCCCGTAGGCGACGATCTTCTTGTGGAGCGCCACGCGAGACACCCCGAGCAGTCGCGCCGTGCGGCTCACGTTCCCGCGCTGCTCGGCGAGCGACTCCGCGATGTAGGCCGCCTCGAACTCGGCCCGGGCGCTGCGCAGAGGCTTGCGGGGGGCGGTCGCGCCGCTCCGGCCGCGGTCGGCCCCGTTCGAGGATCCCGCGGCGATGGCGGCCGGCTCGGCCTCCGGCTCCGGCGCGAAGAGCTCCGGGTCGAGGTCCTCGATGCCGATCGGATCGCCGTCGGGCGCGAGGGCCGCCGCGCGCACGAGGGCGTGCTCGAGCTGGCGCAGGTTGCCGGGCCAGCGTCCGGTCGCGAGCAGCTCCACCGCCTCGGGGGCGATGCCCGCCGACCGGTGACCGAGGCGTTCCTGGGCCTCGGCGGCGAGCCGCGCCGCGATCGCCGGCAGGTCTTCGACGCGCTCGCGCAGGGGCGGAACCCGGATCGGGAAGGCTGCAATGCGGAAATAGAAGTCCGACCGGAAGCGTCCCGCTCGCGCCTCCGCCTGGAGGTCGCGGTGCGTCGAGGCCACGACGCGAGCCTCGAGGCGCCGGGGCGTCGACTCCCCGATCCGGACGTACTCCGAGCACTCGAGCATGCCGACGATCCTCGTCTGCAGGCTCGCCGGCAGGTCGCCGACCTCGTCGAGGAAGACGGTTCCTCGCCCGGCGGAGTCGAGCAGGCCCGCATGCTCGGGCTGGGAGGCGGATCGCGCCCTGCCGAACAGTTCGCTCTCGATCATCTCCTCGGGCAACGACGCGCAACGAAGGACGACGAACGGCTCGCCCGCGTTCGGCCCGAGATCGTGAAGGCGACGAGCGACCGCCCCCTTGCCCGTCCCGGTCTCGCCCTCGATGAGCACGGGGAGGTCGGTTCGGGCGGCGGCCTGGAGCTGGGTTGCGAGGAGGCGCTCGGCGAGCGAGCGATGTCCTTGCACCGTCCGGTCACCCTTCGCTGGACGGGACCTGATCCCGGTGCCGCTCGTCACGGGGTGAGGGAAATCACGCCTGTTCCTAGGGCGCAACCCTACGAATCACTCGGAATCCCCCCTAGGGGGCGGCGCGCTGCGTCTTTCCCGCCGCCCGCTCGAAGATCTCGAACCGGGCGATCCCCGCCTTCTGGAGGAGAAACGCGGCGAGAATCCTCAGGATCTTGTTCCCGTAGACGACGCTGTCCCGGAAGCTGATGCTCGAGGCCTCCGGGAAGTACCGGACCGGCATCGGCGCATCGCCGAGAATGAAGCCGTGGTAGGCGGCCTGCGCGAGGAATTCCGCGTCGAAGCCGAAGTCCTCCGAGTTGGACTCGAAGGCCACCGTCTCGAGCACCTCGCGGCGGTAGGCGCGAAAGCCCGAGTGGCCTTCCGCGAGGTTCTGGCCGAGCACCACGTTCATGAGCAGCGTGAGGATCCGGTTCATCAGGTACTTGTAGGCGGGCATGCCCCCGCGCAGGGCCTCGCGGCGGGTCCGGATGCGCGCGCCGAGGATCACGTCGCAGACGCCCTCGCGCAGGAAGCCGACGAAGTTCGGCACCAGCCGCGCGTCGTACTGCCAGTCGGGGTGGAGCATGACGACGATGTCGGCACCGCGGTCGAGCGCGGTCCGGTAGCAGGTCTTCTGGTTGCCCCCGTAGCCGCGGTTGCGCTCGTGACGCACGACCACGAGCCCGAGCTTCTCGGCGAGGTCCGCCGTTCCGTCGCGACTCGCGTCGTCGACGAGCACGATCTCGTCGGCGGTGCCGGGCGGGACGTCGGCGAGCGTCCTCTCGAGGGTCTGCTCGGCGTTGTAGGCCGGCATGACCAGGATCACCTTCCCCGGAGCCATCGCGACAGAGCGTAACCGACCGCGGCGAGGCCCGCGACGGCCCCGAGGCGCGCGCTGGCGGGGTCGTAGTCGAATCGCACGCGGTGCGAGCCGCGCCCGACGCGCACCGCGCGAAACAGGGCGTTCGCGCGGCGCACCGGCGTCTCGACGCCGTCGACGGTCGCCGACCAGCCGGCGGCGTGGGCGTCGGCGAGGACGAGCCAGCCGTCGCCATCGGAGTCGACCTCGATCTCGACGCGCCGGGGCTCGTGGCGCACGATCCGGGCCGCGCGCGGCAGGGTCGCGACGTCGTCTCCCGACGGTGACGCGGCCGGGGCCTTGCCCGGGAGTCCGGGCTCGCCCTCGATCACGACCGTCTCGCGCAGGCGCGGCCCGAGGGCGAGCACTCGTTCGAGCGCCGCGTCCGCGTCCGGAGCCGCCTCGGCCGAGGACACGAGGTAGGCGCGCGGGAACGCGCCTGGCCGCGCGGAAGCCTCGACCGAGCCGCCCGTCCCGACGTCCGTCCCGGGCTCGAGCGTCCACCCCACCGCGGCCGCATCGAGGAAGGGGCCCGCTTCCGGCCGGATCTCCGGCAGCTCGTAGACCCAAAAGGTGTCGCGGCCGCCGAGCGCGCGTCCGAACCAGGCGTGGAAGGTCGCGAGCACCGGGACGTCGTAGCCGCGCACGTCGTGGAGGTCCGCGAAGATCCCCGTGCCGGGCGGCAGCACGTCTCCCGCGGCCGCGACGCGTGGCGGTGCCGCTCCCTCGGCCGAGATCGCGGCGATCGAGCGAGGCCGCGGCGGCAGCGCCTCGTCGGCGCGCACCCAGGGGTTCCAGGACACGCCCGCGAACCAGAGCTCCGTGAAGACGAGGCCGGCGACCGCGGGCAGCGCGAGGCGGTGCCGCTGCGACGCGAGTGATGCGCACGCGCCCCAGCAGAGCGCGAGGACCACGAGCGATCGGCGGGCGGCGTGCGCGAGCCCCTCCGCGACCCCGGCCGGCGCCGCCGCGCCGAGCGACGCGAACGACGGCTCGAGCGCGCGCGCGCCTCCCGCCGCGAGCCACGCGAGGGGGAGCGCCAGCGCCACGGCCGCGATCGCGAGCGAGCGACGTGCGCGTGCGGCAGCGAGCGTGGGCGCGAGCGGATCCCCGCGACGACGAGGGTCGAGCAGCGCATCGACGCCGAAGCCCGCGAGCATCGCGAGCGCGAGCAGCGGGAAGAGCACCGCGTAGTAGTTCGGGTTCTGCCGAAACAGCGGCAGGCGCACGAGGAGCCCGGCGACCGGCCCCGGGCCGGTCGCGATCACCCACCCGAGGGCGGCGATCGCCGCCAGCGCGAGCCGGGACCCCGAGGGCCGCGCGAGGAGCGCCGTCGCGGCGAGCAGCAGCGCGGCGAGTCCGACGTTCGGTGCGAGCGCGTGGAGCAGGTTCGGGCCGGCTCCCCACCCCGGGAGCGAGAAGAGGCCCGGCGAGAGCAGCGCCCACCACGCGACCTGCGGCAGGAAGAACGGGTTCGCGCCCGAGCGGATCCGCCAGGTCGCGCTGTCGAGCAGGAACTCGACGAACGGGAAGAGGACGATCGCGCCCATCGCGGCCCCCAGCAGGTGGCCCCCGATCCAGGTCGCGAACGCGCGACCCGTCGATCGTCCGGACGCGAAGCAGCGCATCGCGACCCAGGCCGCGCCCGCGACGGCCTCGAGGAACGCGATCTCGACGTGGCCGCCGAGGAGCTGCAGCGCGACGAGGACGCCGATCGCCGCGCGCACGCGCCCCCCGGGGCGGTCGACCGCATCCCCGGCGGCGGCAATCAGCAGCGGGAAGAGAGCAGTCGCGTTCGTGTGCGGGTGCGACAGCCAGAACACCCCGAACGAGCAGAACGCCCAGGCGAGTCCCGAGACGATCGCGGCTTCGGGCGACTGCCCGAGGCGGCGTCCGAGGATCCAGGCGGCGAGCCCCGCGAGCAGGAGCTTCGCGAGCGCGCTCGCGGTGAAGCCCCACGGCGGCGGCAGCAGGTAGTGGCCCGCGTTCAGCGGGAAGAGCACCGCCGACTGCGCGTCGGCGAGCAGCGGCGTGCCCGTGAAGATGGTCGGGTTCCAGAGCGGAAGCTCGCCGCGGCGGATCGACTCGCGGGCGACGAGGAAGAACGGCAGGAACTCCCGCGACTGGTCGTCGAGCACCCGGTTCACCGCGCGGGTGCCGGGGAGGGGGGGCGCGGACGGCGCGACCTCGCCCCGCCACGGCGACATCTCGCGCAGCGCCCCCGTCTGCGAGAGAGCGCGCCCCGTGAAGACCGGCCACGCGAAGAGTCCGACGAAGAGTGCCAGGATCGCGGTCGCGCGCGCCGTCTCTCGCGCCGAGGGCCAGCGTCCCGCGCCGGGTCGGGCCGACGGATCCCCGGCGGGCTCAGTCCCCGGCATCGTCGAGCGGGGCGCCGCCCGCCCGGCGGCGGCCGAAGCAGACTCCCCGGCGCGAGGAGTCGATGAAGTCGAGAAGCTCGCGCACCTCGGCCGTGGGCCCGCCGTGGACCGCCTCCTCCGCGAGCAGCTCCTCGCGCGCCCGCCGGAGATCGCGGCGGGTGAGGAAGAGCGTCCGGTAGGCGCGCCGGATCGCGGCGATCGCCGCCCGGTCGAGCCCGGCCCGCCGCAGGCCGACGACGTTCACGCCGACCAGGATGTTCTGCGGACGCACCGCGATCGTGAACGGGGGCACGTCGCGAGAGGCGGCGGCTCCTCCCTGCATCATCGCGAGTCGGCCGACGCGCACGAACTGGTGCACGAGCGAGTAGCCGGACACGAAGGCCTTCGGGCCCACCGTCGCGTGGCCGCCGAGCGTCGCACCGGTCGCGAGGATGACGCCGTCGCTCACCCGGCAGTCGTGCCCGACGTGGGAGTTCGTCATGAAGTAGCAGTCGTCGCCGACGACCGTGGCCTCCTGCTTGGAGCCGCGGTGCAGGTGGGAGCCCTCGCGGATCACGTTGCGGTCGCCGATCTCGAGGCGAGTCGGCTGCCCGCGCCAGGCGAGGTCCTGCGGCTCGTTGCCCAGCACGACGTGCATGTGGACGCGGTTGTCGCGGCCGATGCGGGTCCCGCTGCACACCTGGGTGAAGGCGCCGATCCGCGTGCCCGCCCCGATCTCGACGTCGTCCTCGACGATCGCGAACGGGCCGATCTCGACGTCGGGCGCGATGCGCGCCCGGGGGCTCACCACGGCGCGGGGATCGATCATCGCCGGGACCTCGCGCCGGCGCGCGAATCCGCCTCCGGGCCGGCCGCCCCCGCGACGCCCCCCGCCTCGACGGCGCCCTCGGGAGCCGGTTCGCCGGGGATCGCGTAGCGCTCGCCGAGCCAGCCCTCGAGGTCGACCAGGCGACAGCGGGCCGAGCAGAACGGCCGGTGGGGATTCCCCTCCCAGGCCGTCGCGTCGCCGCACCGGGGGCAACGTCGCTGCGCCATGCCGTCTTCCATATCGTCCGGCACGCCGGGGTTCCACGCTTGCGAGCACCGCGCCGGTCGCGGTTTGCGGGGCCGGTCGGGCGCGGCTAGGCCTCGGTTCCGGGCCATCCCACCATGCACCGACCGCCGCAGTTCTTCATCAACCGCGAGCTGTCCTGGCTCGCCTTCGACCGGCGCGTCCTCGAGGAGGCCTTCGATCCCTCGCAGCCCCTGCTCGAGCGGGTCAAGTTCCTCGCGATCTCGGCGAGCAACCTCGACGAGTTCTTCGAGATCCGGGTCGGCGGCCTGCTCCAGCAGGTCGAGTCCGGGCTCGAGGAGCGCGGCCAGGACGGGCTCACGCCGGCCGAGCAGCTGCGTGCGATCGCGCCCGAAGCGCACCGGCTCGTCGAGGACCAGAACCGCTGCTGGAACGACGTCCTGCTTCCCCAGCTCGCGCGGGCGGGCGTCCACGTGCGGAAGCTCGAGGAACTCGACGCGGTGGCCCGCTCCGCGCTCGACCGGTGGGCCGAGGCCTCGCTGCTGCCGGTGCTCACGCCGATCACCGTCGACCCGGCGCATCCGTTTCCGTACGTCCGCAACACGGCGCTCTGCATCGCGGCGCTCGTGGTCGCGAACGACGCCGACGGTACCCCGACCCGACGGCTGGGAGTCGTCACCGTCCCGAGCGTGCTGCCCCGTCTCCTGCGACTCCCCTCCGAGGGACGCGAGATCAGCTACGTCTTCCTCGCCGACCTCGTGCAGGCGCTCGCGCCCGTGCTCTTCCACGGGCTCGAGGTCGTCGAGGCCTCGTCCTTCCGCGTGACGCGGAACTCGAACCTCTACGTCGACGAGGAAGAAGCGGACGACCTCATGTCCGCCGTCGAGGCCGAGCTCCACAACCGGCGCAAGGGCGAGGCGGTGCGGCTCGAGGTCGAGCAGGACGCCTCCGCCGAACTGGTCGGACTCCTCCAGCGCAACTTCGACCTCTCCGACGAGCAGGTCTACCGCCTCGACGGCCCGGTCAACCTCGCGCGGATCATGCGCATCCACCTCGATACCCCGCGGTCCGACCTGAAGGACGAGCCCTGGAACCCGGTCGAGCGCCCGACGCTGGATCCCGCGGCCTTCTTCGACTCGATTCGCCGCGCCGACGTGCTGCTGCACCATCCCTACGACAGCTTCTCGGCGGTCGTGGACTTCGTGTCGATGGCGGCGCGCGACCCCGACGTCCTCGCGATCAAGCAGACGCTCTACCGCACCGGCGACGACTCCGCGGTCGTCAAGGCGCTGATCGCCGCGGCCGAGGCGGGCAAGGAGGTCACGGTCGTCGTCGAGCTCATGGCGCGCTTCGACGAGGAGGCCAACATCCGCTGGGCTCGCCGGCTCGAGGACGCGGGCGTGCAGGTGGTCTACGGGCTCGTCGGCCTGAAGACGCACTGCAAGCTCTCGCTTCTCGTGCGCTCGGAGCACGGGACGCTGGTGCGCTACGCGCACCTCGGCACCGGCAACTACCACCATTCGACCGCGCGCCTCTACGACGACCTCGGGCTCCTCACCGCCCGCCCGGACGTGACCGCCGACGTGGCCGAGGTCTTCAACGTGCTGACCTCGCTCTCGCCCGAGCCCCGCCTGCGCCGCATCCTGCTCGCGCCGACGGGCATGCTCGACGGCATGCTCTCCCTGATCCGCCGCGAGGCCGACCATGCGCGCGCCGGGCGGCCCGCGCGCATCGTCGCGAAGATGAACGCGTTGCTCGACGCGGACGTGATCGACGCGCTCTACGACGCCTCGGCCGCGGGCGTCCGCATCGACCTCGTCGTGCGCGGGATCTGCGCGATCCGCCCGGGACTCCCCGGACTGAGCGAGAACGTGCGGGTCCGCAGCGTGGTCGGGCGCTTCCTCGAGCACTCCCGCATCTACTCGTTCGACAACGGCGGCGAACCGGAGGTCTGGCTCGGGAGCGCGGACTGGATGCCCCGCAACCTGCGCAAGCGCGTCGAGGTCCTCTTCCCGATCGACGACCCCGAGATCCGCAGGCGTCTGCGCCGCGAGGTGCTGTCGCTCTACCTCGCCGACAACGTGAAGGCGCGCGAGCTGCGCGCCGACGGCACGGAGTTCCGCGTCCGGGCGGCCGAGGGCGAGCCGCCGATCGACGCGCAGGCATCCTTCATGCGCATCGCGCGCGGCGAGTCGCTCGAGTTCCCCGACGCCTTCGCGGACGTGCCGGTGCGGCCCACCGACGGCCCCGTGGCCCGGCAGCCCGGGGCGCCGCGGGCGGACACCGAGATCGAGCGAAGGCCGATGATCGAGCCGCGTCGCGCGGCGCCCGCCGCGCCGCTGCGGCCCGGTGGGCCGGCCGCCGACAACGCCTGATCCCATGCCGGCCGGAAGCGACGGCGAGGGAGCGCTCGACGGCGTTCGCGTCGTCGTCTTCGAGGCGCGGCGAGCCGTGGAGACGGCGCGACTGATCGAGCGACACGGAGCGGTCGTGATCGCGGCCCCGGCGATGCGCGAGGTGCCGCTCGAGGAGAACCCGGAGGCGATCGAGTGCCTCGACCTGCTGCGTCGCGGCGCGATCGACGTCTTCGTCGCGACCACCGGGGTCGGGTTCCGGCTGCTGCTCGCGGCGTGGGCGGGCCGGGTCGACGCCGCGAGTGCGGCCGCGCTGCTCTCTCGCACCTCGATCATCGCGCGCGGTCCGAAGCCGGTGCAGGCTCTTCGCGAGATCGGGCTCGCGCCGCTCGCCGTCGCCGCCGAGCCCAACACCTGGCGAGAGCTTCTCGCGGCGATCGACGTCGCGGGTCCCCTGGAGGGCCGGACGGTCGCGGTGCAGGAGTACGGCCGGCCGAACCGGGACCTGCTGGGCGCGATCGAGGCCCGCGGCGCCCGGCTCGTGCGCGTCCCCGTCTACCGGTGGGCGCTCCCGGAGGACACCGGGCCGCTGCGCGCGGCCGCCCGGACGATCGCGTCCGCAGAGGTGGACGTCGCAACCTTCACCACCGCGGTGCAACTCGAGCACCTGCTGGAGGTCGCGGGCGGGGAGGGGATCCGCGACGCCGTCCTGTCCGCGTTGCGGGACCGCGTCGTCGTGGCGGCCGTCGGGCCGACCGTGCAGGAGGCGCTGCGGGAGGCGGGGCTCCGTGCCGACGTGCTGCCCGAGCATCCCAAGCTCGGCTGGCTCGCGGCGGCGATCGCCGCGCGGGCGCGGGGGGCGATCGCGGCCAAGCGCGCGGGGCCGGCGGCGCGGGATCCTTTGCCGCGGCCCCGCCGCGATGGCTAGGCTCGGGGCATGCCCGCGGCCGAAGCTCCCTTCCTCCTCGCCTGTCGTCGCGAGCCCGTCCCCCACACGCCCGTCTGGCTCATGCGCCAGGCCGGCCGCTTCCTTCCGGAGTACCGCGCGATCCGCTCGCGCATGAGCTTCCTCGAGTTGTGCAGGAACCCCGACGCCGCCGCCGAGGTCACCCTGCAACCGGTCGACATCCTCGGCGTCGACGCGGCGATCCTGTTCGCCGACATCCTGCTCGTGCTCGAGCCGCTCGGTCTCGGCCTCTCCTTCTCGCCCGGCGACGGACCGTCGCTCGCGCACCCCGTCCGCAGCCCCGAGCAGGTGAAGAGCCTGCCGCGCGTCGACGTGGCGGATTCCCTCGCTTACGTCTTCGAGACCGTGCGCCGGGTGAGGAGCGGGCTCGCCGGTCGCGTTCCGCTGATCGGGTTCGCGGGCGCGCCGTTCACGCTCGCCTCCTACGCGATCGAGGGTGGCTCGTCGCGCAACCACGAGCGCACCAAGCGCTTCCTGCTCGAGCACCCCGCGGCCTGGAGCGACCTCATGTCGCGCCTCGTCGACGTCACGGCCGACTACCTGAACGCGCAGGTCGCGGCGGGCGCGCAGGCGGTGCAGGTGTTCGACAGCTGGGTGGGCCATCTCGCCCCGGCGGACTACTCGGAGGCGGTGCTGCCCCACATGCGGGACCTGTTCGCGCGGCTCGACCGGTCCGTGCCCGCGATCCACTTCAGCACGGGCACCGGCGGCTACCTGGAGCTCGTGCGCGACGCGGGCGGCGACGTCGTCGGCGTCGACTGGCGGGTGCCGCTCGACGACGCGTGGCGCCGCATCGGGTACGACCGCGCCATCCAGGGCAACCTCGACCCGGTCACGCTCCTCGGGCCGCGCGAGAAGGTGGTCGAGCGCGCGCGGCAGGTGCTCGCGGCCGCGGGCGGCCGCCGCGGCCACGTCTTCAACCTCGGTCACGGCGTCCTGCCCGAGACGCCGGTCGACAACGTCCGCGCGCTCGTCGACGCGGTCCACGAGTGGAGCGTGCGGTGAGCGAGTCGCCGCTCGCGAGCCGCGGACCTGCATCGGGCGGCGCGGCGGCGGCCGGAAGCGGCGCGCGACGGCGGGTCGCCGTGCTGGGCGGCGGCATCACCGGGCTCGCGGCCGCGCATCGCGCATCCGAGCTCGGCGCGGACGTCCTGCTCCTCGAGGCCTCCGACCGCCTGGGCGGCGTGATCGCGACCGAGCGCCGCGACGGCTGGGTGCTGGAACTCGGACCAGACTCGTTCGTGACCGACAAGCCGCAGGCGGCCGAACTCTCCCGCCGCCTGGGGCTCGGCGACGCGCTGATCCCGACGAACGACCGGTTCCGGCGCACGCTGATCGTGCACGACGGACGCCTCGAGGCGCTGCCCGAGGCCTTCCAGCTGCTCGCGCCCGCGCGCCTGCTGCCCTTCCTGCGGACGCCGATCCTGAGCGTCGCGGGCAAGCTCGCGGCGCTCCGCGACCTGGTCGCACCGCGCGGCGGGCCGGCCCCCGGCGAGGACGAGAGCCTCGCGTCGTTCGTGCGACGCCGGCTCGGCCGGGAGGTGCTCGACCGCATCGCGCAGCCGATGGTGGGAGGCATCTACACGGCGGACCCCGAGCGACTCTCGCTCGCGGCGACGATGCCGCGCTTCATCGAGCTCGAGCGGCGCCACCGGAGCCTGATCCTCGGCCTCATGCGGGGCGCGCAGGAGACGCCCTCGGGAACGAGCGGCGCCCGTTTCGGCCTCTTCGTGACCCTGCGCGACGGTCTCGAGAGCCTGGTCGACGCCCTCGCCCGCAGCCTCCCCGCGGGGTCGATCCGCACCGGGGCGAAGGTCGTCGCGGTGCGCCGGGCCGCCGGGCGCTGGCAGGTCGACGTCGACGGCGGCGGGACGGAGACGGTCGACGCGGTGATCGTGGGCCTGCCCGCGCCCCGCGCGGCCGGCGTGCTGCGCGGCGAGTCCACAGCTCTCGCGGACGAGCTCGCGGCGATCCCCTACGCGTCGTCGGCGATCGTGCTCCTCGGGTGGCGTCGAGCCGACGTGCCTCGTCCGCTCGACGCCTTCGGGCTGGTCGTGCCGGAGGTCGAGCGGCGTCGCATCATCGCGGCCTCGTTCTCGAGCGTGAAGTACGACGGGCGCGCTCCCGGCGACCACGTGCTCGTCCGCGTCTTCCTCGGCGGAGCGATGCACCCCGAGGCCGTCGCCGCGGGCGACGCCGAGATGCTCGCGACCGCTCGCGCCGAGCTGCGCGACCTGCTCGGCATCACGGCCGAGCCCGTGCTGCAGCGGGTCGGCCGCTGGCCGGAGTCGATGCCGCAGTACCACGTCGGCCACCAGTCGCGCGTCGCGCGCATCCGCGGGCTCGAGGCGGATCTCCCCGGGCTCGCGCTCGCCGGCAACGCCTACGACGGCGTCGGGCTCTCGGACTGCGTGCGCAGCGCGGAGGCCGCGGTCGCCGCAGTCCTCTCGGACCCGGCGGCGAAGCGGTCCCCGGCGGCCGCCCCGGCGGGCGGCGCGCCGAGAGCGCGCGCGACGGCGACGGCGTGAGCGCGCGGCGGGCGCGGGGCGCCCTCCTCACGGTCGAGGGGGTGGAAGGCGCGGGCAAGACGACGCAGGCGGCGCGCCTCGTCGAGGCGCTCGCGGCCTCGGGCCGCGAGGCCCTGCTCACCCGCGAGCCGGGCGGCACCGCGCTCGGCCGCGACATCCGTCGCATGCTGCTCGCGCTCGACGGGGAGGTGCCGGCGCCGGAGGCCGAGCTCCTGCTCTACCTCGCCGACCGGGCCCAGCACGTGCGCCGCCTCGTCGGCCCCGCGATCGAGCGTGGCGCGATCGTCGTCGCCGACCGCTTCTCCGACTCGACGATCGCCTACCAGGCGCACGGGCGCGGCCTCCCGCTCGAGACGGTGCGCGTGATCGACGACTTCGCACGCGGGGGCGTGGCCCCGCTGCTCACCTTCGTGCTCGACCTCGATCCCGAGGCCGGGCTCGCGCGCGCGCGCGCCACCGGCCCCGCGGACCGGCTGGAGTCCGAGGAGATCGCCTTCCACCGCCGCGTGCGCGAGGGCTTCCGGGCGATCGCCGCGGCCTCCCCGGGCCGCGTCGTCGTGCTCGACGCCTCCCGCCCGGTGGACGAGATCGCGCGCGAGATCGCCTCGACCGCGATGCGCCGGCTGGAGGGTGCGTGAAGCTCGACGGCATCCTCGGGCAGGAGCGCGCGGTCGACCTGCTGCGCCGGTCGCTCGCGGCGGGCCGGCTCGCGCATGCCTACGTGTTCACCGGCCCGCCGGGTGTCGGCAAGCGAGCGACCGCGCTCGCCCTGGCCGCGGCGTGCCTGTGCACCGCGCGCCCCGGCGAGGGCTGCGGAGCCTGCCCGGAGTGCCGCCTGGTCGAAGCGCTCTCGCATCCCGACCTCTTCCTGGAGGACCTCGAGCGCGCGCAGGCGGAGCGCGCGACCGCCTCGCAGGTCTCGATCGAGCAGGTCCGTCGGGTGCGCGGTCACCTCGCGCTGCGCCCGGTGCGCGGACCCCGCAAGATCGCCGTGGTCGACGACGCCGAGCGGATGACCGCCGACGCCCAGAACGCGCTGCTGAAGACGCTCGAGGAGCCGCCGGGGCGGACGACGCTGGTGCTGGTCGCGACCAACGCGGCGGTGCTGCTCCCCACGATCCGCTCGCGCTGCCAGCAGGTCCGCTTCGCGCCGCTCGAGGACGCCGTGATCGAGCGGCTTCTCGTGGCGGGGGGCGCCGAGCCCGCCGACGCGGCCACCGCGGCCCCCCTGGCCGAGGGGAGCCTCGTCCGGGGCCGCGAGCTCGCCTCGGGCGAACTCGCCGAGCGCTGCCGCGACCTGCGCGACCGGCTCGACCGCATCCACGAGTCGCCCGTCACCGAGGTCCTCGACCTGGCCTCGGAGATGACGGCGTCCCGCACGGCCCGGGCCGAGCAGTCGGCACTGGTCGCCACCGTCCTCGACTGGTGCCGGCGGCGGGTCCGGGAGGCGGTCGCCTCGTCGACGTCCGGGCCCGGGGGGCGGGACGCGGTTCGACGCGCCGTTCGTCAGCTCGAGCGCGCCTATGCTACGAGCCGGGACCTCGATCGCCACGCCAACGCGCACCTCTCGTGGGACGTCCTGCTCCTCGAACTGCGCCGCGCCGGGCCGATCGCCTGACCCTGCGGAACCGACGCCGTGCAAGAGGACATCGAGAACAACGCCGCCAGCCCGGCCGACGACGACTCCGTGCCGTTCGTCGGCGGAGCGGCCGACCTCCCGCCCGCCGCGCCGGCGACGACCGTCGACGTCCGCTTCCGCGTTTCCGGACGCGCCCGCTCCTTCGATGCGGGCGCGATCGAGGGGCTCCGTCCCGGCGAGCCCGTCGTCGTGGACTCCGACCGCGGACAGGAACTGGGGCACGTCGCGAGCCTGCCCCGACCGCGCTGGCCCGCGGAGGAGTCGCAGCGGATCCCGCGCGTGGTGCGCCGCGCCGACACCCGCGACCTCGCGCGGGCCGAGCACAACCGCGGACAGGAGAAGATCGCGCGACGCATCTTTCTCGACCGCGTCGAGCGCCTCGGGCTGCCGGCGAAGCTGATTCGCGTCGACTACCGCTTCGACGGCGGCAAGGCGACGTTCTGGTTCGTCGCCGCGGACCGCGGGGACTTCCGCGGGCTCGCCCGCGACCTCTCGCAGGCGCTCCACACGCGCATCGAGATGCGCCAGATCGGCGAGCGCGACGAGACCAGGCTCGTCGGCGCCGTCGGCCCCTGCGGGCGCGAGCTGTGCTGCAGCTCGTGGATGCGCGACTTCGAGGCCGTGTCCGTCAAGATGGCGAAGGAGCAGGGGCTCTCGCTGAACCCGACCAAGCTCGCCGGGCTCTGCGGCCGCCTGAAGTGCTGCCTGCGCTACGAGTACGACACCTACGTCTCGCTGCGGCGCAGCCTGCCGCGCGTCGGCGCGCGGGTGACCAGCGTGAAGGGCGAGGGCACGGTGGTGAAGCACCTCACGCTGAAGCAGCGCGTCCTGCTGCAGCGCGAGGAGGACGGCGTCACCGTCGAGTGCTCGCTCGAGGACCTGGTCGAGCGCCGCGCGGACGCGGGCGGTACGGGGACCGCGCAGGCGGAGGCGGGCGAGGGAGCGGAGGCGTCGGCGCCCGGGGTCGAGGACGCCGCCCCGGACATGGAAGCGCGCGACGCGGGCGCACCGCGCCCGCGCCCGCCCGTCCAGCCCCGCGAACGTCGGCCCGAGGGAGCACGCGAGCGCCGGCCCGACGGGGCCCGCGAGCGCCGGTCCGACTCTCCCCGCGACGGAGGGCCCCGGCGCTCCCGTCCGCCGCGATCCGCGTCCGGCCCCTCGCCGCAGGCCGCGGCCGCGGCCGGGGCCGCCGAAGGCGGCACGGAGGCCCCGCGCGACGGCGAGCAGCGCGGTCGCTCCAGCCGTGGAGGCCGCGGGCGTCGCTCGCGGTCGCGCTCCCGCGGACCTCGTCCGGACGGTCCCGGGACCTCCGACAAGTCCTGAAGCGACGGAGCCAGCGTTGCAGCCCGCCGTCTACGTCACCACGCCCATCTTCTACGCGAACGCCGACCCGCACATCGGGTCGACCTACACGACGGTCGTGTGCGACGCGTTCGCGCGCTTCCACCGCCAGCGCGGCGTGCCGACGTTCTTCCTGACCGGCACCGACGAGCACGGCGAGAAGATCGCGGAGGCCGCGGCCGCGGCCGGGATCACGCCGCAGGCGTTCGTCGACCAGGTGAGCGCGCGCTTCCGCTCGGCCTGGGACGAGTGCGGGATCGCCTACGACGGCTTCATCCGCACGACCGACGCGCACCACGTGGGCTTCGTGCAGGACGTGCTCGCCCGCATCCACGCGAGCGGCGACATCTACTTCGGCGAGTACTCCGGCCTCTACTGCGTCGGCTGCGAACGTCTCTACACCGAGAAGGAGCTGGTGGACGGCCGCTGCCCGCAGCACCTCGTGCCGCCCGTCGAGGTCTCCGAGCCGAACTACTTCTTCCGCATGTCGCGCTACCAGGACGAGCTGCGGCGGCACATCGAGTCGAACCCGGACTTCATCCGGCCCGAGGGCTACCGCAACGAGGCGCTCGCGATGCTGCGCGAGCCGCTCGGCGACCTCTGCATCTCGCGCCCGAAGACGCGGCTGTCGTGGGGGATCGAGATCCCCTTCGACCGCGACTACGTGACCTACGTGTGGTTCGACGCGCTGCTCAACTACCCGAGCGGGCTCGACCGGGCGGGCCGCATGGAACTCTGGCCCCAGACGCACCACTTCATCGGCAAGGACATCCTGAAGACCCACGCGGTGTTCTGGCCGACGATGCTGCTCGCGGCGGGCCTGCCGCTGTTCCGCCACCTCGACGTGCACGGCTTCTGGTCGAGCGGCGGGCAGAAGATGTCGAAGAGCCTCGGCAACGTCGTGCAGCCGCTCGAGATGCGCGACCGCTACGGCATGGACACGCTGCGCTACTTCCTGCTGCGCGAGATGGCCTTCGGGCAGGACGCGGACTTCACCGAGGCGGCGCTGGTCGGGCGGCGAAACTCGGACCTCGCGAACGGGCTCGGCAACCTCGCGAGCCGCACGCTCGCGATGTCGAAGAAGTGGTTCGACGGCGCGGTGCAGCCGATCGACCCGCGCGAGCCGGTCGACGTGGAGCTCGAGCGCGCCTTCGCGCGCGCCCGCGTCGAACTCGAGGAGCACGTGCTCGGCCTCGCCTTCCACCGCGCGCTGGAGGCGCTGTGGCGGGGGCTCGACGCGGCGAACAAGTACATCGTCGAGACCGCGCCGTTCACGCTCGCGAAGGATCCCGCGCAGCGTCCGCGCGTCGGCGCGATCCTGCACAACTGCCTCGAGTCCCTGCGGGTCGCGGCCCAGCTCGCGGCACCGTTCCTGCCGGAGACGGCGGAGCGGCTGCGCGAGTCGCTCGGGCTCGACGAGGCGACGTTCGCGGACCTCGACCGCGCCTGGGGGCGGGCGTTCCCCGCGGGGACCGCGACCGGCGAGCCGGTGAACCTGTTCCCGCGGATCGAGACCGACGGGGCCGCCAAGGCGGGGGCACCCGCGACCGGCCGCCCTTCC
>Ga0075471_10001053_pt1 | contig 17667 bp, 9 predicted proteins | sample DEB19_08_DNA_2_FD_74787 | JGI IMG/M metagenome (GOLD analysis project Ga0075471, IMG submission 74787) | Aqueous microbial communities from the Delaware River and Bay under freshwater to marine salinity gradient to study organic matter... | ecosystem: Environmental > Aquatic > Marine > Coastal ... | reverse complement strand
GTTTTGGGTATCGTAGGAGGGTTCGCGAGAACTGCTGGCTCCAGTGGCCGGCGGGGTGCCCCCTCGATAGGTCTTGTGCACCTGGGCCTCCGCCGCACGTTCGTCGCGCGTCCAAGGATGCCCGCCGCCGCACACCATGAACGCTTCCGACGGCGTTGACCGACAGATTATCCGACGGCAGGACGAGCGGGCCGTCACCGCACCGCCGCGCATCGGCGGCTGGTTCGTCGTCAGCCTCTGCACGCTCGCCGTCATGGCGGCCATGGCGCCGCTGATCGCGCGGTCGGCTCTGGCGGTCCTGCGGGTGGAGTCGACAACGGCGCTGGAATGGGTGCCGCGCGAATACGAGCCGCGACGGGCCTACGAGGAGTTCGTGCACGAATTCGAGAGCGGCGACGTGGTGGTGATCTCGTGGCCGGGCTGCGAACTCGGGAACCCCGCGCTCGATCGGCTGCTCGAGGCAGCAGGCCAGGCCGGCGGTCCGCGGGATGACCAGGGTAGGCCCTGGTTCGACGGCGTTGCGACCGGCACGACCGTCGTCGAGAGGCTGATGGCCCCGCCGCTGTCGCTCGACCGCGAACAGGCCGTCGAGCGGCTGAGGGGCGTGCTCGTGGGGCCCGACGGCCGCACCACGTGCGCTGTGATCGGCTTCACGCGAGCCGGCCTGGCCGACCGCCGGCCGGCGATGCGCTGGATCGCCGACGCGGTCCGCCGGATCACGGGAATCGACGATGCGGAGGTCCACATGGCCGGCCCCGTCGTCGACAACGTCGCCGTCGACGCGGCCAGCAACGGGTCGTTCGACACCTTCGCCGCCCCCGCCGGAGTCGTCGTGCTGCTCCTCACATGGTGGTCGCTGCGGTCCTTCGGGTATGCATGCCTTGTGTTCCTCCTGTCGCTGTGGTGCGTCGGGCTGTCGTTCACGACGCTGCACGTCTGCGGCGACCGGATGAACCCCGTGCTCATCGTGATGCCGGTGCTCGTCCTCGTGCTCGGCGTGTCGGCCGGCATCCACTTGGTGAATTACCTGGTCGAGTCGCTGGCCGAAGGCGGAAGGCGGGACGTCGCCACGCGGGCGGTGAGGCTTGGCTGGCTGCCCTGCCTGCTGTCGGCCGGAACGACCGCGATCGGACTTTTCTCGCTGGTGATCAGCGAACTGGAGCCGATTCGCACCTTCGGCTTCCACGGCTCGATCGCCGTGATGGCCACGCTCGCGTGTATGTTTCTCGTGGTTCCCGGCATCTTCGAGCGCTGGCCGATTCCACGCCGTCGTGACGGCGCGGCCGGCGCGACGGGGTTCGCCCGGTCGTTCTCCGCGGCGGTGATCGGCCACGGACCGGCGATCGTGCTGCTCTTCTTCGCCGCGATGGCCGCCGCGGGCGCGGGCATGCCCCGCATCCGCACCTCGGTGCGGATCGACACGCTGTTCAACGCCGACAGCAAGGTGATCCGCGACTACGCCTGGATCGAGGAGCACATCGGCCCGCTGGTGCCGATCGAGGTGGTGCTGCAGTTCGCCGCCGATTCCCCGGCGCAGCCCGCCGAGCGGCTCGAGCTGCTCGAGCGGGTCGGGGATCGGCTCGCGACGACCGCCGCCTCCGACACGGTGATGTCGGCGGCGCTCTTCCTGCCCGACCTGCCCCGCGGCTCGGGGCCGCTCGCGGCCGCACGCCGCCGGGTGGCCGCCCGCAGGCTCGAGCAGAGCCTGACTGCGATCGACGACATGAAGTACATCCGGGCACGGGACGGCGGGCAGCTGTGGCGGGCCACGGCGCGGATTTCCGCGCTCCGCGACGTCGATTACGGAAAGCTGCTGGGACTGGTGCAGGACGACATCGGGCCGATCGTGGCCGGGGCGGGCGGGGAGTCACGCGGCGTCGCCGCTGCGTGCACCGGCGTCATGCCGCTGGTGCACGCCATCCAGAACACGCTGCTCTCCGACCTGTTCACGAGCTTCTTGTCGGCCTGCGGCATGATCACGGTCGTGATGATGGTCGTGGAGCGGGGCGTGGCCGCCGGGCTCGTCTCGATGATCAGCAACGTTTTCCCGATGATCCTGATGTTCGGCCTGCTCGGCTGGCTGCGGATGCCGCTCGACATCGGCAGCGTCATGACGGCGTCGATCGCCTTGGGCATGGCGATCGACGGCACGCTGCACTTCCTCACCTTCTACCGCCGTGCGGTCGACTCCGGCCTGCAGCCCCCCGCCGCCGTACACGCGGCGTTCGACCACTGTTCGGCTGCCATGACCCAGAGCACCGTCGTGTGCGGACTCGGGATCCTGACCTTCTCGGCCAGTTCGTTCGCGCCGACGAGCCGCTTCGCCGTCATGCTCGCGCTGCTGCTGGCGGCCGCGCTTGCGGGCGACCTGATCCTGCTGCCGGCGATGCTGGTCGGGCCGCTCAGCCGCTGTTTCAAGCGGCGGCAGCGTCCCGGGCATCCCGTGGCGGACGCTGCATGAAGGGCGGCCGGGCATGAAGATCATCGGCGATTCGTCGGGAGTCATCGCCGTATGGAAGCCCGCGGGCCTCGCCACGCAGGCGCCGCCCGGCATCGATTCCGCGGAGTCCTGGCTGCGTCGCCACCTGCATGGCGACGCCACGCGGGGCTACCTCGGCGTGCCGCATCGGCTGGATCGTGCCGTCTCCGGTGTCGTGCTCTTCGCCGCCACGCCGCGGGCCGCGCGGAAGCTCTCGCGGCAGTTCGAGCGGCGGCAGGTGCGGAAGACGTATCGCGCGATCGTGGCCTGCGGGCCGGCGTCGGCACCGCACGTCGCGGCCCTGGAACTAGCCGCGCCGGAACCAGCGTCCCCCGACGCCGTGACGTCGACGTCGCGGGCGGCTGGTGGCAGCCATGCCGGGTCGTTGCGGTGGGAAGACCTCGTGCTCAAGATTCCAGAAGAGGCCCGGACGCGGCTGGCCGCGGTCGGCGAGCCGCAGGCGCGCGAGGCGGTCACCGTGGCCAGATTCGTGCGGCGACTGTCAGCCGACCGGCTGCTCTTGGAGCTCGAGCCCGTCACGGGGCGGATGCACCAGCTGCGGCTGCAGGCGGCGACCCGGGGGATGCCGATACTCGGCGATGACCTCTATGGCGGGCCCGACGAGACGTGGGGCGAACCGTCCGAGATCGCACACGTCGCCGACCCTCGCGAACGGCCGATCGCGCTGCACGCCGCACGGATCACCTATGCCGATCCCGACACCGAGGCTGTAGTGACGATCGAGGCGCCGCTGCCCGACTTCTGGCCGCTCACGGCCCGCTGATCCAGCCGGCGTGCGTGAGCCACTGCTGGATCCAGGGGATCGTCCACGGGCTCCAGGTCGGAAAGGCCACCGACACTACCGAGAGCCCGAGCAGGGCAAGCGCCACCAGGCGACCGGTGCGGCTCGCCGCCAGCCTGTCGGCCGCGGGCACGATGGCGGCCACCCAGAGCGGGGCCAGCCAGAACGCCCAGCGGAATCCGCTCGACGTGCCGCCGTAGTTGCGGTCGAGCTGCGGCCGCGAGAAATAGAACGCGAGCACCACCACCGACACGGCCGCGATCGCCAGGGCGAAGCGTCGACGGCCCGTCTCGTGGCGGTCGCCGGCGGACGCTGCGGCGAGCATCACGAGGCCCGGCAGGACGAGCAGCCACGCCGGTGTCAGCGAGAAGATCCCATGGTGGCCGACGAGCGCGTGCCAGGCGTAGGTCGCCGACGACGGCTCGCCGCGGTCGACTCCCTGGGGAGACCGCCAGTAGCTCGTCAACAGGCGGCCGTTGGAGAGCCTGATCGAGTAGTCGTACCAGTTGTCGGGATTCCACGACTCGCCCTCCGCGAGCGTCACGTCGGCGGGCACGGGCCGGGCGGGGGCGGCACGGTGCGCGTAGGGGGGGGCGATCGAGCCATGCGCGAGCCAGTTGGTCGCCAGGGCCGCTGCCGCCACCAGGACGGCGGCGGGCGCGGCGGCGGTCACCGTGCGGCGCAGGTCGCAGGCGGCCAGGATGGCGAGCACCGCGGCCAGCCAGGCGAGGGCGGGCAGTTCGAAGGCGGCCGCCAGCGCCGCCGCGCCGCCGGCGGCGGCGAAGCCCGTCCAGGACCGCAAGCCGTCGACGGCGATCCGATGCGTCAGCCACGCGCTCGCGGCGGTGCAGGCCGCCGCCGGAACGTGGTTGGTGAGCACGACCGCGAACGTGTTGAGGAGCGTGCCGCCCGCGGCGATCGCCGCCGCCCACAGCCTGCCCCAGTCGCTCGTGCCGATCCGATCGACGAGGCGGAACGAAAAGGCCATGAAGAGGCCCAGCGGCAGGAGACCGTAGCACACCATCAGCAGGCGGCCGAGTTCGAAAGGATGGTCGCCCAGCGTCCAGCCGGTGGCCCGATGCGCGAGCCAGTAGGGGCCGGCGCAGAGCACCGACAGGAGCGGCGGCTTGCTCGAATAGAGCCGCAGCCTTCCCGAGGCGTCGGGATGCGCCACCGCGTCGATGGTGTCCCAACCGGGCTCCACGACCAGTTCGTCGATGGCGAACGTGCCCCGTTCGACGAGGGCGCGGGTGGCCAGCCACCGGCTGCGGTCGTTGCCTGAGAGAAACGGACGCAACAGCCGCTTCTCCCGGGCGATGCGGTCGCGGATCGCGGCCTGGTCGGCCGGCTCGCCCGCGGCCGTGGCCTTCGCCACAGCGTCGGCGACGAGCTTCTTCTCCAGGCCGATACGGTCGACGCTCGACACCGCGGCGATGCGACCCAGAACCGTGGCCAGCGCCATCGTCGCCATGATCGCGTAGATGCCATGGCGCAGGCGGGACCGCGGCTCGTGCCGCCGGGGCGGTGCCAGCGGCCGCACCCTGCCGCGCACCGACAGCGACACGCTGGCCAGGTCGCGGAGCCCGTGGAGGAATCGGGCCACACCGTACTTCGAAGCGCCGCGGGTGCGGGGGCGGTGATGCACGGGCATCTCCACGACCCGAAGTCCCTGGGCGGCGACGAGCACGGGGATAAACCTGTGGATCCCTTCGCTGAACCGGATGCCGCGGATCGCATCGCTGCGGAACGCCTTGAGCCCGCAGTTGTGGTCGTGGAGCCACAGGCCGGTGGCCGCGCCGACGAGCCAGTTGAACACCCGCGACGGCAGAGTCTTGTGCCAGGGATCGAGCCGCGGCGTCTTCCAGCCGTTGACGAGATCGACGCGGCCGCCGCGTCCCCCGCCGCCATCGGCCAGGATCGCCATCATCCGCGGAATCCCGGCGGGGTCGTCTTGGCCGTCGCCGTCGAGCATCACGATCCGCGGGCCGCGGCAGCGGGCGAAGCCGGCGGCGAGCGCGGCGGACTTGCCCTGGCCGCGGTCCAAGCGGATGCCCTGGATGCGGCCGTCGTCCGCCTGCAGCCGGGCAATCTCGTCCCATGAGCCGTCTGTCGAGCCGTCGTCGACGAGGAACAGCTCCCAGGAGATCGACGCCGCGTCGAGCGCCGCGCGGATCTCGGCGACGAGGGGGGAGATGTTCCCCGACTCATCCCGCACCGGGACGACGAGCGAGACGTCGGGCGTGGTCATGATCGGCGATGGGGCGGGGCGGACGTGACACGGCAGCCGCAGCAGGATACTCGTGACGGCCTCCCGCCGCCATGCGGATCGACCTGGCTCCGGAATCGACTCGGCCCGGGTCGGCGACCGGAGCCGCAGACGCGGCGGCTCGAGTGGCGTACACTCGTGCCTTGTCCACCGAGCAGACTCCGGGCGTTCCGGAACGACGGTGAAACCCCGCGGGGATTGCTCCCGATGACGCGGCTCGTCTCGTTCGGCGTGATCCTCGGGCTGGTCGCGTTGTTCGGCATCCTGTCGCTGCGGGTGATGGCAGGGTTCTTGCTCCCGCTGCTGCTGGCGGCGATGTTGGCGGTGATCTTCGGGCCGCTCCATCGCTGGCTCCGCGAGCGGTTCCTGCTGCCGGAGTGGGTGGCCGCCGCGTCGACGACGATCTTCGTGCTGCTGATCGTGCTCGTGCCGTTGTTCCTGCTCGTGTCGCGGGCCGGCGGCGACGCGGTGGCGATCCTGCGCAGCCCCGAAGGACTGCGGCTCGATCCCACCGTGCTCGACGGCCTGGTGCACACGGTCAACGACACCATGGGTCTGCACCTGACGAGCGACAACGTCAACGCCGAGTTGCGTCGGCTGGCGGAGGAATGGATTGGGCCGATCGCCGCCCGGGCCCCAGTGGTCATCGTGAAGCTGCTGATCGGACTGATCGTGATGACCGTGAGCTTCTTCTACTTTCTGGCGGACGGCCGCAGGATGTTCGACGCGGTCACGAATCTCGTGCCGCTCGATCGCCGCTACCAATGGCAACTGCTCGAGGAATTCGAGGAGGTGAGCCGGGCGGTGGTCAGTTCCACACTGCTCGCGGCGCTCGTCCAGGCCGTGCTGGCTGGCTTCGGCTTCTATGTGGCGGGCCTCGGGGGCGTCTTCCTGCTGACGCTGCTGACGTTCTTCGGGGCACTCGTCCCGTTCGTCGGGGCGGCCGCAGTGTGGGGCACGGCCAGCCTCTACCTGCTCTTTTTCGTGAAAAACACCTGGGCGGCGATCGGACTGGCATTGTGGGGAGCGTGCGTGGTGTCGACCGTCGACAACATCATCAAGCCGATCGTGCTGCACGGACAGTCGAAGCTGCACCCGCTCCTGGCGCTGCTCAGCGTACTGGGCGGCGTGGGAGCGCTCGGGCCGATCGGCATCTTCGTGGGGCCGATCGCGGTGGCCTTCCTCCAGGCGGCGCTCACGATGCTTCAGGCCGAGATCGCAGGCCTTTCCGCCGGCAATGCCGCGGCACTCGCGGGGCCGGCGGGGGGAGGCCCGACCGACGGAGTTGCACAAACCGCCGACCAGAGGGTGAAATCCTCCTGACCCGGGTGGATTCGCGGTGGTGACGTCGCCGTTGACGGCCGGGTGGACTGGTATCCCGGAGAATCAAGATGGCGCGGTCGATCGTGATCATGGCGGCGGTGTTCGCCGCGGGCATGCCCGCGGCATTCGGCATCGAGGCCGCCTTCGTGCCGGACGCCGGTGGCGGCGGCGAATACCTCGTCCGCGTGGAACCCGATCTGGTCCGCAGCGGCAGTCCCTACACGTTCACCAGTGACGTGCCCGCCGACGCCCGGGACGTGCGTCGGGTGAAGATCTACGTCGCCGACGCCTGGCCGCCGGCAGTCGAGCGGTCGGTGGTCGAGGCATCGCGCCGGCCGCGGGCAGCCCCTGTGGCAGCGGCATCGTCGCGGATCGCAGACGTCGACCCAGTGGCGGCGAAGGCCGCGGAGCGGCCGTGGGGACTGTTGACCGGCAGCCTCATCGCCCTGTTCCTCTCGCTCGGTGCCAACGCGTATCTTGGCCAGCTTCTCGCGAACATGCGGGCTCGCTACGTGCGCGACATCCAGTCGGGCCTGATCAAGGTCTGACTGATCACGTCCTGGCGACGCCAGCACCGCTCTAACGCGACCGGCGGCGAGGCCTCTGGTGTGACCGCCGGGCGGCCGTACGCGGCGGTGGCGAGGGTCGGTCGGCGGACGAGCCTCCGCCGCCGTGGACACGGCCGTGGGCGGCGGCATAGCCCCCCGCCGGGCTGAAGAAGAACTCCTCGGCAGGCCAGGGGTACGGGCCGTCGTCGAAGAGTGGCTCGACTGTCGGCGATGGGGCCGGCTGGGCTACAGCCGCCGTGACCGCCGGGGTGACGGCGGCCGGTGCCGGTGTGACGGCCGCCGCAGGCACGGCCGTCATGGCGATCGGCCGCCGCGTCCAGTCACGGTGCGGATCGTTGAGCGATCGCACCGTGGCGCGGGCGTCGGCGAAGATCTCCGCCACGTGCGCGTGGCAGGTGAAGACGAGCATCTGCCGCTCCCCGGGCTGGTCCGACACGAAGTCGACGAGCACCCGAGCGGCGGATCGGGCCCGATCGTCGTCGAAGTTCACCAGCGCGTCGTCCATGACAACCGGCAACTGCACGCCATGCCGCTGCAGGTCGCGGACGAGCGCCAACCGCAGGGCGAGGAACACCTGCTCGCGCGTGCCCCGGCTGAGCCGCTCGGGCTTCCAGACCGCACCGTCTCGCTCGTGGACCTCGAGCCGGGCCTCGTCGATCGTCGTGGTGATCGACGTGTAGCGGCCGTCGGTCAGGCGGGAGAGCCAGTGCGACGCGTCGCGCAGCACCGGAGGCTGGTGGTCGCGTGCGACCGCCAGACGGGTCTCCTCGAGGAGCAGCCCCGTGCGCTCGAGCAGCTGCCGCCGGTCCAGCTGTGCCGCGAGCTGCTGTTCGACGTCCGCCAGCTCCGCCTGCAGCGGCTCGGTGCAGCGGTCGCGGGACGTGCCCTCGACTTTTGCGGCGATGCCGGCACGGCGATCGTGCGCGAGCGTGAGCGATGTCCGCAGGCGGTCGGTCGCCTCGCAGGCGCGTGCCAGCCGTCGCTCGAGCGGGGTCGACGCCGCCTTCGTGCTGGTCGGCGCGTCGCCGGCATCGGCGAGCCACTGGTCGAGCTCGGCCGGCTCGGTGATGCGATGCCGCGCCTCGAGCCACGCGGCCTCCGCCGACTCCGCGTCCAGCTTCGTCCGCTCGTAGAGCGGCCGCCGGTCGACCTTGGCCAGGAATTCTTGCTCCGTCTTCACGCCCCAGCGCTTGAAGAAGTCGTGCACGTGATGCTCGGCAACCCGCAGCTGCTTCTTCGCACGACGGTGTGCGGCCCGGGCCCGATCCAGCTTGCGGGCCAGCGATGCGCGACGCCGGTGGGCCAGCGACTCCGCTTCGAGCTTCTCCCGCAGCTGCCGCACGTGCTCGAGGGGTGTGGTCTCGGGGACGAGTTCGCACTCCACCATCAGCTCGTCGATCCGCTTTGCGAACGCGGCCAGCTCCTCGCGCTTTTGGCGGGCCTCTTCGGAGAGCCGCCGGCGGTCGTCGTCGAGCGTCATGAGGGTGTGCCTGTGAAGCCCGATCTGCTTCACCTCGCGGGGCGAGAGCGTCGTGGGCAGGCCACGGCTTTCCAGGGCCCGCTGCCAGCGGTGGCGGGCGGCCTTGCGGCGGGAGAGCGCTCGCTTGAGCGCCTGCTCGGCGACCGCCACCTTGTCGGAGAGCACATGCATGGAACCCTCGCGGGCCGCCAACTCCTCCAGCCGGTCGATCTCGACCTGGACTGCGGCCAGCCGCCGCTCGAGAGGATTGGCCGCGTCGGCCGGAATCTTCTTGTCGAGCACGGCGCACTGGGCGAGCAGGTCGTCGCGCTGCTTGTGCACCATGGCGTTCTGGCTGCGGGCCGCTTCCAGCCGGCTGGAGGCCGCGCGGTCGAGCGTCCAGGTCGTCACCGACGCCACGCCGGTGCCGGCGAGCCCGAGGGCCGCCAGCGCGTACGCGAGCGGACCGGTGACGGTCGACGGGAGCAACAGCCCCGAGAGCAGCATGCCGGCACCGGTCACGAACACGGCGCCGAGCGGAATCAGCCAGCTCAGCGGCAGCAACTGTCCCTGCAGATGCTCGGCCACCTCCTGGTCGAGCCTGGCGATCGAGCGATCCAGGTCCGCGAGCTGCTCGGCGGCGGTGATGCGGTTGCGGAACGCGGTCGCCCGCGCGGTCGCCTCCTCGATCGCCTCGGCGATCGTCATGCCGCGGACGCCCGAGCCGCCCTTGACGAGGCCGCGGGTGCCCTCGAGCGCCTCCTGCGCCTCGGCGACGCCCCGCTTCGCCGCGGATACCTCCCGCGACGCGGCGGCGCATTCCCTGGCGCGCGACCGCAGCGGGCCGAATGACCGCATGAAGCCCTCGGGCAACAGCGCGTCGGAAAGCGTGTCGGTCCCGTCGAGCGCGCCGGAGACCGCGACGATCCTGGACAGGCCCGCCAGACCCACCTGCTCGCCGAACCGTCTGGCGGCGAGTCGCGCGTGCGCCTCCGCTCGGGCGACTTCGGCCACCGCCCGCTCGAGTCGAGGCTGGTCTTCGCAGAGCGCCGCCACCGCGGCCCGCTTCTTCCAGAGAGCCGACTCGGCGGGAATCTCCGCGAGGCCACGGGCGATCCGGCCGCGTGTGCGGTGCCGGCGCCGCGCGAGGCGGACCAGCTTGCGGTAGGTCCGGTTGGCCCGCTTCCAGGTGTCGAGATCCGCGTGCACCAGCCGCGTGCCGACGAGCGCCTGCAGCGAGTCGGCCGTGTCCCGATAGGCGCGGTAGAGGGGCTCGAGCGGCAGCACCCTCCGCACGACGTTCTCGGCCTCCACGGACCGGGAGATCGACGCCTCGAGCTGCGCGATCTCGGCGTCGGTGCGGGCCAGCTCGGCCAGAAGGCTGCCGGCGGCGACGGCGGGCGCGTTCAAGGAGGCGATCCGGTCGAGCACTTCGTGGCGACGCAGCCGCAGCGATTCGATCGGCGACAGCGCCGGGTCGGACGAATCAAGCCGCTCGATCGCCTGGCGGATGTGGGCGAGCACGCGGGTCACCTTGGAACGGTCGAGGCCGCTTGCGAGCTCGTAGAGGCGGCTGCCGCAGCCCTCCGGCTCCAGGGTGCGCAGCTCATGAAGCTCGTCGAGGCCGAACGCCATGACGTTGGTGAACGTGCGCTCGTCGATCTCGCCGACGATGTCCTGTAGATACGGGCGATTCCAGGGGAGGCCGTCGGCAGCCGGCGCCACGTCGGTCACCGAGATGAAGTCGCCGGTGTCGCCGCCGAGGCCGACGATGTCGTCCTCGTAACTGGCCTGCGTCAGCGTCGCGATCTCCGGGCCCTCGTGCCGCCGCTCGATTGCGAGGCGACGGCCGTCGCTGCCCGTGCCCACGATCAGCCGTCCGGCGCAGGGCCGCTGCGGATCGAGCACGCCGCGGCGGAACAGCCCCTCGAATCCGAAGAACATCGCCCTGACGAACTCCAGCAGCGACGTCTTGCCGGTCTCGTTCGTGCCGTGCAGGACCTGCACGCCGGGGCCGAGCCTGTCGATGGTCACGTTGGTCAGGGATCCTGACCGCTCGATATGGATGCTCTCGATGTGCATGGGCGCGGACTCCGTGGATCGCCGGCAGTGCGGTGCCGGTCGTCAGGTGGATTCGATCAGTTCGAGGGCCAGCCAGGCCGCCTCGCGGGCGAGGTCGGGCGGCACAGTGTGAAGCGGCTGCTGCTCGAGGCCGTTGCAGATGTCGGCCAGCGCGGTGGAGAACGACGTGGTGCTGCCCGGCTTCGCGCCGGACCGCGTGTGCCCCAACGCCACGAGCGACTCGCCCGGATCGGCGAGCAGTTCGTTGCACCAGGCGCGGAAGGTGCGGGCGTCGAACAGCTGCCGCACCCGGGCGAGCGTCTCGGCGGAAATCTCCGCGACCCGCACCCTGCGCGGCACGCTCGTGCCGCATTCGACGTGGATGCGGACGACGTGCAGCGGCCCGTGGGGGGCGAACGCCATTCCCTCCAGCGTCGACCAGATGGCCGTGGCCAACTCCTCGTCGCCGCCGGTCGCCGAGGGGATGCCGAGCGTGTGCCAGACGACGTGGTGCGTCGGTTCCTCGCGCCAGCTGTTCCGCCAGTCGCTCCGCGATTCGTGCAGGTCGCGGCGATCGGCGGCGGCGATGCCGTCGTCGGCCGGAGGATGGTCGAGCAGCGTGAGGAGTCCGCACGCTCCGGCGGCGGCCTCGTGCGCCGACCGTGCCTGCAGGGCCGGCAGGTAGTGGATTCCGGCGACATGAGGCTGCCGCCGCCGTGAACCCCACACGCAGACCGACGTGGAGTGCGACCAGGCTGCGGCGGGCCGGTGGGCATCCTTCGTTCCGTCGGCACGATCCCAGCGCTCGGAGTTCCAGTGCCCCGCGTCCCAGCCCACCACGATGCGGCGCTCATGGAGACCGTGCGGGGCAGTGAGGCCGTCGATCCCGCCCGCCGGCGCTGACGCCGCCTGGGCCGAGATGAATTCGACGCCGATGCCGCGGATGTCGAGGTGCAGCGGGTCGTGCGGCGTGACGAAGCAGAGGCCGGCCGGGCCGCCGAGCATGCGCGAGACGTCGTCGCACGCGGCGTGATCAGCCGCCATCCATGCCGTGCGGCAGCCGTGGGAGGACAGCCCGGCGATCAGCGACCGCAGCGCGGCAGCCTGCGCCGGGCTGGCCCGCTGCGGATCGAGAACGCGACCGAAGAGCACGAGCAGGGACGCGTTGGCGTGGCGGGCGACAGCCGCCGCGGACTCGAGCGCCTCGAGCGGTGCGGCGGCCACGGCATCCGCCACGGCGGGCGGCGCCGCGTCCAGCCGAGGAATGGGACGATCGAGCGCGGGGTCGAACGCAAATACGATGTCGGCCAAGGCATCCGCCTTTTCGTCTGGGCACCGCCAGGGTGCTGGTGGGCCGACGGGCCGACGAACGGGGCCAAGCAGGGCGGACCCGAGCCGATCCGTGGCAGGGGAATGCAGGGAAGATGGGGGCAATGTAACGCCCGCGGGCCGATCGCCGCCAGCGCAAAAAAGCCCGGCTGAAAGAGGGCCTGGGGCGAGGAAAAGGGCGGCTGTTCAGGTCGTCAGCATCGGCGGAAGCGCTGCGAACTCCGCTGCGGCCGCGGTCGCCCAGGATTCGTCCTCCCGCGCGGAGCCCACGGCGGCGAGCACGCGGCTGCGGAGCAGAACCCCCTTCTCGAGCGCGGCCGCGAACAGCCAGCACGTCACCGTAGCGCGGCCTTGATGGGCACGGGCGTCGAGCCGGTCGACCTCGTCCGGGTGCGCTGCCACCAGGACGCTCGTCGCGTTCGCGCCCGTCCGTCGGAGGAACACGCAGGTGGCGTCGGCATCGGCCGTCGCTTGCCAGTGGACCGTTCCGTCGCCACACCTTCCCCACAGCCACGTGTCGCCGGGATCGCAGCGCAGCGTCGATGTGACGGCAAGGATCGAGTCGCTGTGGAGGAGCGACGTCTGGGTGGAGATGATCGCCTGCCAGCCGCGGGCGCCGTCGGTGCACGGCTGCAGCCTCCACATGGCCGTCGCGCGGAGATGACGGGAGTCGTGCGACTCGTAGATCGCTGTCACATCGGCGCCGCGCGCCCAGTGGTCGGCGAGCCGCCAACTGGGCTGCAGTTGCACGCCGAGCACGTGCTCGTGCACCGCGGCGTCGCCGAGCACGACGCCCGAGCCGGGCGCGTCGAGGTCGACGGTCGCGGGGCAGCCGGGCCGCGGATCGTGGCCGCGTCGGCCGGAGACGGCCCAGCAGGACGCGTCCGCGGACGCAGGGGGCGGCCCGCTGGGGCGATGGTGGGCGAACGACGGCACCCGGGACTCCCGGAAGGAAAGCCTGTGGGACGACGCGGCCGCATGAGCGCCGCGTGGCACTCGCAAGAACCGCAGCGCGAGAGTGTACCGCGAATCCAGTGGCCGTGTCGCGGTCTCCGCCGGGTGTGATCCGGCGGCGGCAGTCCCTTTTTTCAGCCCGACACACTACACTTGGCGTCGTCCCGTCCACCCCGAGACCGCGGTCGTGCGCCCTGGAATTCCGCCCCGTGCGTTGGCTCTCTGCGAGGAGGCGGCCCGCGCCGGGGGCCGGGTGCTGCTCGACTGGATCGGCAGATTCGCCGTCACGAACAAGGGGCCGCGCGACCTCGTCACCGAGGCCGATGTCGCGTCGCAGCGCGAGATTCGCCGCATCCTGCTCGGCGGTTTTCCCGACCATGATTTCGTCGGCGAGGAAACGCTGCCGGAGCACGTCGCGGACGGCCGCCAGCCGGTGGCCGGTGGGCCGCAGTATCGCTGGGTCGTCGATCCGCTCGACGGCACGAGCAATTACGTCCATGGATTCCCGGCCTGGTGCGTGTCGATCGCGCTGGCGGCTGGCGACGAACTCCTCGTCGGCACCGTCTACGATCCGCAACGCGACGAGTGCTACTCCGCCGAGAGGGGCAAGGGCGCGACGCTCAACGGCCGGCCGATCGCCGTGGCCCGCACGCCGAGCCTGTCCGAGTCGCTGGTGGCGATCAGCTTTCCGCCCCACGTGGAGCTCGGGTCGCCACCGATCAACGATTTCCTCGCCGTGCTGCCCCGCGTTCACTCCGTGCGGCGGAGCGGATCCACGGCGCTCAATCTCGCCTGGCTCGCCTGCGGCAGGCTCGACGCCTTCTGGGTGCGCAGGATCGCCTCCTGGGACATGGCCGCCGGTGCCCTGCTCGTTCGCGAGGCCGGCGGCAGCATCGTCGGGTTCGCCCAGGGACGCGTGGCAGCCCCCTCGGCCGCGGCGATTCCTTTGGCAGACCCGGCGTTCATCGCAGCCTGCACGCCCGACGTGCTGGCGGAACTCTGTACGCTGCTGACGGCCAGCGGCACCGGCCGCGGCTGACGCGTGCGTGCACCAATTGGCGGCCCGCCCCACCAGCCGGCACACTTCTCGGGGCGGCACGGCCGACGGTGCGGATGTGTACGATTCTGCGGGATGTGACGACTGTACGCCCCCCGGGGCGTCGGTTGGCGACGGAATCCGCCGCCTGCGGGTAGGCTGCGGGGTAGGTTGAAGGATGCCGTGCGCGGTTGCGCAACCGGCAATTCTTGCCAGGTGCCGGGCCAGCCCGGCAGCCAGATGCCGTGTCGAGTCGTGATGAGCCGTGCGGTGCCGCCGCTGTGGGTGATCCTGCTCGCCGCGACCCTCGCGTGTTGCGCCAGCGGCCGCAGTGAAGACACCGCCGCGGCCCCGGTGCGGGAGTCGGCGCCCGAGATCTATTACATGCAGGACGACGCGGGCCGGCTCGTGCCCGTACCCGGGTTCCGCTATCGGGATTTCGTCGATCTGCTGCGGCTGCGGGAGGGGTTGCCCGGCCTGCCCGAAGCGCCGGCCGCCGTGCTGGAAAACATCGCCGTGACCGCCGAGCTGCCCGGGCCGTCCGATCGTGACGCCGACCGTGACGAAGGGGTGCGCGCGGCCGTCGCCGCGGCGTCGGCGTGCACCGTCAGCGTGGAACTCACGGTGCGTCAGTCCCGGCCGGGATGGGTGAGTCTCCCGCTAGCCCTCGATGGCCTGCTGCTCACATCGGCTCCGCAGCACGAGGGCGCCGGACGGCTGCTGCTGTCAGCAGCCGGGCAGGCCGCGCCGCCGGCCGGCGAAGCCGCCGCGTCCGCCGGCTACCGGCTGTGGCTCTTCGCCAACGGCGGCGCGAACGCGGACAGCCGGCACATGGTGCGGCTTCGGGGCAGGATCGCCGTCGATGCCTCCCCTATCCACGAGGCGTTCGCCCTGGATCTTCCGCGGTCGATCGCCTCGTCAGTGGAGATCAGAACGCCGCGATCCGACCCCGTCGTCATGGTGCGGCCGCCTGCGCTGCCGCCCCGCGTGGAGGCGGCCGCCGACGGCGCGGGCAGCATCGTGACGCTGGTCGGCCTTTCGGGGCCCGTGAAGATCCGGCTGGCCGACCGTCGGGTTGCGGAGGGGGCTGGCGGCGAGTCCATCGCCGCGACGGGCGTGGCGGCGGTGCCGCAGGCCGTCGTGGAGAGCATCGTGAAGATCGATGGCCGCGTCGCCGTCACGGATGCCAGCGTGCGGCTCGACGACGTGCCCGCCACGACCGAAACGATTCGCGTGGCACTGCCGCCGCGGTCCACGCTCCGCGGCGTGCGCGGACCGTCGTCGCTGGTGCGCGTCGAAGGGGACGAATCGCAGCCCGTCGCCGTGATCCGTGTCGACCGCGGGTCCGACGGCCGCTGCCTGGTGGACATGCAGATCGAACGGCCCGTCGATCCCACTGGCCGCGAGGCATTCGAGTCACTGGGATTCACCGTCGAGGGCATCCCGTCGTGGCGGCAATGGGGGCGCACGAGCATCCTGGTCGAGGGTGACTGGCAGGTGGAGTGGGATGACGCCGGCGGCAGTCGGCGGATCGATCCGCCGCCGTCCGCCCGGCGCACGGGGCTCGTCGCCGCCTTCGCGTACGACACGCAGCCGGCGCGGCTGCCGTTGCGCGTGCGGCCGCGCGGCAGCCGCGTGGTGATCGAGCCCGAGTACCGCTACGACGTCGCGGCGACGCGGGTGTCGCTCGATGCCCGGCTTCGCGTGTCCGTTCGCGGCGCGCCCGCATCGCGGATCGTCGTGGTGCTTGGCGATTGGGACGTCGACGAGGTGGGGCCGAGCAGCATCGTCGACTCGGCGGCCGTTTCCACCGAGGGTGGAAGGCTGGTGATTCCCTTCGTGCAGCCGCTCTCCGGCGACGCGGTGGTGGAGATCCGTGGCGGCGTGCCGCTCGATGCGCGGGTCGACCGGGTCGGCTGGCGGATCCCGCTGCCACAGGCCGACCTCGTCGGCCCGGCATCGGTCATCATCGGATCGCAAAGCGACATCGAGCTGATTCCGGACATGGAAGGGGTGCGAGGGCTCGTCCGGCAGGTCGCGCCCACCGCGCTGCGGTCCGACTCTGACAGCGCGACGCTCGCCTATCGGCTCGACGGCGCCGAGGGCAGCTTTGCGGCGAGCCGCCGATTCCTTCCGCGTCGTGTCGACGCCACGAGCTCCGCACAGGCCGACATCGATGAATCCGGCATGCTTGTCAGGCAGACGATCCGCTTCGACGTCGCGCACGTGCCACTGGAGTTCGTGACGCTCGACGTGCCGGAGGCCGTGGCCCGGTCGGGCACGCTCGAAGTGCGTCAGAACGGGCAGGTGCTCAATCCCGTCCCTGATGTGCTCGACGGCGATCCCGCCGCCGCTCGCCCCACGGAACCGCAGCCGGCGGGTGATGAGCCGGCCACGGCGGAGGACGCCGCCGCGGCGCTGGTGCGGATGCGGGCGATGCTCGCCGTTCCCCTGCTGGGCTCTGGGGACGTGGCTGTGCAGTACGAGCTGCCGATGCCGGCGGTCCCGCCCGAGACGACCGTGGCCGAGGACGTGCCACTGGTGCTGCCGGCGGCCGCGCGTGTCGGCCGTCAGTCCATCACCGTGACGGCCGACGAGTCTCTCTCGGTGGATGTGCGCGGAACCGCCTGGAAGCGTGACGTGGCCGCACCGAGCTCCGTCGTGGGCGCGGGTCGCACCTGGACGACCAGCCGCCCGCAGCCCGGCATCCCGCTCGCCATCTCGGCCCGCCAGCGCACGTCGACGGGAGAGACGGAGATCGAGGCCTCGTGGCTGCAGACGGCGCTGATCGGGGATCGTCGCCAGGATATCTGGGCCTACGCCGTCACGAGCACCGCCGAGCGGCTGTCGCTGCTCCTGCCGCGCGGGCTCGCGACCACCGTGCCGGGCACGGAGACCGAGATCGAGGTGCGGTTGGATGGAGAGAAGCAGCCAGGCGCGGTACGTGCCGATGCGCGGATCGTCGTGGAGTTGCCACCGCGATCCGGCGCCACTCGACTTCTGGAAGTCCGCTGCATCCGGCCGCAGCCGCCGCTTGTCCAAGCGTTCGGCACGCCCGCCGGCATGCCCGTGCTGCTCGATCTGGAGCCTCCGACATTCGTGCCGGATGTGCCGCAGCAACGCTTCTATTGGGAGGTGACGATCGCTCCCGGCCAGCACGTCGTCTGGCGGTCGGGCAGGTGGACGTCCCAGCAACGATGGAAGTGGGGTGACTTTGGATTCCAGCGGGTGTCGATCGTGACCCGCGGCGGCTTGGCCGCATGGCTCGGGACGGTCGTCGGTGAGTCGGTGAGCGACGCACGCTGGCTGCGCAGCGAGCTGCCCGCGGCTGGCCCGCGGGCGGTGTTTTCAGGCGTCGGTTGGCCCGGCGCCGCCCGGTTCGTGCTGGT
>Ga0075471_10001052_pt1 | contig 17674 bp, 15 predicted proteins | sample DEB19_08_DNA_2_FD_74787 | JGI IMG/M metagenome (GOLD analysis project Ga0075471, IMG submission 74787) | Aqueous microbial communities from the Delaware River and Bay under freshwater to marine salinity gradient to study organic matter... | ecosystem: Environmental > Aquatic > Marine > Coastal ... | reverse complement strand
CGGACCGGTCCGCTAATCTGCCAGCGCTCGCTCGGGCGCCAGGCGATCTCGCCGGTTAAGCTTGCAGACCCATCGAGTGCGCGCGCTTCAATGCTCGTCAACTCGAATCGACCAGGTTCGAGAGTGGCCTCGAGATTTGCCTCGATACGAGGCAGCGCACCGATACGCGCATCGGCTTTGGCGCTGATCGCATACGGACCATAACCGCGAAACGTAAATTGTCCGCGAGTGCTGTCGAGTGCCGGCGTCGTGTCGGCGAGGGGCCAGCGAAGCTTTGTCCATCGCCCTTCAAGATCGAGCACAAGACCCTCTTCGGTCGGAGTGAAGGTCCCGAAGATTTCAGCCTGCGTGTTCGCACCGGCATGGGCGAGCGTGATGCGGCGTGCGGTGAGTACGTTACGAAAGTAAAAACCATCGAAGCTGACATCGATCGGGCCTGCTTCGAGTCCGGGTGGCAGAAGACGTCCTGTCACTCGATAGCCATCTCGGTCGGCGATGATCGACGCGTTGCCGCCGATGAGTCCCAGGAACGCTGAGCCACCGAATTTGCGGACGTCGAGATTAGCAACCGAGGCCTCGCCGCGAACGCTCCACGGTGCGAGCAATTTCATCGAGCCGTCTTCGAGACGGACATCGAAAGGTTCTAGCAGCGTCGCCTGCAAACGAGCGTTATCGAGATCACCGTCGAAGCGCCCCTCGGCCCGCCAACGCGGCCCGCGGCGAGGGTCGTAGGCCATGCGGATATCGCCCTCGAGTTCGAGCGGCATCGCTGAGCTCAACAATCCCGTAAGTTCGAGACGCATTCCACCGAGCGATGCATCGAGCTTCCCAAACTTGATCGTGGTACTGCGAACCAGGGCTTGGAAGTCGATATTTCGGATGACGACCGGGTCACCCTTCATCGGGCGTATTTCCATTACGGGAATTTTGGCAGCGCGCAGCTCGACGGTGAGCAAGCGAGGGAGAAAGCGCGGAGGTTTGTCGGGAGGCGGCTGATCGCGCTCCTCTTGTTTGATGACGAGCTCGCCGACGGAGAGCTCGGACGCCTCGACCGATTGCCAAAGCAAAGGAATCAGATCGACTCGTGCCCTCACGTCACGCAGTTGCAGGCTCACGATATCGTGCTCGATATCAACAGCGCCAATTTGGAAACCGTCTGCGAGCGTGCCTCGGACATCACGAATCGAGAGCTTCTGCAAAGTGCCGAATTTCTCGGGTACCAGCGACACGAGCCGCTGTAAGGCCGATTCGGAGTGGCCGAGCGTCCAGAGTCCTGCGATCGGTACCGCGAGCAAGAGCGTGATCAAAACCGCGACCAAAGTATTTCGCCGTTTCATATCGCGCTCAGAGCTTCGGCGAGAAATTGAAGTGCAAGCGCGGGCCCGGGCGCTTATCGAAGCCGGGCTCGAGATTGCAGCGCGGATCTGGCGTGACACTGCGGCACGCCGGATTCGTCAGCGGCTGAGCGATGTCGATTCCGAGCGTGACGATCGGCAATCGAAGCCTCACGCCGATGCCGACCGAGTACTGAATGGGGTCTCCGAAAGAATTGAATGCGTTACCGGCGTCGACGAATGCTGCGATGCCGAGATTTCGCGGCAGATCGCGGATGACTTCGAGAGTTCCCGTTGCGAGATGTCGACCACCGACTTTGGTGCTGCCTTCCTCGATCGGTGAGAGATCGTTGTATCCGAAGCCGCGGACGCTGCGATCACCACCAGCGAAAAATCGCTCGGTACCCGGAAGTTTCGTCGCATCCGATACCAACGTTGCACCCACTTGGCCTCGCAAAAAAAGATGCCAACGAGGTCCGAGATCGAAAACTCTCTCTGCTTCGATTCGCAGTTGAAGGTAATCCTCTTCGGCGCCGAGGCCCGTCGCTGAGCCGCGAAGCTCCGCGTAGAGCGCGCGCGAGAACAACGCCTCGCCCAGATAACCGCGTGGAATGGAGGCATAGCTGATTCCGGGAATCACGAGCGTCGTCGATTCATCGATGTCACTACGACTCAAAGAGCCAGCTGTGATGGTTCGAACACGGCTCAGCGAAGCGAACATCACGCGTTGCCAGTCGCCGTTAACTTGAGTGACCGAGGGCTGGAAGCGAGTAGTTCGAGTATCGAGATCGCCCAACTCGTCGCGCGAGTAACGCCATTCGAAGCCGAGCTTCTCGAGCGCCGGATCGCCGATCGGAACGATATAGCGCGCCTCGACCGACTGCTCGAGTTGTGCGGCCTTGATTTCGGCACGTGAGCGATGACCTCGGTCGTTGAGGCGACGATTTTCCCAAGTCAGAGTGCCGCGAGCTTTGCTGTCTGTGGCGTAGCCCGCGCCCACTGAATAACGGTTGCGACGATTGGGTTCTGCCCGAATGCTGACCGGAATGACGCGCTTGTCGATATCCGGCGATCCGGCGAGCACTTCGACATTCGAAAAATATTGACTGTCATCGAGTGCGAACTGCGTCCTCAATAATTGCGTGGCATCGTAGGGTGCGGATTCTTCATATCTAAGAAATCGTCGAAGCAGTGACTCTTCGAGCGAGCGCTGCTCGATGGTGGTCGCTCCGAATCGATATCGCTCGCCTGTATTCATGACGAGCCGTACCGAGGCGGCATGTCGTGAGGGGTCGACCCATAATTCGCTCGCCGTCAAAGTTGCATCGACATAACCGAGCGTGGCCGCCGTTCGACGCAGCCCATCTTTGAGCGTGTCGTAGCTCGCGTGGTCCAGACGGCTACCGTTCTTGAGCGGCGCCGTAGACAGCAAGGCTCGAAAGGCCGGATCCTCGCTTCCCGCGCCCGTTACGCCGATCTCGACGTTTTCCAAGATCACCGGTTTTCCAAGATCGATATTGAGTCGCGCGCGCCATCGCCCTTCGCCGACGAGCTCGACGGTGGAGGTAACTTGAGCCTCGTAGTAACCGAAGGGGCGCAGCGCGTTCGCCGCCTCGCGCTCTGCGCGCTCCTGTAAACGCTCGATCAGGGCTTGATCGAGATCGTCACGGCCCTTGTATCGTTCGAGGCTCAGAAAAGTGAGCACGTTGCGACGCATCGCTCCTTCGACACCGTTGATTTCGATGTCGATGTCCGCAACGGCCGAACTGCTCGCGACAACCAGGCTCGCGAGGCAGAACAACGTTCGGATGAAGGGGCGGCGGATCATGCGGATCACGCCCCGGATTCTACCCGCTTACCGCCTTTCCTCGGGGCGCAGTCGCGCCCCAACTACGGGATCGCATCGTGCGCAGCGGCACGGTTGATCCTGCGTCGAACCAGTTGGCGATCAAACGATGCGAGATCGAAGTCGGTGGAGGAAGGACGACGTCTCCCGAGGCGATGTCCTCCCGAGTGACCCAGCGTGCATCCTCGAGCTCGCTACCAGCCCGGGCGATCGCGCCGGGTTCTGCGGTCGCCATGAACCCCAGCATCAGCGATGACGGGAAAGGCCAAGGTTGGGAGGAGTGGTAATCGCTTGCGACGACGCGGACACCCGTTTCCTCGAGTACCTCGCGAGCGACCGCATCTTCGAGACTCTCACCCGGTTCGACGAACCCGGCGATGGTTGAATAGCGACCTTCTGGCCAAGACGCTTGGCGGCCGAGCAGAGCCCGCTCGCCGTCGCTCACGAGAACGATGATGGCCGGATCGATTCGAGGAAAAAATTCGGCGGCACACTCGGGATCTCGGCAGGTCATGACATGGCCTGCCCGAGTCGGTCGCGTTGGCGACCCGCAGACTCCGCAATGTCGATGCCGCCTTTGCCAAAACGCGAGGGCTCGCGCGTAAGCGAGTAAACCGGCCTCCTCAGCGCCGAGCGTACCGGCTAGAGGTCGTAATTCTTCGAACCGGAAGGCATCGTCGCGCGAGCGATCGGCCATTGGGTGTTCATCGAGCTGAACGAGGACACAGCGTCGATCACGAAACCAGCCGAGCAACACCAGAGAGTCGTCGGGACTCGAACGAACGAGATCGTGAGAGTGGTCGATGAAGGCTGCGGTGGGCGGATCACCCACGACCCCGAGCGCGGTGCCTTGTGCAGGCAGGAACAGCGTTTCGGCATCGGCCCGCGCCGACTCGAGCCAATACGGATCTTCGCGTAGCTCGGCGCGCCGGTCGAGGTAAGACCCGGCGAGAAAATTGGCTGCGGAGCGTTCTGAGGATGACGGCATGAATTGCGGCTTCGCGTGAGGAACGTGCTCGCATGGCACGCGCCTGCGAAGTGCCGGGATTCTATCAGTCTGGCTTGGCGTGTGGGTGGGTCGAGAGTCGCGCCGACCCGCGGCTACCGGTCGGTTTTTCGGGCATGGGCGCCTCGCAGGCTCGGCACGACGGATCGCGAAGGGTGACGGTTTCGACGATGTTGAGCGCCTGACAGGCCGCACAGAAACGCAAACGAATTTCATCTCCGAGGGTGAGCGCTTTAGCGAGAAAAGCGGCGTGCTCGAAATCGATGCGGGGGCGAGGTGAGACGCGCCGGTACGCTTCGTAGGAATCGCAGAGCAGGCGACCCCGAGCGATGGTCGGAATTTTTTTAAGGGATGCGGGATCAGGCTGGTCGTTGATGGCGCCGAACAGAAGCAGGATGGAGGCGAGGGCGTGCGCTTCGGCACCGACGGTCGTGGCGCGGAGGAAATAACTGACCTGTGCCGGTGATTTACCACGATGCCTGCGAACGCCCGCGCCGGGTTTGATGTACGAGCGGTAGAGCTTGCGGACTCGATCGTCGCTTAGGCCCGTCCAGTGGCGGATGGTATGCGTACGCGCCTCATGGCGGATGAGACGCAGGGCGAGTTCGAGACGCAGACGGTCACGCTTATAGCGCTCATCGGTGACGTGCATGGGGCGGGCCTGTCAAAGAATGTATTTCGATGGAAAATATCCCAAAACAAACGCTGCGTTCCAAGTTGGTTTGGGCGACCATTTCCGGCGAAAAAACGGAGGAATGCATGGCCACCGACAAAAAACCCTCAAATCCCGACCCCATCTCACTCGCTACCACTGAAACCGATTTCGCTCGCAGTGTCGATCGCGAGATCATCCGCCAAGTCGGCGGCATGAACCTTCGCGGCTTGCGAATCCTTCGAGACGCCCTCGAGAGCTCAAAAATCGTTCTGCCGTCGGCGGCGTCCATGCTCCGCGAGGAATGGCTTGGCCTCGAAGACGGCGTGCTCGCGTCGGTCGCCGACTGTCCTTACCTGCTATTCGACCTCTCCACCGATACGGCCTTCGCGCTGTGGCGGCGGGTGCAGACGGGGGTCGGGTTACCGCGTCTACCTCCCGGTTTGTGCGAGGGGCAGGCGGGCCAGGGCTTTGCTCGCATCGTGTGTTATTTCGCTTGGCAGACGGCTCAGTCGCGTCCTGCAGCGGCGTCCCTTTTGCTCGGTTTGTCCCCGGCGGGTTGCGCGGCGTTACGCGCACTCGAGTTGCCACAAATCGACGAGTTAGCTGAAACCGCGGGGCCCTGTGTGAGTCTGCGCTGGGGTGAAGACGTCCTCTTTTGGCGTCGCCGCATTCAGGCAGCCAAAGCGGGGAACCGCACGGCCCTCTGGGAAACCACGCTCTCCGGGGTGCAGCGACTGGCGGCAGTCTCACGCAGCTCTGCCTGACGGGCGCCGGGTGCCCGCGGGCGTGCTATCTTTTGCCGCCTCATGGAAGCGCTCGCGGTTCGCGGTCTCGTCAAGCGATACAAAAACGGTGTTGAAGCCCTGAAGGGGGTCGACCTCGATGTTCACGAGGGCGACTTCTTCGCGCTGCTCGGTCCGAACGGTGCCGGCAAGAGCACCCTGATCGGCATCTGTACGTCGCTCGTCACCAAAACGGCAGGTTCCGTTAGCGTTTTTGGCCACGATCTCGATTCCGACCTCGAGGCGGCAAAAGCCTGCATCGGCGTCGTGCCACAGGAACTGAACCTCAACCAGTTCGAAACGCCCGAGACCATCGTCGTCAATCAAGCGGGGTTCTATGGCATCCCGAGGCGAGTCGCCCGCGAGCGCGCTGAAAAATATCTGACGAAATTGTCGCTCTGGGACAAGCGCAACAAGATGACTCGAACGCTCTCGGGCGGCATGAAGCGCCGACTGATGATTGCGCGCGCGCTCGTGCACGAGCCGCGTCTACTCATCCTCGATGAGCCGACCGCCGGCGTAGACATCGAAATTCGTCGTTCGATGTGGGAGTTCCTACGCGAACTGAATGCCGCAGGCACTACCATTATTTTGACGACGCACTATCTCGAAGAAGCCGAGAGCCTCTGCAGGAACATCGCGATCATCGATCGAGGCCGTATCGCTGAGTCCGATCGCATGGACCGACTGCTTCTCAAGCTGCATACGGAGTCGTTCGTGCTCAGTCTTCGCGAGACTACTAGTGTTGTGCCTTCGGTACCGGGTTACGACCTGCGCTTGCTCGACCCGCACACCTTAGAAGTTGAGGTGAGCAAAGATCGCGATCTCAACGACCTCTTTGCGCGACTCTCCGCCGATGGTGTTCACGTGATCACGATGCGCAACAAGGTCAATCGCCTCGAAGAAATTTTCATGCGACTCGTCGACAAGTCGGGAGCGGCCGCATGAGCGCAGGATTCGCGAGCGTACGCTGGATAGGCTTTCAGACCATCGTGATGCGCGAGTTCGGGCGCATCCTGCGCATTTGGGGCCAGACGATCGTCCCCTCTGCCGTGACAGCGGCGCTCTATTTCGTGATCTTCGGCAGTCTGATCGGTCGACGTATCGGACAAATGGATGGCGTCGATTATATGCAGTACATCGCGCCGGGACTCATCATGATGGCGGTGATCACCAACGCCTATGCCAACGTATCGTCATCTTTCTTCGGCGCGAAGTTTCAGCGTTTTCTCGAAGAAATCAGTGTCTCGCCTCAGCCTAATTGGGTGATCATCGCCGGGTATGTCGGGGGCGGGGTGCTGCGCGGCTTGTTGGTCGGGCTCGCGGTCACGGTGATCTCGCTGATCTTCACGCATCTGCCGATCCATCACCTGTTCCTGACCCTCGCCGCGGTTTTACTCACCGCCGTCATCTTCTCACTGGCCGGATTCATCAACGGTGTCTTTGCGAAGAATTTCGATCAGGTGAATTGGATCCCGACGTTCATCCTCACGCCGCTCACTTATTTCGGTGGCGTGTTTTATTCGATCAATCTCTTACCCGATTGGGCGCGCGCTCTCTCTTTTGCGAATCCCGTGCTACACATGGTGAACGCTTTTCGGTATGGCTTTCTCGGCCGTGCCGACGTTCATGTAGGGTTCGCCTTTGCCATCATGACACTCTCGGCGCTGGTGCTATTTGTCATCGCGCTCTGGTTGATGAAGCGCGGCACCGGCATGCGCGATTGAAGAGCCGTGCACGAGGAATTCACTCCACCGCGCTGGTTGCGCGGCGCGCATGTTCAATCGATCTTGCCAAGCCTGCCGTTGAGGCGAGTGATCGTCGAGCGTCGCGCGAGATCACTGATTTCGTCAAGCCGTGAGCTGCTGCTCGATTGTGGGGACGGTGTTCGTTTGCAAGCGCTTTTCTCCCCAGCCCCAGACGGGCAGGAGCAGAGGCGGGCGTTGGTGGTTCTGCTGCACGGATGGGAGGGGAGTGCGCAGTCGCTCTATGTGCTCTCTTTAGGTCAGACCCTATATGAAAACGGATTCGATGTCGTTCGACTCAATCTGCGTGACCATGGCGACACCCATCACCTAAATCGAGATCTCTTCCACTCCTGTCGTTTACCCGAAGTGGTCGGCGCGATACGCCGACTTCAGTTTTTGTTTCCGTCGTATCGGCTGATGCTGGCGGGTTTTTCTTTGGGTGGAAATTTCATGCTGCGGGTAGCGGCCGAGGCCCCCAATGCTCGCATCAACGTCGCCCATGCGATCGGTGTGTCACCCGTGCTCGATCCGGCGAACTGTCTCGATGCCATGGAGCGCGGATGGTCGCTCTATCATGACTATTTCGTCCGCAAGTGGCTGCGATCGCTCAAGCGCAAGCAGCGTGTATGGCCTGGGCATTTCGAGTTCGACGAGTTCATCGCCTCGCGTAACTTGCGCGAGATGACGCGGGAGCTCGTGTTGCGGCACGCTGGCTATGACGATGTCGAAGACTACTTCCGCGGATATGCGATCACCGAGAGCCGGCTGGCCGATCTCGTCGTTCCCTCGACCCTGATCACGGCCCTCGACGATCCGATCATTCCCGCGAGCGATTTGTCGCGACTCGCGAGACCACCCGCCCTGCGCGTGATCGTCACCGAGACCGGTGGTCATTGCGGATTTTTCGATTCCCTGACGGGTCCGGGCTGGGCGGATCGGCTGATACTGCGCGAGTTGCAGCAGTCCGCTGCGGCATGACCTAGAATCGAGACATGCTTCGCCATCCGATCACCGTTGCACTTTTGCTGATGCTCGCCGTTCTCGGCGGCTGCGGCGAGTTACAGGATTGGCGCAGCACACAGCGCACCGACACCCTTGAGGCCTACGAATCGTTCGTCGCCCGCTACCCGCAAAGTCAGTATGTTCCGGTGGCGCAGCGTCGCCTCACCGATCTCGTCGAACAGCGCGATTGGCTGATCGCCACCGAGTCGGACACTGCCGAGGGCTATCGGGCCTTTATCAACGCCCATCCGAAAGGTCGTTGGACTCGCGAAGCGAGAGTGCGCCTACAGAATTTTTTGACGACCCCCGGAGTACTCGGTCCCGCCGCACTCGAACCCGCCGAGCCTCCACCGGCGATGCTGCCGGAGGAGCCCGTTCCGATGCCGTCGGATGCGGAATCAGACGACATGTCGCCCGTCGCGGTGCCAAGTCCCGATGAGGCGCCCGCCGCAAGTGGCAGCCCACAGCCTGCGCCCGCCACTTTGGTCGAGCCGGCGCCGGTCACCCATCGAATTCAGTTGGGCGCCTACACGAGTCGAACCAAGGCACTCGAAGCCTGGCGCGAGGCCCGAACCCGACATACGGAGCTGCAAGGCCTCGTGTCTCAGGTGATCGTCGGCTCCAACGGCCAGGTCGACATCTACCGGCTGCAGGCCAGCGTTGCGAGCGAAGAGCGTGCCCGCGAAGTGTGTCGCGTGCTGGTGGCCGACCGTCAGGGCTGTGTTTACGTTCCGCCGGGTCGGTGAGACGGGTTCGCCTCGAGCGGCTCCCTCGTCATGTACGAACATTTCTTTGGACTGACCGAGCCGCCCTTCTCGATCACACCTGATCCGCGTTACCTCTTTCCGAGCAGCCGCCACGTCGAGGCCATCGGCCATCTTTTTTATGGCGTCAGCGCTGCCGGAGGGTTCATTCAGTTGACGGGTGAAGTCGGTACCGGCAAGACGACGGTCGTGCGGTCTTTGCTGGCACGAGAGCCCGCCGACGTCGATATCGCGCTCATTCTTAACCCGAGACTGACCGTCACCGAGTTTCTACAGACCATTTGCGAGGAGCTCGGCGTATCGCTGATGGCCGAATCCAAATCGAGCGTGAAGGCTTTGGTCGATGCGTTGACGGCCAGATTACTCGAAGCCCATGCTGCCGGTCGGCGTGTCGCGGTGCTCATCGACGAGGCTCACCTGCTCGAGCGCGACGTACTCGAGCAGGTCCGGTTGCTCACCAACATCGAAACCGCCACCCGAAAGTTGCTGCAGGTCATCCTGATCGGCCAGCCCGAGTTACGCGAGCTCTTAGCGCGAGAAGATATGCGTCAGGTTGCGCAGCGAATCACCGGGCGTTTACATCTCGATTCGCTCTCTGCGAGCGAAACGGCGGCTTATGTCAGACACCGGCTGAGGGTCGCAGGCGCCACGCAAGAAATCTTCACGCCTCGCGCCTTACGTGAACTGCATCGACAGGCTGGAGGCCTGCCGAGACTGATCAACGTCATTGCAGATCGCGCGATGCTAGGCGCCTATGCCAAAGATCGTCACGAAGTCACACCGGCTCTCGTTCGTGCGGCCGCCGCCGAGGTGTCGGGTGTCGAGCCCAGAAGTCGTCGATGGTTTTGGCTCGCCGTCGTGTCGACGGCGATCGTGATCGCCATTAGTGCAACGCTCTGGCTTCAGGCCTGAAAGACGCGACTAATCAAAGAAAAAACGCCCTCTGATTCGGCATGTACGGCCCATCGCACGTTCTGTGCGCGATCGGCTCTTGCGCGAAACTCGACGGCCGTATGCCCGAGAGTGAGGCGCGATTCGGTCTCCACGTCGACATGACACGGAAGAAACTCGAACAAGTCGGGTTCGAGCAGCCATACGATGGGACAAGGATCGTGCAAGGGTGAGCCTTGAGCTCGCGGACCGTTCGCTGGGAGTGCGTTCGAAAATTCGATGAGCTGGGCTGCCGCGCGCGCGATCGGCGAGCCGATCGCCGAAATGGCTGCGGTACGAGCCGGAGTGGCGCGTACCTGATGGGTGGCATCGAGCCCGAACGCCCAGACTCGCGGACCCGCATTGAACACGGCCTGAGCCGCGTGGGGGTCGGCATAAATGTTGTACTCGGCCGAGGCGGTGATATTTCCGCCCTCGCGACGTGCGCCACCCATGATGATCAAATCTTTGATGCCCTTCAGACATCGGGGCTCTCGAGACAGGGCGGTGGCGACATTGGTCATCGGGCCCGTGATGACGAGAGAGATACTCTCTGGCGCTGCATCGCACAACGTTCGAACGATGAAGTCGACGGCATGCTCGCGGGCTGCACCTCGAGTAGGTGTGCCGATGGGCAAATCGCCGAGTCCCGACTCGCCGTGAAAGTGCCCGGCCTCGATTGGTTCAAGTACGAGCGGCCGGGTACAGCCGGCGAACACCGGAACATCGGTTCGGCCCGCGATATCACGAATCAAGCAAGCGTTTCGGGCCGTCAACTCCGCGGAGACATTGCCCGCCACGGTGGTGATACCGAGCAAATCGAGTTCCGTCTTCGCCGAGAACGCGAGCAGCAGTGCAACCCCATCGTCGACACCGGGATCACAATCGAAGATGACTCGCTGGCTCATCAGATCAGGCCGATAGGTTGCGGAGGCATTAGGTTTGGGGCGGAGATTTGCAGTAAACCCCAAGCGAGGCAGAGGTTGGATGACAGCACTGGGATCGGCAGCTCATTGCTCAGGACGCGCAGAGCTCGAAGCGTCGGCATGCCGGTGCCGCTCATCACCAGAGCCTCGGCGCCTTCGAGCGCGAGACCGCGGGTTGCTTCGATCGCATGATCGCTCGTCATTTCATAGATCGCGTGCGTGTCGGTGAGTGCCGGGTCGACGCGAACCTTGGCGACGACCTCGATTCCCGTACGTGCCCAGTAGTCGTAGCCCGCCTCGGCGAGCGATACCGGATAAGGCGAGACCAGTGCGATTCGTCGGGCGCCGAGCGTTTGCAGCGCGCGCCGGATCGCCTGCGCGGCCGTGATGACGGGAGTTCCGTTTCGCTGGGTCGCCTCGGTGGTCAGCCGGTCTTCGAGCTCAGGCCCGGCTCTATAGCTCGAACCGGTACACCCGAAGCCGAACGCGGCGAGTCGAAGATGGCCGAAAGTCGCCATCGACTCGGGAATGTGATGAATGTAGTGATCGAGTCGAGTCTCGACATCCGGGGCCGTGTGAGACAGCCGCGTGGCGTAGATCGCGATGCCCTCGGGCAAGAGGGCTCGCAGTTCAGGTTCAACCGTGGGATTGGCCTGCGGCACTGCCACACCCAGCCGGGCGTGAGCGCCGTAGTCCGGTGTCATTCGCAGAGGCTTTCGAGGTAGCCCTGCGCGACGGGCGACAGACGCTTCATGGCCAGAGCGCGGGCCTTCGGCGCGTCGATCAGGTGCTCGAGCGGACCCGACACAAGCATGCGACGGACCTGCGGGTCTTTGCGGGACACGGCAGCCATCTTGTTGAGCACGGTGAACCCGCGATAGATCTTGGAGCGCGGGGCGCGGCGATTTTCGATGGAACGGGCGAGGTACTGGCCGAAACGACTGTAGAGAAAATAGTCGTCGTCACCGACGTCGAAACGGGCTTCCGCGAAAAAATCGGGAAAATTCTTCTCGAGGTATTGATTGACCTTGAGGAGACGGGGTCCAGGTTCGTCGGATTGCGACGCTACGTGTCTTTTCATCTCTACTTGTTACACCTCGCAATGCGCGCGAAAAGTAAGGCACACCGCCCTCAAGTGCAATACCTTTGGAAAAATTTTTTCGGAGTGCTGAAGCATGGCGAACGAGACCGCGCCCGAGTTCGGGAGTTTTGCGACACCGATGCGAGCGCTGGTGTTCGGTGCGGGCGGCGGAATCGGCGCCGCTTGCGTCTCTATTTTGACGGCCCATCCGCGCATGGCCCGTGTGTACGCCGCCGCTCGCAGTGCCGAGGCGCCTTGGCATTTCGAGCTCGAGGACGAGGCGTCTATCGCTGCCGTGGCGGCTGCAGCGGGCGCTGAAGGCCCGCTCGATTTCGTGCTCGTCGCGACCGGCATGCTTCATTCCGCCGACCAGCAGCCCGAGAAAAGTTGGCGCAGTCTCGATCCGGCGGCGATGGCGCGGGCGTTTGCCATCAATGCGACCGGCCCTGCGTTGATCGCCAAGCACACGCTCGGGCTTTTGCGCCGTGATGCGAAGTCGGTTTTCGCGTGTCTTTCGGCACGGGTCGGGTCGATCGAGGACAACCGGCTCGGCGGGTGGCATGCCTATCGCGCCTCGAAAGCCGCTCTCAACATGCTCATTCGGAACTTCGCGATCGAGTTGCGTCAGCGTAATCCGCAAGCCATCTGCGTCGGCTTGCATCCCGGCACCGTCGACACCCGGTTGTCGAAACCGTTCCAGACGGCCGTCGCGCCGGGAAAGCTTTTCACGCCCTCGACGTCGGCCCGCGCGCTGCTCGGTGTGGTGGATCGCCTCACCGTCGCCGATAGTGGTCGGCTTTGGGCGTGGGACGGACAGCCGATCCCGTTCTGATCAGCGTAGGCGGGTCAGGCCAGGCACTCGATCGAAGGCTGGATCGAAACTGAGGATCGTCTCGATGTCGTGACGCTGCATCGTAGCGACGTGCAGCGCGGCCCGAACCGGCAGGGTCGGATATTGCAGTACCAACTGTTTGGTTCGCTCGACGGTGTCCCGATCGACGGCGACGACGTCGTCGACGACACCGAGTAGAGCATCGATCGCCGGCTGGATTCCGCCGCGGCGCTCAATCGAGGTGTACCGGTGCAGGATCTCCGTCAGCACTTCGGCGTCGGTGACGAGGCGGACGCGCTGGGTGACGAGGGTTTCGAGTCGGCGCTGGGCATCGGCCTTGTTGGGGTGCGCGACCCCGACGAGGTACATCGGGATGCTGGTGTCGATGAAAACCATCAGTAGCCCCCGTTTCCCGAAGCGGCATCGACGCCGGTCGCGTAGCCCCGCTCGGTTTCGGAGATCAGTCGTTCCACCGTACCGGTGGGGGCGGAATGGCGAACGGCCGAGCGAATGGCGGCGAGTTTCCGGTCGACATCGGCGGTGGACGCGTCTCGGCGCGCGGCCGACAGCGCTTGCCGCACCCACTCGGCGACCGTCATGCCCCGGCTTGCCGCAGCCGCCTGCAAGGCGGCGTATTCCCCATCATCGAAAAGAACTTGGAGTCGTTTTGTCATGGTAGTAGTTTGTTTGACTCATTAGCATGAGTCAAATTGAGTAAAAGTCATTTATCGATTCGGAACGGGTGGTTATAGTCGCCTCGGGGGTTTGGAGAGACCATGACAGCGCAAAACATTCTGGGCCATCGCGCCCGATCTGCCCGGCCCGCCAAGCAGGGCTTGTACGACCCCCAGAACGAGCGCGATGCCTGCGGCTTCGGGTTCGTCGTCGACATCAAGGGCCGTAAATCCAACAAGGTGCTGCGAGATGCGATCGAGGTTCTCAAGAATCTCGACCATCGAGGTGCCTGTGGGTGCGAGGTCAACACCGGAGACGGTGCGGGCGTACTCATGCAGATGCCCCACGCCTTCTTGAAAGACGCGGCCAAGAAATCTCACATCACCTTGCCCGAGCCTGGCGACTACGCCTGCGGACTCATCTTCATGCCGCGCAATGCGACCCAGCGTCGTCGCATCGAAGAAATATTCGCGCGCGTCGTGCAATCAGAAGGACAGATCTATCTCGGCGGTCGCACGGTACCGACCGATAACTCGATGCTCGGCGAAACCGCTCGCGTGAGCGAGCCCTTCATGCGTCAGGTGTTCGTACAGCGTGGGCCTGACACCGCCGATGCCGACGAGTTCGAGCGCAAGCTTTATGTGATCCGTAAGCGAGCCTATAACGAGATTCGCGTCTCGACGATCGGCGGCGCAGAGTATTGGTACGTCGCGAGCCTCTCCCACAAGACTTTGGTCTATAAGGGGATGCTGCTCACGATGCAGCTCGATCAATACTTCCCCGACTTGCGTCACCCGTTGATGGAGACGTCGATCGCGCTCGTCCATTCGCGCTTTTCGACCAACACCTTCCCGAGCTGGGATCGCGCTCACCCTTACCGCTACATCGCGCACAACGGCGAGATCAACACACTGCGCGGCAACATCAACTGGATGCGTGCCCGCGAGGCCTTGCTCGAATCCCAGTTGTTCGGGGACGACACTCGAAAACTCGCGCCGATCGTCAACGTGAACGGTAGCGACTCCTCGATGTTCGACAACGTGCTCGAGCTCATGGTGCTCTCGGGGCGCTCGCTGCCTCACGCCATCATGATGATGATCCCGGAGCCTTGGTCGAAGCACGAGTCGATGGATCCCGCTCGCAAGGCGTTCTATCAGTTCCACTCGAGCTTGATGGAGCCCTGGGACGGCCCCGCCGCCATTTCTTTTACCGATGGCATTCGTATCGGTGCAGTGCTCGACCGTAACGGTTTGCGTCCCGGTCGTTACTACGTCACCAAAGATGGCATGGTGGTCGTCGCATCCGAAGCTGGCGTACTCGACATTCCGGCGGAACAGATCGAGAGAAAGGGCCGCCTGCAGCCAGGACGCATGTTTTTGGTCGATACCGATCAAGGACGCATCGTCGAAGACGAGGAAATCAAGCGCTCGGTCTGCAACGAGTGGCCCTATGCCGACTGGCTCGCCGAGCACCTCGTCTATCTCAAAGATTTACCCGCTGCGCCGCAATTGCCGGCGCCGGAACCCGACTTGCTGCTCGCGAGACAAGTTGCTTTCGGCTACAGCTTCGAAGATCAGCGTGTCTTGATGACCCCCATGGCGCGCGATGGCGTCGATGCGGTGGGCTCGATGGGAAACGATACGCCGCTGGCCGTGCTCTCCAAGCGACCGCGTCTCATCTACGACTATTTCAAGCAGCTATTTGCGCAGGTCACGAATCCGCCGATCGACAGCATTCGCGAGGAAATCATCACTTCATCCGATGTGTGGCTCGGTTCCGAGGGCAACTTGCTCGATCCGAAGCCGACGGACTGTCGACGCATCGAACTCAAAGCCCCGGTCGTGACTAACGAAGAATTCGCGAAGATCCGCCGAGTCGCACTGCCAGGTCTCAAAGTGGGAACCGTGCCGTTATTGTTTCGCGCGGCTCGCGGTGAAGAGGGGCTCGCCAAGGCGATCGAGCAGATGCGCGCCGAGGCTCGTCGTCTCATCACCGAGGAAGAGATCAACATCCTCATTCTGAGCGATCGCGGAGTGACTCGCGAGATGGCGGCAATTCCGTCGCTACTGGCAGTTTCTGCGCTTCATCATTTTCTCATCCGCGAAGGTTTGAGAATGAGGGTCTCGCTCGCCATCGAAACCGGCGAAGCGCGCGAGGTACATCACTTCGCACTGCTCATCGGTTACGGCTGCAGCGTGATTAATCCGTATCTCGCCTTCGAAACGCTCGACGGCATGATCCGCGACAACCTGCTGCCTAACGTCGATCACACACTCGCTTGCGCCAACTTCGCCAAAGCAGCGACCAAGGGCGTGGTCAAAGTGATGTCGAAGATGGGTATCTCCGCGGTGCAGAGCTATCACGGCGCCCAAGTGTTCGAAGCGATCGGCCTGCGTCAGGATGTGATCGACGAATATTTCACCGGCACGGCGTCGCGCGTCGGTGGCATCGGGCTCGATACGATCGCAGCCGAGGTACTGATGCGTCACAACGCAGCATTCCCGGATCGACCCGCCGGCGATCAAGTACTGCCGACCGGTGGGCAATATCAGTGGCGTGCCGATGGTGAGTTCCACGTCTTCAACCCCGAGAGCATTCATCGCCTGCAAAAAGCCGTACGCACGGGTAGCTATGCAACGTTCAAATCGTATGCCGAGCTGATCGACGATCGCGCGAAGAATCTCTCGACCTTGCGTGGACTCCTCGATTTCAAGAAAGGGGAGTCGGTTCCGATCGACGAGGTCGAATCGATCGAGAGCATCATGAAGCGCTTCAAGACGGGCGCTATGAGTTATGGCTCGATCAGCAAGGAAGCCCACGAGACGCTCGCCATCGCGATGAACCGCATCGGCGGAAAGAGCAACACCGGCGAAGGCGGCGAGGATCCCGACCGTTATGTGCCGATGCCGAACGGCGACTCGAAAAATTCGGCGATCAAGCAAGTCGCCTCGGGTCGCTTTGGTGTCACGAGCGAGTACCTCGTTCAGGCCAAAGAAATACAGATCAAGATGGCGCAGGGTGCGAAGCCCGGCGAGGGCGGTCAGCTTCCCGGAACCAAGGTTTACCCCTGGATCGCGAAGGCTCGGCATACCACGCCAGGTGTGGGTCTTATTTCGCCGCCGCCCCATCACGATATCTACTCCATCGAAGATCTCGCCCAGCTAATCCACGATCTTAAAAATGCGAACCGTCAGGCGCGCGTCAGCGTCAAGCTCGTGGCGGAGGTGGGCGTAGGCACGATCGCCGCTGGCGTGGCCAAGGCTCATGCCGACGTCGTGCTCGTCAGTGGTCACGACGGCGGGACGGGCGCCTCACCGCTCACCTCGACAGCTCATGCGGGTTTGCCGTGGGAACTCGGGCTCGCCGAGACGCATCAGACGCTGGTGCTCAACAACCTGCGGAGCCGCATCGTCGTTGAAACCGACGGCCAGCTGAAGACGGGGCGAGACGTTGCGATTGCGGCATTACTTGGCGCAGAGGAGTTCGGATTCGCAACCGCTCCGCTCGTCACAGTGGGTTGCATCATGATGCGCGTCTGTCATCTCAATACCTGTCCCGCAGGTGTTGCGACGCAGGACCCGCGGTTGCGCGAGCGCTTTGCGGGCAAGCCAGAGCATGTTGTCAACTTCATGCGTTTCGTTGCCACTCAGATGCGCGAAATCATGGCAGAGCTCGGGTTCCGAACGATCAATGAAATGATCGGTCGTGTCGATCGTCTCGAGCCGACGGCCGCCATCAACCACTGGAAGGCGCAAGGCTTCGATTTCAGCAATATTCTTTATCAGCCCGACTCGGGGCCCGAGGTGGGTCGATTCCAGAGCATCGAGCAAGATCATGGACTCGACAAGTCACTCGATGTGACGACGCTGCTCGATCTGTGTCGTCCGGCCATCGAGCGTGGCGAGCGTATCGAGGCGCGTCTGCCTATTCGAAACGTACATCGTGTCGTCGGCACCATCACCGGCAGCGAAATTACCCGCAAGTGGGGTAGCGCCGGGCTGCCCGACGATACGATCCGAATTCTTTTCACTGGCTCGGCAGGTCAAAGTTTCGGCGCGTTCATGCCACGCGGTATGAGTTTTACGCTCGAGGG
>Ga0075471_10001051_pt1 | contig 17675 bp, 13 predicted proteins | sample DEB19_08_DNA_2_FD_74787 | JGI IMG/M metagenome (GOLD analysis project Ga0075471, IMG submission 74787) | Aqueous microbial communities from the Delaware River and Bay under freshwater to marine salinity gradient to study organic matter... | ecosystem: Environmental > Aquatic > Marine > Coastal ... | reverse complement strand
CTGGGGCAGAAAGTGGTGGCGCTCCTGCCGGGCAGCCGGATGAGCGAGATCCAGGCACACGCAGACCTCTACCTCGAGACGGCGCGCCAGCTGGCCTTGCGCATGCCGGAGGCGCGCTTCCTGGTGCCGCTCGCCACTCGCGAAACGCGGGAGGCTTTCGAGAGGCGCCTCTATGCCCGCGACGCGGAATCCCTCAACCTCACCATCCTCTTTGGCCACGCTCGGCTGGCGCTGCAGGCGGCCGACGTCGGCCTGGTGGCGAGCGGCACTGCCACGCTCGAGGCGGCGCTGGCGCGTTGCCCGATGGTGATCACCTACCGCGTGCCGGGCCTCACCTATCGCCTCATGCTGCGTTCGGCGATCATTCCCTACGCGGGCCTGCCCAACATCCTGTCCGGCGAGTTCATCGTTCCGGAGATCCTTCAGGATCAGGCCACGGCCGCGAACCTCGCGCAGGCGCTTGGCAACTGGATGTCGCACAAGGAGGCGCGGGCGCTGCTGGAGGCGCGCTACGAGGCGATGCATCGCTCGCTCAAGCGCGACAATGCCGATTGCGTGTTGCGCGCCCTTGCGCCGTTTCTCGAGGGCGCGGCAGGCCCCCATGCCCGTGCCGCCTGAGCCCCTGCTTTGCGGCGTTGACGAGGCAGGCCGAGGGCCGCTGGCCGGGGCGGTCTTCGCCGCGGCGGTGATTCTCGACCCGGCGCAGCCCATCGACGGGCTTGCGGATTCGAAGGCGCTGTCGCCGACGCGCCGCGAGACGCTCGCCGAGCTGATACGGGCGCGGAGCCTCGCCTGGTCGGTGGCGAGCGCCAGCGCAGAGGAAATCGACGCGATGAACATCCTGCAGGCAAGCCTTCTCGCGATGGCCCGTGCCGTGGAGAGCCTTGCCATGCTTCCTGCGGAAGTATGGGTAGATGGCACGCACCGGCCAAGCCTCGGGCTGCCTTGCCGAGCGGTCGTCCGTGGGGACTCGCTGGTGCCGGCCATCTCGGCGGCATCGATCCTCGCCAAGACCGCCCGCGACGCGCAGATGCTGGCCCTCGACGCCGAGTTTCCCGGCTACGGATTTGCCCGCCACAAGGGCTATCCGACGCCCGAGCATCTGGAGGCCATCACCCGATTGGGGCCCAGCGCAATCCATCGCCGGAGCTTTGCCCCAGTCCGGGCGGCGGCCCGCGCTGCTGGCGCAGGCTTGTCCTCGTGAAGCGAATTGCCTCGCGAGACAACCCTGCATTCAAGTCGCTGGCGAGGCTGCTTGCGTCTGCCGCCGAACGACGACGACAAAACGCGTCGTTGATCGAGGGCCCCAACCTGGTTTCCGGTTGCCTCGATGCGGGGCACTCGGTCGAGCAGCTGGTCTTGTCGGACGCCTTCGCCGAGACGGCCGAAGCCGAGGCGCTGCGTGCGCGCCTTCCCGGTGTGACTTGCCTGCGGATGCCGCAGGCCCTCTTCGCCAAGCTGAGTGGGCTTGCCACCCCGTCGGGCGTGCTTGCCGTGGTGCCCACGCCGGCAGGCCGCCCCGTGCCGTCCAGCGCGCGCTTCTGCCTCGCGCTCGAGGACGTGCAGGACCCTGGCAATGTGGGGACGCTGTTGCGGGCCGCGGCCGCGGGCGGCGTCGAGCATGTCTTGCTTTCGCCCGGCTGCTCCTTTGCCTGGGCGCCGAAGGTGTTGCGCGCGGCGCAGGGCGCGCATTTCGTGCTCAATATCGTCGAGAGCTGCGACCTCGACGCCTTTCTGCGGCGCTTTTCCGGCGCTTCGGTCGCGCTCAGCGGAGCGGCTCCGGAAAGCCTCTATGACGTCGACCTGCGAGGGCCGCTGGCCATCGTGGTGGGCAACGAGGGGCAGGGCCTTTCAGCCGGGCTGCAGGGGCTTGCTGGCAGGCGTGCCCGCATTCCCATGCCCGGGAAGGCAGAGAGCCTGAATGCGGCGGTGGCGGGAGCAGTGGCCCTCTTCGAGGCCGTCCGGCAGCGCCGCTAGCCGGGCGCGACTTGCGCCGCGCCCGGCCGGGCAGGGTCAGAACCGGACCGATACCGTGGCGGAGATGGAGTCCTCGCTCACGCCTTGTCGGCTGTTCACCTTGGTGTACTGCAGGCCGTAGCCCAGCCAGCCCTCGATCGTGCCGCGCAGGCCGCCCGTCATCGTGATGAACGAGTTGTCGGCGGGCTGGTAGGCGGCGATGTCGTAGCTGTTCCCAGTGGAGAGCGACAGCGGCGTGGCGGTCACGAAGCGCTCGGACTTGGCGCGCTCGCGGTCGGCCGTGACACGGATGTACGGGGTGACGCTGCCGAGGTTGTACGAGGCGCGCACGCCGATGCCGGCGACTTCCGAGCGGCGAGTCTGGGAGTCGACCTTGAGCCCCGCCGAGCCGCCGCCGGATTCCGAGAAGCCCTCGACCTCGACGTTTTGGGAGGTCCAGGTCACGGCCGGCCCGACCGACAGCTTGTCGATGGTGAAGTCGTAGCCACCCTGCAGGGAGAAGGAGGAGTTGGAGCCGTCCGTGCTGGCGCGGGCGATGCGGTTGGAGACGCCCAGGGCAATGTTGCGCTCGACCTTGCGGAAGTCCGTTTGCGACAGGCTGCCGATGACGGTGCCGTAGAAGCCCTTGTGCTTCACGCTCGCAAACGCGGAGTAGGCCACTTCGGCAGCCTCGTAGCTGCCGAGGTTGCCGCCGAAATTGCCCTGGCCGCGGACGCGCCCGATGCCCAGGCCCAGCGTGGCTGCCTCGCTCGCCCGCATCGTCACCCCCATGCCGTAGGAGCGGTTGGTGGCGTTGAGGCCATCCGTGCCGTTGCCACGGGCGATCTCGAAGCCGCCGTCGCCCACCGAGGCGAATGCCGCCAGGCGGCCAACCTTGGCCGATTGGCCCTGGGCGAGGCCATCGTTGATCGTCTGCACGTAGGCGCTACGCATGGCGAGCGGGGCCTCGGCGAGCAGCGAGTAGGCCGTGGGGCCTTCGATCAGCGACTTCGTGAAATCCGAGATGACGCGGTGGGCGCCAGTGGTCGGGTGCACGCTGTCGGCAAACGCGTAGGTGTTCTCCGCGTTGGGCGCGACGGTGTTCACGCCGGCGATGCAGAACTGGGCGCTGGCCGATGTCGTGATCGGCGGGAAGGGGCCGCAGGCCGGCGTCGTGATGTTGGTGAACCCGAACGAGGCCGGGTTGGTGCGGATCTCGGTGAACAGGGCGAACATGTCGACCGGGATCGGGCGCAACCCGGCGGTGCGAAGGCCCGCGAAGAGGGTCAGGTTATAGCCCGCGGCGGCCTGGCTGGCCTGGGCGCTGGCGGCGGCGCCGGAACTGAGCGCGAACGGCGTGCCTCCCAGGTCCGGCAGTGAAAAGACGAGCACGTAGCGCGCGCCAGCTCCAAAGAGCCGGCCGATCTGGCCTACCTCGGCCTGCGCAGCCCCCAGGAACGCCGCCTGGAATTGGTCTGGCGTGATCTGGCCAGCGCCGAGACGGCTGAAGTTGTTCAGGAAGTCGTTGCCGCCAGCCCAGACGGCAAAGAGCGCGTTGGGGTCTGCGCGGCCGCCACTGCGCTGGAGATATTCGGTGATCTGAACCGAGACCGGCCGCTGGGCGAAGCCGGGCGGCGTGCTGGGGGAGTCGGTCGCGACCGTGGCGCCGCCCTGGGCGTAGATCCAGCCGCCTGCGTTCGAGGCGCCCGGCGTCACGCCGTAGTACTGGGAGATCAACTCGGACCAGACGGGGCCCGGGTTGGTGGTGAAGCGCCCCAGCGTGGCGACGGTGGGCCCCGGCAGGCCGATGGCGGCCAGGAAGGGTCGGAAGTAACCCGCGTCGGACAGGCTGTCCCCGAACACCACGACGTTGGAGAATTTCGCGGCTTGGGCAGTGGGCGTGGCGACGGCGAGAGACAGCAACAAGGCGCTAAGGGCGCGGCGGACGGGCTTCATGGCGTTTCTCCTCTTGTGCGAGCCGTGGCGCTCCTGCGGCCTTGCGGGGTGGCTCTTGTCCCCGGCCGGCCCATGCGTAACCCCGGGCGCGCGGATTCTCTCATAGCTGGGGCGTCAAAACACCTTCCGCGTGAGATGGGCTTCGTGCAGCAGCGTCGTGGCAATTTCCTCGATCGATTTCGTGGTGGAGTCGAGGAACGCGATGCCGGCCGATTGCATGAGCCTCTCGGCTGCGGCCACCTCCTGGCGGCAATTGTCCATCGCGGCATACGTCGAGTTGGGGCGACGCTCGGTGCGGATCTGGTGCAGGCGCTCGGGCTGGATGGTGAGGCCCCAGGCCTTGTGCTTGAGCGGGATGATCGAGGGCGGCAGGCGCTTGGCGTCGAGATCCTCGGGGATGAGCGGATAGTTGGCCACCTTGAGCCCGAACTGCATCGCCATGTAGAGGGAGGTCGGCGTCTTACCGCTGCGCGAGACGCCGACCAGAATCAACTCGGCTTCCTCCAGCGCCCGGTGGCTGACGCCGTCGTCGTGCGAGAGCGTGAAGTTGATGGCCTCCATCCGGTGGTCGTAGTCGTTCGTGTTGGCGGCGCTGTGGCTCTTGCCGATGGCGTGCGACGAGCGCTGCCCCAGCTCCTTCTCCAGTGGCACGATGAAGCGCTCGAAGACGTCGAGGACCAAGGCGTCGGCCTGGCTGATTTCCGCGCGCACGGCCTCATCTACCAGCGACGTGAACACCAGGGGCCGCTCGCCGCTCTCGCGATGGGCTGCGCCGATCTGGCCCACGGCGTCCCGGGCCTTGGAGGGGCTGTCGATGAAGGGTAGCGTCGTGCGGTTGCGGCCAACGCCGTCGAACTGGGCCATCAGGGATGAGCCCAGCGTCTCGACGGTAATGCCCGTGCTGTCGGAAATGAAAAAAACGTGGCGCTGCGGCATAGGGTCTCCATGGGGGCTTCGCGGCATGAACCAGCCCTGATGGCAGTCAAGGCCGAACGGAAGCCTTCGCTATAATTGCAAAATTCGCCTTGCCCGTCACTCTCCTCTTCCCGCGCTGCCATCGAGGGCCCATGCAAAACGCCTATGTCCTTCCCCTCGACTCGCTGCGCATGGCCGACGTGCCCCGCGTCGGTGGCAAGAACGCCTCCCTTGGGGAGTTGATCAGCCAGCTATCGGCGGCCGGTGTGCGAGTGCCGGGCGGGTTCGCCACCACGGCCCTGGCCTACGAAGACTTCCTGAACGCGGGTGGCCTCAAGGCGCGCATCGACGCGCTGCTCGACCAACTTGATGTGGACGACGTGAAGGCCCTGGCGGAGGCGGGCGCGAAAATCCGCGGCTGGGTGCTGCAGGCGCCGCTTCCCGAGCGGCTCGAGCGTGAAATCCGGCAGTCGTACTTGCAACTCGCCGGTAGTGACGGCGAGATGAGTTTTGCGGTGCGCTCCTCGGCCACGGCCGAAGACCTGCCCGACGCCTCCTTCGCCGGCCAGCAGGAGACCTTTCTCAACATTCGCGGCGTCGAGGCGGTGATCGAAGCGGTGCGCCACGTGTTCGCGTCGCTCTACAACGACCGCGCCATTGCCTACCGCGTCCACCAGGGCTTCGCCCACGCCCACGTGGCGCTGTCCGCGGCCGTCCAGCGCATGGTGCGCTCGGACCAGGGCGCCGCGGGCGTCGTCTTCACGCTCGATACCGAGTCCGGCTTTCCGGACGTGGTCTTCGTCACGGCGAGCTATGGCCTGGGCGAGATGGTCGTGCAGGGTGCCGTCAACCCGGACGAGTTCTACGTGTCGAAGGTGGCGTTGGCGGCAAAGCGCCCGGCCATCCTGCGCCGCTCGCTGGGGGCCAAGGCCATCCGCATGACGTTCGGCGACGAGGCGCGGGCGGGCCGCTCGGTGCGCCAGGAAGAGGTCCCCGCCGAGCAGCGCGACCGCTTCTGCGTGACCGATGCCGAGGTGGAAGAGTTGGCCCGCTACGCCATGGCGATCGAGAAGCATTACGGCCGCCCGATGGACATCGAGTGGGGCCGCGACGGCCACGATGGCAGGATTTACGTGCTGCAGGCGCGCCCGGAAACGGTGAAGAGCCGGGCGTCGAAGGACCGGATCACGCGCTACCACATCGGCAAGCGCGGTGAGGTGCTGTCATCCGGGCGTGCCATCGGCGCCAAGATCGGCCAGGGCCGGGTGCGCATCCTGAAGGACGTGGATGAAATTGCCCGCGTGGAGGCAGGCGACGTCCTGGTCACCGACATGACGGACCCGAACTGGGAGCCGGTCATGAAGCGGGCGTCCGCCATCGTCACGAACCGCGGCGGCCGCACCTGTCACGCGGCGATCATCGCGCGCGAGCTCGGCGTGCCGGCGGTGGTGGGTTGCGAGGATGCCACCCGCACGCTCAAGGAAGGGGACCTTGTGACGGTCTCCTGCGCGGAAGGGGACACGGGCTACATTTACGCCGGCAAGCTCGATTACGAAGTGCTCGAGATCTCGCTCGACCGCATGCCGGACATCCCGGTGAAGCTCGCCATGAACGTGGGCAATCCGCAGCTCGCTTTCGACTTTTGCCAGCTGCCCAACCACGGCGTCGGGCTGGCGCGCCTCGAGTTCATCATCTCCAACACCATCGGCGTTCACCCGAAGGCCTGCCTCGAGGTGGACAAGCTACCGGCGGACCTCAAGGCGCAGGTGCTGCGGCAATCCCGTGGCTACGCGAGTCCGGCAAGCTTCTACACCGAGCGCATCGTCGAGGGCGTGGCCACCATCGCCGCCGCGTTCTGGCCGCGCAAGGTGATCGTGCGGATGTCGGATTTCAAGTCGAACGAGTACCGCAACCTCATCGGTGGCGCGCGCTACGAGCCGCACGAGGAAAACCCGATGCTGGGCTTTCGCGGCGCCTCCCGTTACATCGCGCCAGACTTTCGCGCGAGCTTTGACCTCGAGTGCGAGGCGATGCGCCGCGTGCGGGATGAAATGGGCTTCACCAACGTCGAGCTCATGGTGCCATTCGTCCGCACTCTCAAGGAGGCCGAGCAGGTCATGGCCATCCTCAAGCAAAACGGCCTCGAGCGGGGCAAGAACGGCTTGCGCATCGTGATGATGTGCGAGCTGCCGTCGAACGCCATCCTCGCTGATGAGTTCCTGCGCCACTTTGACGGCTTTTCGATCGGCTCGAACGACATGACCCAGCTCACCCTCGGGCTCGATCGCGACTCCGGCCTGGTCATGGGCGCCTTTGACGAGCGAGACCCCGCGGTGAAGCGCATGCTGTCGCTCGCGATCCAGGCCTGCCGCCGGCAGGGCAAGTACGTCGGCATTTGTGGCCAGGGCCCCAGCGACTACCCGGACCTCGCCGAGTGGCTGATGGCCGAGGGCATCGAGTCGATGTCGCTCAACCCCGACACGGTCGTGGAAACCTGGCTTCACCTGGCCAAGGTTGCCGCGCGGGCGCCCGCAGCTGCGTCATGACGCCCTGGCGCTTCGCGCGCTTCGATGACCTGACGGCGCGCGAAGTCCACGACATCCTGCAGGCGCGCTCCGCCGTGTTCGTCGTGGAACAGGCCTGCGTGTTCCAGGATGTCGATGGCGTCGACGTGCAAAGCTGGCACCTCTTCGCGCGTGAGGGCGCCGAGGTGGCCGCGTACTGCCGCGTCATTCCGCCTGGCGTGAAATATGCCGAGGCTTCCATCGGTCGCGTCATCACCACTGCCCTCGCGAGGGGGCGGGGCGATGGGCGCGCACTGATGATCGAGGCCCTCTCGAGAGCGGCGACGCTCTGGCCCGGCCAGCCCATTCGCATCGGCGCTCAGCAGCGCCTCGAGCGGTTCTACCAGTCCCTCGGGTTCAAGACGGTGTCCGAGCCCTATGACGAGGACGGCATCCCGCACGTGGAGATGCTGCATTCCGGGGCGGTGTCATGACGGCTGCCCGCAAGCCGCGCGCGCCGCGCAGCCGCTCCCCGAAGGCCGCCAAGGCGGTGGACGTGACACTGGCCGCCGTGCCCTTGGGCGGCGTACTAGTCACCGGTTTCGAGCCCTTCGGAGGCGAGGACGTGAACCCGTCCTGGGAAATCTGCCGCGCGCTGCCGGCGGCCATCGGCCCGGCGCGCATCCACACGCTGCGCGTGCCCACGGCTTTCCGAACGGCGATCGAAGTCGTGGCCACAGAGATCGCTCGCGTGTCGCCCGCGGTGGTCCTGCTGCTGGGCCAGGCAGGCGGTCGCAGCGCGCTATCGGTCGAGCGGGTGGCCATTAACGTCGACGACGCACGGATCCCCGACAACGCCGGCGCGCAACCGATCGACGAGCCCATCGCCGCGCCGGGCCCGGCCGCTTACTTTGCGACCGTGCCCATCAAGGTGATGGCGTCGGCTATCCGGGAGGCCGGTGTTGCCGCGGAAGTGTCAAACAGCGCGGGCACATTCGTTTGCAACCATCTTTTCTACGGCGTGCTGCATTACCTGGCCGCAAGGGGCGGTGGGGCCCGTGCGGGCTTCATCCACGTGCCGTGGCTGGACACCCAGGCGGTCGCTCGCCCCGGCGCCCCGGCAATGGCCCTCGCCACCATGGTTCGCGGGGTAGAGGCAGCCATCGCCGCTGCCGTCACGACGGCTGAGGACGAGCGTCGCACCGAGGGCGCATTGGACTGAGGCCGGGACGATGCTCAAGCCAGCGCCCGCCGAATTGCCACTCTGGACGCCGTCTGCGGAGCGGGTATCGCATTCGCGGCTCGAGGCGTTCGGGAAGTTGCTTGCCAAGCGTCACGGTGTCGCCTTCGCCGACTACGCCGAGTTGCATCGCTGGTCGGTGGCCCGGATGGACGACTTCTGGCGCTCGGTGTGGGAATTCAGTGGTGTCATCGCCGAATCACAAGGGACCGAAGTGCTCGTCGACCGAAGCCAGATGCCCGGGGCCCGCTTCTTTCCCGGCGCGCGTCTCAACTTCGCGCAAAACCTCCTGCGCCCCCGCGGGGCGGACGACGAAGCGCTGGTCTTCTGGGGCGAGGATCGCGTCCGGGAGCGCTGGTCCTTCCGCGAGCTCCTCGCTGCCGTCTCCCGCCTGCAGCAGGCCCTGGCCGCCGCCGGAGTGGGCGAGGGCGACCGCGTGGCAGCCTTCATGCCCAACCATCCGCAGACGATCATCGCGATGTTGGCAACCGCAAGCCTTGGCGCGACCTTTACATCCTGTTCGCCGGATTTCGGCGTCCAGGGCGTGCTGGACCGCTTCGGCCAGGTGGCGCCAAAGGTGCTGGTGGGCTGTGACGGGTACTTCTACAACGGCAAGGTGATCGACACCCGAGACCGGCTGGCGCAGGTTTCCGCGCAGCTTCCGGGGCTCGCAAAGCTCGTCGTCGTGCCCTATGCCGGCACGGGCGCCGTCGATGGAATCGCACGCGCTGCAATGCTGGCGGACTTCGTCGCCCCCTTCGCCGCACGCGAGGTCGCCTACGCTTCGCTGCCCTTCAACCACCCGCTGTACATCCTTTATTCGAGCGGAACGACCGGCGTGCCAAAGTGCATCGTGCACGGCGCGGGTGGCGTGCTTCTCATGCATCTCAAGGAACACCAGCTGCACGGGGACGTGAATCGCGGCGACCGGCTCTTCTACTTCACCACCTGCGGCTGGATGATGTGGAACTGGCTCGTCACGGGCCTGGCTTCGGGCGCGACGCTGTTGCTCTACGATGGCTCGCCGATGCTCCGGAACGGCACGATCCTCTTCGATTTCGCCGACGCGGAGGGCATGACCCACTTCGGGACCTCGGCGAAATACCTCGACGGCATCGGCAAGGCGGGCGTGAAGCCCGCGCAGACGCATCGTCTCGCGGCCCTGCGCACGATCTTTTCCACTGGCTCGCCCCTCGCGCCGGAAGGTTTTGATTACGTCTACCGCGACGTGAAGCAGGACGTGTGCCTCTCGTCGATCAGCGGTGGCACGGACCTCGTGGCCTGCTTCGCGGGGGGCGTGCCCACGCGGCCGGTCTGGCGCGGCGAGCTGCAGGGTCGCATGCTCGGCATGCAGGTGGAGGTCTGGGGTGACGACGGCAAGCCGCTCACCACCGGCAAGGGCGAGCTCGTTTGTACGGCGCCGTTCCCCAGCATGCCGCTCGGCTTCTGGAACGACCCGGATGGGGCCCGATATCGCGCGGCCTACTTCGAAACGTATCCCGGCGTATGGCGGCACGGCGACTGGAGCGAGATCACCGCGCACGATGGCATGGTGATCCATGGGCGCTCGGATGCGGTGCTGAACCCGGGCGGCGTTCGTATCGGCACGGCCGAAATCTATCGTCAGGTGGAGCGCCTGGATGAAGTGGTGGAATCCATCGTCATCGGGCAGGAATGGGACAGCGACGTGCGCGTGGTCCTCTTCGTGCGCTTGCGGGAGGGCCTCACCCTCGATGAGGCGCTCACCCAGCGCATCAAGCAAACCATTCGCGCCAATGCCACGCCGCGCCACGTGCCGGCTGTGATCCTGCAGGTTCCCGACATCCCGCGCACCAAGTCGAACAAGATCGTCGAGCTGGCGGTGCGCGCGGTGGTGCACGGACTGCCGGTGAAGAATGCCGAGGCGCTGGCCAACCCCGAGGCGCTCGAGCATTTTCGAAGCCGTCCCGAGTTGGCGGCGGGGGCATCGAAGCCATGAGTGCCGTGCCGGCCACACCCGCCCCGCGCTCGCCGCGCTTCTACATTCTCGTCTCGCTCGCCACGTCGTTGCTGACGATGGCGCTCAAGGCGGGGGCGTACCTGTATACAGGCTCCGTGGGGCTGCTGTCGGACGCGCTGGAGTCTGGCGTGAATCTGGCTGCGGCGCTCATCGCGCTGGTGGCGCTCACCTATGCGCACGCAGGCGAGGATGAAGACCACAACTTCGGCCACGAGAAGGCCGAGTACTTTTCGAGCGGCATCGAGGGCGCGCTGATCTTCGTGGCCGCCGGAGCCATCATCTGGACCGCAGTGCCGAGGCTGATTTCGCCCCAGCCTCTCGAGCAGGAAGCCATCGGCCTCGCGCTCTCGGTGGTGGCGGCCGGGGCCAATCTCCTGTGTGGATGGCTGCTGCTGCGCGGCGCTCGCGAGCACCACTCGATCACGTTGGAGGCCGACGCCCGGCACTTACTGACGGACGTCTGGACCACCGTCGGCGTGATCGCCGGGGTGGCGGTGGTGTACGCCACGGGCTGGCTGATTCTCGACCCGCTCATCGCCATCGCGGTGGCGATCCAGATCCTCTTCACGGGTGGCTCCCTCATCCGGCGCTCGTTCGATGGGCTCATGGACCGCGCTATCGAGAGCCAGCACCGGGAGTCCATCGAGAAGATTCTCGAATCGGCCCGAACCGAGGGGGCGGATTTCCACCGACTGCGCACGCGCGTGGCGGGCTGGAAGCGCTATGTCGACGTGCACGTTCTGGTGCCCGGCCATTGGACCGTGCAGCGGGGCCACGACCTGGCCGAGCGTATCGAGCGCGAAATCGAGGCGGCAGTCACGCACGCCGAGGTGCTGATCCACCTCGAGCCCCTCGAGGACCCGCGCAGCCACGACGACGGCCCCCGTCGCCGCCCCGGCTCCTAAGCGGTCGCGGGCAGCTCCCCGAGCAACGCCCGTACCAGCGCCGATTCCCGCGCGTAGAAGCCTTCGGTGTGGAAGGTTTCGGGCAGCTTGTAGAGCTCGTAGTCGAGGTGATGGCAGAACTCGTGCACCAGGGTGCGCAGGAAGGTCCGGAACTTCACCACGTCGTCGCGCGCCGCGGTGCGCATCCAGACGCTGATGCGAGCGGGGCCCTCGCCGTTGTCCGGCTCATAGAGGCCGTGCAGCTCGCCGCCGGCGTCGGTCGGGCGCCGCGCGAGAACGCGGGTTCGCACCGCGGGCGTTTTCATCTGCGCATTGAGAGCGTCGATCAGCCGGGCGCAGGCGGCCTGCGCGAGAGCGGGTTCGCCCGATCCCAGCGCGGGCTCGATGGCCCTTGCCAGAGGCTCCAACGCCCCCAGGTCGGGCACTGCAATCCGGGTGATCTCGTCGCTGCGGCGATAGACCCGCTGGCGGGCAGGTGAGAGGCGGTCGTAATAGGCGAATGGCACGGGGAAATTCTAATAAACTCGGCTGCCATGAGACGACTTTCCTTGCAGTTGGCCCGCGCAACTGCGCTCGGCCTCTCGGTCCTGGCGCTCGCCGGTTGCGCCACGCGCCCTGCAGGCACGCTGCCGCCCCGCCTGGTGGTGATGATCGTCGTGGATGGGCTGCCCCAGTGGCAGGTAACGGCGTATCGCGACCAGCTCGCCCCGGACGGCCTGGCCCGCTTCCTCGACAAGGGCGCGTGGTTCAGCGACGCGCACTACTCCCATGCTTACACGGTGACGGGCGCGGGGCATGCCACCTTGCTCACGGGCGCCTACCCGCACCGGACCGGGATCATCGGCAACGAGTGGCGCGACCCCGAGACGGGCGCCGAGGTCTACTGCGCTGCCGACCCTTCGTACCGGTTCATCGCCCAGCCGAAGGCGCGGGCGTTGGGCACGGGCCCGCGCAACCTGAGGGCCGAGTCCCTGGGTGATGTGCTGCGTGCCGCCAATCCCGAGTCCAAGGTCATCGCGATATCCGGCAAGGACCGGGGCGCGGTGCTGCCTGCGGGGCGTTCAGGCACCGCTTACGTTTACCTGCCGGAAACGGGTGGGTTCTCCTCGACAACTCGCTACATGGAGTCTCACCCCGCCTGGGTCGAGGCGTTTAACGGCGCAAAGCCTTCGGACCGCTATTTCGGCAAGGCGTGGGAGCCGCTGCTGCCCGACGTGGCGTATGCCCGTTCCGTGCCCGATGCGCAGCCGTGGATGGCGCCTGGCGGCAAGTTGCCGCGGGTGCCGGGCGAGGGCCAGGAGGCGCCGGGGCCGCGTTTCTACGCCGACCTCTATTACGGGCCGTTCCTCGATGCCATCTCGCTCGACTTCGCCCGTGCAGCGATCGTCGGCGAGAGGCTCGGCGGCGATGGGGCGCCCGATATCCTGGCGGTGAGCCTTTCAAGCCACGATTACGTGAACCACGCGTGGGGCGCCGAGTCCCGCCTGTCGCACGACCATGTGCTGCAGGTGGATGGCCTGCTCGCCGCTTTCTTCCGCGACCTGGACCGCACCGTCGGCGCCGATCGCTACCTCGCCGTGCTTGTCACTGACCACGGCTTCATGCCGTATCCGGAGTTCGCCCGCAGTCGTGGCGAGGACGGCGGGCGCCTGCATCCGGCGCAATCGGTCGCCCGCATCAACGCGGGCCTCGCGGCGCGCTTCGGCGAAGGGAGCTGGGTGCGAGGCTGGAGCGCAGGCGGCCTGTTGCTCGATCGCGCGCTGCTCAAGTCCCGTGGTGTCAGCGGTGATGCCATCGCCGCCGAGGCAAAGCGCCTCGTCTTGCGGGAAGAGGGCGTGGAGGCGGCGTACACAAGGGCCGAAATCGAGGGGCACACCCCCGCTGACGGGCCCCATCTTCCCGCCGTTCGCAAGGCGTGGTACCCGGAGCGCTCGCCAGACCTTCACGTGGTGATGAAGCCCAACTGGATGCGCTCGTCATCGCGCGGCGTCACGACGCACGGCTCACCCCACCCGTACGACACCCACGTGCCGATCCTTTTCTGGGGGCCGGCGTGGGTCAAGCCGGGCCGCATCGACACGCGAGCCGACATGGCGGACGTGGCGCCCACCATCGCTTCCGTGCTGGGCGTGCGCGCGCCCGCGGCGTCGGAGGGCAGGGCCCTGCCGCTGGGCCGGTGACGCTCTACTACGCCGACCACTTCGTCCTGCCGCTGCCACCGGGGCACCGGTTCCCGATGGAGAAGTACGCGCGGCTGCGTGACGCCTTGGCGTCAAGCGGCGCGTTTGCGCCGGAGGCCTTTCGCGTCCCCGATGGCGCCACCGATGCGCAGATCCTTCGCGCGCATGACCGCGATTACCTGGCTCGCGTGGTGTCGGGAAGCTTGAGCCCGGCAGAGGTCCGGGCCATCGGGTTTCCGTGGTCGCTGGCGATGGTGGAGCGCTCGCGTCGCTCGGCAGGGGCCACCATCGCGGCTGCGCGCGACGCCCTGACGCAGGGCTGGTCAGCGAACCTCGCGGGCGGCACGCACCACGCCTTCCGGGACCGCGGTGAAGGCTTTTGCGTCTTCAACGATGCTGCCATCGCCGCGCGGACGATGCAGGCCGAGGCGGGCCTCGCGCGCGTCGCCATCATCGACTGCGACGTGCACCAGGGCAACGGCACCGCTTCGATTCTTCGCGGCGATGATTCCGTGTTCACCTTCTCGATCCACGGGGCGCGCAACTTTCCCTTCCGCAAGGAGGTGAGCGACCTCGACATCGAGTTGCCCGATGGCACAGGGGACGAGCTGTACCTTGCCGCGCTGGGCGGGGGCCTGGAGGAGACGCTGGCGCGCTCGCGCCCGCAGCTCGCGATCTACCTCGCCGGGGCAGACCCGCACGAGGGCGACCGGCTCGGGCGCCTGGCGGTGACTCGCGAGGGGCTCGCGGCCCGGGACAGGCTCGTGCTGGGGCGATTGAAGCAGGAGGGCGTTGCCGTGGCCATCGCGATGGCGGGGGGCTACGGCAACGACATTGGCGACACCGTGGCGATTCATGCCTCAACCATTCTCACGGCGCAGCAGCTATGGGCGTGACGGAGCCAGCCGTTGCGGCTGACGCGCCGCCTGAACAGCTCGAGCGCTGGTTTGCGGAGCGAGGCTGGACGCCGTTCCCGTTTCAGCGCGAGGTCTGGGCCGCCTACCGCGACGGTGAGTCCGGGCTGATTCATTCCGCGACCGGCTCGGGCAAGACGCTCGCGGCGTTCCTCGGGCCCGTGGCCGAGGCGCAGGCCCGCGGTGACCTCGCGCCCTCGGGCTTGCGGGTGCTCTGGCTGACGCCGATGCGCGCGCTGGCGGGCGACACGGCCCTGTCGCTCGAGCGAGCGCTCGCCGGCTCGGGTCTGGGCTGGACGGTCGGCCTTCGCACGGGCGACACGTCGCCTGCAGAGCGGGCGAAGCAGGCGCGCAAGCTCCCGTCGGTGCTCGTCACCACGCCCGAGAGCCTGTCGCTGATGCTCTCGCTTGCCGACGCACGCACCCGGCTCGCCAGCGTTACGGCCGTGATCGTGGACGAGTGGCATGAGCTCCTCGGCAGCAAGCGGGGTGTTCAGGCGGAGCTGGCGCTTGCGCGGCTGCGGCGCTGGAACCCGGGTTTGCGGACATGGGGCCTCTCGGCCACGCTTGGCAACCTTCCTGAGGCGCTCGATGCGCTCCTCGCCGGCGCGCCCGGCCGCCTGGTGCGTGGCGTGAGCGACAAACGGATCGACATTGACACGCTCATTCCAGCCGAGGTGGAGCGGTTCCCCTGGGCGGGCCACCTGGGCCTCGTGATGCTGCCCGACGTCGTGGCCGCGCTCGAGGGCTCGCGCTCGACGCTCATCTTCACCAACACGCGCTCCCAGGCGGAGATCTGGTACCAGGGTCTGCTGGAGGCAAGGCCTGACTGGGCAGGGTTGGTCGCATTGCACCACGGCTCCCTCGACCCGGAGGCGCGGCGGTGGGTGGAGCGCGAGCTCAAGGCTGGCAACCTGAAGGCGGTGGTCACCACCTCGAGCCTCGACCTCGGGGTGGATTTCTCGCCGGTCGAGCGGGTGCTCCAGGTGGGAAGCCCCAAGGGCGTCGCGCGCCTGCTGCAGCGGGCAGGCCGCTCGGGCCATTCGCCAGGGCAGGTGAGTCGCGTCACGTGCGTTCCGACGCACGCGCTCGAGTTTCTCGAGGGGGCTGCCGCGCGACGAGCGGCGGCTGAAGGCAAGATCGAAGCCCGCCGGCCCGTGGAGCAGCCGCTCGACGTGCTCGCGCAGCACCTGGTGACGATTGCTTCAGGCGAAGGCTTCGTAGCAGGGGAATTGCTCGGGGAGGTTCGGTCAACGCGCGCCTTCCGGGAGCTCTCCGACGGGCAATGGCGGTGGGCTCTCGATTTTGTCTGCCGCGGTGGCTCCTCGCTGGAGGCGTATCCCGAATACCAGCGCGTGACGGAAGTGGATGGCTGGCATGTCGTGCGAGACGCGAAAATTGCGCGGCGGCACCGCATGGCTGTCGGAACCATTCTTTCGGATGCTTCGATCGACGTGCGATTCGTTCGCGGCCGCCGCCTGGGTCATGTCGAGGAATCGTTCATCGCATGGCTCTCGCCGGGCGACGCCTTCGTCTTCGCAGGCCACGCGCTGGAGCTTGTGCGCGTCGAGAACATGACGGCGCTCGTGCGCCCCGCCAAGGCGGGGGCGGCGACGGTGCCTCGCTGGCAGGGCGGCAAGAGCCCGCTCTCGTCGGAGCTCGCCGACAGCCTGCGCGACTTGCTCGAGGATTACCTCGATGGCCACGCCAAGGAGCCTGAGGTGGGTGCGATCTCGCGGCTGCTCGGATTGCAGCAGAGCGTCTCGCGCATTCCCCGGCGCGGCGAGTTGCTGGTGGAGCAGTCTCAGAGCCGTGAGGGCCATCACCTGTTTTTCTATCCATTCGAGGGGCGTCACGCGCACGTCGGGCTCTCGGCGCTGGTTGCCTTCCGCCTCGCCAGGCGGGAGCCGGCGTCGTTCTCCCTCGCGTTCAACGATTACGGCTTCGAATTGCTTTCCCGCGTGAAAGTCGAACTGGGGCCAGCGCTTCGCGAGGGGCTGCTTTCCGACAAGGGCTTTCTGGATGACTTGATCGCCAGCCTCAATGCCGCAGAGCTATCCCGTCGCCAGTTCCGGGAGATCGCCCGTGTGGCGGGGCTCGTCTTTCAGGGGTATCCGGGCCAGCCCAAGAGTGCGCGGCAGGTGCAAGCGACCAGTGGCCTCTTGTTCGATGTGTTCAAGCGGTGGGACGCCGGCAACCCGCTGCTTGCGCAGGCCGAGCGCGAGGTGCTCGAGCGCGAGTTGGAGCTTTCCCGCTTGGGCAGGGCGATGCGGCAACTGGCTGCTTCGCTTGTCGTGGTGCGCCAGACCCGGCGGCCGTCCCCGTTCGCGTTTCCGCTGATGGTGGCGCGCTTGCGCGAAAAACTCTCCAGCGAAAAACTCGCCGACCGCGTGCGCCGCATGCAGCTGGAGTATGACGAGGCCTGCGGCGAGATGGCTGGCGCGACCCAGCCGGAGCTCTTCTCGTGACGCCCTGTGACATTCAGGGCGAGCGACTTCAACTGCTGCCGGAGCGTGCTGCCTGGTGGCCCGGGGGCGGCGTCGTCTTCATTGCGGACTTCCACCTGGGCAAGGCAGCGAGTTTCCGGCGCTCGGGCATTCCGGTTTCAGAGGCCACCACCGATGAGAACCTGCAGCGGCTCGGTGACGCGCTCGACAAGACGGGTGCTGCGAAGCTCGTGATCCTTGGCGACTTCCTGCACAGCCGCGACGGGCGGTCGGCCGAGACGTTCGCGCGGTTCCGGAGGTGGCGTAGCTCGCGCGCGTTGCTCTCGATCACGCTCGTGCGAGGCAATCACGACGACCGCGCGGGCGATCCTCCGAGCGATTGGGGAATCGAATGCGTTGACCCGGGCACCGGCCTCGGTCCCTTTGGCCTCGTGCATGAGCCCGCGCCCGTTCGCGGTGGCTACGCGCTGGCGGGGCACATCCATCCTGCGGTGCGCCTCACGGAGACGGGCCGGCAATCACTGCGGCTGCCGTGCTTCTGGTTCGGGGCCCGCGTGGGCGTGCTGCCTGCGTTTGGCGCCTTCACCGGGTCGGCCGTCGTGCGGCCTAAGCGCGGCGACCAGGTGTTCGTGATTGCGGAAAGGGAAGTAATCGCGCTG
>Ga0075471_10001048_pt1 | contig 17702 bp, 13 predicted proteins | sample DEB19_08_DNA_2_FD_74787 | JGI IMG/M metagenome (GOLD analysis project Ga0075471, IMG submission 74787) | Aqueous microbial communities from the Delaware River and Bay under freshwater to marine salinity gradient to study organic matter... | ecosystem: Environmental > Aquatic > Marine > Coastal ... | reverse complement strand
CCGGCGAGCTCGCGCTCGAGCTCCAGCAGTTCCGGGGTCGTGAAGCGCTCGGCCGAGGCGAGCGTCTGGCGACGCGTGAAGTGCGGCGGGACGAGCTTCAGGTTCGCCTTCGTGACCTCGAAGAAGTAGCCGAAGACCCGCTGGTAGCGGATGCGCAGCGACCCGATGCCGGTCGCCTCCCGCTCGCGCGCCTCGAGGGCCGCGAGCAGGGCCTGCGCGTCCCCGCGCAACGCCCGCAGGCGGTCGACCTCCGCGTCGGCCCCGCTGCGCACGAGCCCGCCCTCGCTCGCCTGCAGCGGGAGCTCGTCGGCGAGCGTCGACGCGATCCGCTCGGCGAGCCCGGGCGGCGGGTCGACCGTGGCGCGGATCTCGCCCAGCGGCGCGGGGAGGCCGCCCGCCGGCAGCAGGGCCGCCACCGCGGCGGCGGCCGCCAGCGCGCGGCCGAGCCGGGCCACCTCGCGCGGGCCACCGCGTCCCACCGCGAGCCGGCCCACGAGTCGCTCGAGGTCGCCGACCGGTGCGATCGCGTCGGCCAGATCGGTGCGCCAGCCCGGGGCATCGACCAGCGCCGCGATCGCGTCCTGCCGCGCCAGGACGACGGGAAGCTCGACCGAAGGCGCGACGAGCCAGTCGCGGAGCACGCGCGACCCCATCGCCGTGCGCGTGTCGTCGAGCGCCCACCAGAGCGAGCCGTGGCGCCCGCCGCGCGGCCCCTCGAGGACGCCCAGGTTGCGCCGGGTGCGGTCGTCGATCGCGAGATGCCGGCTCACCTCGTAGACCACGGGCCGCCGGAGGTGACCGAGTCCCCCGCGCACCGTGTCGCGGAGATAGGCGAGCGCCCGGCCCAGCGAGGCGGAGAGATCCTCGTCGAGCCCCTCGAGGAGCGGGTCCCCCGCCTCCGAGGGAGTCGAGCCCACGGCCGAGGGGCGCGTCACCACGGAGCCGGCCTCCGTGGCCGCCGCGGCGAGGGCATCGTCGCCCGGCTCGAGCAGCACCTCGCGTGGCGCGAGCCGGCCGATCTCCTCGCGCGCGCGCGCGAAGTCCGGCGCGCGGCAGCACCGCACCTCGCCCGTCGAGACGTCCACCGTCGCGATGGGGATCGTGCCGTCGCCGCGCCCGGGACCGACGGCAACCAGGTAGCCCGGCTGCCCGCCCGAGAGGCCCTCGTCCTCGTCGAGCACCGTGCCGGCGGTGATGATGCGGGTGAGCCCCCGCTCGACCAGGCCGGGCTGCGTCGCAGGGTCCCCGATCTGGTCGCAGATCGCGACCTTCACGCCGAGCTGCACCAGCCGGCTCACGTATCCCTGCGCCGCGTGGACCGGCACCCCGCACATCGGGATCGGGTTCGGATCGTCCTTGTTGCGGGAGGTGAGCGTCAGGTCGAGGAGCGGTGCCACGCGCTCGGCGTCCTCGAAGAACATCTCGTAGAAGTCGCCGAGCCGGAAAAACAGGACGGCATCGCCCGCCCGACGCTTCACGTCGAGGTACTGGACGAGCATCGGCGTGAGCTTGGCCGGTCTCCGCCCCTGCTCCGACTGCGACGCTGCGGTCAACCTCGCCCCCGCCTTCCCGACCGTTGCGCGGCGCCCCACCCGCCCGCGCTCCCGGCGAATGCGGGAACGAATCGCCCCGCATTCGCCCGCGGTGCGCCGCCCGTCGCGGAACACCGCGTCACCTCTCTTGCACGCCCCGGCCGAGGTCCGCAAACCTCCCCCGGCGAGAGCCTCGCGACGGCCGCGACGACGCGCCGACGTGACGCGTGCGAGCGCCCCCGCCCCCGAAGCGCCGGGCGCGACGGCTCGTTCAGATCCGCTTGCGCTTGCGACCGAGGTAGTCGACCAGGAGGTACTCGCCGAGCCGGTCCGGGCGGCTGTAGAGGGCGCGGCCGCGATTGATGCGCGTCATGCGCTCGACGAAGGCCCGCAGGCCGGGCGAGTCGTCGAGCATGAACGTGTTGATCGTGATGCCACGACGCGTGACCCGCTCGACCTCGCGCAGGGTCTCGGCCGACGCGCGCAGCGAGACCCCGCCGTAGGAGAGCGGCCACTCGCAGTGCAGCCGCCCGCGGTGGAAGTACGCGGTCGGCTGCCCGTCGGTGACGACGATCACGTGCTGGTTGCGGCTCGGGTGCTTCGCGAGCATCCGCCCGGCCAACCGGAGACCGTCCTGCAGGTTGGTGAACGGGTCGCCGACGTTCCAGGTCGCCTCCGGCAGGTCGCGCGCACGGAGCTCGACGGCGCGCGTGTAGAAGCCGACGATCCCGAAGTAATCGCGCGGGAAGCGGGTGCGCACGAGGCTCTCGAGCGCGAGCGCGACCTTCTTCGCCGCCGCGAATCGACCCTCCCAGCTCATCGACCAGCTCATGTCGAGCAGCAGGACCGTCGAGGTCGTCGCGGCCTGGTCGGTCTCACGGACCTCGAAGTCCCGGGGCTCGATGGAGACCGGGGTGCCACCCCAGCGGGTGAGCGCTTTCAGGAGGGTCGGGACGAGCGCCACGTCGAGCGCATCCCCCTGTTCCCAGCGGCGGGTCCGGTCGTGCCGCGGCTCGCCGGGGCCGCGGGCTCCGCTCGGGTGGCCTCCCGGCCGGTCGCGGACCAGCGCGTCGTAGATGTCGCGCAGGGCGAGCGCGCCGATCCGCCGGACTCCCCGGGCCGAAAGCTCGACCCGCCCCTCGCGCTCGCGGAGGTAGCCGGCCCCCTGCAGGAGCAGCATCACCTGCCCGAGTCGTTCGAGGTCGCGGGCGACGTCCTCGCCCAGCATCCGCCGGACGACGTCCATGTCGAGGCCCGGCAGGTCGCCGCTCGCGAGGCGTCGCTCGAGGTCGCGCAGCGCCGCGATCTCCCGCACGAGGTCGGCGGCCTCGCGGAAGTCGAGGTCGCGCGGACCGCGGAAGCGGTCGCCTTCCGCGCGCCGGAAGTCCTCGACCGAGCGCACGTCGTCGAGGCTTTCCATCAGCTCACGGAAGGCCCGCTCGGCCTCTTCGTCCTCGAAGCGGTAGTCGCGCGCCAGCCGCTCCATCGCGCCGGCGAGGTCGGCCGGGAGGTCGTCGAGGAGCGCCTTCTTCTCCCGCGCGAGCGTGCCGTCGGCGTCCCCCTCGATGCCCTCGTCGAGCGTCTCCCGCTCGCGCGCGAGGATCTCGTCGAGCCTCTTCCGCGGCTCGTCGAGCGCGTGGTCGAGATTCAGGTCGCGCTCGCGCGAGCGGATCGCTTCGCGGAGTCGCTCGAGCGCCTCGTCGAGGCCCATGACGCGGACGCCGTCCATGTCGAGGCCCTCGCGCAGCAGCCAGTCGAGGGCCTGGCGGAGGTCGTCCGTGCGCGAGAGCAGGTCGGCGAGCGCGTCGAAGACGCGGTCCGGGTCGAGCCGGACCGTCTGCGTCCCGTCCCAGGCGGTGTAGCGGATCCGGACCACGTCGACGGTCCCGGTGCCTTCGCGGGCTCAGGCGCGGTAGGTCGCGCGCCCGCCTTCGAGATCCTTGTTGAGCTTCTGGTGGAGGTGGAGGCCCTCGAGCAGGAACTCCGTCGCCGCGGCCACGAGCGCGGGCGACTCGAAGGGCCCGATCTCCGCGATCGCCTCGCGGAGCCCGGGGATGCCCCGCACACCCTCGAGGTATTCCTCGGCGCGCATGGCGTCGGAGATCTCGACGCCGCCGCCGCCCTCGAACCACTCGGCCACGCGGCGCAGGCGCTCGACCGAGGTGGCGCGGTCGAACACGGCGAGCACGGCCCGGCTCACCAACCGCTCGAGGGCCGCGTTCTCGTCGACGCGGTCGTCGCCGCCGACCTCCATCTCGAGCTTGCCGGCCATCGACGCGGAGAGCGCGTGCAGGTCGCAGGGCCGCGGGACGATCTCGGGCTCGCCCAGCCGGGCGGCCCGCCGCTCCGCGTTCGCGACCAGCGTCTCCAGGTTGTTGATCGTCATGCGGACGCTCACGCCCGACGACTGGTTCACCTCCGGGGAGCGCCGCGCCTCGAACGTGAGCTGCGCGACGATCTCCCGCATGAAGCCCGGCAGGCGCACCTCGCGCCCGTCGCGTTCGCCGAGCGGGACCTCCTGCTCGAGGATCGCGATCTCCTCCTCGACCGACCGCGGGTAGTGGGTGCGGATCTGGACGTCGAAGCGGTCCTTCAGCGGCGTGACGATGCGACCGCGGCTCGTGTAGTCCTCGGGGTTCGCGCTCGCGACGATGACGACGTCGAGGGGCAGCCGGATCTTGAACCCCTTCACCTGGACGTCGCGCTCCTCCATCAGGTTGAACAGTCCGACCTGGATCTTCTCCATCAGGTCGGGCAGCTCGTTGATGGCGAAGATGCCGCGGTTCGTCCGGGGCACGAGGCCGTAGTGGATGGTCGTCTCGTCGGCGAGGTAGCGCCCCTCGGCGACCTTGATCGGGTCGATCTCGCCGATCAGGTCGGCGATCGACACGTCCGGCGTCGCGAGCTTCTCGCCGTAGCGGTCTTCCCGCCGCAGCCAGGCGACCGGGAGCTCCTCGCCGAGTTCCGCGGCCCGCGCTCGGCAGGGCGCGCAGATCGGCGCGTAGGGGTCGCAGTGGATCTCGCAGCCCGCGACCGCCGGCACCTCCTCGTCCAGCAGCTCGACGAGCCCGCGGATGATGCGCGACTTCGCCTGCCCGCGCTCCCCGAGCAGCACCATGTGGTGCCCGGCGAGGATCGCGTTCTCGACGTCGGGCACGACCGTGTCGTCGTAGCCGACGATCCCGGGAAGGATGCGCTCGCCCCGCGACAGCCGGTCGAGCAGGTTGCGACGGAGTTCGTCGCGGACCCGGCGGGTCCGGACGCCGGCGGCGCGGAGCCCTCCTAGCGTCGTCGCGGCACCCATCACGGCGCTTCCCGCTCCATCGGCGGCGGCGCGGGCCGAGGGACCGCCGTCGCGGCCGATCGGCGCGGCGCGGCCCCGGCTACTCTTCGCCCCCGGCGGCCGCCATTCCGTAGGACGCGCGCGCGACCTCGGGCGTCGCCGACGCGGGCTTGCGCGACGGCGTGCGCGTGCGCGCGGGCTCCGCCTCGCGCGTCGCCTCGACCGCGACGCCGTCGACCGCGACGCCGTCGACCGGCCGCGAGTCGACTCGCTGCTTGAGCTCCTTGCCGGCCTTGAAGAAGGCGACGCGCTTCGCGTGCACCGCGACGACCTGGCCGGTCTTCGGGTTCAGCCCCTCGCGCGCGTTGCGCCGCTTCACGATGAAACTGCCGAAGCCGCGGATCTCGATGCGCTCGCCGCGCGCGAGCGCGTCCGACAGCGTGTCGAACACGCCGTTCACGAGCGCCTCCACCTCGCGCCGCGGAAGATCGGTGCGGGCGTGGACGACTTCCTCGATGAGCTCTCGCTTGGTCATCGCTCGGGTCTCCGGAACCGATCCTTCACCAGCGAAGCCCGTCCGTTGCAAGCGGCGCAAGCCAGAGAAGGTCGCCCGCCCCCGTACCCGCGTCCCCCCCGGACCGGGCCAGCCGGCCGAGCAGGCCTGCCAGGGACGGCTCGATCGGGGTCTCGGACTCCTGGCCGACGACGGCGCGAAGCCACCAAGGACGGCGGGAGGGGCGCCGGGTCTCGACCGTCGGCTCGCCCTCGACCCCGGCCCGTCCGGCCGCGATCCGGACCGCGTCCTGGAGCCCGCCGAGCCGGTCGACCAGCCCCAACTCCTTCGCCTGCTGGCCGGTGTAGACCCGGCCGTCGGCGAGCTTGCGCATCGTCTCGACGTCCATCTTCCGCCCGGCCGCGACCGCCTCGATGAACTGGCCGTGGACCTGGTCGAGCATCTGCTGGAAGAGCTTGCGGTCCTCCGTCGAGAGCGCCCGGAACGGCGAGCCCATGTCCTTGCGCGCGCCCGCCTTCAGCACGTCGGCCTGGACGCCGAGCTTTTCGAGCAGTCCGCTCACGTTGGTGAGCGACATGATGACGCCGATCGATCCCGTGAGCGTGCCCGGGCTCGCAACGATCTCGTCCGCTGCGGCGGCCACGTAGTAGCCCCCCGACGCCGCGACCGAGCCGAGCGAGGCGACGACGGGCTTCGTGGCCGCGAGGTCGCGGATCGCTCCGTACATCTCCTGCGAGGGAGCGACGCCGCCACCGGGAGAGTTGACCCGGAGGACGACCGCCGCCACGCCGCCGTCGTCGCGCAGGTCCTGCAGCGTCTCGACGAAGTCGTCGCTGCGGGCGATCTCGCCCTCGACCGGGACGACCGCCACGACCCGGTCCGATCCCAGGCCGAGCCGCCCCCCGGTGCGACCGTGCAGCAGGCTCACCGCGAGCGAGGAGAGGAAGAAGAGCCCGAGGAACCCGCCGAGCAGGCGGGCCGCCCGCGCGACCGGCCCAGCGACCGGGGCGCTCACGGATCGCCGACGGACCGCGTCGCGGTCCGCCCCGCTGGGGGCGACGGCTCCGGGGCGCCCGTGGGAGGCATCGGCTCAGCCCTGCGGCTTCGCCTTGTCGCCCACCGCCCGCTGCAGATCCGCCCCCACCACGTCTTCGAGCGAGAACCGCGCGGACTGTCCCTCGCGGCTCATGTACGCGTTCATCTCCTCGCGCTCCTGGGTGCGCTGCAGCGCCTTCACCGAGAGCCCGATCTTCTTCTCGCGCGGGTCGACGTTGGTGACCTCCGCCTCGACCTCGTCGCCGACCTTGAACAGCTGGCTCGGCTTGTCGACCCGCTCGTGCGAGATCTGCGAGACGTGGATCAGACCCTCGATCCCGTCCTCGATCTCCACGAACACGCCGAAGTCGGTCACGCTCGTGATCGGGCCCTTCACCCGCGTCCCGATCGGGAAGCGCTGGGGCAGAGCCTGCCACGGATCGCCGGCGAGCTGCTTCACGCCGAGCGAAATGCGCTCGTTGTCGACGTCGACGCCCAGAACCACGGCCTCGATGTCGTCGCCCTTCTTGTAGATCTCGGACGGGTGCTTGACCTTCTTGGTCCAGTGGAGGTCCGAGATGTGGACCAGTCCGTCGATCCCGTCCTCGACGCCGACGAACACGCCGAAGTCGGTGATGCTCTTCACCTTGCCGGTGATGCGGCTGCCGATCGGGTGGTTGACGCGGACCATCTCCCAGGGATTCGGCTCGACCTGCTTCAGCCCGAGCGAGATGCGGCGGTTGCCGGGGTCCACGTCGAGCACCTGCACCTCGACCTCGGCACCGACCTCGAGGATCTTCGAGGGATGCGTGACCCGCTTGGTCCACGACATCTCCGAGACGTGGATCAGCCCCTCGACCCCCTTCTCGAGTTCGACGAATGCGCCGTAGTCGGTGATGCTCACGACCTTGCCGCGGATGCGGGTACCGACCGGGAAGCGGTCGGCCGCCGTGGTCCACGGGTCGGGCATGATCTGCTTCATGCCCAGCGAGACACGCTCGCGCTCGGGGTCGTACTTGAGCACGACGACCTTCAGCTGGTCGCCCACCGCGATGACTTCGGAGGGGTGCGAGATGCGGCCCCACGACATGTCGGTGATGTGCAGCAGGCCGTCGAGCCCGCCCAGGTCCACGAAGGCGCCGTAGTCCGTGATGTTCTTCACCACGCCCTCGAGGATGATGCCTTCCTCGAGCACGCGCAGCGTCTCTTCCTTCAGCGCCGAGCGCTCGCGCTCGAGCACCGCGCGCCGCGACACCACGACGTTGCCGCGCGAGCGGTTGAACTTGAGGATCTGGAAGCGGCCCTTCTGGCCGATGAAGCGGTCGAGGTTTCGGGTCGGGCGCAGGTCCGCGTGGGAGCCGGGAAGGAACGCCGGGACGCCGATGTCGACCTTGAGTCCGCCCTTCACCTTGCCGACGATCAGCCCTTCGATCGGCTGGCCGTCGTTGTAGGCGATCTCGATGTCGCGCCAGACCTTGACCTGCTCGGCCTTCGCGCGCGAGAGGCTCACGCCGCCGCCGTCGCTCTCGGTGGCCTCGAAGTAGACGTCGACCTCGTCGCCGGGCTTGACGTCGATCACGCCCTCGCGGTCGCGGAACTCGCCGATCGGCACCTGCCCTTCGGACTTGTACCCGATGTCGACGGTGACGAATCCGTTCGCGACCTGGACGACCCGTCCCTTGACGACTTCACCTGGCTTGACGGAAGTGAGGCTCGCCTCGAAAAGCCGGCCAAAATCGTCGTCCAGAGACGACGGATCGTCGTTCCCAATCATCATGCAGCGGAGTCCTCCGGGGGGATTTCGCCCGCGGAGAGACCCCGCGCGCTCGAAAGGGCATACCCCCGCCCCACCGGCATTTCAAGCGTTCTTGCGGGAGGTTAGGACTTCCTCCATCCGGGCGACCACGGCGTGCGCGTCGAGACCGCTGCTGTCGATCGTGACCGCGTCGACGGGGCACGCGAGCGGCGCCACGGCCCGCTTCGAGTCGCGGGCGTCGCGCGCCTCGATCTCGGCCAGGACCTGGTCCACGTCGGCCGGGATCCCCCGCTCGCGAAGGTCCCCGACCCGCCGCTCCGCCCGGACGAGGGGGGCCGCGGTGAGGAAGAACTTCACCTCCGCGTCGGGAAAGACCACCGTCCCCACGTCCCGCCCCTCGGCAACGACCCCGCCGCCGGCGGCGATCCGGCGCTGCAGGTCGAGGAGGGCCCGCCTCACCTCGGGGATCGCCGAGACCTTCGAGGCCCGCTGTCCCACCTCGGGGCGGCGGATCTCCGCGCTGACGTCGCGACCCGCGAGCCGCACCCGCCGCCCGCCGTCCTCGAACCCGATCGCGAGCCCCGCGGCGATCGCCTCGAGCCGCGCGATCTCCGCGGGCGAGGCCCCGGGCGCGAGGTCCGACCGGTCGATGGCCTCGCCGAGCCCCTCGTCGTCGGCCGCGAGCGCGACCGTGCGGTAGATCGCCCCGGTGTCGAGGTAGACGAAGCCCAGCCGATCGGCGAGCGCGCGGCTGACCGTGCTCTTGCCGGCGCCGGCGGGGCCGTCGATCGTGACGATCGGCCGCGGGCGGCTCATGCCCTCGCTCCCCGCAGGCGCGCGAGCGTGTCGAGGAAGCCCGGGTCGGAGACCGCGATCGCCTCGGCGCCGCGGATCTCGACCGCCGCGCGCGCGGCGAGCGCGGCGATCGCGAAGGCCATCGCGATCCGGTGGTCGCCGTGGCTCTCGACCACGCCGCCGCCGAGCACCGTCGGCCCGCGCACGACGAGCCCGTCGGGCAGCTCCGAGACCTCGGCGCCGAGCGCCCGGAGCCCGACCGCCATCGCCGCGATCCGGTCGCTCTCCTTCACCCGCAATTCCCCGGCGTCGCGGAAACGCGTCTCGCCCGAGGCGAGCGCGGCCGCCACCGCGAGCACCGGGAACTCGTCGATCGCCCGCAGCATCGTCTCGCCCGAGATCTCGGCCGACCGCAGTCGCGCCGCCTCGACCTCGAGGTCCGCGACCTCCTCCTCCCCGACCGGGGGACGAGACCGCAGCGCGATGCGGGCTCCCATCGCGCGGAGCGCGTCGATCGCCCCGGTGCGGGTCGGGTTCACGCACACGTCGCGCACGACCACGCGCGATCCCGGGACGATCGAGCCCGCGACGAGCCAGAAGGCGGCGGCACTCGGATCCCCCGGGACGACGACCTCGGCGCCCCGCAGCCGCTGCGGACCGCGCACCGCGATCTCGGTCGGCGAGCGGCGCTCGACCCGCCCGCCGAAGACCGGCAGGAGTCGCTCGGTGTGATCGCGGGAGAGCGCGGGCTCGCGCACGACGGTCTCGCCCTCGGCTTGCAGCCCGGCCAGCACGAGCGCCGTCTTCACCTGCGCGCTCGCGACCGCGAGCTCGAAGCTCGCCGGCCGCAGCACTCCCCCGCGCACCTCGACCGGCGGGCGACCGTCCTCGCTCTCGAAGCGCGCGCCCATGCGCGCGAGCGGCTCCATCACGCGCCGCATCGGCCGCTTGCGCAGGGAGGCGTCCCCGTCGAGCCGCGAGGCGAACGGCCTGCCCGAGAGGACCCCTGCGACGAGCCGCATCGTCGTGCCCGAGTTGCCGCAGTCGAGCGTGCCGCCGGGGTCGCGCAGGCCGTCGAAGCCGCGGCCGTCGACCCGCACGACGTCGCCGTCGCGGTCGATCCGGACGCCGAGCGAGCGCAGGACGCGGATCGTGGACGCATTGTCCTCGCCGCCGCCGACCCCGCGCACCACGGTCGGCCCCTCGGCGATCGCGCCGAACAGGATCGCGCGGTGCGCGATCGACTTGTCGCCGGGCACGCGCACCTCGCCGGAGAGGGGACCGCCGGCCGGCTCGACGCGCACCGACGCGGGCCCCGTCCCCGAGCCGCCGCTCGTCCCCCGGCCCGCGGCGAGCGAGGCCGCGTCGAGCGACCGCCGCACGGAGCGGGCCCGGGCGACGAGCCTCTCGAGCGCGGCCGGGTCGGTCCGCGCAGCGCTCTCGATCTCGTCGATCCGCGCGCGCAGGCGCCCCAGGGCGAGCGAGAGCGACGCCGCGTTCGCGGACAGCACGTCGCGCCAGGTCTCCGGCGAGCTCGCCGCGACGCGGGTCGCGCTGCGGAAGGACGGCCCCGCGAAGGAAAGCGCGTCGACGCCGTCGCGCGCCGCCGTCTCCCCCGCCTCGATCGCCAGCGCGAAGGCCAGCACGTGCGGCACGTGGCTCGTGAGCGCCAGCACCGCGTCGTGCTCCTCCGGCGACATCTCCACGACCTCCATGCCGACGGCTTCCCAGAGCCGCCGCACGCGCGCGCGCGCGTCGGCGTCGGTCGAGGAGACCGGCGTGAGCACGCAGCGCGCGCCGCGAAAGAGATCCGCGTCGGCCGCGGCCGCGCCCGAGTCCTCGGTGCCGGCGATCGGGTGTCCGCCGACGAAGCGGATCCCGCCGGGGAGCGATGCCGCCGCCCGCACGACCGGCGCCTTCACGCTGCCGGCGTCGGTGACGATCGCGCCCGGAGCGAGCCAGGGCGCCACCGCGGCGGCGGTCGGCGCGAGCAGCCCGACCGGGGTCGCGAGCAGCACGAAGTCCGCCCCCTCGAGGACGGAGGGCTCGGTCCCGGCCCGGTCGACGATGCCGCGCGACAGGGCGACGTCGAGGTTCGCCCGGGTTCGCCCGAAGCCGACCACCTCGCGCGCGATCCCGGCGCGACGAGCCGCGAGCGCGAGCGATCCCCCGATCAGGCCGACGCCCGCGATGCCGAGCCGGTCGATCACGGGCGGACGCCCGTCCGTCGGCCTGGAGGGCGCGTTCTCACGCCGAGCGCGCTTCCGCGTAGGCGCCGAGCACCTTGAAGAGGATGCACTCGCGCTCCATGGCAGCGAGCGCGCGGCGCACCCGGGCCCCCTCGATCGCGCCCCGCAAGTCGACGAAGAAGAGGTATTCCCAGGAGCGGCCCCGCATCGGGCGCGACTCGAGCTTGCAGAGATCGACGCCTGCGCGCGCGAGCGGCTCGAGCGCCCGGTAGAGAGCGCCCGGCTTGTTCCGGACCGAGAACAGCACCGACAGCTTGTCCGCGCCGGGCTCGGACGGCGTGCCCTCCGGGGCCAGCACGACGAAGCGGGTCACGTTGTTCGCCGCGTCCTGGATGTCTTCGGCCAGCACCCGGAGCCCGTAGCGGGGGGCGGCGTCGCGGGACGCGATCGCCGCGGTGCTCGGCGAACGCGCGGCGCGCGCGGCGGCGGCCGCGTTGCTCGCGACCTCGATCGCCTGCACGTCGGGCAGGCGGCGGGCGAGCCACTCGCGGCACTGCGCGAGCGACTGCGGGTGCGAGACGACCCGGCGGATGCCGTCGAGCGACGGGGACCGGGAAAGCAGGGCCTGGCGGACGGCGAGGCCGCGCTCCGCGACGATGCGCAGCGGCGAAGCGACGAGCGAGTCGAGCGTCGGTCCGACCATGCCCTCCGTCGAGTTCTCGATCGGGACGATGCCGAGGCGCGCACGCTTGCGCTCCACGGCCGCGAACACCTCGGGGATCGAGGCGACCGGCACCAGTCGCGCCGCGCTGCCGAACTGCGCCTGGGCGGCGCGCTCCGAGAAGGTCCCCTTCGGCCCGAGGTAGGCGATCGAGGGCGAGCCCTGGAGCGCGCGGGACGCGGAGAGGACCTCTCCGAAGATCGCCCGCACCGCCTCGCCGGAAAGCGGGCCGGCCGCCGTCGCGGCGAGCTTCTCCAGCCGGGCGAGCTGGACGTGCTCGCGCAGCGGCCGGTAGACTGCGCCGCCGCTGCGCTGCTTCGCCTGCAACACCTCCTCGACGACGCGGAAGCGCTCGACGAGCAGGCGCAGGATCGAGTCGTCGATCCGGTCGATCCGCGACCGCAGCCGGGCAAGCGACTCGCGGTCGCGGGCCGGTCTCCGCGCGGCGGGCCGCGCCGGCCTCGTCGACGGTTTCGCCACGACGGCGGTCGCTAGCACACCTGCTCGGGCTCGACCAAGACGGCGAGCTCGGAGCGGCCGAGACGGCGCAGGCGCTCGTCGCGAAGCGAGCGCAACGCGGCGGGCGAGATCTCCGAGAGATCCGCGAACGCCCGGTCGATCTCCCGCCCCAGCGCCTGCACGGCGGCGTCCGGGTCGCGGTGCGCGCCGCCCTCGGGCTCGGGCACCACGACGTCGACGACCCCGAGCCGCAGGAGGTCGCTCGCCCCCATCCGCAGCGACTCCGCCGCACGCGCGACCCCCTCGGGCGTGCGCTTGCGGTCGAGGATCGAAGCGCAGCCCTCGGGCGTGATCACCGAGAGGCAGCCGTTCTCGAGCGCGAGCAGCCGGTCTGCGACCGCGAACGCGAGCGCGCCCCCGCTGCCCCCCTCGCCGAGGAGCGCGGCCACGACCGGGACCGGGGCCCCCGCGAGGGCCGCGAGACAACCCGAGATCGACTCGGCGATGCCCCTCTCCTCGCTCTCCGTGCCCGGCCATGCACCCTGGGTGTCGACGAGGGTGAGGATCGGGAGGCCCATCCGTCCCGCGAGGTCGAACACGCGGCGCGCCTTGCGGAAGCCCTCCGGCCTCGCCATCCCGAAGTTCCGCCGCACCCGGTCGCCCGGATCGCGGCCACGCTGGTGGCCGACCACCGCGAGCGGTCGGCCGTTGCGGCGGGCGAGTCCCGCGACCACCGCCGGGTCGTCGCCGAAGCAACGGTCGCCGCGCAACTCGACGAAGTCGGTGCAGAGCACCCGGAAGGCTTCGATCGCCGTGGGCCGGTCGGGATGCCGCGCGAGCGCGATGCGCTGCCAGGCCCCGAGCCCGGCCGAGATCGCCCGCGCGACGCTCGCGATCTCTCGGTCCAGCGCCTCGACCTGCATCTCGTCGCCCGCGATCGCCGCCGCGTCGCGACGGCGATCGAGTTCGCGCAGCGGTTCCTCGAAGTCGAGGTAGCTACGCGGCATGGAGTCCGCCGTCGCGGATCGCCGCCGCCCGGCGGAGCAGCTCGGCGTCCGGGTCGGCGGGATCGAGCCAGTGGGCGTCGGCGAGGCCGCGGAACCAGGTACGCTGGCGCTTCGCGTAACGGCGCGTCGCGAGCGTCGCCGCGGCGACGGCCTCCTCGATCCCGGAGCGCCCCGCGAGGACGAGCTGGGCCTCGCGGTAGCCGATCGACTGCAGGGCGGCCGAGTCGGCGGGTACGCCCGAGGCGAGAGCCGCGCTCGTCTCCTCGAGCAGACCTCCGCGGAACATCGCCGCGGTGCGCTCCGCGATGCGGCGATCGAGTTCCTCGACCGGCGGCGAGAGCACGGCGACCACCACGTCGAACGGTCGCGCAGCGCAGCGGTGTTCCTCCTGCCAGGCCGACAGCGGGCGCCCGGTGAGACGCAGCACCTCGACCGCCCGCACGAGCCGCGCGTGATCCGCCGGCGCGATGCGCCGCGCCGCCTCGGGGTCGCCCGACTCGAGCTCGCCCCGCAAGCGCTCCGCTCCCCCCGCACCGATCTCGCGCCGGAGTTGGTCGCGCAGCGAGGGGTCGGCCGGCGGCGCCGGGCACAACCCGTCCGCGAGCGCGCGAAGGTAGAGACCGCTCCCGCCGCAGAGGAGCGCCGGACGCCCGCGCGCCTCGATGCCGGCGATCGCGCGCCGGGCCTCTTCGGCGTGCCGTGCCGCATCCCACCGCTCGCCCGGGTCCGCGACGTCGAGCAGTTGGTGAGGGACCCGCGCGCGCTCCTCGCGGGTCGGCTTCGCGGTGCCGACGTCGAGGCCGCGGAACACTTGCCGCGAGTCGATCGAGACGATCTCCGCCGAGGTCCGCTCCGCGAGGCGGATCGCGAGCGCCGTCTTGCCGGCCGCGGTCGGGCCGACCAGCGCGAGGAGGCGGGGCCTCGGCATCCCGCGACGCTAGCAATCGCCGCCCGCCGCGCGAAACCCGCGAGCCACCGCCCTGCCCGGCGCGCCGCGCGCCGCTTCCCGGGCCGGCCCGGAGCGTCACCGCGGGGAGGTGCTCCCCGCGGCGCGACCGACCCGCGCGAGGCGCGCCGGCGCTCGGTCTCCGGCGCGCGTCAGGGTCGGCGGACGCCTCGCGCGATCTCCCCTCTCGACCACTCCACCAGCACCGGCCGACCGTGAGGACAGGTCGCGGCGAAGGGAATCGTGTCGAGGTCGCGCAGGATCGCGGTCATCTCCTCGGCCACGAGCGACGCACCAGCTCGCACCGCGCCATGGCAGGCGATGCGGGCAAGCAGCGCTTCGCGTGCCTCGTGCAGGCGCTCGCTCGCGCCGATCTCGAGCAGGTCCGCGGCGAGCTCCGCGAGCACCACCTCGGGATCGGTCGCGACGTCGAGAGCCGCGGGCAGCGTCCGCACGAGCAGCGAGCGCTCCCCGAAGCGCTCGACCTCGAACCCGGCCGCGGCCAGCAGGTCGGCCGACGCGAGCAGTCGCTCGGAAGACGCGGCATCGAGTTCGACGGCCTTCGGCACGAGCAGGCGCTGGACGGGCGCCCCGCCCGAGGGGTCGAAGAGCGTTCCGGCGCGCAGCCGCTCGAAGCGCACTCGCTCGTGGGCCGCGTGCTGGTCGACCAGGACGAGCCGGTCGGCCGCCTCGCAGACGATGTAGGTGCGGAACGCCTGGCCGACGACCCGCAGCGCGGCGAAGCTCTCGACCGGCGATTCCTGCCCGACCCTCGCGGCGCCGCGCGTCGAGACCGCGGGCGAGGCGCTCCCGACCGCCTCCGCCGGCACCACCCGCGGCGCCGCGAACAGGCCTCCGCCCCGGGCCTCGCTCGCTCCACTGCCCGGCGGGACGCGGACGACGTAGCGGGCGGGCGCCTCCTGGACGCTCGAGGCGCCGGGCCGATCGGGCCGGGCCTCGCTCGCGCTGCCCCCGGAAACCGGGTCTCCTGCAGGGGCGCGGCTCTCGCTCGCCGCCCCGCCGACCGCGCGGCTGCGCTCGTCGCCCGGTGCACCCGCTCCCGGGGCGGCCGTCGCGACCGCGCCGCGGACCGCTCGCAGCACCGCCGAGTAGACCGAGTCCCCGTGGGCGAACCGGACCTCCGACTTGGCCGGGTGCACGTTCACGTCGACCATCGTCCCGGGGAGGTCGACCTGCAGCACGGTGACGGGATGGCGCCCCTGCGGGAGGATGCCCCGGTAGGCGTCGAGGATCGCGCGCAGGAGCAGGCGGTCGCGCACGAGGCGGCCGTTCACCCAGGTGAGGATCGCCTTCGACTGCGGCGCGCTCTCGCCCGGACGCGAGACGAACCCGTGGACGCGGATCGATCCGTCGACCGCCTCGGCGGGGACCATCGCGCGCGCGCGCTCCGCGCCGAGCACCTGGCGAAGCCGCTCTTCGGGACGAGCCACGGCGGGATGGCGCAGGAGGTCGCGCCCGGACTGGCGGCAGGCGAACCCGACCTCGGGTCGGACGAGCGCCAGCCGCTGCAGAGCCTCGGTGACGTGACCGGTCTCCGTCCCGGGGGCACGCAGGAACTTCTTGCGCGCGGGCACCGCGTCGAACAGGCCGGCGACCTCGATCGTCGTCCCGACCGGCGCGCCGGCGGGCTCGGCGACGCCGATGCGACCGTCGCTCGCGACCACGCGGACCCCGTGGTCGCTGCCTCGCTCGCGGGTCACGATCGAGACCTCGGCGACCGCCGCGATGCTCGCGAGTGCCTCGCCGCGGAACCCCCGGGAGGCGATCGTCTGCAGGTCGTCGAGCGTGCGCAGCTTGCTGGTCGCGTGCCGCAGGCAGGCGCGGACGGCGTCCTCCGCGCTCATGCCCATCCCGTCGTCACGCACCGAGATCCACTCGCGGCCGCCGTCGCGGAGCTCCACCTCGATCTCGCGGGCGCCGGCGTCGAGCGAGTTCTCGACCAGCTCCTTCACCACCGAGGCCGGCCGCTCGACCACCTCGCCGGCGGCGATCTGGTCGGCGACGAGCGGGGACAGGACCTCGATGCGCGATCCCTTGCGTGCCTCCGTTCCGCCGTCTCCCGACTCGCGCCCGCGCTCCGCCTCCGCCATCGCCGCCCCCGTACCACCGGCTGCGGGCGCGACCAAACATCGCTAGCCTCCCCCGCCATGGCCCCGCGCGCGAGGATCCCCGACCATCGCACCAAGCTGACCACGCTCGCCGCCGCCGCCCGGCGCTGCCGCGCCGCCCGGCGCTCGGGGCGTCGCGTCGTCTTCACGAACGGCTGCTTCGACCTGCTCCACCCGGGCCACGTCCGCTACCTGGCGGCGGCACGACGGGCGGGCGACCTGCTCGTCGTCGCGATCAACTCGGACCGCTCCGTGCGTCGCCTGAAGGGACCGGACCGACCGGTGCAGCACGAAGCAGCGCGCGCCGAGGTGCTGGCCGGGCTCGCGGCCGTCGACCTCGTGGTCGTGTTCGACGAGGACACGCCGCTCGAGGCGATCCGCGCGATCGAACCGGACGTGCTCGCCAAGGGCGCCGACTGGAAGGCCGACGCGATCGTCGGAGCCGACGAGGTGCGGGCTCGCGGCGGCAAGGTGCTCCGGGTCGCTCTCGTGCCCGGCGAGTCCACCACCCGGCTCGTCGCCCGGTCGCGTGGCGAAGTCCGGGCCCTTCCGGCAGCGGGCCGAAAGGCCGCGGCCCGGGTCAGGCCGAAGCGGAAGCCGCGGGGCGCGAGCCGCTGACCTTCGCGACCTTGCCCGAGCGCAGGCAGCGCGTGCAGACCAGTACCCGGCGCGTGCCGCCGTCGATCGAGGCGCGGGCCGGCTGGAGGTTCGGACGCCACACGCGCTTGGTCTTGTTGTTCGCGTGGCTCACGTTGTTGCCCACCGAACGGGCCTTGCCACAGATCTCGCACGCGCGCGCCATGGGTCGAATCTCCAGGGTGGACCGTCCCGAGGGTCGCCGGGATGCGGCGGAACCGGGCCGATCGATGAAGTCCAGCGGGTAACGGTCGAGAACGGCGATGTAAAGTCGACGAGTCAGGCCCGCCCGCGCCGGCGCGCGATGGCGTCGATCTCGACCCGGGCCCCCCGGGGCAGGGCCGCCACCCCCACGGTCGCCCGGGCGGGCGCGGGCACCCCGACCCAGGCGCCATAGAGCGCGTTCACGGTCGCGAAGTCGGCGAGGTCGGCCAGGAAGATGGTCGTGCGGACGACCTCGGCCGGGCTCGAGCCCGCCGCCGAGAGGACCGCGGAGAGGTTCGCGAGCACGCGACGCGTCTCGGCCTCGATCCCGCCGGGGACGATCTCGCCCGTGGCCGGGTCGAGCCCGATCTGGCCCGAGCAGAACACGAGGTCGCCGGTCGCGATCGCCTGGGAATACGGCCCGATCGCGCCGGGGGCCCGCTCCGTCGCGACCGCCACGGTCTCCACGACCGGCTCCTTCGACACCGTCGCCCCC
>Ga0075471_10001047_pt1 | contig 17718 bp, 16 predicted proteins | sample DEB19_08_DNA_2_FD_74787 | JGI IMG/M metagenome (GOLD analysis project Ga0075471, IMG submission 74787) | Aqueous microbial communities from the Delaware River and Bay under freshwater to marine salinity gradient to study organic matter... | ecosystem: Environmental > Aquatic > Marine > Coastal ... | reverse complement strand
AGGCGCTCAAGCTATTGAGCGCTAAATTTCCCCCAGAATTTTCTGCACTGGCAGATGACCGACGGGGGGATATCTACCTGGCGCAGGGAAAACCCAGCGAGGCCTCCGCCGAGTATCAGAAGGCCTATCGTGCCATGCCCAAGGATTTTGATTACCGACGTCTGTTGGAAATCAAGCTTGCCGCATTAGGAATTTCAACGGATACCCAAACCGCTTCTCAGTCAGGAGCCAAACCGTGATAGGCCTGCGGGGACTGCTAGGTGGATGCCTTGCCATTTTGCTGGCTGCCTGTTCCAGTTCTGTAAAACGACCCGAGCCGTCTGAACTGGGTCCTGATCCTGGTCTGATCAAGGTGCAGTCGGTCTGGCGGACCCCGCTCAGTTCCGTGGATTTTCCGCTTGAAACCAAGCTGGTCGGTGAAAAACTGGCTCTTGCCACCTCGGACGGCTTGGTCATTCTGCTGGACATCCGCAATGGCGGTGAAGTATGGCGTTATTACACCAAGTCGGCGCTTTCCGCCGGGGTTGGTTATGACGGCCGCTGGGTCAGCGTGATTACCCGTACCAACGAATTGGTAACCCTGGAAGCTGGACGGGAGCTATGGCGCCAGCGCCTGAGCGCGCAATCCTTCACGGCACCTCTGGTGGCTGGCAACCGAATATTTGTGCTGTCTGCTGACCGCAGCGTGCAGGCCTTTGACGCTCAGACTGGGCAAAGGTTGTGGCGACATGAGCGGGCGGGTGACCCACTGGCCTTGCGACAACCAGGCGTTCTGTTGCCTGTTGGTAATACGCTGGTGGCGGGCCTGTCTGGCCGATTGGTAGGACTGGACCCGCTCAATGGTTCACCCCGTTGGGAGGCAGCGCTTGCGACTCCTCGTGGGACCAATGACATCGAGCGCTTGGTGGACCTGGTCAGCCCAGCCAGCCGTGCCGGCAATATCGTCTGCGTTCGTTCCTTTCAGGCTGCCGTAGGTTGTGTCTCGGCCGACCAAGGCAACCTGGTCTGGACCAAGATTTCCAATGGACAACTTGGTTTGGCCACTCAGTCGAACTTGGTCTATGGCAGCGAATCCGACGGTGCGCTGATCGCCTGGCGCCAGGACAACGGCGAGCGTTCCTGGAGCAATGAGAAACTGCGATGGCGTGATCTGGGCCCCATTCTTGCCACCCCAAGGGCCTTGATTCTGAGCGATAACAAGGGGCTAATTCATTTCGTTTCCCCGACGGATGGCAGTTTGCTGGCGAGGGTTGGTATCGAGGGTGGAGGCAGGCTGGCCGCTGCGCCGATACAGGCCAATTCCAATTTTGTGACGGTGACCCGCAGCGGAATCGTGCAAGCCTGGCGCTTTGTTGACTAAGACAAAAGCTGATGAAACCAGTGCTGGCCCTGGTGGGGCGTCCCAATGTGGGCAAATCCACACTCTTCAATCGGTTCACAAAAACTCGTGACGCTATTGTTGCTGATTTTGCCGGTCTGACTCGGGATCGGCACTACGGCAATGGCCGTATCGGCAAGCATGAATTCATTGTCATTGATACCGGAGGTTTTGAGCCGGATGCCGGTAAAGGCAGCATTTATCTTGAGATGGCCAAGCAGACCCGGCAAGCCGTGGCAGAGTCTGATTTGGTCCTGTTTGTGCTTGATGCCCGCGAGGGCTTGTCAGCACAAGACCATGAGATTGCCAAATTTCTTCGTCGCTTGGGAAAGCCCTGTCTGTTGGTTGCCAACAAGGCTGAGGGATTAAAAGATAGCGGTCAACTGGCAGAATTTTTTGAGCTGGGACTTGGGGCGGTCATCCCGGTTTCAGCCGCCCATGGTCAAGGCATTCGTGCATTGCTTGAGCATGCGCTGGATAGCATGAACCTGCCAGACCAGGAAGATGGTGACGAAGCCTTACAAGACCCGGAGTTGATCCGACTGGCGGTTGCAGGCCGACCCAATGTTGGTAAGTCAACCCTGATCAATACCTGGCTGGGCGAGGAAAGGTTGGTGGCTTTTGATTTGCCGGGAACAACGCGAGATGCCATCTCAGTACCTTTCGAACGACATGGCCAGAAATTTGAATTGATCGATACAGCTGGTTTGCGGCGCAAGGGACGCGTGTTTGAGGCTATCGAAAAATTCTCAGTCGTTAAAACCCTGCAGGCGGTCGAATCTGCGAATGTGGTCTTGTTGCTGCTCGATGCCACTCAGGGAGTCACCGATCAGGACGCGCACATCGCCGGGTTCATTCTGGAAAGCGGCCGGGCCGTGGTTTTGGCCGTCAATAAATGGGACGCCGTGGATGACTACCAGCGTGAAATGCTGCAACGGTCCATCGAGACGCGTCTGCCATTTCTAAAATTTGCCAACCTGCATTTCATCTCCGCTCGCAAGCGGCAAGGTCTGGGGCCGCTATGGTCTTCAATTGTGCAGGCCCATAAAGCGGCAACCTGTAAGATGCCGACCCCTGTATTGACCCGCTTGCTTCAGGAAGCCATCCAATTTCAGTCACCCAAACGTTCTGGTATGTATAGGCCCAAGATGCGCTATGCCCACCAAGGCGGCATGAATCCGCCAGTGATTGTGATTCACGGAAATTCTCTTGACCATGTCAGTGATGCGTACAAGCGGTTCCTGGAAACCCGGTTTCGCAAGGCCTTCAACTTGGTTGGTACACCCTTGAGAATTGAACTCAAGACCAGCGAAAACCCCTTTGCTGCCAAGGACCAGTGAATGCGCCTCTAAACCAGACAGGTCATCTGGAAATGACTTATGTAAATCTCCTGCATAAGCGGCTGTGGTAAGGTACGGGTCTCGATAAACTTTGAACACGGAAAATATCGTGAACACTAACAAAGGTCAGCTCTTGCAGGACCCATTTCTGAACATCCTACGCCGTGAGCATGTTCCCGTATCTATCTACCTGGTCAACGGGATCAAACTGCAAGGACAAATTGAATCTTTTGACCAGTACGTCGTGCTGTTGCGCAACACCGTCACTCAGATGGTTTACAAGCATGCCATTTCGACCATCGTTCCTGGCAGGGCTGTCAATTTCTCTGTTGGTGGCGAAGCTGCTGAGGGTCCAGGCGCCTCAGCCTAATTTTTCTCGCTAACGTTTTGTACGAACCGTCGGACCGCCCAGCCGCAACGGCCTTGTTGGTCGGTGTGGATTTGGGTAAGCCGCATTTCGATGCCGAACTTGAAGAACTGGGCCTGTTGGCCCAGACGGCTGGGCTCAATCCGGTGGCGCGAATGACCTGCAGACGCAAGGCCCCTGATGCGGCCTTGTTTGTTGGTTCAGGAAAGGCCGATGAAATCAGGTCATTGGCTCTTGAAACAGGTGCCACCGAAGTACTCTTTGACCAGAGTCTGAGCCCGGCGCAACAGCGAAATCTTGAGCGCCACTTGGAAATGCCGGTTAACGACAGAACCTTGCTCATCCTTGAGATTTTTGCTCAGCGTGCGCGCAGTCACGAGGGGAAACTTCAGGTTGAACTGGCTCGCCTGCAGTATCTCAGCACGCGCCTTGTGCGGCGTTGGTCTCACCTTGAGCGGCAAACTGGTGGAGCCGGTCTGCGCGGTGGTCCTGGTGAAAAGCAGATCGAACTTGACCGACGCATGATCAACGAGGCAATCAAGCGTACCAAGGAGCGACTCAACAAGGTGGCCAAGCAGCGACTGACCCAGCGCCGACAGCGTGAACGCAGGCAGGCATTCACGATTTCCCTGGTCGGCTATACCAACGCTGGCAAATCCACCTTGTTCAATGCCCTGGTCAAGGCGCGCGCCTATGCCGCTGATCAGCTTTTTGCCACCTTGGATACCACCACCCGACAGCTTTACCTGGGCGAGGCTGCCAGGACTGTGTCCTTGTCAGACACGGTTGGATTCATTCGTGATTTGCCGCATGGCCTGATTGACGCATTTCAGGCAACCTTGCTGGAAGCAGTCGAGGCTGATTTGCTTTTGCATGTTGTGGATGCTTCAAATCCGGATTATCCGGAGCAAATACAGGAAGTTCAGCGGGTACTTGAAGAAATTGGTGCAGCGGGTATACCGCAAGTGCTGGTATTCAACAAGCTGGATAAGTTGCCAGTCCTTAACCAGCCAACGCAATTGCAAGACAACTACGAACTCAATGGCGTGATGATGCCTCGTGTATTTGTCAGCGCCAGTCAGTCACGAGGCTTGTCCGAATTAAGGCAGCTACTCAGCGGTCTGGTTCAACAACTCGGCCCTGATGTGTCAAATCCGCATGAATTCGAGGCTCAATCTGCCTCTTCCGATGACTGGGGCGGCAGCTTTAGGCAAAATTCGGGTGTTGTGTCCTAGCCCCCGCAATCAGGTGTCCCCCAACTTATAGAAGCCAAGACAATTGCAAGATACCATGAAGAAACTCACAGCCCCTGTCTTTCGCATAGCGAGTTGGCCTGCCCGTATTCGCGGGATGTTTAATTTGAATGACCCTCGTTGGGGCCGTGGCGATGAGACGCCCCCCGAAGGCGGCAAGCCCGAACAACCAGCACGCCCGGAGCAACCCAGACCTGACTCGTCGCAGGATCAGGGGGGTCGCCCCCAGAAGGGGCCCAACCAGGGCCCACCAGATCTGGACGAATTGTGGAAAGAATTCAACCGAAAGCTTGGTGGATTGTTTGGTGGGGGTTCAGGTCGTGGCGGCCGACCCGGAAAGGGCGGCAATGGCGGTGGCTTTCAACCCGACATGAAGGCGACTCGTTTTGGTATCGGGTTGATTGCCTCGATTGTTGTGCTGATCTGGCTGGGCACAGGGTTTTTTATTGTTCAAGAGGGTCAGCAAGCAGTCATTACCCAATTTGGCAAGTACAAATCCTCGGTTGGGGCGGGCTTCAACTGGCGCCTGCCCTATCCGATTCAACGTCATGAGTTGGTGTACGTCTCACAGATCCGGTCTGTGGACGTCGGACGCGACAACGTCATACGGGCCACAGGCCTGCGTGAATCGGCCATGCTGACCGAAGACGAGAACATCGTCGAGATCAAGTTTGCCGTTCAATACCGGCTGAATGATGCGCGGGCCTTTCTATTTGAAAGCCGAAATCCAGGGGATGCCGTGGTCCAGGCTGCCGAGACTGCAGTACGTGAAATTGTTGGCAAGATGAAGATGGATTCGGCCCTGTCGGAGGAGCGTGACCAGATTGCCCCGCGCGTGCGTGAACTCATGCAGAACATTCTTGACCGCTACAAGGTCGGTGTCGAAGTGGTCGGCATCAATCTGCAGCAGGGAGGTGTCAGACCACCCGAGCAAGTCCAGGCCGCATTTGATGATGTGCTCAAGGCTGGCCAGGAACGCGAGCGCGCTAAAAACGAGGCCGAAGCCTACGCCAATGACATCGTTCCCCGAGCCAAAGGTGCCGCATCACGATTGAAGGAAGAGGCCGAAGCCTACAAGGCCAAGATTGTTGCGCAGGCCCAAGGTGATGCACATAGGTTTAGATCCGTCTTGGCAGAATACCAAAAGGCGCCACAGGTAACGCGTGATCGACTCTACCTTGAGTCCATGCAACAAATCTACGGAAGCGTAACCAAGGTACTTGTTGAGTCGCGCCAGGGCTCGAATCTGCTCTACCTGCCCCTGGACAAGATCATGCAGTTGGGAGCTGCTGGCGAATCTTCGCCTGCCCCGGCAACCTCGTCCTCAGCGCCAGTCAATCCCACATCCTCCTCGCAGGGGGATGTGCGTAATCGCGATGTCGGTCGCTCTCGAGATCGCGATCTTCGCTAAGGAGTTCACAACATGAATAACCGCCTCGGTCTTTATATTTCTTCAATACTGGTCCTGCTGGCCCTGGCCAGTTCAATGCTTTTTGTGGTTGACCAACGACAGTTCGGTGTGGTCTATGCGCTTGGGCAGATCAAGGAAGTGATCACCCAGCCCGGGTTGAATATCAAACTGCCGCCGCCTTTCCAGAATGTCAATTACATCGACAAACGGCTTTTAACCCTTGACAGCACGGACACCGAGCCAATGCTGACTGCGGAAAAACAAAGGGTGGTCATTGACTGGTATGTTCGCTGGCGCATCACCGATCCCACCGAGTACATTCGCAATGTGGGCCTGAACGAAGCGGCTGGCGCTAGCCAGCTTAACCGCGTGGTCCGCAACGCTTTTCAGGAAGAGATCAACAAGCGTACCGTCAAGGAACTTTTATCGCTCAAGCGTGAGGAACTCACCGCCGATGTGAAAACAGAGGTTCTCGACAAGGTCAGGGGTGGTAAACCCTGGGGGATTGATGTGGTGGATGTTCGTATTACTCGAGCTGATTATGTCGACTCGATCACGGAATCTGTTTACCGTCGAATGGAGGCCGAGCGCAAGCGGGTCGCCAACGAACTGCGCTCCACAGGTGCTGCCGAGGGCGAAAAGATTCGAGCCGATGCTGATCGACAGCGTGAGGTCACCATTGCCAATGCTTACCGTGATGCCCAGAAAATAAAGGGTGAGGGCGATGCCGAGGCTGCTCGGATTTATGCGGAAGCTTTTGGCCGAGATCCTCAGTTTGCCCAGTTCTACCGTAGCCTTGAGGCCTACAAGGCAAGCTTTGCCAAAAAGAATGATGTGATGGTTCTTGACCCGTCCTCATCCGAATTCTTCAAGGTATTCCGCGGCCAGGCTGGGGCAGTTTCGACACCCAAGAAATAAGCCGTGCTGGGCGATACATTCTGGCTGGCCTTGGCGCTGGTCCTGGTGATTGAAGGTATTTATCCGTTTGCTTCACCCTCCGGATGGCGAAGCTTGTTTGGCCGGATGATGGAACTGACTGATGGCCAGCTGCGATTTTTTGGCTTGAGCAGCATTGTGATTGGACTGGTCTGGATAGCTTGGCTGCTCAATTGAGCTGACGCTCAATTTCAGGCTGGAACACCGGTAGAATCCAACCTTTAACAGCCATCCTGATTTCCCCATGTCTGCTTGGGTCCTGCCGGATCACATTGCCGATATTTTGCCCTCCGAGGCGCGGCACATCGAAGAACTGAGACGTAGCCTGCTGGATACAGCTCGTGGCTATGGCTATGAATTGGTGATGCCGCCGATGCTGGAACACCTGGAATCGTTGCTCACGGGTACCGGACAGGCACTTAACCTGCGCACATTCAAGCTGGTCGATCAGGCCTCGGGCCGATCGCTTGGCCTGCGAGCTGACTGTACCCCTCAGGTGGCGCGCATAGATGCCCATTTACTGAACCGACAAGGTGTGGCAAGGCTCTGTTACAGCGGTTCTGTGCTCCATACCCGTCCTGCCAGCCCGCATGCATCGCGCGAGCCGCTACAGTTTGGTGCAGAAATTTACGGACATGCAGGGGCCGAGGCTGATCTTGAAATTTTGCAGCTTGGACTCGATAGCCTCAAGGCCGCCCAATTGTCTAACCTGATTGTCGATCTGGCTGATGTTCGTGTTGCCAATTCCCTTCTGCAGAACTGTGCCGCCGATGCCACCTTGAAAATGCAGATCTTCGATGCTTTGGCTGCCAAAAATAGCCCGGCCCTCAAGCAGTTGACTCAGTCCTTGCCTGAAACTACCCGCCAGGCCCTGCAGGAACTGCCTTCTCTGTATGGCGATTTAGGTGTGCTTGATCGTGCCGAACGGGTCTTGCCTGCATCAAGTGAAATCAAGGCGGCCTTGGACAATCTGCGCTGGTTGGCGCGACACATTGCGGATTATCCAGTCAGCATTGACCTGGCCGACCTTGGTGGCTATACCTATTACAGCGGCATGCGCTTCTCCGTTTATTCATCGGGCGCTGGCGAAGCTCTTCTGAGGGGTGGCCGTTACGATGAAGTGGGGTCAGCCTTTGGGCGCAAGCGCCCCGCGGTCGGCTTCAGTCTTGATATCAAGTCACTGGTCGGTGTGGTCGCCCCGCGGGCTTTGCGTGCTGCCATTCGTGCCCCATGGAGTGAATCTGCCAACCTCAGACAGGTGATCGCTCGCCTGCGTGCCCAGGGTGAAACCGTGGTGTGCATCATGCCTGGTCATGAAAGCGAAATTGATGAATTCCACTGTGACCGAGAAATTGTTGAGATTTCAGGCCAGTGGGTCTTACAGGCTATTTAAGCTAAGAATATGAATATGAGCAAAGGTCGCAATGTCGTGGTTGTCGGCACCCAATGGGGTGATGAGGGTAAGGGCAAACTGGTTGACTGGCTCACTGAATCCGCGCAGGGCGTTGTTCGCTTTCAAGGCGGCCACAATGCAGGCCATACCCTTGTCATTAATGGCGTCAAAACTGCCCTGCACCTGATTCCCAGCGGCATCATGCGGCCCGGTGTGAAGTGCTACATCGGCAATGGGGTCGTGCTATCTGCAGCGAAATTGTTTGAAGAGATTGAAGGACTTGAGAAAGCCGGCGTCGAGGTCCGGTCCCGGCTGCGTATCAGTGAGGCTTGTCCGCTGATCCTGCCGTTTCATGCCATTCTCGATCTTGCCCGTGAGGCTGCCCGAGAGCAGGGCGGCACTGAGAAAATTGGCACCACCGGGCGAGGGATCGGACCAGCCTACGAAGACAAAATTGCCCGCCGGGCCCTGCGGGTGCAGGATTTGAAATACCCTGATCGCTTTGCCGCCAAACTCAAGGACCTGCTGCACCTGCACAACCATGTATTGGTCACCCTGCTTGGGTCCAAGGGCATGACTTTCAACAGTCTGCTTGCGCCTTACATGAAGGATGGTGAGGTGCAGTTTGAGCCGGTATTTAGCGAGGCCATGCGCCATGCCGAACTGCTCAAGCCCATGATTGCCGATGTTTCGCGTGAACTCAACCAAGCCCATTCAGAAGGACAAAATCTCCTGTTTGAAGGCGCACAGGGCACCCTGCTGGATGTTGATCACGGAACTTACCCGTATGTCACTTCCAGCAATTGCGTGGCTGGCAATGCAGCGGCCGGTTCGGGCGTTGGCCCCGGCTTGTTGCACTATGTACTGGGCATTACCAAGGCTTATTGCACCCGTGTAGGGGGAGGTCCTTTCCCAACCGAGCTTGATTGGGAGACGCCTGGTACTCCGGGGTATCACATGAGCACCGTGGGCGCGGAAAAAGGGGTGACCACAGGCCGCTCCCGCCGCTGTGGCTGGTTCGATGCCGCCCTGCTGAAACGATCCGCCCAGGTCAATGGCTTAAGTGGTCTGTGCCTGACCAAACTGGATGTACTCGATGGCCTGAAGGAATTGCTGCTTTGTACCGGGTATGAGCTTGATGGCCAGACCATCGACATCCTGCCCATGGGCGCAGAGGAAATTTCCCGGTGCCAACCCATCTATGAAACCCTTGCTGGATGGAGCGAGACAACCGTGGGTGTTACCAACTATGAACAACTCCCGCTCAATGCCCAACGCTACCTGCGTCGCATTGAGGAAGTTACAGGCGTTCCTATTCATGTCATCTCCACCAGTCCGGATCGAGAGCACACCATCATGATGAAACACCCATTTGCCGTTCACTGAATGAACTTCAAAGCCTGCCTTGCGCAGGCTTTTTTCACCCACCGAGGACTGACCTATGTTGACTGAAGATGGCAAGCATCTCTATGTGAGTTACGACGAATACCATAACCAGATCGAAAAACTGGCTATCAAAATCCATCAATCCGGCTGGGACTTTGAAACCATTCTCTGTCTGGCCCGAGGAGGGATGCGGCCAGGCGATGCACTCTCGCGCATTTTCAAAAAACCGCTCGCCATCATCTCCACCAGTTCCTACCGCGCCGAAGGCGGCACGCTCAGGGGTCAGCTCGACATTGCCAAATACATCACAACGCCCCAAGCCAATATTGCTGGTCGCTTGTTGCTGGTGGACGATCTGGCAGACAGCGGCTACACCATGAAGGCAGTCATCCAGATGCTGCGGGAAAATTATCCTGCCATTACCGAGATGCGGTCTGCCGTCCTGTGGACCAAGGCTAGCTCTATTTTCGAAGCAGATTACTCGGTGGAGCACTTGAACACCAATCCCTGGATCCATCAGCCTTTTGAGCGCTATGACCAATTGTCGATCTCTGATTTGCTGATCAAATGGAAGGTCTGACGATCATTCTTAAAGAGATTTGACTGGTAAGTCCCTAGTGACCTCGCATCTCCAGGATCCGGCATGAGCGAAAAGATTACCCGTCTTATTCACCACCCCTACGAAGCGCCGACGGGTTTTCAGTCCCCGCAGGTCGGGATCTTCAAGGCCTCCACAGTCATTTTTCCGAATGTGGCGGCCTTGCGCAGCCGAGATTGGCGATTCAAATCGGGCTATACCTATGGCTTGCACGGTACGCCCAGCACCTTTGTCCTGGAAGAGCGGCTGGCAGCGCTGGAGGGTGGCGCCCAGTGCCTGTTGACACCCAGCGGCTTGTCGTCCATTGCCTGTGTCAGCCTGTCTTTGCTCCGTCATGGTGATGAGGTCCTCATTCCTGACAATGCCTATGGTCCCAACAAGGCCTTGGCGCTGGGCGAGTTGTCCCACTGGGGAATTAGCCATCAGTTTTACGATCCCATGAACCCTGCTGACTTGGTTGGCAGGATTAGCGCAAGAACCAGGCTGGTCTGGCTGGAAGCACCAGGATCGGTCACCATGGAATTTCCTGATTTGATTGAACTGGTGCGTTGTTGTCGTGAAAAAGGGATCACGACGGCTCTGGACAATACCTGGGGCGCTGGTTTGGCCTTCCAGCCATTTGAGCTGGGGCACGGACTTGGGGTCGATATCTCGATCCAGGCCCTGACTAAATACCCATCGGGTGGGGGTGATGTGCTGATGGGCAGCGTGATCACCCGTGACGAAAAACTGCACCTGCTACTCAAACAAACCCATATGCGCCTGGGTCTGGGCGTGGGTGCGAATGACGTTGAGGCGATCCTGCGTGCATTGCCGAGTATCGAATTGCGCTATTTGGCACATGATCAGTCGGCCCGCCAATTGGCGCGCTGGTGTGAACAGCGTGATGAAATTGCGCAGGTGCTGCACCCGGCATTGCCGGGGTCACCTGGACACAAGCATTGGAAGGCCGTATGCACGGTCGGCGGAGGACGGGCGGCGGGACTCTTCAGCATTATTCTGAAAGATCGCTACAACCAGGCGCAGGTGGATCGTTTTTGCGATTCACTGTCTCTTTTTAAATTGGGTTACAGCTGGGGTGGCCCTATCAGCCTGGTGGTCCCCTATGACCTGGCCGCCATGCGATCGGTCAGGCCTAAGCATCTGACCGCTGGCACAGTGGTGCGATTTTCAGTGGGCTTGGAGCATGTGGCTGATCTTGAACAGGATCTGTCCCAAGCTCTTGACCTGGCCCTGACAAGTTCGTAGCCTCACATCGGGCAGTCTGTGCAGTGTCGGAATGATCGCTGCGACTCATCAGCTTGACCCTGGCGCTAGATCCCGACCGGGTATCCGTCCTTGCGATGATCAGAGGCGGCAATGTACCCCCCTTCGGTTTTCATGGCCAACTGGGCGCATCCGTATTCGGTATCAAAGCGGGGCGAAACTTTGACCGGGTGGCCACGTTCTATCAGTCCTTGGATGGCTTGCGGGTTGAAGTTCCATTCAACCGCCACACCATGGTTGTCGTCCATGACGCGCCAGCGCGGCGCATCGCTGACGGCTTGCGGATTCTGGTTGTGGTCGGCGATCCGGGTGCTGACCTGAACATGTCCCTGAGCCTGCATCGACCCCCCCATCACACCAAAACTCATCAGGGGTTGCTTGGCACGGGTAAGAAATCCCGGAATGATGGTATGAAAAGGCCGTTTGTTGGGGGCAACCTGGTTGGGGTGCCCGTCCTTGAGGGTAAAGCCCCAGCCCCGGTTGTGCAGGGCAATGCCGGTACCTGGCACGACAACCCCCGAGCCAAAGCCCTTGAAGTTGGATTGAATGAATGAAATCATCATGCCGTTTTTATCGGCTGCTGTCAGATACACCGTACCCCCACTGTGGGGGTGTCCAGGCCTGGGTGCGCTGGCACGCTTGGGGTCAATCAACCGGGCACGTTCTGCAAGATAGTCAGGGTTAAGCAGGTCACTGCCAGAGACCTGCTTCATGAAGTTTGGATCACCCACATAGGCCTGCATATCGGCAAATGCAAGTTTCATCGCCTCAATTTGAAGGTGGTGGGAAAGAGCTGTATCCAAGCCCGCAGATTTCAGGTCCAGCTGGTCCAGCATCCCCAGTGCCATCAGCGCCCCGATGCCCTGGCCGCTGGGTCCGATTTCGTGCAATGTGAGGTCGCGGTATTGGACCGAGATTGGCTCAACCCAGTCACATTGGTGTGCGGCCAGATCGTTCTCGTCAATGGCTCCGCCGGTGGTCCGGGCGTGATCGGCAATGGCTTTGGCCAATTCTCCGCGGTAAAAGGCCTCACCCTTTGTTTTGGCAATCAGTTCAAGCGTCTTGGCTTGGCCCGGACAGATGAAACGCTCCCCTGGGAGCGGAGCTCGTCCATGAGGTGCAAAGGCTTCCCGATACCCTGGCTGTGTCGACAGCTCGCCCACCTGCGCTTGCCACTGGCGGTGCACTGTGGGTGAAACTAGATAACCGTCGTTGGCATAGCGCAGAGCAGGCTCAAAAAGATCGTGGAATGGCAGTTTGCCAAACCGTTCGGAAAGGGCGCGCCAGGCAGACACTGTGCCCGGGACAGTCACCGAATCCCACCCGCGGGCAGGATTGGACTGGTATTTTGAGAAATAGTCGGGTGTCCAGCGTCTGGGCGCCCGACCACTGGCATTGAGGCCATGCATGCGTTGGCCGTCCCAAAGAATGGCAAAGGCATCGCCACCGATGCCATTCATACAGGGCTCGACCACAGTCAGGGTGATGGCTGTGGCCAGGGCTGCATCCACCGCGTTACCCCCTTGGGCAAACATCAAGAGCCCGGCGGCGCTAGCCAGGGGTTGCGAGGTACTGACCACATTGGCGGCCAGCAGCGGCATGCGCTGTGAGGTGTAGGGGAAATCCCAAAAATTACCTGTACTCATCAGTGGGCGACATTGAAACAGTGGTTACGAATGGCTAGCTGGTTCCATGCACTCAAAAATGGAAGAGCCGATGGCGCCATGCACCGATCAGCCACTTGCTAGGAAGAGTGGAATCCAGCCGAAAAAAAATTGAACGCGAGGCTTTGCAGAGCAATCAGTCGTGGCTGCTATTCGATCTTAGCCTTGGCGCGCAAGTCTTCCTGGAATTTCAGCAGTTTTTGCTGCTGTAACTGCTGGCTGATTTGGGGTTTCAGGTCTTCGAGTTTTGGGAGTTGGGCATCACGTACATCATCCAGTCGGATGACGTGCCAACCAAATTGGCTTTTGACGGGCGTTTCAGTGACCTTGCCCTTGGCCAGTTTGACCATGGCTTCTGAAAATTCTTTGACATAACTGCTGGCAGCCGCCCAATCAAGGTCACCGCCGTTAGCACCAGAACCTGGATCCTTGGATTGTTTCTTGGCGATGTCTTCAAACTTGCCCCCCTTTTTGAGGGAGGCAATGATGCTCTTTGCCTGCTCTTCCTTTTCGACCAGGATATGGCGAGCGCGGTATTCCTTACCACTGTTCTCAGCGACAAACTTGTCGTACTCGCCTTTGATGTCAGCGTCAGTAACAGGATTGTTTTTCTGAAAGGTGGCAAACAACTCACGAATCAGTATGGCCTGGCGGGTTAACTCCATTTGGGTCTTGAAGTCCTCAGTAGCGTCCAGACCCAGCCGCTGAGCCTCTTGCATGAAGAGCTCACGTGCGATGACCTCTTCCTTGATCTGCCCCATCATCTCAGGGGCAACCGGACGCCCGGAGCGTGCAAGTTGCTGGGCCAGGGCATCCACGCGTGACATGGGAACTGGCTTGCCATTGACGATGGCTACATTCTGGGCTAACACAGGCAGTGTAAAAGTGGTCAGCAGGGTGGAAGTTAGTAGTACCAGCGGTAGTTTTAGTTTCATCATGAATCCTGGGAATTGAGTAAACAAGAAAAGTGACTATCAGGTGATATCAATGGCAATCGCATGAACACCTTGATCGATAAATTCCTGCAGCGCATCATACACAAGGCGGTGGCGTGCCACACGGGTTTTTTCGGCAAACAGAGGCGAAGAAATTTTTACCCTGAAATGTGTGCCCATGCCTGTGTCATTGGCGCCGGTATGACCTGCGTGCTGGTAACTTTCATCAATCACCTCAAGCTGTGTGGGGCGCAACTGGCGTTGCAGCGATTCAGCCATACGTTGGGCAAGCTCCTGAGGTTCACTGGTCATGAGCGTTCCGTCGGGGCTGGTTTGAGATGTCTTGCAATGTAAAAACCCTGGCCCACGAGGAAAATCAGGGGAAACACATAACCCCACAACTTGAAGTTGACCCAGTCCTCGGTGGAATAAAAGCTTGCCACAAAGGCATTGATCCCAGACATGAAGGCGCAGTAAGCAATCCAGGCAAGATTCAGCCGGTGCCACACGCCACTGGGCAACTCAATCTGGCTACCCAATAGAAGGTGCAAAATGTTTTTGCGCATCCCCCACAGTGCCACCCCCAGGGCAATGGCCATAGCGGCGTAGAGCACGGTAGGTTTCCATTTGATGAAGCGATCATCATGCAAGAGCAGCGTCAGCGCACCAAACAGGAGGATCATCACCAGAGTGACCTTGTGCATGATTTGAAGTTTGCGGTCGATCAGGTAGATCAAGGTCATCTGAACGACGGTTGCTGCCATCAGCACCGCCGTGGCCAGATAAATATCCTGCATTTTGTAGGCGATAAAAAATAGCAGGATTGGAAAAAAATCGATCAGGATCTTCATGAATCAAAAAAAATGTTGGAGCCAACGCCGCTCAGTTAGGGTTTGTGCTCAAGGGCGGCCGAGTTCATGCAATAGCGAAGACCGGTGGGTTGGGGGCCGTCGTCAAAGACATGACCCAGATGGGCGCCGCAGCTTGCGCAGACTGTTTCTGTTCGAATCATGCCGTGAGTGGTATCTCGTCGCTCCTCAATGGCTTCAGGCGAAGAGGCTTGGGAAAAACTAGGCCAGCCGCATCCCGCATCAAACTTGGTATCGGCCTCGAACAAACGGGCACCGCAACAGATGCAAGCGTAATGGCCGGGCTTCCAGAAATTGGCGTAGCGTCCGCTGTAAGGGCGCTCAGTGGCCGCATATCGGGTGACAAGAAAAGCCGAAGGCTCGGCCTTTTTGCTGGCTAGCAAGGTTTGCCATTCGGGATCGGTTTTTTGGACTGGGTAGCTCATGATGAACAACTGATTTCAATGGAAGAAGCCCAATCTGGGGGGAAACCCGCCATGTGTTCCAGCGAGGGGTGTTCGTCGTAGGGATTTTCCAATACCTGCAGCAGCTGCGCTACCGAGGAATAGTCGCCCTGGCTGGCCTGACGAATCGCCGCTTCACCCAGATAGTTCCTCAGCACAAACTTCGGGTTGGTGCGCAACATGAGTGAGGTGACCCGTGCATGATCTTCCTTCTCAAGGCGTCTTTGGTAGGTGGTCAGCCAGTCATTGATTCCCGCTGGGTCGATAAATAGATCGCGCACAGAGCGATGATCGTTGTCAGCGATGCAATGACTGAGGCGACGCCAGAAAATTGTGTAGTCTGTTCCTTCTCGGGCCAGAAGCTGGAGCGCTGCATCGATCAACAAGCGGTCTTCATGGGTAGGAGACTGAAGGCCCAGCTTGGCCCCCAGATTGGCTAGCAGGGCTTCGGAGAAATCCTGCTTGAAGGGCTCCAGGGCTGCAAGGGCTGCATCCTGGTCGTTGATCAGGGGCAGCAGTGCCTCGGCGAGGCAATGCAGGTTCCAGTAGGCCACACTGGGTTGACGGTTAAAGGCGTAACGGCCCTGGGTGTCGGAGTGATTGCAGATGTGGGCCGGTTGGTAGGCGTCGAGGAATTGAAATGGACCATAGTCCAGCGTCAGCCCAAGAATGCTCATGTTGTCGGTATTCATCACGCCATGACAAAAGCCAATAGCCTGCCAGTGCGCCAGCAGTAACGCTGTTCGCTGACTGACCTCTTGCAGGAGGGCAGCGTAAGGCTGTTCTTTCCCAAGGCAATTGGGGTAATACCGTGAAATCACATAGTCAGCCAGGTGGCGCAAAGACTCATAGTCACCCTGGCTGGCGAAATGCTCGAAATGACCAAATCGAATGAACGAGGGGGCTACGCGGGTGACGACCGCTGCTGTCTCCATGACTTCCCGTCGAACTGGCGAATCAGAGCCCGTGACGCAAAGAGCCCGCGTGGTGGGAATGCCCAACCCATGCATTGCCTCGCTGCACAAAAACTCTCGAATGCTTGAGCGCAGAACGGCACGCCCATCGCCCATACGGGAGTAGGGGGTGCGGCCACTACCCTTGAGCTGGATTTCCCAGCCCTCCTCGGTTTCGCCGAGCAGCAGAGCGCGTCCGTCGCCAAGCTGACCCGCCCAGACACCAAACTGGTGGCCGCTGTACACAGTGCTGATAGGCTGGCTGCCAGTCAAAGGCTGATTGCCGCTCAGAGCCTCCAGAAGGTCGGGATGTGACAAGGCCTCGTCATCCAGTCCCAGCAGGCTGGCCACACTGGCACTTCGCGCCACCCAGTAGGGGTCGAGCAGAGGCTGAGGTGGCAATTCTGTAAAAAAGTTCTCACCCAGCCGGGCATAGCCAGTCTGCCAGCGCAGACCTGCATCAAAAGCCAAAGGGGCGTGGGTCACAGAATTCATGGGAGGATTGTCGCGCAGATGACAAGTACACATTGGCCGGAGGGTAAAAACTGACTTTCCCGCACGAATGGGTGATACTTGCTGCTTGTAGAGGAGCAAATAAAGGAGCCAAACAATGCTTGGTCTGATGCAAAGCCAGCCATTATTGATTTCATCCCTGATCGAATTTGCCCAACGCCACCATGGCGATGGAGAGATCGTGTCCAGGCGAGTTGAAGGGGATATCCACCGTTACACCTACCGCGTTCTGGCTTCTCGTTCACGACAAGTTGCCAACGCCCTGGATAGCCTGGGTCTTGCTTTCAGCGACCGCGTCGCCACCTTGGCCTGGAACGGTTACCGCCATCTGGAACTTTATTTTGGCGTGAGCGGGTCAGGGCGAGTGCTGCACACCATCAATCCGCGCCTGCATCCGGACCAAATTGCCTGGATTGCCAACCATGCCGAAGACAGGGTGGTGTGTTTTGATATGAGTTTTTTGCCGATTATTCAGGCGGTCCATAGTAAATGTGCAAGCGTTGAACACTGGATAGCCCTGTGCGACCCGGACAAGCTGCCCGCGGACAGCGGCATCCCGAATCTGAAAAGCTATGAGGCATGGATCGGGTCGCAAAAGGATCAGTTTGACTGGCCCCAGTTTGACGAGAACTCGGCCTCCAGCATGTGCTACACAAGCGGCACCACAGGAAACCCCAAAGCCGCGCTCTACAGCCATCGGTCCACTCTCCTGCATGCCTACGCAGCGGCATTGCCCGATGTGATGTGTATCAGTGCTCGGGACTCGATTCTGCCGGTCGTGCCAATGTTTCATGTCAATGCCTGGGGCATCCCCTATTCAGCTGCTTTGTGCGGCGCCAAGCTGGTTTTGCCAGGCCCAGCCCTGGATGGCAAATCAATTTATGAACTGATTGAAGCCGAAGGGGTCACTTACGCGGCTGGTGTACCGACCATCTGGCAGATGCTGTTGGGTCACATGAAACCCGCTGGTCTCAAGTTCTCTGCCTTGCAGCGTACCGTGATAGGCGGCTCAG
>Ga0075471_10001046_pt1 | contig 17729 bp, 14 predicted proteins | sample DEB19_08_DNA_2_FD_74787 | JGI IMG/M metagenome (GOLD analysis project Ga0075471, IMG submission 74787) | Aqueous microbial communities from the Delaware River and Bay under freshwater to marine salinity gradient to study organic matter... | ecosystem: Environmental > Aquatic > Marine > Coastal ... | reverse complement strand
ACGCTGGAGGTGCTCAGCAGCAACAAGCTCGACGAAAAGGCCGACGCCTCCATTGCCCTCGCCGGCAAAGACCTCTTCATCCGCGGTCACCAGAGCCTCTACTGCATCGCGGAGAAATAGCGGACGGGCTGGCATAGGCCTCCGGCCAGTCGTCTCATTGCGCCCTTGGCGGCCTTTGCGTGAGGCTAACCGCTCCGCTTGCAACTTGGCCCCGCCGGGCACCCGTGATTAACTCCCGCGCGTGGATCCCATCGCATTCCATCTCGGCCCGCTGACCATTCACTGGTATGGCATCATGATCGCGCTGGCGTTTCTCGTCGGCATGTGGACCGCTGGCCGACGCGGGCTGCGTCAGAACATCAATCCCAATCACATTCAAGACGCGGCCATCTGGCTGCTCGTGGGTGGCATCGTCGGTGCCCGCGTGCTGCATGTGGTCACCTACTGGGAAGACTTTCGTGGCCGCGGCCTGCTCGAACTGGTCAAAATCCAAAACGGCGGACTCGTCTTTTACGGTGGGGCCATCGGCGCGGCACTGGCGGGCGGCTTGTACGTTTGGCGCAACAAACTTTCTTTCTTCAAGCTTGCCGACGCCCTCGCGCCGAGTATCGCGTTGGGCAGCGTGTTTGGCCGCATCGGCTGCCTGATGACGGGATGCTGTTTTGGCCGGGTTTGTCCGTTGCCGTGGGCCATCCAATTTCCCAAAGGCTCGCTCGCTTGGGAGGAACAACACCAGCATCAGCTCATCGGCCCAGACGCCTCGACGCTGCCCGTCCATCCCACACAACTCTACGACGCGCTTGCCAATCTGCTGCTCTACGTGGGGCTCGCGTGGCTTTACCGAAGGAAAAAGTTTAACGGACAAGTGTTCGCCGCGTGGTTAATCGGCTACGCCATCCTGCGCTCAACGGTGGAATTGTTCCGCGGCGATTACGGCATCCACCGCGTGGGCGCGCTGACTCCTGCACAGCTGGTCAGCGCCGCGATACTGGCCGCAGGCATCGGGCTGTTAGTCTGGCTGCCGCGCCGGGCAAAGGCACCGGCAGCCAAGGCCACAGCATAATAACGCGCGTGTATGTTGGCTTCGCCCTCCTAACCAAGTGAAACGTTCAACGCCCAACATTCAACCTCCAAGGCAGCCGGAGAAGCACAGGCCTTGGATGTTGGGCGTTCAATGTTGAATGCTCCCTCGGTTTATAGAGTTGAACAACACCGTCATGATTGACCCACTCTTCCTCGCCGGCCCCACTGCGGTAGGCAAGTCCGAGGTCGCCTTGCTGCTCGCCGAGAAACTCAACGGCGAGATCATCTCGGTGGATTCCATGCAGGTGTATCGCGGCCTCGACATCGGCACGGCAAAACCCGGTGCCGCCGAGCGCGCCCGCGTGCCGCACCACTTGATCGACGTGGCGGAACTCAATGAGCCCTTTGATGCCGCGCGTTTTTGTGAGCTGGCTCGCGAAGCCGTGCAACAGATTCAAGCTCGCGGCCATCGCCCAATCTTCTGTGGCGGCACTGGGCTTTATTTCAAAGCCTTCCTCGAAGGCATCGGCGAGGCACCACCGTCTAACGGCGCCCTGCGGGCTGAACTAGAAACCACGCCATTGCCCGTGCTGTTGGACGAACTTGCCACGCGCGACCCCGTGACGTTCGCGAAGATTGACCGGCAGAATCCGCGCCGAGTCGTCCGCGCCGTGGAAGTCATACGTCTGACCGGCAAACCGTTTTCTGCGCAGCGCAGCGCTTGGAATGAGACGGACGCTGACGCAGCCAGGCTGATTGTGTTGAGCCGCCCCAAGCCTGAACTCGATGCCCGCATCAATGCCCGTGTGGATGCCATGTTCGCCGCTGGATTGGTAGAGGAAACCCACGGCCTGCTGGCGAAGGGCCTCGAACAGAACCCCACTGCCATGCAAGCCATCGGTTACCGTCAAGTGGTCGAGCACCTGCGCGGCGAACGGTCGTTGCCCGAAACCATCGAACTCGTCAAGCTGCGCACCCGCCAGTTCGCCAAACGGCAGATGACGTGGTTTCGGCGACAACCCGCTGCGTGGATCAGCGTGGAGGAAAACGCGTCCGCCGTTGCAGAAAAGCTATTGCGCACCCCGTTCGTTGACACTTCCCAGCCGCCCGTCTAGCTTGCGCGCCCATGTCGAGACTGCCTTTTGAACTGTTGCTGGCGCTGCGCTATCTGCGGCCCAAGCGCACGTTCGTCTCGGTCATCACCCTCATCTCCGTGCTCGGCGTCACCCTCGGCGTCGCAGTCCTCATCATCGTCATCAGTGTGATGACCGGTTTCGACCGCCAGCTGCAGGACCGCATCATCGGATTTACCGCGCACATGCACGTCACCCAACGGAGCCAAGCGATGACCAATTACCCGGCAGTCGCCGAGCAGGTCCGCAAGAATTCCCGCGTGCGGGGCGTGGCCCCGTTCATCCTCGCGCAGGTGTTGATGCAATCGCGATCTCACGGCGAACAGCCGCTCAACGCCGCGCCGTGGGTGCGCGCGATTGATCCGGAGATGGAAGCCACCGTCAGCGGCTTGCAAAGCAACATCATCGCGGGCAGCGCTGATCTCGAAGGGCGCGGCGTCATTCTGGGCAATGTGCTCGCGGACGGGCTGCAATTGATGGTGGGCGACCGCGTGACGATCCTCTCGCCGTCAGACATCGAGCGCATGAAGGAGGCGCTGGAGAAAAAGGAAGGCTCCGTGCGCATGCCTGATGACTACGAAGTGCGCGGTATTTTCGATGCGGGGTATTACGAATACAACGCAGCGTTCGCCCTCACCTCGCTGGAGACCGGCCAAGAGCTCTACAACCTCGGCGATGAAGTGCACGGCCTGCAGGTGAAGCTCGAAAACCCGGAACTGGCCGGTGTGGTGCGGGGGGAATTGTACGAACAACTCGGCCCGGAGTATCACATCACCATCTGGACCGAAGAAAACTCCGCGTTGCTGGATGCCGTCGCGGTCGAGAAGAGCGTGATGTTCTACATCCTGTTCTTCATCATGATCGTGGCGGCGCTTTGCATCCTGAGTGCGCTGATCACGTTCGTGGTGCAAAAGACGCGCGAGATCGGGATGCTCAAGGCCATCGGTGCCACGAACTGGCAGATCTCGGGGATCTTTCTCGCCCAGAGCGCGTTCGTCGGGCTGATGGGTGTGATTGCGGGCTACGGGCTGGGCATTCTCGCCGTCACGTATCGCAACGAGTTTCTGCACTTCATGCGCAAGGTCACGGGCTGGGAGCTGTTCCCCGCGTCCATTTATGGATTTGCCGAACTGCCCGCGTTGGTTGTGGCCCAGGACGTGGCGATCATTTGCATCAGTGCGTTCATCATCTGCGTGCTGGGCGGCGTGATTCCAGCGTGGCAAGCTGGCCGACTGAAACCGGTGGAGGCGTTGCGCTATGAGTAACCCCCCCGAACTGCTCATTGCGGCAAGCGGCCTGCGCAAGACCTACTTCCTTGGGCGACGCTCGCTCGAGGTGCTGCGCGGCGTGGACCTCACGGTGTCGCGCGGTGAATTCCTCGCGCTACGCGGCGCATCCGGCGCGGGCAAAAGCACGCTGCTGCATTTGCTCGGCGGGCTCGATACGCCGAATGCGGGCGACATTGTCTTCCAAGGGCGCAACCTCTCCAAGCTTACCAGCGGCGCTATGGCGGAGTTCCGCAACCGCAGCGTGGGCTTCATCTTCCAAAGTTACCATTTGTTGCCGGAGCTGGACGCGTTGGAGAATGTCTGCCTGCCCGCCCGCATGGCGCGGGTTCCGGTGACGGAGTGCGTGCCCCGCGCCCAACGGCTATTGGAGCGGGTCGGCTTGAAGGATCGCATGGATCACAAGCCTTATGAATTGTCGGGCGGCGAGCAACAACGGGTGGCCATCGCCCGCGCGTTGCTCAACGAACCCGCCCTGATCTTGGCCGACGAGCCCACGGGCAATCTCGATTCCAAGACGGGCGAGGGCATCATTGACCTCCTGTGCGCCATACAGGCGGAGCGGCAGGCCACGTTGATTGTCGCCACGCACGACGCCAAGGTCGCCGCGCGCGCCCCCCGGGTCCTTCAACTGGCGGACGGGCTCATGGCGACCTCAGTTTAATGGTCTGAACAGTCCGGGCGGATAGTTTTTCTGAAAGCTTGGCATGGGGCTTGGCAAAGCCTAACTTGGCTTCATGCCGACAAGTTCTGGCAAGACGGTGACGGCGGACAACGGCGAAAGCTGCGCTGTCTGCAACCCCGCAGATCCCTCCTCGCGTCCCGTCCGCAAGGCCAGCGCTCCGCCGACCCCCGTCCCATCCGCCAACAGTCATGACCCGCACCGCACCTTGGTGGATGCGCTGGTCACCTCGAAGATTTATCAGGATTACGAACGTGCGTTCACCGAAGCAACCGGGTTGCCGGTGGCGCTGCGGCCAGTCGAGTCCTGGCAGTTACCCCACCACGGCAAGCGCGGTGAGAGTCCGTTTTGCGCCATGGTCGCCGGCAAGAGCAAGGCCTGTGCGGTCTGCCTGCAGGTTCAGGAGCGGCTGGTTGAGGCCGCCAAGGACGAACCCGCGACGGTGGCGTGCGTGGCCGGTTTGAGTGACTCCGCAGTTCCCATCAAGCTCGGCGACAAGCTCGTTGGGTTTCTCCAAACCGGGCAGGTCTTTCGCAAGAAACCAACGGAAGCCCAGTTCAAGCGCGTCACCGCACTGGCCAAGGAATGGGGCCTCGAAGTGAGCCAACGCGAACTGCGTGACGCCTTCTTCGGAACGCGCGTCGTCTCGGCCAGACAACACGAGTCCATCGTCAAGCTGCTGGGCATTTTCGCCCAGCACCTTGCCATCCTGAGCAACCAGATCGTGGTGCAGCAGGAAAATTCTGAGCCACCGGTCATCCGGCGAGCCAAAGAATTCATCAACGAGCATCAAGCGGAGGATCTCACGCTGGGTCAGGTGGCCAAATCGGTGAACACCAGCACATTTTACTTTTGCAAAGTCTTTAAGAAGGCCACGGGCATCAATTTCACGGACTACCTGTCGCGGGTGCGCATCGAGAAATCCAAGAATCTGCTGCTGAATCCGAATCTCCGCATCAGTGAGATCGCCTTTGAGGTCGGGTTCCAGTCGCTGACGCACTTCAACCGCGTTTTCAAAAAGATCCTGGGACAGGCACCCACGGAATACCGCAGCAAAGTGCTGGGCATCTGACCAGCCCTTGTTTGTCCAGCGTCTGCAATAGACGGTGAGCTTTGGCCAAACGCAGGCAAGAGGACGCGACCCAATTCCGCGAGCCTGTTCATGCTGGAAGTCGGCGCGCTCACAACCCGCCGCCTCCGCCACCGCCTCCGCAGGGGGGCACGAGACATACGCCATGCAAAACGCATCTGCCAGCACACCCATCAAACCGGAACCCGAAGCCCGTGACTTCGAAGCCGTTTTCACCCCCAAGAACATCGCCGTGATCGGTGCCACGGAAACCCTGGGAGCCGTGGGACGCACGGTGGTGGAGAATCTGCAGAAGATCAAGTTCCCGGGCGGCGTGTTCCCGGTGAATCCCAAGCGCCCCTCCATCCTCGGACTCAAGGCGTATCCCAAGATTGCCGATGTGCCGGAAACGTGCGACCTCGCGGTCATCATCACGCCCGCCACCACCGTCGCCAAAGTCGTGCGTGAATGCGGCGCCGCCGGGGTCGAGGCATGCATCATCATCTCAGCGGGCTTCAAGGAGACGAGTGCCGCAGGTCTTGAACTGGAAAAACAAGTGGTCCAAGCCGCGCGCGACTGTGGCGTCCGCTTCATCGGGCCCAACTGCCTCGGCGTGGTCAATCTGCACTCCAACCTCAACGCGAGCTTTGCCCCGTCCTGGCCGCCTGCGGGAAAAATCTCGGTCATCTCCCAATCCGGAGCACTGTGCGTGGGCATCCTCGACTGGGCCGCGAGTTTGAAGCTCGGCCTGAGCAAGGTGGTCAGTTTCGGCAACAAGGCCGACCTGAACGAGGTGGATTTCCTCAAGGCATTCCAGACCGACCCCGACACGAACGTGGTGGCCGCCTATCTGGAAAGCATCACTGAAGGCGATGCGTTCATGGACATTGCCGAGGAGATCGCCAAGGTGAAACCCGTGGTAGTGCTCAAGGTCGGCGTGACGGCGGCGGGGGCGAGGGCCGCCTCCTCGCACACGGGCAGTTTGGCGGGTGCGGACATGGCGTATTGGGCTGCGTTCAAACGCTCTGGTGTGATTCGCGCGGAGAACTTCGAGGCGTTGTTCGACTATTCACTGGCGCTCGCCACCCAGCCCATCCCCCAAGGTGAGCGCGTAGCCATCCTCACGAACGCCGGCGGTCCTGGGATCATGGCCGCCGACGCAGCAGAAACACTCGGTCTGCGCATGACACCGCCCGCACCCGAGTCCCAGGCCAAGATGCGCTCCTTCCTGCCCGCCTCAGCGGCGGTCGGCAACCCGATCGACGTCATCGGAGATGCGGAGCCGGACCGCTACATCAATTCACTGCAAGTATTGCAGGAGGATCCGAACGTGGACGCCATTGTCGTTGTGGTCACGCCCCAGAACATGACCAAGCCGCTTGAACTGGCGCAGCGCCTGAATGCCACGCACAACAAGAGGAAACCCCTGCTCTGCGCGTTCATGGGCGGACAGGAGGTCATTCCGGCCCGCGAATATCTCATGAGCGTGGGCATCCCGAGCTACCCCTCACCCGACCGCGCCGTGGCCGCCCTGAAGGCAATGTGCGATTACGCGGCATGGCGGCGGCGACCACCGCGCATGGTCACGCGTTTCAGCGTCAACCGTCGCCGGGTGGACCGCGTGCTGCAATGGCAATCGCGCGCAGGCAACACGCAGATCGGCGAAGTCGAGGCCAAGGAAATCCTGCGCGCCTACGACTTCAAGGTGCTCGATGGCCACCTCGCCACCACGGCGGACGAAGCGGTGGCGGCGGCGGAACGCATCGGCTATCCCGTGGTGCTGAAGATCAGTTCGCCCGACATCATCCACAAATCGGACTTTGGCGGGGTGCGCATCAACCTCGCCAACGCGGAGCAGGTGCGCGATGCGTTTGAGTTGATGATGCTACGCATCCAGCGGCGCGCGCCCAACGCCTACATCCGCGGCGGGTTCATCGAAAAGATGGGCACCCGCGGACGCGAGGTGATCCTGGGCATGACGCGCGATCCGCAATTCGGCCCGATGCTGATGTTCGGCCTAGGCGGCATCTTCGTTGAAGTGATGAAGGATGTGACCTTCTACCTCGCCCCCATCACGCAGGACGAGGCCATGCAAATGCTGAAGGGCACGCGCAGCTATGCTCTGCTCAAAGGAGCCCGTGGTCAGGCCCCGGTGGATTTGGAAGCCATCGCCAGTTCGCTGCAACGCATCAGCCAGCTCGCCACGGACTATCCGCAAATTGCGGAACTCGACATCAACCCCATGATCGTGGGTGAAATCGGCAGTGAACCTTACGTCGCCGACGCCCGCATGACCCTTGCCAACAATTCCCGCTGACATGAATCCGGAAAAATCCAGCTTTGACCCGTTTTGGCGGGAGAAATACTCCGCCACCATCCTCAACTCCACGCAGGCTGTGGCGAAGATCAAGCCCGGCCAGCGCATCTTCATCGGCACCGGCGTGGCCGAACCGCTTGAACTCGTACGCGCCCTCACCAAGCGGGCCTACGAACTGCCCGACTCGGAAATCGTCCACCTGCTCACCTTCGGCGAGGCCCCCTACGCCCACCGGGAGATGGCACAGTATTTCCGCATCAACAGTTTCTTCATCGCGGAGAACGTGCGCGACATCATCCAGGAGGGTCTGGGCGATTACACCCCCATTCATCTGTCTGATATTCCGCGTCTGTTTGACTCCGGGCAACTGCCGCTCGATGCGGCGCTGATCCAAGTGACACCGCCGGATGAACGCGGCATGTGCAGCCTAGGTGTCTCCGTGGACATCGTGAAAAGTGCAGCCGCCAACGCCTCATTGGTCATTGCGCAGGTGAATCCGAACATGCCGCGCACCCACGGCGACTCGGCCATCCACATCCATGAAATCGATGTATTGGTGCCGGTGAACGAGCCGATCCTGGAAGTTCACGAGGGCGCGGAGGACGAGGAAACGCGGCCCATCGCTGAATATCTGGCGTCGCTCGTCGAGGATGGTTCCACCATCGAAGTGGGCATCGGGAAAATTCCGCAGGCATTGCTGCGGTTCCTGAAATCGAAAAAAGATCTCGGCATCCACACCGAAATGATCACCGACGGCATTGTGGATCTGGTGCAATCCGGCGCCGTGAATGGACGGCGCAAGAAAGTGGACAAGGGCAAGGTGGTTTGCAGCTTCTGCCTGGGCACCAAAAAGCTCTACGATTTCATCCACGACAATCCGGTGTTCGCCTTCCATCCCACGGAATACGTGAACGACCCGCACATCATCAGCCAGCAACACAAGATGGTGGCCATCAATACGGCGCTGGAGATCGATCTCACCGGTCAGGTCTGCGCCGATTCGTTGGGGAACAAGTTCTTCTCCGGGGTGGGCGGCCAGGTGGATTTCAACCGTGGCGCAGCCAAGGCGCACGGCGGCAAGGCGGTGATCGCCCTACCCTCGACGGCACTGGGTGGCACCGTATCACGCATCGTTACCAACCTGAGTCCGGGCGCGGGAGTCGTGACCACGCGGGCCGGCGTGAATTACGTCGTGACCGAATACGGCGTGGCCTACCTGCACGGCAAAAGCATTCAGGAACGTGCCATGGCGTTGATCTGCGTGGCGCATCCGAAGTTCCGGGCCCAGTTGCTGCGCGAAGCGATCGAGGCGAAATACCTCAGCGCCGAGCTGGCCGACAAGGAGGGCAAGCTGCTGGTAGGCCCCAAGGAAGCACGCACAACCCACCTGCTGCACGACGGCACCCAAATCGTCTATCGCCCCATCCATCCGACGGACGAGCCCCGCATGCGGGATTTGTTCTACAAGCTCAGCGACGCATCGAAGTATTACCGCTTCATGGGCCACGTGAAGCGTGTGCCGCGCAGCCAGATTGACGACTTCGTTTACATCGACCACCGCAGCGAGGTCTGTGTGGTCGGCGTCCTGCCGTCGGCGGCCGGGGAGGAAATCATCGCCGTCGGCAACTACTATCTGGATGCCAAAACCAACAAGGCGGAAGTCGCCTTCACGGTGGCGGACCACTGGCAGCGACGGGGCATTGGGAGCTTCATGCTCAAGCACCTAACGCGCATAGCCCGACGCAGCGGCATAAGCGGCTTCACGGCCGAAGTCATGGCTGAAAACAAGGGCATGCAGACCGTGTTCAATCGCAGCGGCCTCAACGTGACAAGCCAGTATCGCGGCGACGTGTTCAGCTACGAAATGGATTTTGAATAAAGCCGAACAACGCTCAGTCCGTTCACCGGTTGATTGGGTTGGTGGTTGCGAGGCGCGGTGCAAGCCGCGCCTCGTTTCTTTGAACCCGGCAACCCTCACGGCTTCGGCCCGCCGGGCGCAGTGTCCAGAGGGTATCTTTTCAAGCCGGTCAACTGTCCAATCACCCCGATGGCGAACAGGGGATTGTTTTTGAGGTAACGACGCCACAGGCGGCGCGGCTCGGTGCAGAGGCGAAAGAACCATTCCAGCCCGCTGCGCTGCATCCAACGGGGAGCCTGCCGGGTTCGTCCAGCGTGGAAATCAAAGGCCGCCCCGACTCCGATCATCAGCGTGGCATCCAACAATGGCAAATACTGCGCCATGAACCGTTCTTGCTTCGGTGTGCTTAGCCCCACCCAGAAGATGTCCGGTTTCGTCTGACGAACAGCGGATTGTAAATCGGCCAGCTCGGTTTCATTCAGCGGGCGGAACGGGGGGGTGTAACAGCCCACAACTTGCAGCTTGGGAAAGCGCGCCACGAGCCGGTCGCGGAGTTGTTGGGCAACTCCGGGCGCGCCGCCGTAAAAGAAATGCCGACAACCAGATGCCTCACTCCATCGGCAGACATCCAGCATCAGGTCCGGGCCATAAACCCGCGACATTTCTCGGTGTCCGGCGAACTTCCCCATCCAGACCATCGGCATGCCGTCCGGAGTCACAAGGAAAGCGCGGTTGTGAATCTGGCGTAACGCCGAATCGCCTTGCGACTCCATAACGCCATGCACACCCGTAACGCAGACGTAGCCCTTGCGGCGCTGCCGCACTGCCTCAGCGATGGCAGCCAGGGCGGTCGTGAGGTTCAAAACGCTCACACCGACGCCGAGGACGTTGACTCGGGAAATGTGCATGACAGGGCTGCAAAGTATGAATCCACCCGCTCAAATCCAGTAAAAGCTGGGCCGAAGGCTCGTATGAAACAGAAGGCTTTCCCCCTCGCGGGCTTTCTTGTAATCCATTCCCCCCGTGCCCCCCCCTCTGCCATCCGCAAAACCCGAGCCGATGAAGCTCGTGGTGTTCGCGCATGTTCCACCGCCGCACCACGGGCAGAGTTACATGGTCAAACTGATGCTGGAGGGGTTCGGTGGCGACCAGCGGGGCGAGTCTAAAACAGCCCACCTTGAGCACGGAATTGCATGTTATCACGTGAACGCAAGGCTTTCCACGCATCTGGCTGACATTGGCGATGTGCGATTCGGGAAGCTGGGCTGGCTGGTGTGGTATTCGCTGAAGGCCATTTGGTGCAGGTTCCGCCACGGCGCCCGCAACCTCTACTACGTTCCCGCGCCCGGCAAAGGGTCCGCGCTCATCCGTGACTGGCTGGTCATGACGCTTTGCCGGCCTTTTTTCAAGCGCATCATCCTGCACTGGCATGCAGCCGGCATGGCCAAGTGGCTGGAAACTTCCCAATCACCGCTGTTCCGCCGCCTGACTTTTCGTAGCTTGGGACAGCCCGATTTGTGCATCGTCCTTTCAAAATTCAACCGCCTCGACGCCGAGAAACTTTGGTCCCGTCGGATCTGCGTCGTCGGCAACGGCATCCCCGACCCGTGCCCAAACTTTGACACCACGGTATTGCCCCGCAGACGCGCCCGCCTGGCGATCCGTCAAGAGCTGGCTGCCGGGCAAACACCGACAGCCGAGGAGGGGCGCTTGGCTGGCCTGGACCCGAACTGTTTCCATGTGCTGTTTCTGGCCCACTGCACTCGAGAGAAGGGGTTGTTCGACACCCTAGATGGCGTCGCCCTAGCTGTGAAGCGTCTCGCCGAGATGCGTTGCCCGATCAGCATCAAGGTCGCGATCGCGGGTGAGTTCATCAGCACGGAGGAACGAGCTGAATTCAACGAGCGGATTGCTCGAGCTGACCTTAAATTTGCGGACGGAAGCTCGAGGGTGACCTATCTCGGATTTGTGAGAGGTGACGCCAAAGCGAAAGCGTTTTTGGATGCGGATTGCTTCTGCTTCCCGACCTACTACTACGCAGAAAGTTTTGGTCTGGTGCTGGTGGAGGCCATGTCATTCGGGCTCCCGATCATTGCGAGCCGCTGGCGGGCAGTGCCGGAGTTATTCCCAACTGACTATCCCGGACTGGTCAACCCGCGCAGGCCGGAGGAGATTGCGGACAAGCTGATGTGGGTGATCCGGGAGCGCAGCGGCGAACTTAAACGCCAGCTGTTTGTCAACAACCACCGGCTGGACATACACATTCAGCGTCTGGGGGAGGCCATTCGCTCCGTTGAGCCAGCTCCAGACGCCAATTCGGCTTACCCCCTCGCCCGCCCCGCCCGCGCCTGAACCGACTGGGGGGGGGCCGAGCCTGTCGCGCACCGGGCGATGCTGGCAAAATCCCCGCTTGCGCCGGATGGGAGTGCGCACATTATACTGGCTTTTCGCATGAGCAAACTCACGATTTTAGTGGCTGGCGCCGGCGGCTTCATTGGCGGTCATCTGGTGGAATCCCTCCTGAAGCAGGGCCATCGCGTTCGCGCGGTGGACAAGAAGCCGCAATGGCAATGGTACCAGCGCTTTCACGAGGCGGAAAACCTCACCCTGAACCTCGAGGACAAGCAGGCATGCATCCAAGCCGTGAACGGAACCGACTGGATTTATAATCTCGCGGCGGACATGGGCGGGATGGGCTTTATCGAGCTGAACAAGGGTCTCTGCATGTTGAGCGTGCTCATCAACACCCACTTGTTGATGGCCGCCCGTCACTGCGGTGCGCAACGCCTTTTCTACGCTTCCTCCGCCTGCGTCTATGCCGGATACAAGCAGAAGACCACCGACAACCCCGGCCTCAAGGAAGAGGATGCCTATCCTGCCGATCCCGAGGACGGCTACGGTTGGGAAAAACTTTTCAGCGAACGCATGTGCCGCCACTTCCGCGAGGACTTCAAATTGGAGACCCGCGTCGCGCGTTATCACAACGTCTATGGCCCGAACGGGACCTACGACGGCGGACGCGAAAAAGCCCCGGCGGCCATCTGTCGCAAGGTCATTGCCGCCAAGATGGGTGGCACGAAGGAAATCGAGATATGGGGCGACGGCCTGCAGACCCGCAGCTTCATGTACATCAACGACTGCCTCAAAGGCACGCAGGCGATCATGAACAGCGGAATACTCCAGCCGATCAACCTGGGCAGCGCGGAGATGGTTTCCATCAACCAGTTGGTGGACATCGTAGAAGACATCGCGGGCATCAAGCTCAAGCGCAATTACAACCTCAGCGCGCCCAAGGGCGTGCGCGGTCGCAGCAGCGACAACACGCTCATCAAGGAGCTCCTCCAGTGGGAGCCCTCCATCACCTTGCGCGAAGGTCTGGAGAAGACCTATGCGTGGATTTACGACCAGATGAAGTCCGGCTCCTCGAAGGACGACGTCGTGAACAAATTCTAGGGTTCGGCTTGCACCACCGGCAGACCTCCTGTCGGCGCGGCTCAAATCCCACTCGTCCGGCCGGGTGGCTTTGACATGAAATTCTCCATCATCACCCCGAGCTACAACCAGGGCCGCTTCATCCGGGACTGCATTGAAAGTGTTCACACCCAGACCGGCGTTGAATGGGAGCACCTGATCCAGGACGCAGGCTCCGCAGATGAAACCCATGCCGTGTTGCAGGAATACCCGCACCTCAAATGCGTAATCGAAAAGGATGGAGGCATGAGCGATGGGATCAACCGTGGATTCCTGCGCGCAACGGGTGATTGGCTGATGTGGCTGAACACGGACGACTACCTCCTGCCCAACGCGCTGGCGAAAGTCGCCGCATTTGCTGCAAGGCAGCCTGATGCGGACGTCATTTACGGTGACACCGAGTTCGTTGACACCGGGAAGAAAATCCTCCAACACCGCAGAGAACACGACTTCAACTACAACGTCCTTGTTTACTACGGATGCTACATCCAATCCACCGCGACTTTTTTCCGCCGCAATGTCATTCAAGCGGGCCATCTGCTGGACGTGAATTACCGGGTCTGCATGGACTACGAATACTACGTGCGACTCGCCCGGCTGGGTTTCCGTTTCAACCACCTGCCCGAAGCGCTGGCGGCGTTTCGTTGGCACGACACGAATACCAGTTCAACGAATGTGCGCCGCAGGCTGGATGAACGCTGGCAGGTGAAGCGGGAACATTTTGAAAGGACTGGCCAACGATTTCTCAAACCCGTCTGGGCGATGCAGACCCTGCTGTATCTTTACCAGCTTCGGCGGGCGATGCTGCTATGGCGAGTTCGCCGGACCGCCAACCGGCCGGACTGATTCAAGCGGTTGCAGATTTTCCCACCTTGCGCCCGTAAACATTCACCATCAGGCCGAGGTGCATCAGGTCGCAGGCTTTGAACGCGACTTTCCCCAGCGCATCCACCACGGGAACCAACGGGGCTGCGCCTTTGAGCCGTTTCCGGATCACCCGCTTGGGCATCCGCGACACCCAATGAACGCCTTCCACCTTGAATCCGTGCTTCTCCAAGAGCCGGCTCAGGCTGCGTCCGTTGAAGAAGTTCAAGTGTTCCGGCGGAATGATGTACGGCCCGCGCTCGCCCAGGAAGTAGCGGAACGCGTTGTCGAAGTTGGGCAGCGCGATGGCCAGCACCCCGCCCTCTTGCAGCAGGGTGTTTGCTTTGGTCATCCATTGGTTGATGTCGGAAACGTGTTCCAGAATCTGGCTCATCAGGATCGCCGAGAACGAACCGGAGTCGCCCTGGAAGTCCTCAAAGGAACTGGCAACAGGTTCAATGCCGGTGATCTCCTTCATCACCTTGCGCTTGTTGGTGGCGAGATCGAGCGCGGTGACTTCAAAGCCTTTGCGGATGGCTTCCAGCGCGAAGAACCCGTAGCCGCAGCCGATATCCAGGAAGCGCCCCGGCTGCTTGCCCTGACGCTGGAGCAAACCGGCCAGCGTGGCAGCCAATCTTTGAGCGTCGAGAATCGAGTTTGGGTCGGCTTCCTCCTGCGCCATGACGGATTCCTTGGTCGGAACCTCGGTGACATCCATGGTGCCAAAGCCGAGCTTGGCGTAGAAATCCATGAGAAACTCGAACGAGGGGCGCGGATTGACGAACGCAAAGCCGCAGCCCGTGCAGACATCAATCCTGAACCGCCCGTAGCTGGTGGCCTTCTCCCGCCAAGCCCGGATGGCCGAGGCGCAGACAGGACAGGTGGCGCAGTGAGTTTCATTAGCCATCGAAGGTATCTAGGTGAATCGCCCGACAGGGTCAACTCGGAAGCCCATAACGACGATCCGTTTGCTGCACAACCAACTAGAGATCAAACGCTGGCGTGATTGCCAAAGCCCCGTCTGCCAGCCATGCTCCGTCGCACACGCCAGTTCGGCCGGGAAAGCATCTGCGGGCTGGCCACACGCGATTCATGCACCGTTCGACCCCTGAATCCGCCGGGAGTGTTCTTGGGAACCTCGTCATGGCTGTATTCGGCGCCTGGCACGCCAGCAACATCCCTTTTGTGGTGCTTCGCAACTACGAGGGATTGCCATTGCATATCGGCCATGACGTGGATGTGTTGCTGCGGAAACAGGATTTGGAGCGCGCCGAAAGGCTGCTGGTCTCCGCCGCCCGGGCGTCTGGTTTCCACCTGAGCAATCGCGCCGAGTTCTCCCCCATCTCACTGTTCCTGTTCCATCCTAAATCCGGGGTGCAAACCCAGTTCGACCTGTTCCACAATCTGGAATGGCGCAGCTTTCCGCTATTGGACGCGCGCTCCGTCATCAATTGGCGGGTGCAACGCGGGTTCTTCGCGAGCCCGCATCCCGTCCATGAGGCGGTGAACAATCTTCTGACCCGGCAAATGCACCACGGATATGTGAAGGAGAACTACAAGGAGGGCATCCACGCCGTTTTTGTCGAGTTCCCCCAGGTTGGCGAAACCGTCCTGCGCCGCTTGTTCGGCGATGAGTTGGGCAAAAAGCTGGCTGCTGGAATTCTCGCATCCGACTGGGACAAGGTCGAGTCGCTGTCCCGCAAAATGCGTAGCCGGCTGATCATCCACCGACTGAGAGCCACCCCATGGCTGCTGCTGACAAACCTGTGGCGCGACCTCCGCCGTTACGTCAAACGCTTCATCTCGCCTCCCGGAGCCAAGGTGATTCTTCTCGGGGCCGATGGCAGCGGCAAGTCGAGTGCGGCTGCGCAGCTCATCGAGCACCTGCACGGAACATTCTACCGCGATAAAAGCATCCACCGGCATTGGAAGCCGGCGGTGTTTCTCAAGGAGCGACGGGCGAATCGCCCGCCCACGACCAATCCGCATGGGCAACCACCGCGCGGCTGGCTGACCTCACAACTGGCGCTTGCCTATCACTGGATGGAATTCTTCGTCGGCAGCGTGGTCCAGTATTGGCCGGTGCTCTTTCGGAACGGAATGGTGCTGGTGGAGCGTCATCATTATGACTTCATCGCTGATCCGCGCCGCTACCGGCTGCAGCCTCCCTCCGCGCTCATGCGCTGGGCGTTTCGCCGATTGCGAACCCCGGATCTGGTGTTTCTCCTCGACGCCCCGGCAGAAGTGCTGCACGCCCGCAAGCCAGAGATGTCGCTGGAGGAAACCGCACGCCGCCGGGAGGCCTATTTGCAGCTGGTGAAGTCTCTGCCGCAGGGGCGGGTCGTTGACGCCACCCAGCCACTGGAAGCGGTCGTCCAAGGCATGGTGCGAGAAACGTTGCACCACCTGGAGTCGCGTCAGTTGAAGCGAACCCCTGCACTGGCTGCAAAATGACCGAACCCGAGCCAACGCCATGGCAAGGCCTGCTGTCCCCGGACGGGTTCAGTTCGACGGAACCACGCCACTTCCGACTCGTGCGCCGATCGGGCGAACCCTTCCTTCTGCTACCCTTCCAGAGCAAAGCTGCTCGTCGCGGACTGGATCTATACCCGGCGCAGACCCGCAAGGCGCGGCTGCTGCGAGGCGTGTTGAGCAGCCTGCTCAGTGTTGGCCTGGCCCCAGGCGCACAACCGGCGTCTGTTGAGGTTGCGCCTGATTCTCCGCTCGTGCGCTTCCTATGCGCCGGGCAACGCTGGGCCGATTTGCAGCTGGCAATGCTCCTGGGCAATCCGCGCGCACCCGGGCGAAGATTTGTGGCGCTGATCATGGATGCCCAAGGCACGCCCTTGCACATCGTGAAGGCGGGCATGAACGAGCAGGCTGTGATGCTCATCCAGCAGGAGGCCGCCTTTCTCAAGTCACACTCAAGCGAACGACTGCACTCGCCGCAACTACGCGGTGTGCTGTCCGACAAAACGATTTCAGCGATCTCGCTGTGCTATGCCGCCGGCCAACCGCCACGTGCCGGGAGCGACACTGTGCTGCGTGAGATTCTGGGAGGCTGGCTGAACTCGGGAACGCAGCTCCACTTTTCGACGCTACCCCATGCTCAACAGCTTCTGGCAAGCACCGGGCTGGCGGCAGCTGAGCGTCGATTGCTGGCACGTTTGGATTCGCGCCCCATCGCGAGTGCGATCCATCACGGAGATTTTGCGCCGTGGAACATTCGTGCGGCCGCCGCCAGCGGGCGCTGGACCGTGCTGGACTGGGAGCGCGGTGAGCCGCAGGGACCACCAGCCTGGGACTGGTTTCATTTCCGAGTGCAGCCCGCCGTATTGGTGGAGCGATTACAACCTGAAGCCGTTCTCGCGCGACTCGAATCCGCCATCGAGCAACCCATCTTCCAAGCCTACGCCAAAGCGGCATGCATCGAGGGTTTAGAGCGTGAACTGCTACTGGCTTACTTGTTGCACGCGCGCGAAGTCATTCGTCAGACGGAAGGGACGGAAACCATTCGCGCCATGGCAAACCTGTTGGCCTCGCGCCTGAAGCCCGATTAGAGGTCATTCTGGAATGCCGGGGACGATTCGAGGGATGAAGTTTAAGCCGGGCAGGACGATGACGGGGTGGTAAAAGTGGTAAAGCTCCCGAAGGATTCCCACCGAACCGAAAGGAAGCTCACAAAGACTTTTATCTGTTTGGTATAAAACCACTTACAAAACATAATTCCACCAGAGGCACCCGGTGGCTTTACCATTGCTTTACCCAATTTCACCCCGGTGCTGGGGCAAATCGTTGAAGCGATGACCGGCCAATCAAACTGCACCTCAAACTGCACCGGGACCTTAAAAACACCCTGAAATAAGGGGTTCCACGGCAGCCCCCTCTTTTTGGTGCAGAAAAAGTGCAATTTGAATTTTAGCGCGTCTCCATCAATGCGGTGGCGCCGCGCTGGCCACCCGACTGGCCCACGTGACCCGCCTTGGCGCTCCCGTGGCCCAAACTTCAAGTTGAGAAACCGAGCGC
>Ga0075471_10001045_pt1 | contig 17734 bp, 8 predicted proteins | sample DEB19_08_DNA_2_FD_74787 | JGI IMG/M metagenome (GOLD analysis project Ga0075471, IMG submission 74787) | Aqueous microbial communities from the Delaware River and Bay under freshwater to marine salinity gradient to study organic matter... | ecosystem: Environmental > Aquatic > Marine > Coastal ... | reverse complement strand
CTGCCGCGCGCCCAGGGTGTGCAGCGCGTGCGCGAGGGCGCAAGCCCGCTGGAGGAGTTCGCGAACCTGAACTTCCCGCACGCAACCCACCTGGACCCCAAGGGCATCAAGCACCCGACGAAGGACAAGCGCGTGGTGCTCGACTGCGACGCCTGCCACCGCCCGGACGTGTCCAAGCGCACCTTCGAGCCGATATCGATGGCCAAGCACTGCAGCGAATGCCACAACCTGGCGTTCGAGCCCGCGGTCACCACGCGGCAGGTGCCGCACGGGTCGGCAGCCGATGCGGTCGCTGCAGTTCGCGAGTTCTATTCCGATCTCGCGCTCACCGGAACGCGGGACAGCTTCCAGGCGGCCTTCGCGATGCCGGGGGAGGGCCTGCTGCGCCGCCCGGGGCAACCCTCCGCGGAAGCGCGGGAGGCGGCGCTTCGCGTCGCCCGCGCGAAATCGGACAAGGTCACGCGGGAACTCTTCGAGCGCCGCGTGTGCAAGGAATGTCACGTCGTTCGCCGGGCCGATACCGAAAAGGGCCCGGAGTGGGAAATCGCGAAGGTGCGCATCAACCACACGTGGATGCCGGGCGCGCGCTTCAACCACGCCAGCCACGCGACGGAGAAATGTTCGTCCTGCCACGATGTGGAGAAATCCAAGACCAGCCGTGACGTGGCGATGCCGAAGATCGACCGCTGCCAGGAGTGCCACGGCGGCTCGCACCCCGAGATGAACAAGGTCACGTCGAACTGCCTGCTCTGCCACGGCTTCCACGTTGACCAGCACCCGTGGGACCCCGCCTTCAAGCCGAAGACAGGCAAGCGCTTTGCCGCCAGCGCCGGAGGGCCCTGAGGCCATGGGCAAACCACGCCTGAGCTTGCAAGGCTGGCGGCACCGCGCCGCGCTCGCCATCGGCGCGGTGGCCCTGGCGTTCTCGGTCGGCTCCTGCGGGGGCGGGGGTGGCGGCTCCACGTCGCCCTCCGGGGGTGGCAGCAGCCTGCCGTGCGCCAACGGCTGCGAGCCCCCGAGGGCGGAGTTCCTCTCTGAAGACGACGTCCGTCGCATCCTCGCCCAGGCGATCTTCGAAGCCCAGGCGCGACGGGCGCCGGCTGCCATCGTGGTGGTGGACCGCGTCGGCAACGTGCTCGCTGCTTTCGAAATGGCCGGCGCGCCGCGCGGCATCGTCACCAACGGCGACCGAGGAGTGCGTAGCGGCCTGGACAACGCCGTCCTCGACCCGCCCGCCTCCGCATCGGCCGACACGTCGTTCGCCGCGCTGGCCGCCATCTCCAAGGCGCTCACGTCGGCCTACTTCTCCTCGCGGGGCAACGCCTTCACCACGCGCACGGCAGGGCAGATCCTGCAGGAGCACTTCAACGTCACCGAGGCCAACGTTCCGGCCGGGCCGCTCTTCAGCGTGCAATTCAGCCAGCTCGTCTGCTCGGATATCGTCACGCCAGCCGCGCCGGGCACCGCGGGCCCGCGCCCGGCACCCCTCGGCTTCGCGGCGGACCCGGGAGCCGTGCCGCTCTACAAGAATGGCGCGGTGGTGGGCGCCATCGCCGTCACCTCCGACCGCAACTATTCGGTCGACCGCAACCTGCTCGACATCGAAACCGACAACGACGAGCTGATCGCGGTGGCGGGCTCGCGCGGCTTCGAAGCCCCAACGGCCATCCGGGCAGACCGCGTCACGGCCGACGGACGCACCCTTCGCTTTACTGATTCCGAATCGCTCGCGAGCGACCCTGCGCGCGCGCCCAGCTATGCGTCGCTCGAAGGAACGGCCGGCCGGCTGCTGAACCTGCCCGGCTTTGGCGGCAAGCCGATCGTCGCCGGCACCGCGTTTGGCTCGCCCGCCTCCGGCATCCGTCCCGACACGTCGGGCGCCTTCGGCAACACCGGCGCCTACATCCTGGTCGATGGCAACAACGTCAACCGCTTCCCGCCGCGCGCGGGCTCGGACGGGCTCCTCACCCAGGCGGAGGTAACGCAGCTGCTCAAGAGCGCGCTCGAGATCGCCAACCGCTCCCGATCGCAGATCCGCCGGCCCTCGGGGCTGACCGCGGAAGTCTCGGCGGTGGTGGTGGACACCAACGGGGAGGTGATCGGCTACGTGCGCTCCCCGGACGCGCTGGTGGACAGCGTCGACGTCGTGATCCAGAAGGCGCGCACGGCCACGTTCTTCTCCGACCCGCGCGCCGCCGAGCAGCTCCTGGCACGCCCACCGGCCATCTACGGCAACGGGCTGCCCGCTTCGTCGATTGCCGCGTACGTCGAGGCCTCGCGCCGCTTCTTCAACGACCCGTCGATCTTCGCCAACGGCATCGGGTTCTCCACGCGATCGATCACCAGCATCGCCTCGCCCTTCTTCCCCGACGGCATCGAGAACACGCCGAACGGGCCATTGTCGCGACCCTATGCGGACTGGAGCATCTTTTCCACCGGCCTGCAGCTTGACCTCTCGCTCAACAACTTCCTCGGCTCGCTCCTGTCGGGGGACTTCAGCAACAAGTCCTGCACGGGCATCCCGGCGATGCGCAGCGGCATGAGCCTCTTCGGTGGCGGATTCCCGATCTTCCGCGGCAACAGGCTCGTTGGCGCCATCGGCGTCTCGGGTGACGGCACCGACCAAAGCGACCTGATCGCGTTCCTCGCGCTGGCCCAGGCGGGCCGTGTGCTGAACACCGGCATCGGGCATCCGCCGCCGGCGCGCCGCGCGGACCAGCTGGAGCCGAAAGGCCCGGGCACCCGGCTTCGCTACGCGAACTGCCCGACATCGCCCTTCCTCGACAGCACCGAGCAGAATGCCTGCGCCGGCCTCTAGGATTTCTTCGCCGTCCCCGCGCGGGGTGGTGCTGGCGGCAGCCGCAGCGCTGGCGGGGTGCGCCTATCTGGCCGTTTCGACGCCCGCTTTCGCGGCCGGACAAGCCCTCGCCTCCCGTGTCGAGCGCGAAGACCCGGTGACGCGCGTGTGGCTCACCACTTCGCAGCCGCCCAAGCATCGCGCCTTCTTCCTTCGGGAGCCGCTACGCTTCGTGGTGGACCTGGACGGCGTCGCGTTCGGGCCCGAGATCAAGGCACTGCCGGGGCGCCTCGGGAACGCCGACCCGCTGGTGGAGCGAATCCGCGTGGCCGTCAATCGCCCGGGCGTCGTGCGGGTGGTGTTCGATTTGCGTGCGCCCGCCACGTCGTCAATCGCGGTGCTGCCTGCGTCTGGCGGTGGGCACCAGTTGCGCGTCGATCTGCGCCCGCGTGCGGGCGGCGTTCCGACGACGGTGGTTGCAGCCGCAACCCCGCCCGCGACGGCCGCTTCCGCCCCGCCCGCTGCGCCCACGCCCCCTGCGGCTGAAGATTCGCCCCCTTCTGCAACCGCGCCCACACCGCCAGTTGCCGTCACGCGCGCGCCCGACCCCAATCCGCCTGTAGGACTTCCGCCGACGCAGAACGTAGACGAGAAGATTCCGCCCGACGACAACTGGGCGCGCTCAATCGACCTTCGCCGCCCCGGTGAGTCGGATGCGGTGCTGTTCGTGCCGCCGCCGGCGATGCCGGACCAGGTGCCAGCGCCCTACCCGGCCACGCCGCGCATCTCCACCTCGGTGCCCGACCGCTGGCGCTTAGTCGACCAGGTCGGACTGGTGAACCAGCGCTGGTACGACCCCTACAACCCGAACACGCTGAAGGGCGACCGGCCGATCATCGGCAACGACATCTTCTTTGCGCTGAACCTGGTGTCCGACACCGTGTTCGAAGCGAGGTCGCTGCCCACGCCGATCGCGCAGGTGGGCCTGCGGCCTGATGCCAACGACCAGTTCGGCCGCGGGCGGCAGTCGACCTTCAACCAGAACCTGATCTTCTCGGCCGCCCTCCTCAAAGGCAACACGACGTTCAAGCCGCCGGAGTGGGAAGTGCGCGTGGTGCCGGTGGTGAACCTCAACTACAGCCGCGCGCAGGAAGTGCGGGCGCTGCGCATCGACCCGCAGGCCGGCATCTCGCGGCGCGATGGCGTGGTGACGCTGCAGGAAGCGTTCGTCGACTACGAATACAACATCGCCTCGGTCAACTACGACTTCGACGACATCCGCGTCGGCATCCAGCCCTACATCTCGGATTTCCGCGGGCTGGTGTTCCAGGACGTTCCCGTCGGCGTGCGCTTCTTCGGCACCCGCGGCAGCAGCCGGTATCAGTACAACGTCGCGTGGTTCCGCCGCCTGGAGAAGGACACCAACAGCGGCCTGAACGACCTGAGCTCTGCGCCGCGGCAGGACGATGTGTTCCTCGCGAGCCTCTTCCGGCAGGACACCTTCGTGCTGGGCTTCACGCTGCAGGGCACGGTGCTGCACAACATCAACCGCGAGCGCGGCGCGAACTACTACGACCGCAACGGCTTCCTCGTGCGCCCGGCGGTGTTCGGCGATTCGCGCCCGCGCGGCTACCGCGTCACCTACCTGGGCCTCTCCGGCGACGGGCACTTCGACCGCTGGAACGTCACGGCCTCCGCCTACCTCGCCGCGGGGCGCGATGAACGCAACCCCTTCTCCGGCCAGCCGGCCCGGATCCAGGCGGGCTACCTGGTGGGCGAGCTCTCCCGCGATTTCGACTGGATCCGCGTGCGGGGCACCGGTATTTACGCGACACCGGACCGCGACCCCTACGACAGCAAGGAAACCGGCTTCGACGCGATCCTCGAGAACCCGCAGATCGCCGGCGCCGACACCACTTTCTGGATCCGGCAGGCCGTGCCCCTGATTGGCGGCGGCGGCGTGGCGCTCTCGGGGCGCAACGCGCTGCTGCCGTCGCTGCGCTCCTCGAAGGACCAGGGCCAGTCAAACTTCATCAACCCGGGCCTGTATCTCACCGGGCTCGGCGCCGACCTCGACGTGACGCCCAAGCTGCGCCTGGTCGGGAACGTGAACCGCTTGTGGTTCGCCGACACGGCCGTGCTGCAGCAGTTGCGCAGCCTCGCGCCGATATCGCGCAACATCGGCACCACCGTCTCCGGGGCGCTGCAGTACCGGCCGCTCCTCAACCAGAACATCGTGGTGAGCCTCTCGGGCTCGGTGCTCTTCCCGGGCCTGGGCTTCCGGCAACTGTTCCTCGAAGACAGCCGCCAGCTCTACTCCGTGCTCCTGAACGTCCTGCTCACCTACTGATGATCAAAGCGCGCCTGGCAGCGGCCTCCACCCTTCTCGCGGCACTCGGCGTGCTGGCGGCCACCGCCGTCGGCTCGCCCACCGAGAAGCCCGTGGCGCGCACTTACGTGACGCACCCGCCAGCGCCTGCATCCCAAACGCGCGCGCAGGCCGATGCCAAGACCGCCGGCTGCATGAGCTGCCACACGGCAACGGACCAGCACACGATGCACCGCAACCCGGCGGTAATCCTCGGCTGCACCGATTGCCATGGCGGCGACGCTACGGTGAAGAAGCCGGAAGGCGCCAAGGCCGAGAGCGCCGGCTACAAGGAGGCGCTGGCCCGCGCGCACGTGCTGCCGCGCTACCCCAAGGCGTGGAACTGGCCCGTCAGCGCCAACCCGGAAATCAGCTACACGCTCCTCAACCGCGAGGCGCCCGAGTACGTGCGCTTCGTCAATCCCGGCGACCTGCGCAGCGCCCGCGAGGCGTGCGGCGCCTGCCACCTGTCGATCGTGCAATCCTCCGAGCGCAGCCTCATGGCCACCTCAGCGATGCTGTGGAGCGGCGCCGGCTATAACAATGGCATCCTGAAGTACAAGCTCAACCGGTACGGCGAGGCTTACACGCGCGAGGGCGTGGGTGCCCGGCTCGAAAACCCGGTGAAGCCCGACGAGCGCCTCACAGCGAAGGGAATCCTGCCCTTCGTCACCGCGCTACCCGCGTGGGAAACGGTTCCGCCGGGAGACATCTTCCGCGTCTTCGAGCGCGGCGGGCGCGTGATCAACTCGCAGTTCCCCGAAATCGCACTGCCGAACGTCACCGGCCTCATCCAGCGACTGGACGAGCCGGGTCGGCCGGACATTCGCCAATCGAACCGCGGGCCCGGCACGGGACTTCGCATCTCGGTGCCGGTGCTGAACCTCACCAAGACGCGCCTGAACGACCCGCACCTCTGGTTCCTCGGCACCAACGACCAGCAAGGCGACTACCGCTCCTCGGGCTGCACGGCGTGCCACACGGTATACGCGAACGACCGCGAGCCCGGGCACTCCGGCCCGTACGCCAAGTACGGGCGCGACGGGCAATCGGTGACCAAGGACCCGACCATTCCCAAGGACCGCGCAGGCCACCCCCTGCGTCACGAGTTCACTCGCGCCATTCCCTCCTCCCAGTGCATGGTCTGCCACATGCACCAGCCGAACGTGTTCGTGAACTCGTTCTACGGCATGACCATGTGGGACTACGAATCCGACGCGCCGCATATGTGGCCGGAGAAGCAGAAGTACCCCACGCAAGAGGAAGCGCGCCGCATCCTCGATCGCAACCCGGAAGAGGCGGCCATCCGCGGCAAGTGGGGAGACAAGAGCTTCCTGCGCGACATCTGGAGCCTGAACCCGCAGTTGAAGGACACGCAGTTCGCCGACTACCACGGCCACGGCTGGAACTTCCGCGCCATCTTCAAGCGCGACCGCAAGGGCACGCTCCTCGACAAGCAGGGCAAGCCTGTTGCAGACGACGACCCGGAAAAGTTCATGAAGAAGGACGGCACGCCCGGCAAGGCTGTGCACCTGAAATCCATCCACCTGGAGCTGGGTTTCCACTGCGTCGATTGCCACTTCGCCCAGGACGTGCACGGCAACGGGCACATCTACGGCGAAGTCGCCGCCGCCATCGAAATCGATTGCCGCGATTGCCACGGCACGGCCGACAAGTACCCGACGCTTCGCACCTCCGGGCCCGCCGCGCGCCCGGGCGGCATGGACATGAGCCTCCTGCGCACGCCGGATGGCCGCAAGCGCTTCGAGTGGCGTGGCGGCAAGCTCTTCCAGCGCTCGGCGCTGCACGCGGACCTCGAATGGGAAATGTCGCTGGTGAAGGACACCGTCACGCCGGGCCATCCCTCCTACAACGAGAAGGCAGCGCGCTCGAAGCTCATGCACACGGGCAAGGCGGGCCAGGACGGCAAGTGGGGCCCCGGCGGCCAGGAGTACGCGCACGGCGACGACAAGATGACGTGCTTCTCCTGCCACCTCTCATGGACGACGAGCTGCGCAGGGTGTCACCTGCCCATCCAGGCCAACGCCAAAACGGACCGCCACCATTACGAGGGCGGCGCCACGCGCAACTTCGCCACCTACAACCCGCAGGTGGCGCGCGACGACATGTTCCAGCTTGGCCGCCACGGGCCGGTGAAGGGCAGCCGCATCTCGCCCGTGCGCTCGTCGTCGGCGTTGATTCTCTCCTCCACCAACATCAACCGCGAGAAGATCTACATCCAGCAGCCCCCGATCGCCTCGAGCGGCCATTCCTCCCAGGCCTTCGCGCCGCACTACCCGCACACGGAGCGCAAGGAAGAAACCAAGACCTGCGGCGATTGCCACGTCTCGGACAAGGGCGACAACAACGCCATCATGGCGCAGCTGCTCCTGCAGGGGACCAACTTCGTCAATTTCGTGGGCTACAACGCTTGGGTTGGCGCGGAGAAGCACATTGAAGCCGTGCAGGTCACCGAGTGGGACGAGCCCCAGGCGGTGATCGGGAGCTACCTGCACCGTTACGCCTACCCGGATTGGTTCGCAGCCCACGAGAAGCGCGGCCGGGAGCTCAAGGAATCGCACCGCCACACGACGCGCGGCGAGTCGCGCTGCGTGCAACTGCGCGGCGAATACTTCTTCTCCGCTGAAGGCCCGGGCGGCATGCAGGTCTACGACGTGGCCTCGATCGCCAACAAGGGCGTCTCGCAGCGCATCATCACCGCGCCTGTCTCGCCGCTGGGCCAGGGCACGCGCATCGCCTCGAAGAACGCCACGTGCGTGGCGCTGCCCACCAACCAACCCATCGCCCCCGAGCGCAATCAAGGCGACCTGATGCGCAAGGTGAACGAGGAGCAGCCCTTCCACCCGATCTACCACTACGCGCTGATCACGGATGCCGAGGAGGGCTTGATCCTCGTGAACGTCGACACACTTGCCGACGGCGACCCGGACAACAACTTTCTCAAGCGCGCCCTCACCTGGAATGGGAACGGCGTGCTGAAGGGTGCGCGCCACCTCACCCTGGGCGGCCGATATGCCTACGTGACGGCCGATGCCGGGCTGGTGGTGCTGGACCTCGACGACCCGCTGAAGCCGCAAACGGTGGCGGTGGTGCCGCTCAAGGGCGCTCGCGCATCGGCGCTGCAGTTCCTGTACCTGTTCGTGACTGACGATGCCGGCCTGGCGGTGCTGGATGTCACCAACCCCACACGTCCGAAGGTCGTGGAAGCGGCACGCGTGCCCATGGCGGACGCTCATCGTATTTACGTGGCGCGCACCTACGCGTACGTGGCCGGCGGCCACGAGGGGCTCTACATCGTCGACGTCGAGAAGCCCGAAAAGCCGTTCGTCTACCAGCGCTTCACCGACGAGGGCCGGCTCTCGGACGTGCGCGACGTCATTGTGGGTTCGACCAATGCGTCGGCGTTTGCTTACGTCGCCGACGGCGCCAACGGCCTCAAGGTGCTGCAGCTCACCTCGCCCGAGATCCAGCCCAAGTTCTATGGCTTCAGCCCGGAGCCCAAGCCGCGCGTGATCGCCTGGCGCCGCACGGCCTCGCCCGCGCTCGCCCTCTCAAAGGGCCTCGACCGTGACCGTGCCGTGGACGAAACCGGTGGCCAGATCGCCGTGTTCGGCCGCATCGGCTCGCGGCCGTTCAACCACGACGAACAGCGGCGCTTCTACCAGCGCCCGGATGGCACCGTGTGGACCGTGAGCGACCACGGCAAGCCCGGCGACTTCGTCCCCGCTCCCCAACCCACCACCGCTGCGAGCGCCCGCGCCCCGGAGGCCCGCCGATGAAGACGTTTCTCTTCGCCCTGACAGCCGCGCTGGGCTTCGCCACATCTTCGTGGGGAAACCCGCCCCTGCCTTACGAAGCCAAGGCCAAGCACATGGGCGTGGTCACCTGCCAATCGAGCCTCTGCCACGGCTCCATCGTGTCGTGGAAAAGCTCTAATGTGCTGCAGAACGAATACGTCACCTGGTCCCGCGCCGACCCGCACGCCCTGAAGGCCGCCCAGGTGCTGATGAATGACCAGAGCAGGAAGATCGCCGCGAACCTGCGCCTCAAGGAGCCCGCGCACCAGGCGAAGATCTGCGTCGACTGCCACGGCCATAACCCGCCGAAGGAGCGCCAGGGCGAGCAGTTCAGCGCCGCTGATGGCGTGAGCTGCGAGGCCTGCCACGGCCCCGCCGAAAAATGGCTGTCGACCCACGTGCAGCCCAATGCAACCCACGCCGACAACGTGAGGAACGGGCTGTATCCGACGGGAGACCCCGTGGCGCTCGCCCGCCTTTGTCTTTCGTGCCATTTCGGCAACAAGGACAAGTTCGTCACCCACCGGATCATGGGCGCCGGGCACCCGCGCATCACCTTCGAGCTGGACACCTTCACCCTCACCCAGCCGCCGCACTTCGTCCCGGACGCCGATTGGGTGAAGCGCAAGGGCAGCTGGGATAGCGTGCGCCTGTGGGCCATCGGCCAGGCTCTGGCCGCCCAGGAGCAACTGGACGTATTTTCGGATTCCAAGCGCGGGCGGGACCGCCTTTTCCCGGAGCTGGTGGTGTTTGACTGCCACGCCTGCCACCACCCGATGTCGGACAAGCGCTGGCGGCCCGCCACCGGCCCGCAGCCCGGCGTCGTGCGCTTCAACGATGCGAATCTCATCATGCTTCGGCAGATCGTGCGGCGCGTCGATCCCTCCGCCTCCGCCGACTTCAACGAGCGCGTTCGCAAGCTGCACGAGGCCGTTGCCGGGGATGGCGAGGCCGCCGCCGCGCACCGCGCCGCCCGCGCCGTGCGCGAGGCGATCGACCTGCTGATCCCCAAGCTCGCCAAGCGCAGCTTCAACGACGCCGACATGCGGGCCATCCTCGCGTCGTTGGCGGAGGAGGGCCAGTCGGGCGGCTACCGCGACTTTGCCGGCGCCGAGCAGTCGGCCATGGCGGTGGGCAGCGTCTTGAATTACCTCGCGCGACGGGGCGCCCTGAAGGACGTGAAGGCCGCCAACGCCGCGCTCGATCGCCTGTTCAAGTCCATTGCGGACGACGAGAAATACCAACCGGAGCGCTTCCAGGCGGCCATCTCGGCCGTCCGGCAGCTGGCCCAGCCATGACCACACTCCTCGACATCGCCGTGATCGGCTCCGGCCCCGCCGGGCTTTCCGCGGGCGCCCACGCCGCCGAGCTGGGCGTCTCACACGTGCTGCTCGAAACCCAGGATCACGCCTCGCACACCATCTACAAGTACCAGCGCGGCAAGCACGTGATGGCCGAGCCACCCGTGCTGCCGCTCCGCAGCCCGATGAGCTTTGCAGCGGGCACGCGGGAGCACATCCTCGGCACCTGGGATGACGAGCTCAAGAAGTACGGCGTCAACATCCAGTACGGCCAGGAGGTCACAGCCATCACGGGCGCCGATGGGGCCTTCGAGATTCGCACGAAGAAAGGCGACGTCTTCCATGCCCGCAAGGTGATCCTCTCCATCGGCGTTCAGGGCAACCTGCGCACGCTGGGCGTCGAGGGCGAGACCCTCGAGGGAATCCAGTACCAGCTGGACGACCCGAAGGAATATGCCGACGAGACGATCGTCGTGGTGGGCGCTGGCGACGCCGGCATCGAGAACGCCCTGGGCCTTGCCGAGCAGAACACCGTGATCCTGCTCAACCGCAACGAGGAATTCGTCGGCGTGAAGGACGGCAACGTCGCGCTCATCACCGATGCGGCCAAATCCGGCCTGGTGGAAATCCGCGCCGGCACCTCCGCCGTAAAAGTGGAGCCGGGCTCCGGCGAGACGCGGCTTCGCTTCCACGTGAAGACGCCCAACGGGCCTGACGTCATCGACTGCCACCGCATCATCGCGCGCCTGGGCGGCATCCCCCCGCGGAAGCTCGTTGAGAGCTTTGGCGTCCACTTCACGTCCAGTGACCGCTCCGCGCTGCCCGAGCTCTCGGACACCTACGAGTCGAGCGTGAAGGGCCTCTTCATCATCGGCGCGCTGGGTGGCTACCCGCTGATCAAGCAGGCGATGAACCAGGGCTACGAGGCAGTGGAGTCGGCGCTCGGGCGCAAGGTGGAGCCGGCCGACGAGCCGCTTCTCGCGAAGACCTTCGAGAACGTTCCCGGCAAGCCGTCGGTGGCGGAAGTGCTCGACCTCTTGCAGGACAACGTGCCGCTGCTTGCGATGGTCAACCGGCTGCAGTTGCGCGAATTCCTCGTGGACAGCACGGTTCACTCGCTTGCAGAAGGCGCGGTGGTTTGCCGCTACAACGATTACACCAATTCGCTCTACATGATCGTCCGCGGCGGGGTTCGCGTGCAGCGCCGGGACGGGGGTGAAATTCCCCTCGCGGCGGGCGAGTTCTTCGGCGAGCTGGGCCTCGTCTCCGGTCGTCGACGCTCCAACACCGTGCTCGCGGGCGCAGACTGCCTGCTGCTGGAAGCGCCGCGCCGGGCGATGCTGAAGCTCATGGCGGGGGCGCCGGCCGTGAAGGGCTTCATCGACATGGTCTTCGCGCGCCGCGCAGTGCAAAACGACCTGGCGCCGATGCTCACCGAGCCGGAATTGGACGACCTCACCGCCCCGGGCCTCGCCATCAAGGCGTTCGGCGGTGGCGAGCTGATCTACAGCGAGGGTGATCCGACCGATGGCATCCACCTCGTCCGCAGCGGCTCGGTGATGCTTTCCCGCAAGGTCGGCGGGCGCGACGTCGTCATCCGGTACGTTCCCGCCGGCAACTACTACAGCGTCCCCGGGGTGCTGCTCGACACCCCCCGAACCTTCACGGCCCGAGCAGCGGTCAACACGGAAATCATCATCCTCGACAAGGCCCGCTGCCACGCCACCATGCGTCGCAACCCTGCATGGCGCGAGTCGCTCCACAAGCACCTGATCGACATCCAGCGCGTGGACGCCGAGATGGGATCCGAGCCCGAGCGTGGCGACGTCATGCAGTTCCTCCTGAAGGAGGGGGTTGGCGAGGCCACGGACGTGCTGCTGATCGACGAGTCGCTCTGCGTGCGCTGCGACAACTGCGAAAAGGCGTGTGCAGACGCGCACGACGGCACCTCCCGCCTGGACCGTGAGGCGGGGCCCACGTTCGCCAATGTGCACGTGCCAACGTCTTGCCGGCATTGCGAACACCCGCACTGCATGAAGGATTGCCCGCCCGACGCGCTCACCCGCGCCATCAACGGCGAGGTGTTCGTGAACGACCGCTGCATCGGCTGCGGCAACTGCGAGCGCAACTGCCCCTACGGCGTGATCCAGATGGCGGCGGTGAACCCGAAGCGCCGCCGGCCCAGCCTGTGGTCATGGCTGGTGCTGGGGCTGGGCCCCGAGCCCGGCCTGGAGCCGCACATGAAGGACAAGGACGCGCCGAAAAAGGCGGTCAAGTGCGACATGTGCAAGGACATCCCCGGGGGCGCAGCCTGCGTGCAGGCCTGCCCGACGGGGGCTGCCATGCGCGTGAGCCCGCGTCAGTTCTTTGGCGTGGCCAAGCAGGGCACCTCGGCGCTGAGCAACTCCTGATTCGCCTCACGCAGCCTTGACGAAGGCAGCGAGGCTCGCCGCGAGGCGCCCCAGCGACGGCCGGTGCACATACATCATGTGCCCGGCATCGAAATATTCGACCGTGAAGTTCTCCCGGAACCGCCCGTCGTGATCCAGGTGGTCGAAAGTGTAGTCGGAGGCAAAGTGCGGCGTGGCCAGGTCAAAGTAGCCATTGGCTACGTAGACGCGCAGGTGCGGGTTCATCGCCAGCGCTCGCCGCAGCGGCTCGCCCACGGACGCATAGCGGTTCGCAAAGTCCTTCCAGCCCCACTTGAGGTAGAGCCCCTTCAGCACTTCGTACGGTGAATCCGAGACGAACTGGAGGGTGCGACGCACGTAGTCGTTCATCGCCGCGGAATAGGCGCCGTAGATCTCGGCGTAGGCCGGGTCGAACTCGAAGTGCTCCCCGGCCGAGTCGCGATCGATGGCCGTGAACCGGCTGTCCAGGCGGCCAACGGTCTTGCCCTCGGCCCGGAGCAGCTCCTTGCAGAAGCGGTGGATGTCTATCCGCAGCCCGGCGCGACGCACGTAGTCCGGCGAGAGGCCGCAGTAGCGAGCCACCTTCTCGGCCACCGCATCCCGGGACGCGCGCGGCAACCGGTTGCCCTGGAACAGCGCCTGCAAATACTCGCCCGCCGCAAACGCCTCGACCTCACCGAGCAGCGCCTTGAGCGGCTTGGCCTGCAGGTCCGGCGCGAGTTTCTGGTGGTACCAGGCGGTCGCCGCGTACGTGGGCAGAAAGAGCACAGCCGGCAGGTCGTTGTTCGCCTCGAAACGAAGCGAAGCGAAATCCAGCGCGCAGGACACCAGCATCAGCCCGTTGAGGTAGAGGCCGTAGCGCTCGAGCAGGTGGCCCGCGAGCGCCGCCGCGCGGGTGGTGCCGTAGGACTCGCCGATCAGGTGCTTGGGGCTGGCCCAGCGGCCGTACCGGGAGCAGTAGAGCCGGATGAACTCACCCACACTTTCCACGTCGCGCCGGTAGTCGTGGAACTCGTCGACCTTCTGCCCCTCGACCATACGGCTGTAGCCGGTGCCCACGGGGTCGATGAAGACCAAGTCCGATTCCGCGAGCAGCGAGAACTCGTTGTCCACGAGGATGCCCGGGGGGGGCGGCGCCCGCCCCTCGTCGTCGAGGGCCACCCGCTTCGGGCCCAGAAGCCCCAGGTGCAGCCACACCGAGCTCGACCCCGGCCCGCCGTTGAACGAAAAGGTGACCGGGCGCTTTTCGGGCGTCGCGCCGTCCACCGTATAGGCCACGAAGAACACACTAGCGCGCGCCTGCTCGCCCTCCGCCTTGCCGTCCTTCTCGGCGGCCTCCCTCAGCACGAGCGTCCCGCAGGTGGCCGTGTAGGCGACATCGCGGCCGGCGAGGCGAATGCGGTGGCGGGTCACGCTCAGGCGGTCGGAATGGGCTGGCGGGGTAGGGGCGACGGGCTCGGAGGAAGCGCTCACGGCAGGGGCTCGGGGGGTGAATGAAGCCGCCAGTATGCCGCGCCGCCGTAGCCGCTTCGCGCTGATAGAATCGCGCGTCCCAGACCGCCCCTGCGGCGGCAGTCCTCAACCCTCCCTGCACCAACCCGCCCCCTCTCACGGAGCCCAGACGATGATCGCCTCCCTCCGACTCACCCTTGCGGCCGCCGTGGCTGCCGCGTTCCTGCCCCTGGCAGCCAGCGGCGAGACCATCACGGTGGTCACCTCGTTCCCGAAGGAACTCACGGCCGCTTACAAGAAAGCGTTTGAAGCGAAGTTCCCCAGCGACAAGCTCGAGATCCTCAACAAGAACACAGCCGCCGGCATCGCCTACGTGCGCGAGCAGCCGGTGGGCCAGCGCCCCGAAGTCTTCTGGGCTTCGGCGCCGGATGCCTTCGAGGTACTCGCCAAGGCGAAGCTCCTGCAGAAGATCGGCCCGGGCAACCCGGCCATCCCGGCGAAGGTCGGCAACTACCCGGTGAACGACCCCGAGGGTTTCTACCGCGGCCAGGCGCTCGCCGGCTACGGCCTCATGTGGAACACGCGCTACATGAAGGCGAACAACGTTCCCGAGCCGAAGGAATGGGCGGATCTCGTGAGGCCCGCCTACTTCGGGCACCTGGCCATCTCCAGCCCCTCTCGCTCGGGCACCACGCACCTCACGGTGGAAACGATCCTGCAGGGTGAAGGCTGGGCCAAGGGCTGGGAGCAGATGCTCGCCATCTGCGGCAACAGCGCCGCCATCACCGAGCGCAGCTTCGGCGTGCCCGACGGCGTGTCGAACGGCCAGTACGGCATCGGCCTGGTGATCGACTTCTTCGGCCTGGCTGCGAAGAACTCCGGCATGCCGGTGGAATTCGTCTATCCCTCCGTCACGTCGATCGTGCCGGCGAACATCGCCCTGATCGAGGGCGCAAAGTCGAGCGCGGCGGGCATGCGCTTCATCGACTTCACCCTGTCGGAGGAAGGCCAGACGCTGCTGCTCCAGAAGGAAATCAGCCGCCTGCCGGTGCTGCCCTCGATCTATGCCAAGGCCCCCGCCGGCTACCCGAACCCGTTCGGCGGCAAGATCCAGGCAAAAGTGAACTTCGACTCCAACCTGTCGGAGTCGCGCTACTTCATCGTGCGCTCGATGTTCGACCAGATGATCACCTTCCGCCACAAGGAGCTGGTGGCTGCCACCAAGGCCATCCACGATGCCGAGCGCCGGCTGAAGGGGAAGGCGAGCCCACAGCTCGCCGAGGCCCGCAAGCTCGCTTTCTCGCCGATCATCGACGAGCGCGCTGCTTCGGATGAGAAGCTCCAGGCTCTGTTCCGCGCTGAGAAGTCGAACGCCGAGGCCACGAAGCAGAAGGCCAAGGTGGAGGAAGACTGGGCCACCAAGGCAAAGGCGAACTACGCCCGCGCCGCGGAGCTCGCCAGCAGCGCCAAGTAAGCCCCCCGCATGCAGCGGGGCGTGCACTGGGGAACCGCGTCGGTCGCGTTGGCGATCGGCGCGTTTCTTTTTGTGTTTCTCGTGGCGCCGGTGCTCGCGGTGGTCTACACCGCCTTCTCCGATGGGCAGGGCGGGTTCACGCTAGCCCACTTCGCTTCCTTCGCGCAGATCTCGCTCATGCGCGAGAGCTTCGCCAATAGCCTCTATGTCGCCACCACGACGGTGATCCTGGCGACCGTCATCGCCGTCCCCCTCGCCTACCTCACCGTCCGCTTTCAGTTCCGGGGCGCCGTGGCCATCCAGACGCTGGGTGTGCTGCCGCTGGTGATGCCCGCCTTCGTGGGCGCGGCGGCGATGCAGCTGATCTTCGGCCGCTCGGGGGCGGTGAACCTGATCCTCAAGGAGAACTTCGGCTTCACGCTGCCGATCATGGAGGGGCTGAACGGCGTCGTCTTCGTGGAGACCCTGCACTACTTCCCCTTCATCCTCCTGAATCTCGCCGCGTCGCTTGCCGCCATCGACTCCTCCATGGAGGAGGCCGCCCAGAACCTCGGGGCCTCGGGCTGGCGCCTTTTCCGCAAGGTGGTGTTTCCGCTGGCGCTGCCCGGCTACATCGCGGGGGCCTCCCTCGTGTTCATCAAGGTGTTTGACGACCTCGGCACGCCGCTGGTGCTCAACGTCACCAACATGCTGGCGCCCCAGGCGTACCTGCGCGTCACCTCCATTGGCCTCGAGGATCCCATCGGCTACGTGATCTGCGTGATCCTGGTGGCGTTCTCGATCGGGGCCATGGCGGGATCATGGTGGTTCGTCAAGCGACGCGACTTCGCCCTCGTCTCGCGCGGCGGCGCGCAGGCGCCGAAGCGGAAACTCAACGGGCTCCAGACAGCGCTCGCCTACGGCTGGATCGTGGGCGTCCTCCTGCTGGTTCTCTCGCCACACATTGGCCTGCTGCTGATGTCGCTCTTCAAGGTGTGGAGCTTCAGCGTGCTGCCGGAGCAGTTCACGCTCGCGCATTACGCCACGGTATTTGCGGATTCGAAGCAGATGATCTGGAATACGCTGCTCTATTGCGGGCTCGCGGCGCTGCTCGATGTGATCCTCGGCACGGCCATCGCCTACATCGTGCTGCGCACCACGCTCCCCGGGCGGCAGTTGCTCGACCACTTGGTGACCGTGGCGCTCGCCATGCCGGGCCTGGTGCTGGGCATCGGGTACCTGCGCACGTTCAAGGGCTGGGAGCTGCCATTCGACATGGGTGCGCTCACGGCGAGCTGGCTCATTTTTGTCATTGCCTACGCAGTGCGGCGCCTGCCCTACGCACTGCGCTCCTGCATGGCTGCGCTCACCCAGGTGCACCCGGCGCTCGAGGAGGCGGCGGAGAACGTCGGCGCGGGCCGCTGGCGCACCATTCGGCGCGTGGTGGTGCCGCTGATGGCGGGCGGCATCGTGGCGGGGTTCGTCACCAGCTTCATCACGGCGGCGGGCGAGATCTCGGAGACTATCCTCCTCACCAGCCGCGAGAGCCTGGCGCCGATGTCGTACGGCATCTACCTCTACTTCCAGTCCATCGCGGGCCGCGGGCCAGGCGCCGCGCTCGGCGTGCTGGCCGTGGCCATCGTGGCACTGGGCACCTACGTTTCGCACAAGCTCGCCGCTGCAGCGGCCCCGCACCAATCCGGAGACCGGAAATGAATCCCGTCGGCGTCGACGTTCGTCACGTGGCCCTCTCCTTCGGGGCCACCCAAGTGCTTCGTGACATCAACCTCGCCATCCAGCCTGGCGAGTTCTTCGCCCTGCTGGGCCCCTCGGGCTCGGGCAAGTCCACGCTGCTCAGGCTGATTGCCGGCTTCAACCAGCATCAGCATGGGGAGGTGCTCGTCGGCGGGAGGGACGTCACTGGCACACCGCCGTGGAAGAGGAACGTCGGCATGGTGTTCCAGAACTATGCCCTCTGGCCGCACATGACGGTAGCGCAAAACGTCGCCTTTGGGCTGGAGGCGCGCAAGATGCCGCGCGAGCAGATCCGCGAGAAGGTTCGCGCAGCGTTGCAGTTGGTGGACCTGGCCGATTATCACGACCGTCGCCCGGGCCAGCTCTCCGGCGGGCAGCA
>Ga0075471_10001043_pt1 | contig 17752 bp, 10 predicted proteins | sample DEB19_08_DNA_2_FD_74787 | JGI IMG/M metagenome (GOLD analysis project Ga0075471, IMG submission 74787) | Aqueous microbial communities from the Delaware River and Bay under freshwater to marine salinity gradient to study organic matter... | ecosystem: Environmental > Aquatic > Marine > Coastal ... | reverse complement strand
TGGCCCGATAAAGTCTGGCGCGTCAGCGCGGTGTGAATCCCCAGTCTCGGGTCGAGGCTCACGACAGGCCAGTCGCTCCCAAAAGCCAAACGGCCCCCGGCCGTTTGAATGCTCTTCCAGATCCAAGCTCGCGAGGTGCGCTCGGGTCCCAGATTGGCAGCCCAGACCTGAAACAAGTTGCCATTGGGATTGGCATGATACGGTTGCATGGACGCGATAACGCCCAGTTGAGCGAAACGCCCGACATCCTCCGAACTAATGGACTCAATGTGCTCCAAACGATGTCTGCGCCCACGTTCGGGCCTGGGATTCACTTGCTGGGCGCGTTCCAGGGCATCCAGCGTGTTGCGAATCCCTCCATCGCCAATGGCATGCACCATAATCTGCCAGCCTTGCCGATCGAGCGATTCCAACACTCGATTGAGCACCGCAGGTGTAGATTCGGATATGCCCTTGGTCGGACGATTGGCATACGGAGCCAGCATTGCAGCGGTATGCGCTTCGATGACTCCATCGGCAAATAGTTTCGCGGCGCCGATGTTCAATTCGGAAAAGCGGCGTTTCAACTGATCGAGCTGCGCTAAATCTGCATCGATAAAATTCGTGCGCACTTCGAGAGCCAAGCGTAGCCTGAGCTGCAATTGGCCCTGCCTGCGCAAAGTTTCAAACAAGTCCAACTCCTTCAGGCCAACTCCCGCATCTTGCACACTGGTGACACCCCAGCGATGCGCCTGTGCGATACCTGTTCGCAACAGGGCCAAGCTTTCTTCTCGGCTGGGCTCCGGCAATATCCCGTCCAGCAATGCTTGAGCGCTTTCTTTGAGTACTCCAGTAGGCTCTCCACTACTGGGGTCGCGCACGATGACACCGTTGGCTGGATCGGGAGTCGCGCGCGTGATACCAGCAGCTTGCAAGGCGCGCGAGTTCAACCAAGTGGTATGACCGTCGTAGCATCTCATCGCTGCGGGGCGATCTTCAATCCAGCGATCTAGCAAATCCTTGTGTGGCAATCCTCCGACAAAAGCCCCATATTGCCAGCCTCGGCCTTGGATCCATGATTGTTGTGGATGCGACTTGGCAAAGTTCTTGATGGCTACCTCGAAGTCCTCGAGCGTTTCCAGTTCAGTCAGGTCGACTTGAGATAACGTACGGCAGCCCGAGAGGAAATGAACATGTGCATCATTCAGCCCTGGCGTCACGGTACCCCCCTGCGCATCCAAGCGACGCGTCTGAGGCGCGATCCATGACTGCAGTTCCGTCAGCTTGCCGACCGCTACGATTCGGTCACCGCGTATGGCTAAGGCATCTGCCGCTGATTTGCCAGGCAAGAAGAGTTTGGCATTGAAAATTACGAGATCGGCTGCGTCTGCAGCCGGGAGTTCGCGCGATGCCGTCACGAAGCAAATTAGTAGCGTCAGCACGCTAGTCCAACCAGTGAACACTTTGACGCATGCCAGGGGGTGATGGTGCCACAGTCGATGGGCTGGAACCAGACTTAATCGGTAATAGCTGAAGTACAACATGATCCATCACGTCTCAAAGTATGCGCATGAATAGCGGAGGATGTGCCAGGGCCAACAGGGGGTCGAGCTTGAGCCGCGCAGCCTCCTGTTTAAAAAAGTTCTCTCACTGCGCGGCGATTGCTGCGATTTCAATCAGGAATCCGTAGTGGAGCGGTGGCGTGGGAACCACTGCTCGTGCCGGCCGATGATCACCAAAGTACTGCGCATAGACTGCATTGATTTGACTCCACAGTTCAACGTTAGAGGTATACACCGTCGTTTGCAAAACGCGGTCGCGCGAACTGCCTGCCGCCAAAAGAATGCGATCCAAATTGCGCAGCACTTGATCGGTTTGCTCCTCGATGGAACCGGTGCAATGCGCTCCTGTAATCGGATCGATGGGTAATTGGCCCGAAATGTACACCAACCCAGCGTGCACTATGGCTGGCGCATAGTGGCCGGCTGGCCGGCGCGAATCGGGAGGGAAAACGGCGTGAAGCTGCGTTGCAGACACGGGACGATACCTTGTTAGATGGCGCGAAGAACTTCGATCAATACCGGTGAATTCACTAGCATCAGCCTAGTGCCCAACGGCTGCACATGCCAGCGGTCATGATTTCGCAAGCCAAGAAATAGCTCGGTGGAAGCCACGCGCCGCAAGCAAAACCATCGGCGAGAGACGCGATCGCTGCATGATAGTGAACACCAGCCCGCAAGTGCGAACGCTCACCCATTTTTTGCGAACCAGGGCAAAGCGTGCAAATCGACATTGCCGCCGCTGAGAATGACTCCGACGCGCTGGCCTTGTACGGGAAGCTTTCCTTTAAGGAGCACAGCCACGGGTACCGCGCACGATGGTTCAATAATGATCTTGAGTACTTGCCACACTAACAGCATGGCGTGGATGATCTCTTCGTCAGTCACCGTCGCAATATCACTGACGTACTTGCGAATCAATTGAAATGGTCGCTCACCCACGGTGGTGCGCAAACCATCGGCGACCGTGCAGACGTTTTCAGCCGGCTGCAACGTGCCCGCGCGGAATGAGCGCCACGCATCGTTAGCCCCTTCGGGTTCAGCCCCATAAACTCGCACACCAGCGTGATGCCCCACCAGTGCTGTACCGCTCAGCAAGCCACCGCCACCCACGGGAGCAACTATTGCATCCAGCTGCGGCGCATCCTCGATCAATTCGCATGCGGCTGTAGCTTGACCCGTGATGACTCGCCAATCGTCATAAGGATGTACGAGCGTCGCACCCGTCTCAGCCTGGACCGCTGCCGCTGCGGCTTCGCGAGCTGCCTGTGTCGCAGGGCACCGCGTAATTCGACCGCCCAGTCGCTGTACCGAGGCGACTTTGGGAAGCGGTGCGTTTTCCGGCATCACGACATACGCCACAGTGCCCGCATTGCGGGCTGCCAGAGCCAATGCCGCTGCATGGTTTCCAGAAGAATGAGTGACCACGCCCTGAGCCAACTGAGCAGGCTCCAAGGAGAGCACCGCATTGTGCGCGCCACGAGCTTTGAAAGCACCGATCTTTTGAAAATTCTCGCATTTGAAAAACAGATGCGCGCCAGCCATTTCATCCAGCGTTTCACTGGTCAGAACAGGAGTCCGATGGATATAAGATCCGATCCGCTCGCGAGCTCGAGCCACATCCGACAACTCTGGTTCTGCGTGATCCATCTTCCCAGCCCACTTGAACTTCAATGAAACCCTGACTCGGTACACCGCTTCAATCGCTTGCCTCAGCCCCAAGTGTATCACGGCTCAAGCGGGGACGAACCCCAGGCGTTCCAGTAAGTCACTGGGAGAAAGCTGGATACCCAGGGGGCGCGCTAAAGTCTCGGAGCCGCTGCAAGGCAAGCGTAATTTCTATCCGCCTCGCCATCCCCTCGTCGGCCACTCAAGTTAGACTTTAGCCGGTTGCTGGCTCGATGATTTTCTAGGATCCACGATAAAAAGTGTCGCGCCCCGCAGCGACTGAAGTCTGGTAGCCCCCAATCGAGGCCCCCAATCGAGGCCCCCTGTGAAAATCCGCTACAGAGGCGTGCGAGTCGATATCAGCCACGTTTTCAGAAGCCTGATGCGTTCATGGTCGGCGAACAGATCAGCATCACACGCGGGCTGGAGAGTGGACTAAACTGGTGGGTCGTCACCGATTGTTGGTCCCCTTGGTGGAGATGATTTCATGGGTCTGCGCATCCATTCTGTGAGTAGTTTAAGCCATCGATCATGGCAATGGCGAACAGATTCGTGGCTCGCAAGATTAGCTGGCGGCGCGCTGAGTGCCCTGGCCATTCTTTCGCCATGTTCGGCGCAGGACCAAGCGCCTCAGACGAACTCAGATACCGCTTTAGTGGGCCGTTGGCGCGACGACGTCATCGTCACGCCGGTGAATCAATTACTGACCCCATTTGGCCAACATGTGGACCTGGTGGGTATGCGGCCACAAGCCCTAGCCTTGTCGCCCGATGGCAAGACCCTAGTCGTTGCGGGCAAGACGCATGATCTCGTCGTACTCGATCCGACATCGGGTCAAATCCGTGAACGGGTACAGTTACCCGAAGAGGGCAAGCACGAGCCGCCAACGGATGTCGTTTCGCCGAATATCCTGCAACCCGACAAACAAGGTCAAGTCAGTTACACGGGCCTCCTATTTTCGCACCGTGGCGATCGTATCTACATGAGCAATGTCAACGGTTCGGTCAAAGTCTTTGCTGTACTGAGCGATGGGTCTATTCGCCCATCGCATACGTTGGCTTTACCTCCAGCCAACGCACCGCGACGTCGCGCCGAGATTCCTAGTGGCCTAGCCCTTTCCGCGGACGACTCCAAGCTCTATGTGTGCGGTAATCTTTCCAATCGGTTGCTTGAGTTGGATACCCAGTCAGGTCGTTTGCTGCGGTCGGTGGACGTAGGTGTAGCCCCCTATGATGTCGTACTGGTAGGCGAGCAAGCGATTGTCAGTAACTGGGGCGGCCGACGACCAGGGAACACTGATCCTGTCGGTCCCGCAGGACGCGGCACGCTTGTTCGCGTAGACCCCATTCGGCACGTGGCCAGCGAAGGTTCCATTTCGATCATAGATCTCAAAACTCTCGCAGTCACCCGTGAATTGCTCACCGGACTCCATGCCTCGGCCCTGGCGGTGGCACCTGATCGAGAAACGCTTGTGTGCGCCAATGCAGGCAGCGACAACCTCAGCATCCTGGACTTGGAACGGCAAGAAATCATCGACACGATCTGGATGAAACCCAAGCCAGGCGACTTGTTTGGCGCCACACCCAACGCCCTAAGCTTTGATGCGACGGGCCAAAGGCTATTTGTGGCCAACGGAACTCAGAATGCGATTGCGGTTGTTAGTTACGATCCTGAGGACAAAGGGGAATCCAAACTGCAAGGCTTGATTCCCGTGGGTTGGTTTCCAGGAGCCATCGTGTTCGATGCCCAGCGCCAGAACTTGCTGGTCGCTAACGTCAAGGGCTTGCCGCCAGCGCCGAAAAAACAACGCGATGGCTCGGAAGGTTTTAATTCCCATCACTACAGTGGCAGCCTATCCATTGTGCCACTAGTGCAAGCGACTGAGTCGCTGGCGCAATTATCTGAACGAGTTGCCAAGAATTTGCGGAGACCGGCCATAGCACAGACGGCTCTGCCAGCCCGCACGAATGTAGCACCCAAAGCCATTCCCGAGCGTATCGGCGAACCCAGCTTGATCAAACATGTGGTCTATATTCTGAAGGAGAACCGAACTTACGATCAAGTATTCGGGGCGCTACCTCAAGGTCGCGGCCACGCTGACTTGTGTATTTTCGGCGCTGATATCACACCGAACCAACACAAATTGGTGAACGAGTTTGTGCTGTTAGACAATACGTACTGCGCCGGGATTCTCAGTGCTGACGGCCACCAATGGAGCACGAGCGCCATGAGCACCGACTACCTGGAGAAGAGTTTCGCGGGCTTTCCGCGGAGCTACCCCGATGGCATGGGTGAAGACGAAGCCGACGCACTGGCGTATTCACCAGCAGGATTTATTTGGGACAACGCAATCGCTCATAAAAAGACGCTGCGCAACTATGGCGAATTCATGATGCCCAAAGTTCGGTGGCGCGATCCCGCCAAAAAAGGTAACCCAGATTTCATGGCCTGCTATCGCACTTGGAAAGGTGACGAAGATGCCGTGATCTTCGCCAGCGAACCGGTAATCGAATCCATCCGACCCTATTCACCCACCGACTACGTGGGCTGGAACATGTCAGTGCCCGATCAATTCCGCGCTGACTTTGTCATTCGCGAACTGAGAGAGTACGCAGCTCGTGGAGAGTATCCCAACTTGGTAATCATCTGTTTGCCAAACGATCATGGTAGTGGTACTGCACCCAAATGCCCCACTCCTGCCAGTTGCGTCGCCGATAATGACTTGGCCATGGGACGTATTGTCGAAGCTCTCAGTCACTCACCCTTCTGGAAAGAGATGGCTATCTTTGCCATCGAAGACGATCCACAAGCCGGTTGGGATCACGTCAGCGGATATCGCACAACCGCGTACTGCATTAGTCCCTATGCCAAACGGGGAGCGACCGTCAGCACCCAGTACAACACCACCAGCATCATTCGCACCATGGAGCAAATCCTCGGCTTGCCTCCCATGAATCAATTCGATGCTAGTGCAACTCCCATGGTTGACTGTTTTCAGGATACTCCTGACTTACGGCCCTTCGATGCAGTACCCAATCTCGTACCCCTGGATCAAATGAATCCCAGCCCCCAGGCGATCCTCGATAGCATTCTGCGCAAAGACGCGCTGATTTCCGCCACCCTCAATTTTTTGGAAGTCGATAAAGCTCCGGAAGACACTCTCAATCGCATCATTTGGCGCGCTATGAAAGGCAGCCAAATACCCTATCCCGAATGGGCTATCACAAACGTGGAAGATGAGGACGAAGAGGAAGAAGCGAAAAAGTAAGCTACCTCGGGAGACGCGTCAGGCTGACGTCACCTGCCAAGGGGCATCACGTGCTGCGCAGCAATCACACTGGTATTGATGCGTGCAAGGAGCCGCAATCCGGGCAGCGCTGGCGACAGGTAGCACCAATCGGCTGAGCAGCCTGCCTGGAAAAGGGGTCAGGCTATTAGGCCGCCAAGCGAATCGTCGCCGTGGGAGCGACTGATACATTCAACGGCAACGCTAGAGGCTGAGCATCGTCGGTAACGACTTGGCAAGCCAAACGCCGCGTCATGTTGATCACCAGCGGGCTACGGAGATTCGCAGTCAATGTCTTACCTGTCTTACTGATGACCGTCATGACAAAAACGCGATCTGCAGTATGCACCGAAATCGGTGAAAGCTGTCGACGCGAGATGTTCACCTTGTAGTCGGTGACAATTTTTCGCGGACTCATGATGGGTAACGCAACTTGCCCTTGGGCAATCGATTGCAACCAGGCGACATCCGGGTTGTTGGCATCAGGCAGAATCACCCATTGCCTGCAGGTCTCAAAGCCCATCAGGCCCTGTGGAAACAGGATTACATGTTCTTGCGAAACTTCGATCTGACCGAACCGCGTTGTATTTACCAACATCGAAGGATCCTTTCCCACGATAGCCTGTTTCCCTACTCTCCGAGTTATCGTCATAAACTGCCGCGGCTCGCGAGTCCATTTCTTGGAATTTGCAATGATCTTTAATTTGCTAGCAATCATGCCGCAAGTTTTACCGACGTAGAATAAAAGTTCGTGTGATGGGGGCGTTTTTCGATAAGCAAGTGGGGCGTTTTGGCAGCGTGGTGCGTTCACAGCCCTTACTTGTGTGAACGTCAGACAGCTGAGCCAGTCCGCTTGATCCCGCCTCTTTTTCCCTGGGAACTGGCATATGAGTAACGCATCCGAGAGCAAGCTGAACTTTGATATCGCGGTTGTCGGTGGAGGCATCGTGGGTTTGGCGACCGCCTGGCAACTGCACCAGCGTTTCCCGGACGCCAAACTATGTGTGCTTGAAAAGGAAACTGCTGTCGGGCAGCATCAATCGGGCCGCAATTCAGGGGTCTTGCATTCGGGCATTTACTACAAACCAGGTTCGTTGAGAGCCTTGACCTGCCGAGCCGGCAAGGCAGCGATGGAGGCATTTTGCGCGGCAGAGGGGATCCGTTTCGAGCTGTGCGGTAAGATTATCGTGGCCTTGGATGATTTGGAGGCAACGCGTTTGGATGCGATCTTCGAGCGCGGCCAAGCCAACGGAGTGCGCTGCAACAAAATAGATTCGCTACAGATCCGTGAACTTGAACCGCATGCGGCCGGCATCGCGGCGATTCATGTGCCCGAAGCGGGCATCGTGGATTATCCGGCTGTTTGCGAACGGTTAGCTGACAAACTGCAGGCCGCGGGTGTAGAGATTTGTCTGCACAGCGAAGTTCATGGTATCCATGCCGGACCTCGTGACGTACAAGTGACGACCGACCGTCGCAAGCTGACCGCAGGCTTGGTGGTTACGTGTGGCGGTTTATACAGTGATCGCCTGGTGCGGTTGAGCGGCATGCAGCCACCTGCCCGCATTGTGCCTTTTCGTGGCGAATACTATGAGTTGGTCGAATCGCGGCGCGATCTGTGCCGCAATCTGATCTATCCAGTCCCCGATCCCAACTTTCCTTTTTTGGGTGTGCACTTTACGCGCATGGTCGATGGCGCGGTCGAATGCGGTCCCAATGCCGTGTTGGCTCTCGCCCGCGAGGGTTATTCCTGGGGGCAAATTCGAGTAGCCGATCTGGCTGAATCGCTCAGTTACGGTGGCTTCTTAAAACTGGCCTCGCGTTACTGGCGTACTGGACTCGGCGAGATCCATCGCTCGCTGTCCAAAGCCGCATTTGTGCAAGCGCTCAGTCGGTTAGTTCCCGACTTGCAGGCTGCCGATCTACGCCCCTGCCGCGCTGGAGTGCGTGCACAAGCCGTAACACCCGATGGTAGTTTGGTGGATGATTTTTTGTGGGTCACCGGCGAGCGTATTCTGCATGTGTGCAACGCGCCCAGTCCGGCGGCCACGGCGTCGCTCGAAATTGGACGCCATATCGTCGAAGAACTCGTTCGCGTATTCGACTTGGCCACTCCCGGCCAGCCCGTGTGATCGCAGACAGGGTTATTTGCCGGTTGAGAATTTGTGGCCGTGCTCCAGTGGCACATGCTGGCCACGGAAGCGGGCCCAAGTGCGACGCAAGGCATCGTACACGCCCCACGAACCTGCGCGGCCGCTAAGCAGGAGTTCGAATTGTTGGGCATCGCGGGCAATGCTGGCAGCGGCCAGATGTTGCTGCGCTTTGCGGAGGGCGGCCGTCAAGTCGCGATCCCAATCGGCTTTGTCGCGTGTGACGCGTCCCCAGTGCACTTCGATGGGCGCGCCGATCCAACACAAACACTCCGGTTCGCTCTCTTCCCAAAAAGTGTACTCGATAGCGGCTGGGAGAAATGTTACATGACTACTGTAGCTGTCCGATAATGGCTGACGCTGTTCAACCATACTGGCCAGGTGTGCCAAGCCTGGCATGAAGCCTTGTTCAGTATTCCGCACGTCACAAAAACGTCCCTCAGGAGTCAACCACAACGAGCTTCCGGGCTCGCGGACAATTCGCAAACTCCGTTTGAGAAACTCGGCGGATCCGTGATACGTGTGAAGTGACAAACCGTAGAAACCCATCCGTTCAAAGATGCGGTACTTGGCTAAAGCTGCTGCATCAATGGGGGCGTAAAAGCGATGTGCAGGAAACAACCGGTGACGGAGCAAGATGGCCGTCATCGGATCCCACCAAGAGGCATGATTGGCGAAGACGACCATCGAACTTTTCGGATCGAGGGTCGCGGGACTTATCTGAGTCCGATTCACGGCAAACGCATGGAAGTTCCGCCTGATAAACCGAGGCAGAAAAACGCGTTCAAAACCGCGCATCAACCAGGCATCAATGCGCGGTAACGCGTCGTCGCCTGCAGCGGAACGGCGATCGGCTCTCATGACTTCAGCCGCCCAATGTCTGATGAAGATTAAGCATGAGTCAAGCCACGTACCCGACCCTTGTTGAAGTCGGCATCGACGGCGTCGGCGGCGATCCAACCACTCATCATCACCATTGGCATACCCGGACCCGGATGAGCTGCCCCACCTGCCAAATAGAGCCCCGATATATCGCGATGTCGATTGGCGGGTTTAAAGGCCCCCATGAACTTGCCATGGCTGGCCAATCCATAGATGGCGCCGCGCCAAACTCGATAGCGATGATCAATACCCGCAGGAGTCAAACTACGCTCCACCACGATACGCGAACGCAGCCCTTGCATTTGGCCAGTGCTTTCCAGTTTATCGAGTATCACCTCGCGATACTCGGGCAGCATGCGATCCCAATCATGGTGCGGCCGCAAGTAAGGCGTATGCACGAGCACATAAAGAGCTTCACCGCCGGGCGGCGCAACCCCTGGCTCGCTGATGGCTGGGGCGCACACATAACACGTGGGATCAGGCGCTGGTTCACCACGACGATATATCCACTCAAACTCCTCGTGCGGATCATGAGAAAATACAAAGTTATGATGCAGGATGTGGTCGTATCGCTGATTCAAACCCAAATAGAGCACAACTCCAGAACAAGCAGGTTCGCGACCATGATCCAACTTGGTGGCCACCGGTGTGCCACGGAGCAATTCGCGGTGCGTGCGAAGCGAATCACAATTGGAAACTACTGCATCAAAGGGAAGAAACTCACCGCGAGCGGTGCGCACGCCACTGACGGCGACACCACTTGTTTCGATCGCAGTCACATCGCAATCACAACGAAATTCGACACCCAGCTCAGTAGCCAGTTTCGTGAGCGCCACGGGGACTGCTCGCGTACCACCCAACGGATACCAGACACCCTCGCTGGTCTGCATGTGCGCGATACCACAGAGCACCGCTGGGGATGTGTCAGGCGCGGAACCTACATACTGCGTGAAGTGATCGATCATTTGAGCCACGCGCGGGTCAGGGACATGCTGCCGCACGACCGTCGCCACCGACTGGCCCATACGCAAGGACATGACATCTTTCAACACCCCGAGATTGAACATGCCTCCCGCTTGGAAAGTATCCATCAAACCACCAACGCTGCGCCAAAAGAAAAAGCGGTTGGATACTTCATGCAAACGCTGTGACATCTCCAAAAACTTGGCATAGCCAGCAGGTGTCCCCGGATGAGTGGAGTACTGCTTGAGGTTGGCGCACATTTTCTCGGTATCAGCCAAGAGATCGAGAGCCGAGCCATCATCGAAAAAGCAACGCCACTGCGGATCAAGCGGCACCAGCGTCAAATAATCGGCAAGCTGTTTACCCGCTTCGGCGAATATTCGGGTCAGTACGCTGGGCAGAGTGAGAATCGTCGGGCCCATGTCGAATCGGTAACCGCCCTCGGTATGCTCGGCCGCCTTGCCACCCAACCAAGGATTCTTCTCCATGAGGGTCACTTGATGTCCCCGGGCCGCCAGAACGCATGCAGCCGCCAAGCCACCTAGCCCACCACCAACAACACCCACGTGCAATCTACGTTTCGTACGATCGATCATCGCTTCCCTTTAGCTGTAGTTTTCATCAGTTGCTGTACGCCACGCCAACGCTGCTTGAGCGTACGTCCATGCCGCAACCAGAGCAGCCCACGCATGAGCGATTCCAATTGATGCGAGCCAGCGACCAAATGGGGCAGCCGGCGGCCACGACGTTCGCAAGTCACTTTCAGTTGTGACAGCTCTCGCAGACCTTCCAGGCCACGCGTGACACCATAACCACTGGCACGCCAACCACCAAAGCTGACTCGCGGATCAGCCGTCGGTACCAGCACGTCATTTATTGTGACACATCCAACCTGCAATTGTTCAGCTATCTCCTGCGCCGAAACAGAACTCCCAAAGACCGAGGCCCCCAGTGCATAGGGTGAACGGTTAATATCTGCAACCGCCTGAGTCAACTCTTGAGCCGTGATCAATGATAACACAGGAGCAAACAAATCTTCATAGGCCACTGGCATGTCCAGACGCACACCCGCCAGTACCAGCGGCCGAATTTGCTGTGCCGAGCCCCAATGCTCCAGCCCCCCAGCCACGACAGTCGCTCCGCCATCCAAAGCGGCCTCTACCGCTCGCCGCGCTGCCGCCAAAGCCAACGGCGGTACACTGCGCGGCGGCTGCTGGTTGACATGCGCGCACAATCGCGGCAGCAACTCGCGCATAATGGGCTCGGTGGCCACGATCTTACGCGGCGCAATACACGATTGGCCTCCGTTCATCCCGAGGGCATAGGCGACGGTGGCAGCTACGCGATCTAAATCAGCATCGTCGCAAACGACTGCCGCATCATTGCCACTCAGTTCGAATACCCCAGGAGTGACTTGTTGCGCCAATTGAGCGGCTACGACCTGCCCGACACGGCGAGAACCGGTGAACACAACTTTATCGACACCCAGATGGATAGCCGCTTCAGCAGCTGCGGGGCTTTCAGGAAGAACTTGAATAAGCCCCTCTGGCACCTGAGCCGCAGAACAAAGTGCCGCCAAACGTTTCATAGCAGCTGTGCCACCAACGGCCGGTTTGATCAACACTGCATTGCCGGCAGCCAGCGCCTGAATGCATTGAACCCCAGGCAAGAGCAACGGATAATTCGATGGGCCAATCACTAACACCAAACCATATGGACAGCGTGTCTCCACAACGCGTATCGACCCCATCCACCAGGCTCGATCGCGCGAGGCCAGAACACGCCGGGCAAGCAGGCGGCCACCGCGCCGTGCCACCAGGCGGCAAGCCTCCGCCAGTGGTAGCACTTCGCTGGCCAGGATCTCACCCGTCGTGGCCGCTGGGCGCACCACATCCTGCGCCAATTCGAGACCTTGCTCGGCTAACTGCTCGGCAATCCGCCCAATGATCCGCAATCGCCCATCGATCGGCCGGCGACACCACTCCTGCTGCGCAGCCCGAGTGCCCTGCATGATCGGGCTGAGAGTTCTCTGCAATTCATTCAAGTCAGTCGACGCAGCTCCGTCGCTAAGTACCCCCGCATCATGTGACGCGCACGTACCACTACCACCCGTCGAATGGGAGGACGGAAGATCTATCGGCGAACGAAAGGATTCCATCATGAATTAGTCCGCCGAATCGCCCGCGCTGCAAGCAACCGCATCCGCGCCACTCGCGGTAGATGCGGAACGTGGCGTCTGTAGAGTCCCGACTTCACTGTTCCTTACCCCGAACGCTAAACCACTCCGGGCAACCTCATCAGGCTTGGGAGCACCCAGATGATCCAACCCCTGAGTGGCTTGGATGAACTGCGTATCCAAACCTAGACGTGGCAACATCTCTTTGCAAGTGATTCGACTAGACTCGTAAATAACAGGCAAACCACTCCCCGGATGCGTGCCACCACCAACTAAATAGACACTCTCTAAATCCTCAAACCGATTATGCGGACGCAAATGGAGCATCTGATCAAGCCCATGCGCCAAATTGAAAGTGGCTCCGCGGTAAACATCGTACTGCGATTGCCAATCAGCCGGAGTCACCATGGTCTCGGTCACGATCCGCTCGCGCACATCGTCCAAGCCAATTTGCTTCAATTGGTCCAAGGTGAGATCGCGATAACGTTGGCGCGTGGCAGCATCCCACGTGGTACCAGGGCTCAAGTGCGGTACGGGCACGAGGATATACAACGTGCTACAACCCTCGGGTGCCAAACTGGGATCGGTCACACATGCGTTCTGCACGTAAAAGCTAGGATCGTCCGGCAATGTAAAATCAACTTCGATCTGGCGTAGATTCTTTTCGTAGTCCTTAGCGATATGAATCGTATGATGCGGCAAATCGCGATACAGACCACGCACACCCAGGTAGAGCATGAACGTGGAACACGAAAACTTCTTGCTGGCTATCCGCTGATCATGCCACCGACGTCGCAATTCATTGGGCACCAAGGATCGCATGGCCTGCGCAAAATCGGCATTGATCACCAGGCTATCGCAGGCATACGTCCTATCTGCCGTGCGCACTGCCGTTGGCCGCTTGCCGCGAAAATCAAAACCTGTGACCGCTTCATTCAAGCGAATGTCCACTCCCATGTCTTGCGCCAATTCCGCCATGCGCTGGCTGACCCGACCGCACCCACCCAGCGGATGATAGACCCCATGCTCGTATTCGAGATACGAGAGTATCGAAAACAGACTGGGACATCGAAAGGGCGACATTCCCAAGTACTTGGACTGAAACGAGAAAGCGATCATTAATCGCGGATCGCTGAAATAACTGCTAAGCTCTGTTGCTAGCGAACGCCAAGGGCGCAGCCATTGGAGTGCTGGTAAGAATTGCAGTCGCGCCAAATCTGCCGGCCCATTGAAAGCGGCTTCCAGAATCGGCCGAAATTTGGCCAACTTTTGACGATTGTCGCGCATGTAACGCGTCAGTCCGCCGACATCTCGTGGACACAGGGCACCAATCTGACGCTCCATTTCCTCGATATCAGGGGTCGCATCCAGGCGTCCCCCCGCACCGAAGGAAACGCGATACTGCGGATCCAAGCGGCGCATCGGCACTTCGGACCAAAGATTGCGCCCCACGGATGCGAAAATCTCCGCCAAGACACGCGGATACAAGAAAAACGTCGGTCCCAAATCAAAGCTGAAACCAGACTGCTGGTGGGTCGACGTGCGTCCCCCGACTCGGGGCTGTTTTTCAAGCACCGTGACATCCGCACCGGCATGAGCGGCTTGCATGGCCGCCGCTAATCCACCCGGACCGGCACCCACAATCACTATCTTCGGCTGAGCCATGCGAGCCTTTCTCTATTGGTTTCTCTGCTTACGAACCGCTCACCTACATGTTGTAGCGAGCCGACAAGGGGCTTGTGGGACAGCACCCACGATTCGCAGGGGCTCATGGACGAAAAACCGCAAGCCGATGAATTGTCCACAGGGCTCCCCAAACGTCCCCTAAACTCAGTTTGCTGGAACCGGAACCGCGTGCATGGTAGGTGATGGGAACTTCCTCAAAACGGGCACCCAACCGCTGGAGATGTACCAAGATCTCTTCCAAAAAACCGTAGCCTGCACAGTGCAGCTTGGCCAAATCCAATTGCCTGAGCAGCCTTACGGGGTAGCAACGGTACGAACCACTGCAATCATGAACGGGCAATCGCAGGACGGTAGTGGCATAGCCGTTCAACAAACGGCTGATGAACCGACGCCACCAGTTTAAACCAAGGGTTGCTCCGCCTGCGGTGTAACGCGAGCCGATGCTGACGACTGACTCTGATTGGCTTCCCAAGCAAGGTGTCAGCAATTCGGCCAGTACACTCGGATCATGGCTCTGATCGGCGTCGAGATTGACAAGGTAGTCGTATTGGCCTGCCAAACATCGAGCAATTCCGTCGCGCAGCGCCGATCCCAATCCCAGTTTGCCGGAGCGAACGATCACGTCTAGCTTGGGCAATTGGCTTTGCTGCTGGAGCGCCCAAGCGCCAGTGCCATCGGGCGAGTTGTCATCCAATACCAAAATGTCGGCTTGCGGCCAGGCTTGCCAGAGGCCTGTCAGCATGACCGGCAAATTCTGTCGCTCGTTATAAGTGCACAGCAGCACGAGCACGCGTGGCAAACGCAAGTCCGGACTATCGGCTGTCGGAGTTCCAACCGAGCCCGCCTCGTGGGCCTCGGCATCGGTACTGTTCACTCTGATACCATTCACGCTCGAGTTGTGCGATTCCGCCGACATCTCCCCGTCATGGAGCGCCTCGGGTGGCCTATTTTACGACAAAGTTTACCAATCGTCCCGGTACGACGATGGCTTTGACAATCGTCCGACCTCCCGTCCACTCCAAAATACGTGCGTCTTGTCGCGCCAACGCTTCCAAGGCAGCTTGATCGGTATCGGCAGGCACCTGCAGTCGCCCGCGAATCTTGCCATTGACTTGAACGGGAACCTCAACCACCGATTCCTTCAAATACTCGGGATCGGCAACCGGCCAAGCTGCATAGGCGAGCGATTGCGAGTGTCCCAGCAAGCTCCAGAGTTCTTCGGCAATATGGGGCGCAAGCGGCGAGAGCAACAGCACAAAGGCTTCCATGGCGGAACGCGGCCGCACTTCTTCTTTATTGAAGTAGTTCACAAACTCCATCAGCCGTGCAATCGCCGTGTTGAAACTCAACGCCTCCAAGTCGCGCGTCACCGCTGCGATCGTCTTGTGCAAAACCCGCAGTTGATCTGGGGTAGCCGGTACAGCTTGAATCGCGGGCAGCAAATCGGCTGTCTCGCTGCGCGCATCGATCAGCATCCGCCAGACGCGATCGAGAAAGTTGCGCACGCCACTCACACCAGCCATGCTCCAGGGTTTAGTAGCTTCCAGCGGCCCCATGAACATCTCGTACAATCGCAAGGAATCGGCGCCATATTCCTTCACAACATGATCGGGATTGACGACATTACCTCGCGACTTGGACATTTTGTAAGCCCGGCTTTCCACGCGAATGGCCGGTTCGCTGGCTAGCACAAAGCCATCCCCCTGCTTGAGCACATCGGGTTCCGCAACGACCTGAGCCGTCAGGGCTTCGCCCGTGGTCTTGTGCGTAAGCGTTCCGTCTTCGGTGCGGCGCACCTGATTGGCGCTAACCCACAACCCGCTAGCCGTACGATAACCGGTGAATTCAATTTCACCGAGAATCATTCCCTGATTGACCAGCTTGCGGAATGGCTCGCTGGTCGAAACATGTCCGCGATCATAGAGCACTTTATGCCAAAAACGTGAATACAGCAGATGCAAGACAGCATGCTCCGCACCGCCGACATACAGATCAATGGGCATCCAGGCTCGCTCTTTTTGCGGATCACAAAAAGAGCGATCATTGTGCGGATCGATGAACCTCAAAAAATACCAACACGATCCGGCCCACTGTGGCATGGTATTGGTCTCGCGACGCCAGCGTCGACCATCGCGCTCAACGTACAGCCAGTCATCCGGCGCTTTGGCCAGCGGTGGCTCGGGACGACCGTGCGGTTTGTAGTCCTCCAAGTGCGGCAGATCAACCGGCAACTCGCTGACATCCACCGCGCGAAGAGCCCCCGTGGGTTGTCCATGCTGATCCAGTTCATGCAGGATCGGAAAGGGCTCGCCCCAAAATCGTTGGCGACTGAACAGCCAATCGCGCAGCTTGTAATTGACCGCTTCGCGACCCAGACCTTGGTGCGCCAACTGCGCCGTCATCTGACGCTGGCAATCCGCTGTCGACAACCCGGTGAAGCCTCCCGAAGCAATGGCTGTACCGGCTTGACCAAAACAAACCTGCCCCGCCAGTACCGCTTGGCGATCCTCGCAGTTCGGTCCTGGGTCGACAACCGGAACAATTCGCAATTGATACTGCTGGGCAAATTCAAAATCTCGCTGATCGTGAGCAGGCACCGCCATGATGGCGCCGGTGCCGTAACTGGCTAGCACGTAATCGGCGATCCAGATCGGAATGGGTTCAGCGGTCACCGGATTAATGGCATACGAACCCGAGAATACACCCGTCTTCTGACGCTCGCCTTCCGTACGCTCACGATCGCTCTTGAACGAAGCCGCCTGCCGATAAGCCTCAACGGCCAACCGCTGCGCGTCGCTGGTCAACCTTTCCACCAAGGGATGCTCGGGAGCAATCACCATGTAGGTTGCCCCGTAGAGCGTATCGGGCCGCGTGGTGTACACCCGCAAGGCATCAGCCTCTGGTCGGTCAGGCATCCGAGCTTGGCACCGCTGCTGTTGCCAGACTGCGAATTCCGCGCTGGTCCCCAAAAAGAAATCCACTTCCGCCCCAACGCTCCGACCAATCCAGTCGGCTTGCAATTTCTTGATGCTGGGGGACCAATCCAAGTCATCCAGGTCGCTCAGCAACCGCTCGGCATACGCCGTGATGCGGAGCATCCACTGTCGCAGCGGAATGCGCTGGACCGGATGATCACCTCGCTCGCTCCGCCCATCGATGACCTCCTCATTGGCAAGGACGGTACCCAGCCCCGGACACCAATTGACCAAAGCATCGTCTTGATAGGCCAGGCGAAAACTATCGCGATAACGGCCGATCGCAAATTCCCCTTGCGCTGCAATCTCAGTGGGGATCGGCAACTCGCTGATAGGCCGCCCACGGCGACTGGCCGAGTCATACCACGTATCGAAGAGCACCAAAAAAATCCACTGGGTCCAACGAAAATAGGCGACATCGGTCGTGG
>Ga0075471_10001042_pt1 | contig 17758 bp, 18 predicted proteins | sample DEB19_08_DNA_2_FD_74787 | JGI IMG/M metagenome (GOLD analysis project Ga0075471, IMG submission 74787) | Aqueous microbial communities from the Delaware River and Bay under freshwater to marine salinity gradient to study organic matter... | ecosystem: Environmental > Aquatic > Marine > Coastal ... | reverse complement strand
CTTCTGCTTGTTCCAGAGAAGCCCAGATATTCATCTTTTCTTGGTTCTTGCACTCTGGAGAGTAAGGAAATAGCTTCCGCGCCGCAGGTGACAATTTAATATCTGTTCCACTATCACCCATCAAAGTTGAAACCACATCATCGGGTTCCAATTGTGTGAAGTTTTCTAAAATCATATCTCGAACTGCATTTTGTAACCGTTTACCTTTATTTTTTGCACTACGTGGTTTCATTGTAACCTCTTATATTAGAAACTTGTTGCTGATGAGTTGACCCGAGCTGCTGCAAAGGAATTCAGGTTCACGTATCCCTTATTATTAAGGGGCGTATAATTGTGTACAATTTGAGTTCCTTTGGCAGTTGTTGCGGTTCTGAATCTATTATTGTAGAATCCGTTATTTAATGATGCTGGTCCTTCTTGTTCAAATGCTAATTTCAAAGATTTTGGAGTCCAACGAGAAAGTTCGTAGGTCTTATTATTGGTTGGGGACACGGTTCCTTGCGCTCCACCAATTGCATAGGTACCTTCTGCGTTTCTCTTAAATTCTGTTTGGAATTCGTCTGGTTCTGGATTGCGGCGACGTGTTCCATCCATAAAGTTTACACCATCTTTTGCACCAACATCGGTAGCCTGCTTTGCTTTAACTTCACCGACATAAGTTCCATTTGCAGCTTGATTATATAAATCTACTAAACTCATAATATTTCTCCACCACTATTAGGTGTCAAATTTTACAACAAACGTTTGAGTACTATCAGAGGTCCGTTGAATTGGATTTGATAACTTTCCTACCGCAACCAATTCATTTGCTTCATTATATAACCCTATGGCCGTAATATATGGGAGTAAACTTTGCGATGCCATCAAATCTCTTGGAAGTGATGCTGATCCCGTATACATAATCTTGTTGGTAGTCGGATTATATAATGAATAATTATATTCCGATGGATTGATTCTGACTCTTACAGCGTGTTCGTGTAACATCACCGATGAACTAAATTGTACTTGTACACTGTTTCCATTTCCAACATAGACACCATCATTTGATATCCCACCACCTGCAATACTTGATGTAGTCTTTAGTAATACTACACCTTTTTCATAAAAAATTGAACCAATAATTGAACCACTACCAGCAGATGAGGAAATATACATATTACCTTTTCCGTCATCATACGATGATGATGTACCAACAGTAATCTTCATCGTATTTGGCTGAATTTGCTCACCGAATATATCTTGTGTAATACTGATTACATATACTGACCCAGTAGGAATATACGACGATGGTGTGATACCATATTGGGTCGATGGAAGTATAGAATAAAATGTTTGTATTACAGAATCAAACAATTCTTGTTCAGCATTTTCCACCCGCAATCCACTTGAAGTACTATACTTACGACCAAACAAGAAATTTACATCTACCGAATTACTGGTGGACCCCGAAACATACGTATACGTTTGTGACGAGTACGCATGAAACGGGGTTATCGTATATTCATTTGGTGCTAGTGACTTAAACGCAGTAACAGGTTTGGTCATAAATATCCACCCATTAAGCGGTTTAGTAATCTAGTCGAACGCGAATTAATGCTTCCTTGTCGGTACTCTTTTGTACTGGTCTACTGAGTTTTGCTACTGCTAACAATTCGTTTTGGTCATTATATAAACCGATTGTTGTAGCATAAGTAATTGGCTTGACACGGAATGGTTCAAGAACGTTTTGTGGATTTGAACCAGTATAGTAAGTTGGATTATTTGAGTAGTTGTAGTTACTATTCTTTAATCGAACGAAGTAGTTTGTTGAAGTAATACTTTCTGCTGACCGTGCGATAAATGGTGAACCAGCGGCCATTGAGCCAGAGATGGAACGAACCAACCCTTCATGTTGATATTGATATGAAGTTGCTGCACTTCCAGTGTATGGTGCATATGGTTGGTTTAGTGCTGGATACTTAGTCTTAGCGTCAACTACTGAGTTTGACCCCGTAAGTCCGACAGAAGAACTGATTGCTGACGGTGAAAGAATCATAACTCCGAAGTCTGGGAATACTAATCCGAATGATTGAGTATTTGCTGTGTATAATCCAGCGGTCAAACTGCCAGAACGGATTTCGTATACATTATTTGCTACAAGGTTACCAGCAACTGCGGTACCAAGTCCACTATTATCAATGAATGTAAATATTCCATTTGAACCAGACAATCCTAATTGCCAGTTGCCCGGATCGATTGCTTGCTTTAAACGGGCTCGTTGAATATTGATAACATAAATATCATTTGAATCTACACCGTTAAATGAGAACTTTTCAACATCTTCTGCGAGAAGAATGTTACGATATTGAGAATAGATAACTTGAGTTGGGAGAGTTGAATTTGCGTTTGTAGCAAGAGTTGGTGACCCACCGCCACTTACGTGACCGTAAGCTACTGAGAATTGGATATCGGAAGTTGTTGGACTTGCGCCGTTATACAAATCGTAGTAGAACTCACCAGAGTTAGCTACTTGGACACTTGAAGTGTACACTGCTGAAAGGCTTCCCGTGTCTCCAGTCCATAATCCCGTAGTGACTTCATTTGCACGAATCGTGGTAATGTCGTCAGCTGCAACGAATTGTGTGAATATATTATATGCCATATAAATTTCCTAGATTATGCTGAAGCGGTGGTCGAGAGAGTAAAGTTATATACAGCACCAGAACTACCACCGTAGATACTAACTGAAGTGGTGCCCGTTTTGTTAAGTGCCTTGATGTTAAATTCTAATCCATTTGCGACGATTGACCCACGATTGTTTGCTGATACTAAACCTGTTGCTGGGTTGACAACTTCTACGGACGCCAATGTACTGTCGGCTAACATTAATGTGTATACACTTTCTGTTTCAGATGAACTGTCCGTGTATGTGGTGATTGGACGAATAGTAATGGTGTTAGTACCTTGGGTTGGGTCAAAGTAAAGGTAAATCGTCTTGTTTGCAGGAAGCGTGGTTCCTTGGATAACAATTTGTGGAATGACTACACTTCCAAAACGAGTCAAGTCGTTACCCGTAATGGTAACCAACTTATATCGCATGATTTGGGTTTCGTCAGGAGTTGCTTCCAAGACTGGCATATTTTCAATGACAGCTCCGTAATAATTGGACCCTAGTGGATGGGCGGTGTTGTATAACCCGTAATCCACTTCATCGTCTGCAACAGCGAACTTGGTAATTTGGAAATTACCCGTGCCGGTACCCTGCGACAAAAGTTCCCGTCCACGATTGGTTAAAATGGCGTCCACGGTAATAGTGGATTTATCTAAATATCCCATAGTCTCAAATCTCCTGAGTGAAGTACAACAATTATAAGTATAAAGTAATTTAATTTAAGTTAATTATTGGACGCTTAATCGACCCCCACCCCCCAATCTAATTTGCGGGACGGACGGTAAATTTATACCTTGCGATGGGATATTAGTACTATTGACGACAATAGTATTACCCACGGACGGTCCAACAATAACAGGCGACGACCCGTCAAACGTAGTTCCAACGTCTCGACATCCAAGATAATTTCTTCTCTTTAATGCCGTAGTATTATCCCGACTAAACTTGTAGTGGCGGGGGAGGTATCCAATAGGAATCAGACTTGCCGGGTCGTAGGCGAAATATCTCAATACGACATCGTTCGGAGCTATATCACTTGACGTAGTATTATCAATACTATAATAAACGGTAGAATCCGTTGTTTGCATCATAACGTATGGAAATACATCTGAATTACCTTCAAGTAATCCGTCAAATAGAACCCCGTGGTCACCTGTCGGAACGGTAGTAAATGCCCGTGTTCTGTCCGTATCTCTCGAATTACTATCCCGATACAGTCTGAGTCGTAATCCCGATGTACCGTTTACGTTATATACTGAGAACAAGTTAGCTAACTTAATAACACCAGTGTTGTATGACCCAGACGTATATGCGGTCGTTGTTGAGATGGTCGAACTATATCTACCTGGTTCTGCTACAAGTGAGCTAGTTTGTAACAACGTTACGTTTGCGTATACTTGGTTAAGCGGCGACGATACGTTGGTATCCAATTTAGCCACATACAATTGTCTGTATAATGTGTCAAATTCATAATAGTATTGACCATTATTTTTGTGGAAATATGAAGTAGTTCCAATTTCCGTTAAGTCAGCACGTGGTCTAATGTCATAGTATGGTAATAACGTATTTTCTTCACTTGCCAATCTACTTGGAATACCAAGATATGGATTTCTTGGATACCCCGACGAAGTGACATCTCCACGTGGATTTGCATCAATAGAGTTTGCTTCTAATGTATCAAATGAACTATTTTCATCAAGTATGGACGCCGTGACCAAAATATTATTTACGTATTGTTTAATGCGTCTAAACGTTGGCATCTCAGTTGGACTGGTGCTACTAATTGGTCCAACGTCTCCGGTTACATCAACACTACCAGACATTGGAAGAATATCTGACAATATCGTTGGAGCCCCATTAATTGGATATAAGAATTCAAAAGTATATGCTCCAACGCCAACAGATCCAGACCCAGAAATATAATTATTGAATGTCTTGGTTTCCGTACCATCTACAGCAACACTTGGTTGTACAATAGAACGATTACGGTCAAGGATAGATGATTCGATAACAATTCCATTTAACAACTTTGCTCTAGCAGGAACCATATCCATTGCGTAATCACTTGGTGCATCTACAAGGTCACGGAAGAATCTGATATATTCGTTTGGATTAATCTTTTCGTTATAGTAAGATAAGAAATAATTTTTAAGTTCCGTCAGATTTGGATAATCTGAACCCGTGATATATCGTGGACTACCGATGATATTATTGACATCCACCACGCCCATTGTTCTTAAGATGGTTTGGTTAATAAAATCGGTCGGTGAAATTGCGAACGATACAACATTTTGTCCACTGGTATATTGTTTTTCTTCAATTGTCTTGATACTGGCGTTAGGACTCAATACTCTCGTACCATCTCCATCAACAAAGTTTGCACTAAATGTTGGTGGAGCGACTACGTGTACCTTTTTATTAGTATAAATTGTAGACCCAACAATTGGTGTAAATTGCTTTATACTTCTTAATATACGTTCATATGAAGCGGTTGTAAAGCCTACCACCGGAACCGATGGTATTAGTGAGATATTTTCGTATGGACTTTCATTTACGATTGACTGAGTTACTGACGACGATGGGATACTGAATGGAAGATGTACATACAGATTTGCTCGCGATGAAGTATAATTTGTACCGTAATATGAACCAGGATCATATGCTTGAGATACAAAGTCATCGTTAGAAATGTTTTCTCCCCACAAACGTACTTCATCTACAACACCATCGAATTTATTTCCCAATTTAATTGACCCACTTCCACCAATATAAACAAAAGTAGTACTATTCCATAGTGTTCCAAGACTTATTGATGCCGATTCTTGGAACAATACTTGGTCACCGTCCGTTTGGATGATTGAGATGTCAGCGGATTGACTTCGTAACATAATGTTTGTGTAATCATCGCTGAATAATGGGAAATAACTACTGGTTGCTATAACGGTGCGAGCAGACCCACTCACTACTTGAATTCTGCCGTAATCTAATTTAGATGACGATGGGTGTGGTACAATATCAATTGCCCATTTTTGGTCACCTGTTACGATAGAACTACTTGTACGTGCGTTTGGATTAAATCGTAGTTGTAATGTTTGTGCGGTAATCGATGCAGACACAAATGGAACTTGAATATGACTTTCTACAGACCCAGTATATTCAAGACCATATGTGAGTTCATCTGATTGAATGTAGTTAGCAGAACCCGGATATGTTGTTTCCTTAATCTGTAGAATTGGTGAGTTTAATCCGTATGTGTTTAATAAAGCATTAAATGAGGTACGTGACCCCTTAGTTTTTGCTAAGTAAATTGCACTATGTAAAAATCTCTTCCAAGTTTCCGCTACCAATGACCGTGAACCAGTCTCGCCAGCGATTGATGAGATAAAAGTATCAAGGTTTTCGATTGAATATGCATTAGGAAGTTGTAAACCAAATGACTGTGCTACTTCATACACTTGGTCCATTGTCAATTCTTCAAACGGATTTGGATTTGTAGAATAGATATTTCCAAATTGGTCAATATATTGCTTTAAATTATCCATCACGTGACCGAACATTGCTACCAATGTCAAGAATTCAATTGAATCTGAGTTGTCTTGGATGTGTGATGGAAGATGTTTTGTCAAATAATTTGGATTATTATCATCGTAACGTTGTGCAATTGCACCTTGGACAGTTAACCAGTTTGACGCAGTGACACTATTAGCGCTCCACGGCGTTCCGTCTGACATTTTTGGCCAAGACGCGGTGGTGTGATATTCTACACCAGAAGTGTTGTAATATGCACTTGCGGTATATACGAACGATTCCGTTGCAAAGTAGAGGAATTGTTCATATCCGTCAAAATTTCTAATAATATTTTCTTTTTCAACGGCTTTTAATGATTGGCCAATAGTACTACTCGACACACTAGCCGAAATACTAGCAGACGTTAATTCTTCAATCTTTAATAACTTTTGTTTGAAAGAAAGAAGTCTACTATATGCTGACCCATAATAAACGAAATTGTTGTAGTCAGTAAAGTCTATATTAAGTTCTGATGAATTAAAGTCACTAGTAAACCATCTGCGGAATGCTCTATCGTCAAATGATAATTGTGAACCACTAATAATTACGCCAGCTGACCCAGTAGCGATTCCTAATGTTTCCATTGTCATTTCATTCAATGAACGCTTATTGGGGATATACTTAGAAACATCCGTGTTCATCGGACGTAAATACGGAGTAGTATCAGCTTCTGGTCCTAAATCAAACTCAACAGTATCAATTACTGTTTTTGCAAGTTCACGACTGATGAATGCTACATCGTATAATGCTACATTAGTGTCCAGCGCAGACAGTAACTTAAGTTGAATTGCATTTGGATTAGATGGAGACTTTCTCCATGCTTGAACGACTAGTTGACGGTCATTTCCAAGATTTAATAATGTTTTAAGTTCACGGGTATCATCAAAAAATGTTGATGCTTTAGTTGTAATAGAGGTATTAACTGCCTTAATTAATGATTCCAATAGAGGTACTTGTAACTTGGTAATAACTAAAGTTACACCTACCGTTACTTGTGTCTTTGATTCTGGAACTTCAACCAGCGTTGGTAATTTTTCTCCCGTAGTAGGTGTTGAGTCGGCGTACTCAGCTAATCCACTCTCTACATTTAAAATTCGTTGTGTGATATCCCGATATGATTGTAGGATATCTAACATATACTTCATAACATTTGTTTTAGACTGCGAAGTTGCAAGCTTATCACTAAATGGAAAATACGTGTAAACATTAGTAAGCGTGTTCTTAAACAAGATTCTGTTTAGTTCGCGTTTTAGTTTACGGACCATCGCCCCACTTAAACTTTGACCACTTTCTTCAAAAACGTCTGAAATCTCTTTATAATTATATCCGCTATATGTTGCAATTAAATTATTAAATTCTCCCAACAAACGATTTAATTCATCTGCTGTGAAAGTGATTTGATATTGGTCCGAGGTATATTCCTTACCTAACCCATCTTTACCTTTATTATAGGTCTTTTGTAAGAAATCTGGATTTTGCCAAGTTACGCGTATCTTACTCATGTATTATCTCTTAAAATTGAGAAGAAGTTTCCGATGACGTTGAATCACTTTGTGAGGTACCACCACCCCCACTATTACTTGTTGTACCCGAAGTTGTTGTGTTACTATTAGTGTTAACATTAGTACTAGTACTTGATGTAACCATTGCGACCAAATTAAATGTAATCGATTCTGGTCGTGTTTGTACTTCAAAGTTTTCCAGCGTCGTACTCAATCGAACCACCAATTCTCTTGAGCTAGTTGGTGGAATAATTAATGGAGTACTGGTATTCACCAATGTTGTACTACCAGACCGATATACTTCAAGTACAGGTGTTGATGGTACAGGAGAAACTTTAATATAAAAATCAGCAGAAGCGTTAGCGACAGTCATTGGCATATCCGCTGGAATCGCATTACTATTTTTAATATAAGTAACAGTCAAGTTATTATTCAATAGATTTGTTGACCCAGAAACTACACTAAATACTCTGGTTACCTCTGTTGGTGTGATTGCCATAATCAATCTCCTACCACTAAGTCATATGGTAACTGACCAACTGTTGTTGTGTTGGTATCTAAATATTTTTTATATTCTGCTACTAATGAACTACTGATAATAGTTGCTAAAGTTGCATTGGTAAATCTGGTTGTATTATTAGCCAGTAAACTATCCACTTCCGTTGTAGCGGTAATATATGCGCCGTCTAATATAGACTGTGCTATATTGTATACACCATCAAAATTATATTGTTCGATAGATGTAGCGACAAATTGTGACATTTGCTGACCAATGGAACCAGTAGTTAATACTGTATTGTCTGCAGGAATACGTACATTACTTCCCGTTTGATTAAATACCTGCTTTAAAGCATCTTTTATCCAAACAGAATTTAATGATGGTAATGCAAACTGATTTAGTTCATTAATATCTGTACCTAATAATTCTACTTCAGTACGTGAAGGAGAAATAGTAGAAATACTGAGTGATGGGTTAACATATGATCCAATTTCATCTTCAAAGAAATTAAGGGAAACTCCGTATTGACCAATTGGAACAAGTAAATCAGTGACTTTTGAGAAGTCGATAAAGACCAAATTTCTACTCATTCCATCGATGTTATATTGTAATCGTTGTAATGTAACTGCACCGGTAATACTATTTGAAATGAAATCGGAGAAAATTAAAGAATTATCGGATAAACTATACAGATTAATTTCAATATTTGCTTTAGTAATTTGTTGCGGAAAGTTTGCTGGTACTTCCATTTCCAACAAATTGTCCTTGGTTGTAGCAACAATACGTGAAACAGTGTATTTGTTATACTGTTCACTTAATGTTTGTAAATTGCTTTTATAGTTTTCTTGATTTGCCATCAGCTTAACTCTTGAAAAGTTTTATTTACTCGTTGCTTCCAGACTTCATAGTTAATTTTTTCAGTATATATCGGAGTATAATAGACATATCCATCTTGAATGTTATCTGGATCACGTGGGATAACCACTGATTGTCCCGTTGCGGTGTAGTTAGATTTGATTGACGAAGTGTAACTCATTCCATTCATCGACCCACTATTCGCGGATGAAGCCGTAACATCAGTTAAAGAAAACGAAATATCAATCGTTTCTTTATTGATAACACTACCGCTGTCTGGATTTGACCCGCTTACTAAAATAGGAATCATAAGTCAATTTGGAAAACTGTGTCAGTATTAAATACACGTGAATAACTACCGCTTGCTACTTTCAATTTTAATGTATAGAATCTACCTGGATATAACGAGGTCGTGTCTAACACCACATATGACCCACTACTATCTGTGTTAATTCTAGTTGAGTCATCAAATTGCATTGCCGTGGTGTTACTTTCTACGTCTACAATGGAGTAGTAAGAAGATGTTGGTAAGTAATACTTGTTTTTATATCTTAATGTAGAATCAAACGACTTTAATGGGTATTCGTCACGTACCACTAAACTAACTCTCGTAACATCACCTTGCGTATATGTTTGTTTTAAATTTGATGGAATAATTTTAACACTCAACGTAGATGGAATTGCTTGTAAACTACCGGTTGAGAATAGTTGGTCATTCCACGTAATTTCAAGTGTTGGTTGGTAAATAGTATGCGTTTGTGTTGAAAAAATCTTCAACACTCCCTTATTATTTACATCTAATTCATCCGAAATTGGGAATTGAAGCGCCAATCCACGAAATGTCGATTGCAACGATTGACTGACCAATGGACGGATGATATCGGTAACGTCTACTCTGATATCTTGTAGTGGGTATTGAGAAAGCGTAATACTTTGTGTGGTAGCTCCAGTTAAAAAGTCGCCACCGTACATACTCCACGATAAACTACCACTTGCTTGTCTCCATGTCGCTCCGTCATTTACATTTTCTTCATTTTGATAGAAAAATCCACTACCTTCGTCCCACGAGCGAGATACTTGGTAGATAATAATTTGTTGATTTCTTCTTACATTTTGTACATTAGCTAACTTTAAATTTAAATAAAAATTTGACCCAGAAAACACACTTTCTGTTGTTGGTAAATCAAAATAAAGTAATGTACGAGCTGACCCTGTTGAGTACGCAGTTGAGCTGGTAACGTCTACGTCCGTATTGATGACTTTACCAATTTCAAGAATTTCGTCCAGCCCAACATTAATTGTTGGAAATGCTTCGTAAAGAGTCGTGTCTTTACTGGCTGTTAAGAATTTTTTCATTGTGAGGCAGTTCCTATAATATCAGTTTGTGGATATTTCAACTCAAAAATACTTGGGTCGAGACTTGGGTAAATAACTCCATCAATTGTTGCATCATTAATAGAATAACGATAATTTTGATAATTTGCGCCATCCTTAAATTGATACTTGTTAAAAATACGAACATCACGAACGTTTTGAACACCGTCTACCATGCCGATGGCGTAGGTTAAATCTGCTAAAATAATAGGTTGACCAATGTTCCATTTTTCAGTATTAAAGAAATCTTGCACGGTTCCAATAGTACGAGCAAGTACATCATTTAAATTATAGTTACGGAATACTGAAATGTCAAATTGTACACCGATATTAATAATAAACGCATCAAGAATATTAACATCATCTGTTAGTAGTCTATACTGTTCTAAATATCTTGCTAAATTTTCTTTTGTTACCGTATTTAATGTAGCTAATTTACCATCTTTATCGTATCCTAATGTATACAAATTAATTGCGTTTGGACGAACTGGATTATTAACATATGTAATATCATTCGTTGCTAAAATTTGATTAATTTGTTCATCTCGTACTGCGTATGCTTTAGACACTCGGCCAAACTTTGATGGAAGTGAGTACGACCTAATTGTGTAATCATCAGCGGTAACCACTCTATTCTGTGCGTTAAAGAATCCAAGTGCATTTTGACGAATTTCGTCTACAGATTCTCCAGCTCCACCGCCCGTTGCAGGTAAGTCATTGTTAATTGTCATACTTTGGACCGCTGCATTAAACGCTAGTAATTCTGGTGCTGTGTACGATGTAGTGTCATTCAATGTGACTAAGTTACCAACATTAACAATAGTATTTGATGGTGTATTTGTTTCTACACCACCTCCAACCAAATATGTTACCGTTAGTGTGGTATTTGCTGGTGCTAGTCCGTATGCATTACTATTTAAGAAATTTACGTTGTTAAGTGCTGTGTTTCCTAAAATATTTTGAATTGTGTTGCCGTATTGTGCGTTTGCAATTTGACGAGAATCCAAAACTAAATTGGTTTCTGCGGTATTATCAACCCCCGAACCAAATAATAACTCCATACGAAGTTCTCTGTTAATTCTTGTAACAAACCGTCTTGGTACTTTACGTAATCTTAATTTAGAAGATGGAAGATTACCAATTTCTCCATTTGTAGTTACGTCAAGGTCGTCTAAAATAACATCTTGTGCGAGATAATCAACTTCATACCACTTGTTTCCATCGGAATCTACGATATTTGAAATTCCGATAATTTGTTCATCTGGAAGAAGAACTGAAGTAAATTGTTCTGCACTTCCAAATGTAAACGTTGCTGTTTTTTCGACAGCCGCAATAAGACGTGCTTCTTTGGTGACGATAAAGGTCGATGGATTGCCACCAGAGAATGAATTAATAATATAGTTTTCTGCGGTGATATCCGAGAAATCTACATCTTCAAGTAGTCTAAACTGGATGACATTTTGTCCAGCCGTAGTGAATCTACTTCCTGCTCCAACTTTGACAAGGTATTTGGTATCTGGGACGTATACCCCATTACTTAAAATTGCTGGCGCTAGTTGGTATAGTTTCGCAGTTGCCGTTGCGGGTGAAATTAACTTTGGCTTGTATCCTAAAAATTGAGCAATAGTAACAACATTCTCTTCTTCTTCGGCGTAAGCTAAGAGATTTTCCTTGAACTGATTATCAATGTAGAATGATAAGACATCACCAAGATATGATGCCATTTCAATGAACATCATACCTGGAGAAGTTTCGTTAAAATCTGAATATGTGTTCGGATAGTACGACTTCGCAAACTCAATTAAATTCTGTCTAAAATCTCCAAATGTCTTAGAAAGATAGTTAATTTGCTTAACGTTTGGTCGAGGTTGTAAATTGATTCTTTGGTTACTGGACATCTCATACTCCCCGTGTAGAAATGGTCACGGTATCGGTGACATTTGGGTTATTTCTAAATTTATATGTACATGTAATATTGATTATATTTTCATCACTATTTTGCGTAATTTGAAAATCAGTAAGTTCTAAGTACGGTAACCATCTGTCAACAGCTTCTGCGACCGCCAAACGTGCTTCGGTCAATAAGTCCTCTGTACTTGGGTCAAACAAAACTCTCCAGAGGTCACATCCCAATTTTGGTTGAGCAATACGTTCTCCTTTCTTGGTCAAAATTAAATTTTTAAAATTTGACCGAGTTTGTTCAATCAATGTAACCGATTGGTCAAACATTCCTGTTTGTCCTCGTCGTATTGGGATAGTAACTCCGATGAATTTTTGTGCCATAAATTAGACCAACTTCATTGCTTTCATCATAGCAGAATAATCTTTATTGATTGCTTGGAATGCTGGGTTATCTTCTTGAACACCCTTCGGCGGTGTTGGCATTACCTTACCAGTTGTTGCTACAATGGTATCACCAATACGGTCAAGACCCATCATTTCTGCTAATTGAGCACGTGAAAGTTTTGGTTTTGGTGCTGCAGTCGGTGTGGATTCTTGAAGTGATTTTACTTCTGCAACCGCTTCACCGAGTAACTTAGGAAGAACTTTTTTAACTTCTTCTTCCACTGCTTCTTTTACAAGTTCTTTTACGTATGCTCTAAATAGTGCTTTGTCCATAAAATCCTCTATCGGTTGTTAAATCGTCCTAAAACATTACGACTTATATTTCTTATACTATTATTAGTAATCTGTTCTTTTCTAACGGTAAACGTACTTTCTGCTTTTTTAACCAAATCACGCTGTGCATTAATAGTCGCTTCTTGCTTTTGTCGTTTTAACTCATTAATTCTGAAATCGATGTATTCCTTTACTTCAGCGTATGATGGTATAGTTGGAACAATTTGTTGAATTAAACTAGGAATTTGAGGTATCTGTGGTACTTGTGGAATTTTAGATTCGTATGTGTCAACGATATTATTTGCTCTTTGTTTTATTTCATCTATAGACCCGGAGAATGTAACATCGGGAACTATCTTATCTAATGGAATTTTAATATTCATACGTTATTCTTTGTGACAAAGTTATCTGTACTATTGAAAGTCGCTGACTGTGGTACTAGTCCCAATTCGCTAAGTTGTAAGGCTTTCAGCCCAGTAATTACCGGAAGAAATACCGCTGGAACTGGTCCCGTGGGCGTCACTACGGTGGTTAATGGTAACTGTGTAGTAAGTATGTCTATTAATTTTCCTAAGAAACTGGCCAATGACGCCCCCAACACCATAGGTTCGGTTGTGTCATTTGACGTTCCTATAAATATCTTTTTACCTAGAATTGTGTAATTACCGTCCGTTTTAAATGACAAATTTTTTACAGAAGAAAGTACGACATTATTACCTTTTAGAAACAAATCATCAGTTGCGACGAGGTTTATATCGGAATTAGCCGTTATAAACACCGAAGATTCAGAATCTACCGTAATAGAACCTATGGCACTAAGGTTTATTTCCGATTTAGAGAATAACGACATTTCATTTTTTTTACTGTTTAAAATAACTCTATCAGAATTAACAAATATCTGTGCTCCGGTGTAATACGGAGACTGTCTTGATATTTCTGTGGACCTTAAATGTGCTTTATTACTAGATGCGGTGTTAAGTGTTGCTGCTTCAAATGGAACCGTTTCATCTGTAACCAGCCAGATAGAATTTAAATCTTTATTGATATCTTCGTATACTAGAGAGTATTGAGTCGGTGTGGCCGTAGAGACTTCTTTAGGTGTGGCATTTTGACCCACAGTAATAAGTAAGTTAGCTTTTGGTGAAGTTGTCGTTTGGTTGCTAAATAAACTAGACCCAAATCTGATAATATTTCCAAATCTTCCTTGTAGGATAACATCCCCTTCATTTGGACGAATCGGTTTTACATCGGGGTTTTCCTTGAACTCATTACCCAAAGTAAATGCTTCTTGTGGTTCAGACGGTTGGTATGAGGGTCCACCTTGAGCTGCTAATTGCGCAGAATCACTATTAACCGCTGTTGAAATAGGAGAAAATCTCGCACTTAATCCGGGCCAAGAATTTTCTGTTACCTTTTTTGCTGTGCTTACTGGTCGTGTGTAATATAACTTTCCAAACGAGTAGAAAATTAGTACCGTTTCATTTTTTAAAGGAAATTCTTGAATACTAAACTCTAAGGGACTTGCCCAATTTAATTTTTCTTTTGGAACGCCGCGGTCGTCGGGAATTATTCTGACAAGGATATCTCCCAGATTACTGCCATCTACAGAATATCTAGGATGGCTTTCATTAACTATTACATCTTCTACCAACCCATCAATATATGGAGATGGTTGGTTAATAGAAAATCTAGGAACCTCGGAGGCACCTAGCTGATTAATATCTACGCCATATGGTACCGATCCGAATGTTCTCATTTTGATTTACTCGCAAACACATCATCCAAGTCCTTCACATCTTCTTGAAGGTCTTGGATTTCTGCTTGAATATCTCCGAGCAATGCTTCTTTTTCTGATTCTGACAACAACCCATCCAATGATGCGGCACTGGACTTGACGCCCACCGACACGATACGTTGTGCAATCTGTGCTACACGGACCAAGTGCTCGTCATTCTTGACGTTGACTTCTAAGAATCCCTGCACAATAGGTCCAATCACCGCAGCATCTTCTGGTGTGCGGATGAGTTGGACCATTTTCATAATAAACGAGTTGATTTGAGCTCGTTTACTGTCGGTATTTTTGTGTATTTCTGAGAAGATGTCGGATAGACTCTTCCCATCGTACAGTTCGGAATTGATATCCATAGAAAACCCCCTAAAATCCTATACTATAAATAGATAGGAATTATTTTTTATACTGGAAATATGTCGTGGGGTCCGAAAGATGTCCGTACCGACGAAACTCGTTCAACATCTTGATAATTTGCGGACGCATCTTGTTGATGACCTTGGTGATGTGGGCGGTCTTGTAACTGGTCATTTCCCGTACCATTAGGTAGAGGGCTTTCTTATTAAAATTGTCAATATTATCAATACGTTCAATCAATTTTACTATAGCCGATGCAATTTCACGGTCCCGTTTCTTCTTAAAAAACCTATCTAAATTAAATTCCCAGTATTCTACTAGAAGTTTGAGGAATTCCTTCATATCAACCGTGCCGTCTTTGGTTTCTGGTTCTACAATCAACATTTCTTCGAGACTAAATGAATCTTCCGTTTGGTCCGAGAAATATAGCACTCGTTTTTCTTCCTTATATGAGTTATTGTTGTGTAATATAAGGTAATTCTTTGCAATTACACTAAAATATGAAAATGCCTTACCCTTATCTTCAGTAAACTTATGTAAATTGATAACCAGAAAGGAGACTACCTGCGACTTGATTTCGTCAAAGGTACCCTCCATATATGGGAATTTGAACCGATTGATAACGTTTTCAGCTAATTTATCAAGCGGTCCATGTATTTTTTCTCTAAACAATTGTTCCCGAATTTCGGGGTCATCTGATTTATTATATTTGATAATTGCGTCTTCAGTTTCCTGACTAAAATAAACTTTATTGGTTTGTTTCTTGTTCTGTTGTGTTACCATCACGAATCTCCGTAACGAAGCTGTAGAGTTTTTCTACTGTTTCAACTAATAATTTGAATACTTCTCCTACTTCATCGTCACGTTCAAACATCTGGCGTTCGTCCATAAATCGCATGTATCGTACTGTTGCGTTAGTACGGGCATAAAATTCATTGATAGCATCTTCTAATTCTTCATTCTTTTTTAGAAGATTCCAACATGCGTATGATAATCCAATTATGATAAGTGACAATGTTACTACTACAAAGGTATACATTTTATCCTCTCAATGGGGGTAAATGAAAATCACTGAAATAAGACATATACTTTTTCAGCGAGGTACCGAACCCATCAACGGTACCCGTTTGACTATTATTGGTTAAGAATGCTTTTACTCCATTGGCACCTGCAAAGTGAGCACCGGCCAGAATTGAAGCACGATTGATACGTACCCCTTTTACGGTACGACCAGTGTAACGTTCAATATACGGTGAAAGTTCTTCTTCGTTCTGTGTCATCAGACGAACCATCGCCGTATCCTGTAACTCTTTATTTCGTAGAAACTGCTGACGGGTTACTCGGAGTCCAACTGCTTGAATTGTTTGTGAACTGAATTGGTACCGACCCATCATTCCATACTTGTTGACTGTATGGTACCCGCCACCCGGCGTTTCAATGTCCGCAATACGGTTCATAAATTGTTCAACTGGGGTAGGATTTGAATATACACTACTGTTGGGTACATAAATCACTTTCAACGAACTGAACCCAACGGTTGATACAAACATACATGAGACAATCGTAATCAATTTTCTCATATCTCCTCCGGTTAGAGTAGATGCGGTTGTGCCTCACGAACTCCTGCATTGGTCACAATCACATATTCAGGGAAGTACTCGGTCAGATTACTTGCACCAGCATACGATAGTGCAGAACGTAATCCATCCAACAGTCCATCCACCACAAACTTTACTTTACCCTTAAAAGGTACGATAGTTGATTCACCTTCAACATTCCGTTGTGCTTGTCCGTGGATACTCTTTGTTTCCAAGGATGCTGCACCACGATACCGCTTATATAACCCATTTGACTTCTCAATCATAGCACCAGGAGCTTCCTTTGTTCCTGCGATAAGTGACCCGAGGATAACTGCGTTTGCACCAACTGCCAACGCCTTCGCAATGTCACCACTATTCCGAATACCACCACACGCAATCACAGGAACCTTTGCCACCGTAGCGACATCAGATAATGAGGTCACGTTCGGAACACCGAATCCCGTCTTAACACGAGTCGTACAAAGTGACCCACCACCGATACCAACACGAAGTGCGTCTGCTCCCCAATCTTGGAGTGCTTCTGCTGCGTTACCAGTTGCGATATTTCCTGCTACGATGTCTACACTAGACGGAAGATTCTTCTTTAAGTTAAGAATTGCATCACGGACAAACTTATGATATCCGTGTGCCACATCAATCAAAATAATATTCGCACCATTGTTAACTAATTCTTGTGCACGTTCCAGATAATCACCATTTGCTCCAACTGCTGCCATCACATATGGCGTCCACCAATCACGATTACGAACCGTCTTACTGGTAAATGCAACTTCGTGTGCCTGTTGTGCGATAGTCAAGAACCTGTGGATACATCCGATACCACCAAGTTCCGCCATAGCGACTGCCATCTCACTATCACAGACCGTATCCATCGGCGATGCGACCAACGGAACCCTAATACTATAATTAGTTGTCAGTTGGGTTGTAAGGTCAATATTTTGACGA
>Ga0075471_10001040_pt1 | contig 17759 bp, 13 predicted proteins | sample DEB19_08_DNA_2_FD_74787 | JGI IMG/M metagenome (GOLD analysis project Ga0075471, IMG submission 74787) | Aqueous microbial communities from the Delaware River and Bay under freshwater to marine salinity gradient to study organic matter... | ecosystem: Environmental > Aquatic > Marine > Coastal ... | reverse complement strand
CCCGGCGCCGAGTGCCTCGTCGAGGTCGTCGGTGAGGCCATTGCGGTCACCGTCGATGATGCGGTGCTTGAGGCGCTCCTCGATGCTCCAACCCGATCGATCCTCGTGCACCGCTGTGGTGCTCTGTACATCGGCAAAGACGCCCAGGAGCTCGATGAGCGGGTCGTAGCCCTCGCGTCGGCGGTCGTACACGAGGTCGAGGCACACCGTGCGTTGATCGTCGGGGATGCGGGCCAGCGGCAGGATCTTTCCGGCGTGAACGATTGCGGCATCGAGCCCTGCTTCGGTGCACTCGTGGAGGAACACGCTGTTGAGCACCTGTCGTGCAGCTGGTGACAGACCGAACGAGACGTTCGATACCCCGAGCACGGTGTACGCGCCCGGGATCTCGGCCTTGATGCGTCGGATTGCATCGATGGTGTGAATCGCATCCCGTCTGAGGTCATCGTCGCCGGTCGAGACCGGGAAGGTGAGCGGGTCGAAGATGAGGTCGCTGGCCGCGAGGCCGTACCGCTCGGTGGCGATCCGGTGTATGCGGTGCGCCACCTCCATCTTCCACTCGAGATCTCGTGCCTGTCCGCGCTCGTCGATGAGTAGGCAGATCACGGCTGCACCGTGTTCTCGCGCCAGACCGAACACGCGGTCGAGTCGCGAACCCGGGTGTTCGCCGTCCTCCAGGTTCGCCGAGTTGAGGATGCAGCGTCCGCCAGCGTGGAACAGGGCCGCCTCCATGACCTGGGGCTCGGTGGAGTCGAGCACGAGTGGCACGCTCGCGGTGGTGGCGAAGCGGGCAGCGAGTTCGTGCATGTCCTCGGTGCCGTCGCGTCCGACGTAGTCGACACAGACGTCGATCACGTGGGCGCCCTCGCGCACCTGTTCGGTGGCGATCCGGGTACATGCGTCGATGTCGCCCGCCAGCATTGCCTTGCGGAAAGCGGCCGAGCCGTTGGCGTTGGTGCGTTCGCCGATGATGAGGAACGAGTTGTCCTGCTCGAGAGTCACGGGTGAGTAGATCGACGACACGCTCGGTTCGAATCTGCACGTGCGTGCTGCGGGCAGCAGATCGTGCACCGCCTCGACGACGGCACGGAGATGTTCGGGGGTGCAGCCACAGCAGCCACCGATCACCGAGACGCCGAGTTCGGCCACGTGGCGGCGGTGGAACTCGGCGAGCTGTGTGGGGGTGAGGTCGTAGTGAGTCTGGCCGTCGACGACGGACGGCAGTCCGGCGTTCGGCATCACGCTGATGGGCACGGGGCTGTACTGGGACAGGTACCGGACGTGTTCCTGCATCTCTGCGGGTCCGGTTGCGCAGTTGATGCCCAGCACATCGGGCTTCATGGCGGCGAGGGTGGCAACTGCGGCGCCGATCTCGGAGCCGACGAGCATGCGCCCCGTGGTCTCGATGGTCACCTGCACCTGAATCGGTACCGTCACGCCGTGATCGGCCATGGCGCGTCGACACGCAATCATCGCCGCTTTCACCTGCAAGAGATCCATGCAGGTCTCGATGAGGAACAGGTCCGAACCGCCCTCGAGCAGCGCTGTGGCTTGCTCGTGGTAGGAGTCGCGCAGTTCGGCGAAACCGATGTGGCCGAGCGTGGGCAACTTGGTGCCCGGGCCCATCGAACCAGCGACGAAGCGTGTACGGCCGTCGCGCTGCTCCCATGCATCAGCGGTACGGCGCGCAATGAGCGTTGCGGCGAGCGTGATCTCGTGTGCGCGGTGGGCCAATCCGTATTCGTTCAGCACCAACGAGAACGAGCCGAAGGTGGCGGTCTCGATCGCGTCCACGCCCACTGCGAGAAATGCATCGTGCATCCCGGCGATGACATCGGGCGCCGTTACGGCAAGTAGTTCGTTGCACCCGTCGAGCGCTGGGCCCCCGAACGTGTCGGCGTCGAGCCCCAGCGACTGGATGTAGGTGCCGAAGGCTCCGTCGAAGACCACGAGTCCGCCGTGCACGGCATCGAGGTACGGACGGCGACTCACTTGGCGAAACGCTACAGGGCGCACCCTTGGCGGAATGACCAGTAGCCTCGCCTCCCACATGACTCGCGAGCGCATCTACACCAAAACCGGAGATGACGGCTCCACCGGCCTGTTCTACGGCGGCCGGGTCCGCAAGGATTCTGAGCTTCCGGCCGCATACGGCACGGTGGACGAAGCCCAGGCGGTGTTGGGCCTTGCACGCTCGGAGCCGGGAGTCGATGCAGAGCTCGCCGGATTCCTCGTGTCGATCATGCGGGACCTCTATGTGCTCATGGCCGAACTGGCCACGTTGCCCGAGAACCGTGTGAAGCTCACTCCCGGCCAGTCGTCGGTGTCCGAGGCGATGGTCAGTCGGCTCGAAGCCATCATCGACGACCTGGATACCCGCTTCGAGCCCCCCACCGAGTTCGTCGTACCCGGCGGCAACCGTGTGGCCGCATGGCTGGACCTCGCTCGCACCGTGGTGCGCCGTGCGGAGCGCCGCTCGCTGGCGGCGGCCGAAGCGCCGTCGCTCGTCGTGCCGTACCTGAATCGACTGTCCGATCTGCTGTGGACGATGGCCCGCTGGCAGGAGGGCACCTCTGTGATCACCAAGGAGTTGTGATGCCGCTCACCATCGATCTCGCCCGCACGGCGCCGCGTGATGTTGCGGCCGTAGGTGTGCCGGTTGCGTCCGACGGACCTGTTCCTCGGGCGCTGGGGCTGTCGAGGGCACGCTTGGTCGAACTCGGCTTCGAGGGCAAGGTGGCCCAGACGCTCGTGCTGCCCACCGCGACAGGGCCCACGATGATCGCCGTCGGTGTCGGCTCGAAGCGTGAGCGCACTCCGGCGGCGTTCCGCAATGCCGCAGCTGCATTGGCGCGCGCGGTCGGCAAACGAGCATCGCTCGCAACCTCGCTCGCCGATGTCGACGGTGCGGGCCGGGCCGGGGCGCAGGCAGTGGTGGAGGGCCTCGTGCTGGCGTCGTACCGCTTCACGGCACACAAGTCCGAGCGTGCCCAGAGTGGACTCTCCCGGGTGGTGCTGACGGTCGGGGCCAATCACGAGGCGGCAGTCCGCTCGGGAGTCCAGCGTGGGCAGGTCACGGCCGATGCCGTGGTGCTTGCGCGTGATCTCGCGAACACTCCGCCCGCCTATCTCACGGCGAGCGACATGGCCGACCGTGCCGAGGAGATCGCCGGACGATGCGGACTCGATGTCGAAGTATTCGGGATCGAGGAACTCGAGCGCATGGGCTGTGGCGGCATGCTCGGTGTGAATCAGGGTTCGGTGGAGCCGCCTCGGCTCGTGAAGTTGGTGTACACGCCGCGCAACCCGTCGGGGCACGTGGCGCTCGTGGGCAAGGGCGTCATGTACGACTCGGGCGGCCTTTCGCTCAAGCCGTCCGACGGCATGCACGTCATGATGAAGATGGACATGAGCGGAGCCGCCGCTGTGCTCGCCACGATGTCCACCCTCAAGGCGCTTCGCTGTCGCACCAAGGTCACTGCGTTTCTGTGCTGCACCGACAACCTCCCCTCGGGGAGCGCCTACAAGCTCGGTGACGTGCTCACGTTCCGGAACAAGAAGACGGCCGAGATCCATAACACCGACGCCGAGGGTCGCCTCGTGCTCGCCGACGGGCTGAGTCTCGCAGTAGAGGACGCTCCGGACGCCATCATCGACATCGCCACGCTCACCGGCGCCGTGATGTCGGCACTCGGAACCCGTATCGCCGGCGTACTGGGCAACGACCAGACCTGGGTGGATCGTGTGCGTGACGCCGGAGCCCGCGCAGACGAACTGCTCTGGCAGCTCCCGCTGCACCGCGAGTACCGCAAACTGCTCGACTCCAATGTGGCAGACATGAAGAACGTGGGTGGCCCCTACGGCGGCACCATCACGGCAGCGCTGTTCCTCAGCGAGTTCGTGGGTTCGGTCCCGTGGGCGCACCTCGACATCGCCGGCACCATGAACTCCGACAGCGACGATGGCTGGCTCTCCCGTGGCGCAACTGCGTTCGGTACCCGCACGCTCATCGAGGCGGTCACCGGTTTCACACCGCTGTGAGTCCGGCGCTGCGCAGCTCGTGCTCGTGCAGCCGTCGCAAGTGATCGGGTAGACGCTCCACCTGCCGTGGCGCCAGCGTGCCGAGACGCCGACGTACGGCGAGGCCGTAGGGCACCGGAACGGCATAGCCGAACATCACGCAGCGCTCGAGCGAACGTGTGAATGGCCCCACCCGGCCGGGTACGTAGTTCAGCCCGAGGGCACGAGCGGTTTGGTCGAGGTCGAGTTCGTATCCGTCGGGGAATGCATCGAGGCCGTCGGCGAGTCGTCGCAACAACCACGTGGCCGTGGGCCCGAGAATCGGCAGCACGAACAGTTCGGCGTAACGACTCCGGGCGTCGTGACCCGAGCGTTCGGTCTCGGGTTCGGGCCATGGCATGACGATGAGCGTCGGGTCGGTGCTCAGCAAGGCGGCAGTCTGGTGGGCAGCGGTCGGCATGGGGACTCCTGTGTCGTCGGGTCTGGTTCACTGATGTGCACCGCACGACGGGTCGCGGAAAGGAACGCTGTGACGAACGAAGAATTGATCCGCACCGGCCAAGATCTCGTGGCTGGCGCACAGCGCATCGTCTTCGTCACGGGCGCCGGAATCTCCACGGCCGCCGGCATTCCCGATTTCCGAGGACCCAACGGCTTGTGGACCAAGAACCCGAAGGCCGAACGACTCGCGCACATCGACCACTACCTGAACGATCCCGAGGTGCGCGAACTCGCGTGGCAGGCCCGGTTGTCGTCGGCGGCATGGGAGGCGCGCCCCACCGCAGCGCACCGGGCGATCACAGCCGTCCACGAGCGGGGTCAGATGCTGGCACTCGTCACCCAGAACGTCGACGGCCTGCACCAGGCAGCGGGAACCCCTGCCGATGGCGTCATCGAGGTGCACGGCACGATGCACTGGAGTATCTGCTGGACCTGTGGCGATCGTCTGGCGATGTCCGAGACACTTCGTCGGGTGGTTGCGGGCGAGTCGGACCCGGACTGTCTGGTGTGCCGAGCGGCAGGTCGAAACGGGATCCTGAAGAGCGACACCATCTCGTTCGGGCAGAACCTCGTGCCCGAGGTGATCGACCGTGCGTTCCGGGTGGCCGCAGACTGCGACCTGCTGATCGCCGTCGGGTCGACACTGCAGGTGTACCCCGTCGCCGGCGTGGTGCCCGAGGCGCGCCGCCACGGTGCGAGCGTGATCATCGTGAACGGCGCCGAGACCGGGATGGACACCGTCGCCAACCTCGTGATTCGCGACGACATCCAAGCCGTGCTGCCCCGCCTGCTCTCCGTCGAGGGGTGAGCGTGGCGGGGTCGCCCCGCCCGAATCCCGACTGCTCCGGTCGCTTTTCGCCAGTAGCCTGCAGTCATGGCGACTTTTCGCGACCTCCTGAATGCGGCCAAGGCTGAGATCACCGAGGTGAGTCCTGCTGACGCCGAGGCCCAGATTGCAGCCGGGGGCGCAGTGGTTCTCGACGTACGTGAACCCGACGAGTACGAGCAGGGCGCTCTGCTCGACGTGCTGCACATCCCGCGCGGTCATCTCGAGGGACAGGTCGAGGGCAAGATTCTGGACAAGTCGACCCCCGTCGTCGTGTACTGCGCGGGCGGCGTCCGCTCGGCCTTTGCCGCCAAGACCCTGCAGGAGCTCGGCTACACCCAGGTGCTGTCGATGGCGGGTGGCTTCGGTCGCTGGAAGGACGAGGGTCGGCCGTGGCGCACGCCGGTGGCGATGAGCCCCGACCAGAAGCACCGGTACATGCGCCACCTGCTGCTGCCCGAAGTGGGAGTCGACGGTCAGGCGAAACTGCTCGGCGCGAAGGTGCTCATGCTCGGTGCCGGTGGTCTCGGATCGCCCGCAGCGCTGTATCTGGCTGCCGCAGGCATTGGCACCATCGGCATCGTGGACATGGACGAAGTCGATGCGTCGAACCTCCAGCGACAGATCCTCCACAACATCGACCGCGTCGGCGACCGCAAGGTGGACTCGGCGAAGAAGACGCTCACCATGCTGAACCCCGACGTCAACGTGGTCACCTACGACACGCGTCTGTCGGCCGACAACATCATGGAGATCCTCCCGGGCTACGACGTCATCGTCGACGGCGCCGACAACTTCCCGAGCCGCTACCTGCTCAACGACGCCAGTGTGAAGCTGGGCATCCCGGTGGTGCACGGTTCGATCTTCCGTTTCGAGGGCATGGTCAGTGTCTTCGACCCGAAGAACGGCCCCACGTACCGTGACATGGTCCCCGAACCTCCGCCCGCCGAACTTGCGCCCTCGTGCGCCGAGGCCGGTGTGCTGGGCGTACTGCCCGGCATCGTCGGTTCCATCCAGGCCCTCGAGACCATCAAGCTCATCTTGGGTCTCGGCGACTCGTTGCGTGGGCGCATCCTTGCCATCGACACCCTCGAGATGTCGTTCCGTACGTTCAACCTCCGACGTGATCCGAGCAATCCAGTGACGTGGGAGAACCGGGACCGCATCGAGGTTCGTGAACTCGATGGGCTGTGTGCGCCCTGGATGGCCCACGACTGAACGCAGTGCTCGCACTGCCGTGGTCCGGGCCTCGCTGGCCCGAACGGGGTATGCGAAGATGCTGTGGTATGCGCAGTGGGGGCGACGCGTCCGTGTGGGGTACTGATCGCACGTCGACGCCTGCAGATCGGACTTCGGTGTCATGACGACGCGAACCCAATGGATCCACGGGCCACTCACCGATGCGGTGCTCGCTTGGCTGTGGCTGCCCATTTTCGTGGTGGTGCACCTCGCCGAGGGACACGGTGATCTCGTGCCGGCGCTCATGGCGATCGGGTTCGTGATCTCCTTCGCCCATCAACCGCTCACCATGGGCCTCGTCTACGGGGATCCGGTGCAGTATCGGCATCATCGTCGGCTGTACCTGGTCACCCCCGTGGTGCTCGCCGTGCTGGTCACTGTCGGCATGTTCTGGAGTCTCACCGCGGTGGCGATCGTTGCCGCGCTCTGGAACGCCGAGCACACGCTGATGCAGCGCTACGGACTCACGCGCATCTACGGCCGCAAGGTGGGCGACGACCTCGGGCGGATCGAGAAGCCCATGTACATCTCGTGGCTCGTGTTTGCGCTCTTGTGGCTGCCGTCGTTCGTGAACCTGCCCAAGATGGCCGACAACCTCGGGTTCGGTGCGCGCAACAAGCGCGGGCTCGAGGTGCTGTACGACCTGCGAGGTCCGGCACGGGCACTGCTGGTGGTGGGTGCCGTGGTGGCCGTGGTGTTCACGGTTCGTTGGCTGCTCGCCCAGCGACGTCTTGCGCCTGCGCAGCGATCGGCGCCGAAGTATCTCTATGTGGGAGCCACGTTCGGTCTGGTGCTCGCGATCATGGTGGATCCGGCCGCGGGCTTCGTGTCGTATATCTCGGCGCATGCACTCGAGTACTTCGTGATCGTGGATGCGAGCCTGCGCAAACGAGCAGCAACCGGTGATCCGGTGGCCGTGATCCGGGCAGTGCAGACCCGACGTCGTCGCGCGGTTGTCTACACGTCGTACCTCGCGGCAATGGTTGCCGTCTCGGTCGTCACCATCGGATGGTTCGACGGGCAGTTCTACGCCTGGCTCGTGCTGTTCTTCGGTGGGCTGCACGTGTTCTACGACGGCTTCGTGTGGAAACTCCGTCGACCGGGCACGGCGGCAAGCCTCGGGATCCCCGCAACCGTCGGGGTTCCGCCGACGCAGGCGCCTGCTCCCGCCGTCGGCTGACCGTTCAGCGCCGTTCGCTCAGTCGAACAGTTCGGGGTCGGTCCGAGTGATCTCCTGCCACAGCGGTTGGAACGAGAACCATCCGGCCAACGGGAACGCGGTCTGTTCGCGGGTGTAGGTAGCCATCTCGTGCTTGATGAGCTTTGGGGTTCCGGCGGCTTCTGCCAGCAACTGTGCCTGGCACGAGCGTTCCATGCTGATGAACCAGAACGCTGCTTCGTCCACACTCTGGCCCACGGTAAACAGACCGTGGTTCTGGTGGATCGCGGCCTTGCCCGAACCGAATGCGGCGGCGAGTTCGTGGCCTGCACCGGCCTCGAACACCACGGCGCCGCCCTGCGCCTCGATGACCACGTGGTCCTCGTAGAAGATGCAGGCATCTTGGGTGATCGGATCGAGAGGCCGTCCGAGCGAGGCCCACGCTTTGCCGTGAACCGAGTGAGCGTGAGCGGCAGCGACCACGTCGGGCCGGGCTTGGTGGATGGCCGAGTGGATCACGAACGCGGCGCGGTTCACCGGTGCGTTTCCGTGCACCACTTCACCGTGGTGGTTGACGAGCAGCAGGTCGCTCACGCGCATGTGACGGAAACTCAGACCGAACGGGTTGACCCAGAAGTGATCGGTCAACTCGGGGTCTCGCACGGTGATGTGGCCGGCGACGCCTTCACCGAAGCCGAGCCGACCGAACACGCGCAGTGCGCCGGCGAGACGCTGCTTGCGGTACGTGCGCTCCTCCTCGACCGTGTCGAACGTGGGCGGCCCGGTCAGGGTGAATCCAGCGGGCCCCATGGCGGCGTTGGTGAGTCCGGTGGGTCGCTCGGTGGTGGTCATGGGCTCAGACTATGGCGCAGCGATCAGCGGCGTTCGCGTACGAGAACTTCTTGGGTCACGGTCGCCACGTGCACGCCCTCACGGGTGAAGACGTGGCCGAGCGTGAGGCCCCGTCCGCCCGAGTAGGTGAGGCAGGTGAAGTCGTAGAGGTGCCAATCGTCGGCCCGTACGGGACGGTGGAACCACATGCTGTGGTCCAGGCTTGCCGAGAACCAGTTGGTGTCGAAGTCGGCCCAGACATCGGGAGCGTTCGGGTGAGCGCGTACCACCGCCTCGGTGGGCAGGTCGTCGCTCATGTAGGCCACGGCACATCGGTGCACCAGTTGGTCGTCGCCGAGTGGCGCGCTCGCTCGCATCCACATCGCCGAGCGGCCTGCGCCGCTGCGTCCGTCATCGGGAAGATCGGCTGCCGGAATCACGGCCCGCAGGAACGACGGCGTCCAGGAGTCCTCGGTGATCGACTCGGGCGGCGGCACTGCGGGCATGGAGATGGTCTCCACATCGGGAGCGGGCTGCTCGCGCTGGAAGGAGGCCTCGAGATTCAGGATGGCTCCGTTCGCCTGCCTCGCCACCACACGCCGGGTGGCGAAGCCGGTGCCGTTGCGCAGTCGGTCCACCTCGAATCGGATCGGCTCGGTGTGGTCGCCCCGTCGGATGAAATAGGCGCGCAGCGAATGCACAGCAAAGCCGTCATCAACGGTCATCGCGGTGGCACGGAGGGCCTGGGCAACGATCTGACCGCCGTAGAGTCCGCCCCAGTGGTAGCGCGGCCCGGTGCCCACGAAGGTGTCTGCGCCGTGGGGCGTGAGGTCGAGCAGGCGGCGCAGATCCACGGCCCCATTGTGGCGGGGACTGCACGCCGGTCGCTATCTGGGTCTCAGCCCAGCGCAACGAGCGCGGCATTCACGATCTGGTCGGGGAGCAGATCGAATGCGCCGTACAACTCGGCGATGCTGCCCGACTGACCGAAGGCATCCACGCCCACCGGCACCATGCGGCTACCGACAGCGGACCCGATCCAGGCGAGCGAGTGCGACGACGCATCATGTACCGACACGATGGGCACCCCGGGATCGAGCAACGACCAGATGTGCGGCGACCGTTCGGCCTGCTCGCCGTGTCGTGCGGCATTCCGGAGCGATGCGCGCCATTCGTGGAAGAGTCGATCGGCGCTCGTGAGTTCCACCACCCGTGCTGCGACCCCCTCGGACCGCAGTGCCTCGGCGGCGGCAAGTGCTTCGGGTACTACGGGTCCGCACGATGCAAGTACGACATCGGGCGTGGGGTGGTCGAGCAGTCGATAGCCGCCGCGCAGCACCGCAGCGCGCAGTGCATCAGTCCCCAGTGCGGCAACTGCAGCGTCGAACGGTGCTTGGTCGACGGGCCGGGTCGACAGTCGGAGATACAGGCTCTCGCCGCCATCATCGGTATCGCGGCTGAGTCGGTCGAGGCCGTCGCACAGGATCCAGTCGAGCGCACGCGCGTAGGCAGGTTCGCAGGTGGAGATTCCCGGCAACTCGGTACCGATCGATGAGGTGATGGAACTCTGGTGGGCCCCGCCCTCGGGGGCCAGCGTGATACCCGATGGTGTGCCGACCACCACGAAGCGCGCTCCGTTGTAGAGCGCGTAGATCAACGCGTCGAGTCCGCGGCACACGAACGGGTCGTACACCGTGCCGACGGGCAGCAGGTGGGTGTCGTGGAGTTCGTGGCCGAGGCCCAGGGCGTGCAACAGCAAGAACAGGTTCATCTCGCTGATGCCGAGCTCGATGTGCTGCCCTGTGGGTGACTGCTTCCAGCGCAACAGGCGGCCATCGCCGAGGAAGTCGGGCTGCTCGTCGGGGCTGAACACGCCGACTTTGTTGATCCAGCCGCCGAGATTGGTCGAGACGCTGACATCAGGAGATGTGGTCACGAGACGCTCGGCGATCTCCTTGCGACTCGCGAGTGCAGCCAGGATGCGTCCGAATGCGTCCTGGGTGGACACGGCGCGTCCTGCCACGAGTCCGATCTCGGCCGGCTCGAGCTCGACCGGGATCGGCGGACGCGGTCTCGGTGGGCGCGGCACGTTGTTCAGCTCGCCACCCGTCTCTCCGCAGATCGCAGCCTCGGGGGTCCCGGGTGCAAAGCGATCCCACTCGGTGGTGGTGTCGAGTCCGCAACGACTCCGGAGGTCATTGATCTGCTCGGCGCTCAGCAGGGCGGCGTGGTTGAGCGGGTCCCCGGCGATCGGCAACCCCCATCCCTTGATGGTGTAGGCGAACACCACGCTCGGTCGGTCGGTGACCGCATCGCACTCGCGGTACGCATCGAGGAGCACTGCCAGATCGTGCCCGCCGAGATTCTGAACAAGGGGAGCAAGTCGATCGTCGTCGATGTCGGATGCCCATCGGAGCACTGCGGCATCGGCATCGCCGAGGAAGCGCTCCCGCAGTTCGGGGCCGCGCAGAGCGAAGAGCGACTGATAACGCTCGTTCGACATCTGCTCGATGTGGGCCTTGAGCGCATCGCCGTGCTCACCTGCGAAGGCGGCCTGCAGGTTGCGGCCGTACTTGGCCTCCACCACGTGCCAGCCCGCATCACGCAGGAATCCCTGCACCTTCTTCACCTTCTGGTCGGGAACGACGCGGTCGAGGCTCTGGCGGTTCGTATCGACGATCCACATGACGTTTCCCAGACCCTGCAGCGCGGGGTCCGCGACTGCCTCCCAGACGTTGCCCTCGTCGAGCTCCGCGTCGCCCACGAGCGAGATGAAGCGGGCGGGGCGTTGCGTGCGCGGGCCGAAGTGGTGCTCGACGTATCGGCGCGTTGCCGCAGCGAACAACGGCGCCACCACGCCGAGTCCGACCGAACCGGTGGAGAAGTCGGCGACGTCGGGATCCTTCGTGCGACTCGGGTACGCCTGCAAGCCGCCGAAGGAACGCAGTCGCGTGAGATACGAGCGGTCGAGTTCGCCAGTGAGGTACTTGATGGCGTGATAGGCGGGTGAGGCGTGCGGCTTGACCGCCACCTTGTCGTCGCCCGACAGGTGACCGAACCACAGCGAGGTCATGATGCCCACCATCGAGGCCGTCGATGCTTGGTGTCCACCGACTTTGATCTCGCCGGCTGGACGCTCGCGATTGGCGTGATCCACCATGCGAACTGCGAGCCACAGGATGCGCTGTTGGACTCGCTCGAGGGCCGCGAGGTCAACGGTTCGTTGGGTCACGCCGACATGGTTGCACAGCCGAGCGCCCCGGAGGTCACTGTTGGGAGGTGTGGTCCGCCTCGACGGCGGGCCCGCGCATCAACGCGCAGGAGGCACGAGGACATCGGTGACGATATGGATCACACCGTTGCTCGCCTCGATGTCGCCCGTGGCGATCCGTACGCCGTTCACCGAGACGTCGTCACCGGAGCGGGTCACGGTGAGGTCGATCCCCGCAACAGTGGGCACACGGCCCGATCCGTCCGCGATCGACCGAAGGTCGTCGAGCGTGAAGCGGCCGGGCACCACGTGAAAGGTGAGCACCGTGGTGAGCGTCTTGGGGTCGTTCTGCACCGACCGGAGCACGTCGGTGGGCAGCTTGGCGAAGGCATCGTTGCTCGGTGCGAACACGGTGAAGGGCCCAGCGCTGCGCAGGGTCTCGACCAGACCCGCGTCGTAGACCATGCCGGCCAGCGTCGTGAAGTTCACGGCGGTGAGTGCTGTCGCAATGATGTCGCCCGGTGGAACCGGAGCCATGGTGGGCGCAACGGTGGTACCCGCAGTGGTTGCCGGTGCTGTCGTTGGCGCTGCATCGGGTGCGTCGCCGGAGCACGACGACACCGCCAGGAGTGGCGCGATGACGAACGGGGCGATGAGGAGCGCGGCAGAGCCGGTGCGGGCGCGGATCTTCATCGGGCCACGGTACGAAGATGCTGTCGAACGGCCGTAGGGCCGCAGGGTTCGGTTGGAGGGGACCTTCGACCCCCTGAGTACGCTGGTCACGTGACAGATGACGTGAAGCGCACCGATTCGGGCATCGAGATCAAGGCCGTCTACACCGCCGATGATCTGGCCGGCTGGAACCCTGCGGAGCGACTCGGCCTGCCGGGTCAACCTCCGTACACGCGAGGCGTGTACCCCACGATGTACCGCGGCAAGTTGTGGACCATGCGCCAGTACGCAGGCTTCGGTACCGCAGAGGCCACGAACGAGCGCTTCAAGTTTCTGCTCAATGCCGGCCAGACCGGTCTGAGTTGCGCCTTCGACCTGCCCACGCAGATGGGCTACGACTCGGACCACTCGCGTGCCGAGGGCGAAGTGGGCAAGGTGGGCGTGGCGATCGACTCGATCGCCGACATGCGACTCCTGCTCAAGGATCTCCCGCTCGACAAGGTCACCACCTCGATGACCATCAACTCCACGGCCGCCGTGCTGCTGCTCATGTACGAATTGGTGGCCGAGGAGCAGGGTGTTCCCGCCTCCGCCATCAGCGGCACCATCCAGAACGACCTGTTGAAGGAGTACATCGCGCGCGGAACCTACGTGTATCCGCCGCGCCCGAGCATGCGGGTGATTACCGACATCTTCGAGTACTGCTCGAAGCACGTGCCGAAGTGGAACACCATCTCGATCTCGGGTTACCACATCCGTGAGGCGGGCTCCACCGCCGCCCAAGAGATCGCCTTCACGATCGCCAACGGCATCGCCTACGTGGACGCTGCGGTTGCCGCCGGACTCGGAGTAGACGACTTCGCGCCGCGCCTGAGCTTCTTCTGGAACGCCCACAATCACTTCTTCGAGGAAGTCGCCAAGTTCCGCGCCTCGCGCCGCATCTGGTACCGGCTCATGACCGAGCGGTTCGGTGCCAAGAAGGAAGCATCCAAACTGCTCCGCTTCCACACCCAGACAGGCGGCTCGACGCTCACCGCCCAGCAGCCCGAGAACAACATCGTGCGCGTGGCGGTCCAGTCGATGGCAGCCGTGATGGGCGGTACCCAGTCGCTCCACACGAACGGATTCGACGAGGCCCTCGCGCTGCCGACGCAACGCTCGGCCCAGATCGCGCTGCGCACGCAGCAGATCATCGGCTACGAGAGCGGAATCGCCGATACCCCCGATCCGTTGGCTGGCTCCTACCTCGTCGAGACGCTCACCGACGAGATCGAGAAACTCGCGTGGGAGTACATCCACAAGATCGACGAGATGGGCGGTGCCGTGGCGGCGATCGAGGCCGGGTACCAGCAGGACGAGATCGAGCAGGCTGCGTACGAGTACGCCAAGTCGATCGATGACAGCGAGCGCGTCATCGTGGGCGTCAACAAGTTCACCGTCTCGGAGGAAGTGGAACCCGATCTGCAGGCGATCGACCCGGCACTCGAGCGCGGTCAGGTGGCCCGACTTCGGGAGTTCAAGACGAATCGTGACGCTGCGGCGGTGGCGGCCCGACTCGATGAACTCAAGGCCGCAGCGCGAGGCACCCAGAACGTGCTGTACCCCATGAAAGAGGCGCTGCGCGCACACGCAACGCTCGGCGAGGTGAGCGACGCGTTGCGCGAGGTGTTCGGCGTCTATCGCCCCGGTCAATAGGCGCCGCGGTCAGTAGGCGCCCCGGCGATCGGCCGGTCTCGCCGTACGGACCCAACGTCAGGACTGTTCCGGGCGCAGCGTCGGGAACAAGATGACCTCGCGGATCGAGGTCACTCCGGCGAGCAGCATCGCGAGGCGATCCATGCCGATGCCGAGGCCGCCCGTGGGCGGCATGCCGTACTCGAGCGCCCGGAGATAATCCTCGTCCACCGTTCCGGCCTCGAGGTTTCCCTGCTCCTTGGAGAGTTGCTCCTCCTCGAAGCGAAGTCGTTGCTCGCGTGGATCGTTCAACTCGCTGTATCCGTTGGCCAGTTCCCGTGTGCCCACGAACAACTCGAAGCGTTCGGTCAGGTAGGGATCGTTCCGGTCGCGGCGCGCCAGGGGTGAGATGTCCACGGGATGTCCGGTGACGAAGGTGGGCCGGATCAGTGACTGCTCGACTGTTGCCTCGAAGAGTTCGTCGATCAACTTGCCGGCAGTCCAGTGGACCTCCACCTTGCTGCCGTGCGATGCAGCAAGTGCGCGCAGTGCGTCGATCGGCATGGACGGGTGGACGTCGACACCAGTGCCTTCCGAGACGAGGTCGATCATGCGATGCCGCGGCCACGGGTCGGCGAGGTCGCACTCGGTGCCGTTGATATCGACCACGGTGGTCCCGAGGCAGTCGAGCGCCGCCCGACGGATGAGCTCCTCGGTGATGTTCATCACCTCGGAGTAGTCGCCGTACGCCTGATAGAGCTCCATCATCGTGAACTCGGGATTGTGGCGGGGCGACAGCCCTTCGTTGCGGAAGACGCGCCCGATCTCGTAGACCCGCTCCATCCCGCCGACGATGAGGCGCTTGAGGTGCAATTCGAGTGCGATGCGCAGGTACATGGTCATGTCCAGCGCGTTGTGGTGGGTGGTGAAGGGCCGCGCGTGTGCTCCACCGGCCTCCACGTGCAGCACCGGTGTCTCCACCTCGATGAAGCTCATCTCGGCAAGCGTTCGGCGGAAGCTCGAGATCATCTCGTGACGCACCCGGAACGTACGCCGGGCGTCATCGTTGACGATCAGGTCTGCGTACCGCTGGCGGAAGCGGGTGTCCACATCGGTGAGCCCCTTCCACTTGTCGGGCATCGGCCGGACTGCCTTGGAGAGGAGTTCGAACCCGTCGACCTTCACCGACAGTTCGCCCTTGCGGGTGGTCATCACCGTTCCGTGTGCACCCACCCAGTCGCCGAGATCGAGATCGGCGAAGCCGGCAAAGGCGTCGTCGCCGATCACGGCCCGGGAGACGAACAACTGGATCTCGCCGTCGCGGTCCTTGAGCGTGGCGAAGATCAACTTGCCCTGTTCTCGGATGAGCATCGCCCGACCGGCGACCGACACCCGCTGTTCGGTCTCGGTTCCCGGTTCCAGCTCGCCGAATGCGGATCGAAGTTCGGCCAGGGTGTGCGTGCGGTCGAAGCGGTAGGGGTAGGGCTCGGTGCCGCCGCCGCGCAGATCGTCCACCTTGGCGAAGCGCTTGGCCCGCTCGGTCTGCAGTACCGAGTGTGCGTGGTCGGCATCGTCGCCGTCGGGGCTTTCTACGCGTTCGCTCACGAGGGAGCGAGGCTACCTTGCGGGGTAGCCTCGGGGTGTGCCTCTTCGCTTCGTCATCATCGGCGGCGGCCCGGCCGGCAACACTGCTGCCACCTATGCCGCACGTCTCGGCGCCGAGGTCACCGTGGTGGAGCGAGACATCATCGGTGGCGCGGCTCATCTCTGGGACTGCATCCCGTCCAAGACCATGATCGCCACGGGCGGCGCCATGAGCTTCAGCCGCCGGATGCGCGGCATGGGTCTGGAACAGCACGAGGCAGAAATCGATCCGCGTGCGCTCGAGGAGCGCATCGAGGGCATCAAGGGTCGGCTGCGCAGCAGCATCTCGGGTCTGCTCGAGAGCCAGGGCGTGCGCATGGTGATGGGTTCGGCCCGTCTGCTCGGTCCGCACGAGGTCGAGGTGCAGACAGTTGCGGGCACCGAGCGGTTGCAGGCCGATGCGTTGCTGGTCGGCACGGGATCGCGCCCGCGCATCCCCGATTGGTGCGAGCCCGACAGTGACCGCATCCTCACCACCCGGGACTGCTACCCACCCAAGACCATGCCCGAGCACATTGCGGTAATCGGGTCGGGCGTCACCGGTGTGGAGTTCGTGCACATGTTTGCGTCGCTCGGCTGCAAGGTCACCCTGGTGGTGTCGCGCCAACAAGTCCTCCCGAACAAGGACCCCGAGGTCGCCGCTGTGCTTGAGGACGACTTCCTCCGTCGGGGTGTCACCCTGCTCAAGGGCGCGCGCGCTGTGGGTATCGACCGGGTCGACGACGAGCAGGGGAGTGGTGTGCTGGTGCGCTGCGACGACGGCCGCATCATCCGCGCATCGCACGCGGTGCTCGCCATCGGATCGGTTCCCAACACCGACGGCCTTGGACTCGATTCGGCCGGTGTGGAACTGGACCGCAACGGGTACATCGTCATCAACCATCACTGCCAGAGCAATCAGGCACACATCTATGCAGCCGGCGACGTGAGTGGGAAGTTGCCGCTGTCCTCGGTTGCGTCGATGCAGGGGCGCAAGGTTGCCGAACACGTGATGGGTCTGCACACCCGTGAGCACCGCCATCTCGACTACGACAAGGCGGCCTCGGCCATCTTCACCGAACCGGAGATCGCCGACGTCGGACTCGCCGAAGCAGAGGCCTTTGCGGCGGGGCGCAAGATCCGTGTGACCAAGGTGCCGTTCTCGGCAACACCCAAGGCACTCATCAACAACGATCCCCGCGGCTTCGTGAAGATCATCTCGGACCCGGCAACGGGCGTGGTGCTCGGCGGATCCATCGTGGGTGGCGCGGCTGCAGAACTCATCAGCGTGATTGCGCTTGCCGTGACGGCAAACCTGAAGGTCACCGACATCGTCGAGAGTCTGCTGGTGCACCCCGCGCTCAGCGAGGCACTGGCCGAGGCAGCCGAGTAGCCCAGAGGGGCTCGCGCCCGTCCGGCCGCTCGATGTGGCTAGGCGATGATCACCACAACGTCGCCGGCACCCACCTTGGCGCCCGCTTCGACCTTGATCTCTTTGACCGTTCCGGCCTTCTCGGCGTTGATCTGGTTCTCCATCTTCATCGCCTCGAGCACCACCACGGGTTGACCCACCTCGACGGTCTGGCCCACCTCGACCAACACCTTCACGATGGTGCCCTGCATGGGAACGGCCACGTCACCGCTGCCGCTCGCACCACCGGCACCGCCGCCCGATGACGAACGCGCGGGCTTCTTGGCGCCGCCGGCAGCAGCACCAGCAACAGCCGCCACCATCGGCGTGTCGGGCACCCACATCTTCACGTCGAACCGCTTGCCGTTCACCTCGACGGTGGTGCGCCGCTCGACGAGCGCTGCAGCATCGTCGCCTGCCGCCTCGGGCTTCTTGGCCGGAGCGATACCCGACAGATCGAGTCGCTCCTCCACCCACTTGGTGGAGTGCGTGACTGCAGCGAAGTCGGGATGCTCGAGAATCGCGAGGTCGGCCGGGATCGTGGTGGCCACACCCTCGACGGTCATCTCGTTCAGGGCGCGAATGGTGCGGG
>Ga0075471_10001039_pt1 | contig 17760 bp, 19 predicted proteins | sample DEB19_08_DNA_2_FD_74787 | JGI IMG/M metagenome (GOLD analysis project Ga0075471, IMG submission 74787) | Aqueous microbial communities from the Delaware River and Bay under freshwater to marine salinity gradient to study organic matter... | ecosystem: Environmental > Aquatic > Marine > Coastal ... | reverse complement strand
AGCCTCTCATCGCCCTGCCTGCGCTACGCGAATGGCCCTTTGCGCTTGTGTGCGCGAAACCGCCGCACCGCTCCGACACGGTGTTTCCCGACGGATCCACGCACACAAAGCGCGTGTTCCCTAGCTACCAAGACCGTCGCCGGACTCGATCACTCGTCGTCATCGTCCGCGCCCGGCTTCGGGGCGGGGCCCTTCTTGGCCCCCACCTCGTTGGCGGCGAGGCGCTTCTCAATGACCCGCTGGCGGATCTCGGCGAACATGGCGGGGTTGTCCTTGATGAACGCCTTGGCGTTCTCACGGCCCTGGCCGATCCGGGTGGTCTTGTAGCTGAACCACGCGCCGGCCTTGTCGATGATGCCTTCCTCGACGGCGAGGTCCACCAGGTCGCCCGTGGTCGAGATGCCCTCGGTGAACATGATGTCGAACTCGGCCTCGCGGAACGGCGGCGCGATCTTGTTCTTGACGACCTTCGCGCGGACGCGGTTGCCGACATTGGCCTCGCCGTCCTTGATCGCGCCGATGCGGCGGATGTCGATGCGCACCGAGGCGTAGAACTTCAGCGCCTTGCCACCGGTGGTGGTCTCGGGCGAGCCGAACATCACGCCGATCTTCTCGCGGAGCTGGTTGATGAAGATGACGATGCACTCGCTCTTGGCGATGGCGCCCGTGAGCTTGCGCATGGCCTGCGACATGAGGCGGGCCTGGAGGCCGACGACGGAATCACCCATCTCGCCCTCGATTTCAGCCTTCGGGATGAGGGCCGCGACCGAGTCGATGACGATGATGTCGACCGCATTCGAACGGACGAGCATCTCGCAGATCTCGAGCGCCTGCTCGCCGGTGTCGGGCTGCGACACGAGGAGCTCGTCGAGGTTGACGCCGATGCGCTTGGCCCACGAGGGGTCGAGCGCGTGCTCTGCATCGATGAAGGCCGCGACGCCACCGGACTTCTGGGTGTTGGCCACCACGGTGAGCGCGAGCGTGGTCTTACCCGACGACTCAGGGCCGAAGATCTCGATGATGCGTCCGCGCGGGAGACCACGGCCGCCCAGGGCGAGGTCAAGGCTGAGCGCACCGGTCGGGATCGACGGGATCGGAGCGAGCGAATCGCCGTCGAGCTTCATGATCGAGCCCTTGCCGTAGGCCTTCTCGATGGCGCCCATGGCGCGCTCGATGGCGGCGAGCTTGCCCTTGCGGTCTTCAGCGGCCTTCGCGGCGTCTGCCTTCGAGATCGCCGGCGTTGCAGCCGTCGTCGCAGTCGCATTCGTGGTCGCAGTCATGCGGGGCTTGTCCTCGATGCTGGCGGCGGGGCGAGTCGTGCTGCTGTTGGTGGGAGTCGGCATCGGAGTCGTTCCTGTGGCGGTTCGGCTGCCCGGAGCGCTTGGCGTGTTGCTCGCGCTGGCGGGCGTGTTGTTCTTTCCGTTCTGAGTCGCTGCGACCATCTGTATCCCCTTCTCTTGCCGGTTGGGGGCGCGATGGTCCCGAAACCAAGCGCTTTGTGCGCCCTGCATTTGGTTTGCCATTCACGCCCAGTGAGTGTTGCCTGTTCGGCTGACCTGCGGATCGTCACTGCTTACCGAACAGAATCCGCTCTCCTGTTCGGTGTATGTTCGTACATTACCATATCGGCAGACTCCGCAAGGGAGACCCTACTTTTTTCCGAACAGATTTTCCAAATTGTCGCTCGCGCGACCTCGTCGATCGACCAGGCACTTGCAAGTGCTTTGCAGATCAGAAGTTCGGAGTAGGAGCGCGGAACCGACCCATGTCGATTGACTTGAAATAGGAGATCGTCCGAGTCAACCCCTCGCGCAGTTGGACCTTTGGCTCCCAGCCGAGGCGGGTTCGGGCGATGGTGATGTCAGGCTTGCGCTGAAGCGGATCGTCGGCGGGAAGCGGCTTCGCGACCACGATCGGCGAAGTACTGCCGGAAAGCCCCACCGTCATCTCAGCCAGTTCGCGGATGGTGAACTCGCCCGGATTCCCGAGGTTCACCGGGCCCGTGAGGGAATCGGGCGCCTCCATCATTGCAAGGAACCCGTCAAGCAGATCGTCGACGAAGCAGAACGAGCGCGTCTGCTTGCCGTCGCCGTAGATCGTGATCGGCTCGCCCTGGACAGCCTGGCGGATGAAGTTCGACACCACCCGTCCGTCGTACGGATGCATGCGGGGACCGTAGGTGTTGAAGATGCGCACCACGCGGATGTTCACCTTGTTCTGACGGTGGTAGTCGAAGAACAGCGTCTCGGCGGCGCGCTTTCCCTCGTCGTAGCAGGCGCGCGGGCCGATCGGATTCACATTGCCGCGGTAACTCTCGGGCTGCGGGTGGACATCGGGATCGCCGTAGACCTCGCTGGTCGATGCATGGAAGATCTTGGCTTTCACGCGCTTCGCGAGCCCGAGCATGTTCATCGCGCCGAGCACACTCGTCTTCATGGTCTTGATCGGGTTGAACTGATAGTGCCCGGGCGCCGCAGGGCAAGCGAGGTTGTAGATCTCGTCGACCTCGAGCATGATCGGCTCGGTCACGTCGTGGCGGATGAACTCGAAGTTCTTGCAGTCGAGCAGGTGCTCGATGTTCGACTTCTGGCTCGTGAACAGATTGTCGAGGCAGATGACATCGTGCCCCATCGCCACGAGGCGGTCGCAGAGGTGGGACCCGAGGAATCCGGCGCCGCCGGTGACGAGGATGCGCTTGACCATGGGAGCGGAATCCTACGGGAAACCGAGCGGCATGGACTTGGTTGCGGAGTCGCCCGCAGGCGAGGACGATGCCTCGATGCCCACGCGCGCAGCGCATCCCGAGGAACACCCCCGCTTCATCGCGGGAACCATGACGGGCACCAGCATCGACGGCGATCTCGACGCGGCGCTGGTCGAGGTCCGCGGCCGCGGGCTTGGCATGCGGGCGCGCTTCATTGCGGGACTGTCGCATCCGCTCGGCGAGGTCGCCGACGGCCTTCGCCGAATCGCCGCGCAGGAGCCGATGCCGGCGGGCGAGTTCGCGCGGATCGCGCGCGCATTCGGCGACGCCCACGCGCGCGCTCTGGCAAAGCTCTGCGGTGGCGCGGGCGTGCAGCCCGATCTCGCCGTGCTGCACGGGCAGACGGTCTACCACGCGCCGCCGATGACCTGGCAGTTTCTCGATCCGTGGCCAGTCGCCGTCGCCCTCGGCTGCCGCGTGCGCTATGACCTGCGTGGCGCGAATGTCGCGAGTGGCGGCCAAGGCGCGCCGATCACGCCGCTTGCCGACTTCATCGTGTTCGGCGACGACCGCTCGTCGAAGGTCGTGATGAACCTCGGCGGCTTCATCAATGTGACCTTCGTTCCCGAGCGCGGGCGCGGGATCGATGCCATCCGTGGCTTCGACCTGTGCGCGTGCAACCACCTGCTTGATCGCGTCGCGCGCACGCGGCTCGGCGCTGCATTCGACCGCGACGGCGCTGCGGCGACGCGTGGCCGCTGCGACGAGTCGCTCGCCGCGCGGATCTCGCACGCGATCGCGCCCGAACCTGCACACGGCACGCCCCGCCGCTCGCTCGGGACCGGCGACGAGGCCGCGCGGCTCGTCGACCTGACCTCCGCGCTCTCAGCGGAGGATGCATGCCGCACGATCGTCGAGGCCATCGCCGACGCGTCGGCACGAACCATCGCACGAGAAGTCCCCGCGGAGTGCGACACCATGCTGCTCGCAGGCGGATCGGCGCGAAACCACGCGCTGCAGTCCGCGCTTGCACGGCGCTCGGGCATGTCCGCGCGCACGACCGACCAGTCGCACGCCATTCCCGTGCACATGCGGGAGCCCGCCGAGATCGCCATCCTTGGCGCGCTCGCCGACGACGGCGTGCGCTACTCGCTTCCGCAGGTCACGGGCGCTGCGTCGCAGGTGCCCGAGTCCGCGCTGCTCGACGGCTCGATTTCCGTGGGAAACACGCAGGACTGAACGCAGTCTTCACCTTTTCTTCACAGTACGCGCCGCAGCCAACCTATCTTCCCTCTCATGTCGGATGCGAAGGCACAAGTCCTGATCGTCGAGGACGAGCCCGAGATCGCGGAGCTCATCGAGTTTCACGCCGCGCGCGCGGGCATGCGCGCGCGAAAGGTCCACAGCGGTCGCATCGCCATCGATGTCATCAAGCGTGAGAAGCCCGACCTGATCGTGCTCGACCTGATGCTGCCTGATCTCGACGGACTCGAGGTCTGCCGCAAGCTCAAGCAAGGCGAGGACACGCGCTCGATCCCGATCGTGATGGTGACGGCGAAGGGAGAGGAATCGGATGTCGTCGCGGGCATCGAGCTCGGCGCCGACGACTATGTGACCAAGCCGTTCAGCCCGCGCGTGCTCATGGCGCGGCTGCGAAATGTGCTTCGCCGCGCGGGCGTCGCCAACGAGCCGCCACCCACGACCGATCGCATGGTCCTGCTCGACGGCAGGCTCGTCGTCGACCTCGACCGCCACGAGGTGATGGTCGCGGGCAAGAAGATCGAGCTCACGCTGACCGAATTCGGCATCCTCCACTATCTCGCGAGCCGCCCGGGATTCGTGCGGACGCGCGACCAGATCATCGGGTCCGTGCACGGCAAGAACACCGTGCTCTCGAGCCGCACGGTCGATGTCCACATCACGGCGCTCCGCAGAAAACTCGGCGCAATGGCCGACTGCGTCGAAACCGTCCGCGGCGTGGGGTATCGTTTCTCGGAAGGCGCGACCGAGGCCGACTAGCCCGCGCGCTTCAGAAACGAAACGATCGACCCCAGTGCTGCCGGTGACGACCCACATGCTCCTCGCTTCGGACGCGGAATTCGCCGGATGGGCGGCTGCCGCGATCATCGCAGGCGCGTGGATCTTCGCGGAGCTGCAGCGTCGGCGCGCCGCCCGTCGGCTTCGTGATGCGCTCGCTGCAGAATCCAAGGAACTGCGTGAGGACGAGGAATTCCCCTTCCACGAGGAGGTCGCGAGCGCCGCAATGCGTCGGGTGCGCGTCGAGCGCGAGCGGAACGACCTCGTCGTCCGCCGACTCGCGGAGATCGAGCGCGTCCTGCGCGCCACGCCGATCGCCGTGATCGCCCTCGACCACAAGCAGCGCATCAGCTCGGCGAACGCCGCAGCGGAGCGATTGCTTGGCTTCGCGGGCGACCGTGCGCGTGGCCGGCTGCTGCAGGAGATCGTTCGGCAGCCCGAGCTGAACCGTGCGATCGAGTCGGCACTCGGCTCGGACGGCAGATTCGACGGCGAACTGCATCTCGAGGCAGACGGGCCGCTTGAGGTCCAGCTCTGCTGCGAGCCGCTCGAGATGGAGGACGGGCCCGCGGGTCTGGTGATGAGTTTGGTCGATGTGACGCGCATGCGGCGGCTCGAGTCGATGCGCAGCGAGTTCGCGGCGAATGTGTCTCACGAACTACGGACGCCGATCACCAACATCAAGGGCTATGTCGAGACTCTCCTCCAGGTCGGCATCGACGACCCCGAGCGCATGCGGAAGTTCCTTGAGATCGTGCACCGAAACACAGTGCGCCTGTCGGGAATCGTCGAGGACATCCTGACGCTCGCGTTCCTCGAGGAGCCCGAGGCGCGGGACAGCATGGAACAGTCGCCCGTACCCGCGCGCGAGATCGTCGCGCAGGTGGTCGAGGACCTCGGATCAGCCGCCGCCGCGAAGTCGATCGAGGTCGCGGTGTCGGGCGAGACGACCAGGCTGCTTCTCGCCAACCGCTCGCTCATCGAGCAGGCCCTTGCAAACCTCGTCTCGAACGCGATCAGATACTCGGGCGAGCGCACGACGGTGCGGATCGCGATCGCGGACGATGGCGGCCTCGTGCGGATCTCCGTGTCCGACCAAGGCCCGGGCATCGCGGCCAAGCACATTCCACGGATCTTCGAGCGCTTCTACCGGGTCGACAGGGCGCGCGCGCGCGCGCAGGGAGGCACCGGGCTTGGGCTCGCGATCGTCAAGCACATCGCCGCGATTCACGGCGGTCGGGTGGAGGTTGCAAGCCAGGTCGGCGAGGGAAGCACCTTCAGCCTGCTTCTGCCCGCCTCGCAAGCACTCCCCGCAGGCGAAGGAACCTGAATTCCACGGACTTGAACGGTCCCTTTACACGATCTTGACGGGAGATGGGGATGCTTCCAGGGCGTAGAACCCACTCCGAACACCGCATCCAGGCGAACGCATCATGAAGTCGACCCTCACGCTCGCAACCATCGGAATCATCGCCTCCGCCGCAGCCCTTTTCGCAGCAGGACCCCAGGACAAGACGCCGCTGAAGGGCGCCATCAAGATCGACGGCTCGTCGACCGTGTTCCCGATCACCGAGGCGGTAGCCGAGGAGTTCCGCAAGGAGTCTCCCAAGGTCCGCGCGACCGTCGGCGTGTCTGGCACCGGCGGCGGCTTCAAGCGCTTCGCTTCGGGCGAAATCGACATCGCCGATGCATCGCGCCCGATCAAGAAGGCCGAGGCCGAGGCGGCCACGAAGGCCGGCATCGAGTACATCGAGCTGCCCGTCGCGTTCGACGGCCTCACCATCGTCGTGAACAAGAAGAACAGCTGGTGCAGCTCGCTCACCGTCGACCAGATCAAGAAGATCTACACCGCGACCGAGCCGGCGAAGACCTGGAAGGATCTCGACGCCAACTGGCCCGCGAAGCCGATCAAGGTCTACTCGCCCGGCACCGACTCGGGCACCTTCGACTACTTCAAGGAAGTCACCGTCGGCAAGGACGGCGCGATCCGCAGCGACATCAGCGTGTCCGAGGACGACAATGTCCTTGTGCGCGGCGTCGAGGGCGACGAGGGCTCGATCGGGTTCTTCGGCTGCGCGTACTACTTCGAGAACAAGGATGAGCTCAAGGCCGTCGCGGTCGACGGCGGCAAGGGGCCCGTGGCGGTGAGCGTCGAGAGCGTCGAGAACGGCAGCTACGCGCCGTTCAGCCGCCCGCTCTTCATCTATGTGAACAAGAAGAGCGCGGAGCGCCCCGAGGTCGCGGCGTTCGTCGAGTTCTACCTGAAGCAGGCCTCGGACCTCGTGAGCGAGGTCGGCTATGTGAGGATCCCCGAGAAGATCTCCGCGAAGGTCCTCGCGAACTGGCAGAAGCGCCGCACGGGGACCCAGTTCACCAAGCCGAACGGCGAAAGCGTGACAGGCTCGCTGGCAAATGTCTACGAATGACCCGCTGCGCGTACAGCCGCCGTCCGAATTGGCGACGCACGCCGCAGTCAAGCCTTCTGGGTTTCGTAATGGTTAGATTGCCCCGGCCTTGAGCAGCCTCGCGTCCAAGCCCCTCGGACCCGACCCACTCGGCGCCAACCCGGCCGGACGCGACCTGTCCGCGCTCGGCCGGCCGAAGTCGGCGGCGGCGCGTCGGATCCGGGAACGGATCATCGTGGGATCGCTCGCGCTCGCGGCGTGCTTCTCGATCCTGGTGACCACCACCATCATCGTGGTGCTGGCGCGGGAGACATGGGGCTTCTTCCAGTTTCCCGATGTGACCCTCGCCGAGTTCTTCGGGAGCATCGAGTGGAACCCGCTGCTTGGGGCGGAGAAGCACTTCGGAATCTGGCCCCTTGTGAGCGGCACGCTGCTGATCACCGTGATCGCGGCCAGTTTCGCGCTGCCGATCGGCCTGATCGCCGCCGTCTACCTGAGCGAGTACGCGTCACCGCGCACGCGCGCGACACTGAAGCCCGCGCTCGAGATCCTCGCAGGCGTGCCGACGGTCGTGTACGGCTTCTTCGCACTGACACTCATCACGCCGATCCTGCAGAAGATCAGCCCCGCGTTCGGCAGCTACAACGCGATGAGCGCGGGGCTCGCGACCGGCGTGATGATCCTGCCGATCGTGTGCTCGCTTTCGGAGGATGCGCTCCGATCGGTTCCCCGCGGGCTGCGCGACGGCGCGCTCGCGCTTGGCGGCACGAAGTTCGATGTCTCGGTGAAGGTCGTCGTGCCCGCCGCGCTCTCGGGCATCGTCGCCGCGTTCCTGCTGGCGATCTCGCGCGCGATCGGCGAGACCATGATCGTGGCGCTGGCCGCGGGTGGCGTCGCGCAGATCACGGCCAATCCCGCCGCGGAAGTGCAGACCATGACCGCATACATGGTGCAGATCTTTCTTGGCGACGCACCCGCGACAGGCGTCGAGTACAAGTCAAGCTACGCCGTCGCCGCGACTCTCTTCGTCATCACCTTCGGGCTCACGATGCTCGGGCAGTACATCCTTCGCCGGTTCCGCGAGGAGTACGACTGATGGCGACGGTGCGATCGACGGCCTCGCGCGTGCTCGCGAACCGCGCGTTCCTGCTCGCTTGCCTCCTCGCGACCAGCATCGCCATGGCCGTGCTCGCGGTGCTGCTCGTGTCGATCATCTGGCAGGGCTGGGACGGGCTGTCGTGGAAGTTCATCTCGGGCCTCGCGTCGCGGAAGGCCAAGGACGCAGGCATCATGGTGCCGCTCCTCGGCTCAATCTGGGTCTGCGCGATCTGCGCGCTGATCGCGCTGCCGCTCGGCGTGGGCACGGCGATCTACCTCGAGGAGTTCGCCAAGCGCTCGCGCTTCACCCGCATCGTGCAGACGAACATCCTGAACCTCGCGGGCGTGCCGTCGATCGTGTACGGGATCCTGGGCCTCACCGCGTTTGCGCGCATGTTCGGCGCCTTCGGGACCAACATGGACGACGCCACCACCTTCGGCAACGAGGAAAGCCTGTTCTTCCTGCGCTTTCCCTTCGGGTCGAGCGTGATCGCGGGCGGGCTCACGCTCATGCTGGTGGTGCTGCCGGTCGTCATCATCGCCACGCAGGAGTCGCTGCGCGCGATCCCGCGCGGGCTGCGCGACGGCTCGTACGCGCTCGGCGCGACGCGCTGGCAGACGGTGTGGGGCATCACGCTTCCCGCTGCGATTCCGGGCATCATGACGGGTGCGATCCTCGCGATGAGCCGCGCGATCGGCGAGAGCGCACCGCTTCTCGTGCTCGGCGGCGCGCTGCTTGTCTACAACGCGCCTGAGAATCTCATGAGCGACTTCGCCGTCCTGCCGCTTCAGATCTACAACTGGGCCGGCAGGCCGCAGGAAGAATTCCACCGGATCGCCGCGAGCGCCATCATCATCCAACTCGGCGTGCTGCTCCTGTTCAACGGAGTCGCCGTCTTCATCCGCCAGAAGCTCCAGAAGCCACTCCAATGAGCACGGTCCAGACGAGCAACGACATGTCGATCGAGCCGAAGCCCATCATCCCCACCGCCGCTGCAGGCCACGCCACGCACGGACACCATGTGACGCAGCAGGTTGGGCAACCGGGCGCGCCGGCTGCCGTGTCCACCGAGACAGCCATCACCGTGCGCGGCTTCTCGAGCTGGTACGGCTCGTTCCAGGCGCTCAAGAGCCTCGACCTCGACATCCCCACGCGCCAGGTGACGGCGTTCATCGGGCCATCCGGCTGCGGCAAGAGCACCTTCCTGCGCTGGATCAACCGCATGAACGACACGATTCCCTCGGCGCGCGCGGAAGGAACGCTTGATCTCCACGGCGAGGACCTCCTTTCGAGGTCGCTCGATGTCGTCGACCTGCGCCGCCGCGTGGGGATGGTCTTCCAGAAGCCGAACCCATTCCCGAAGTCGATCTACGACAATGTCGCGTTCGGGCCGCGCCTCCACAAGCACTACACCCGCGCCGAGCTCGACCAGCTCGTCGAGCAGAGCCTGCGCTCGGCGTCGATCTGGAACGAGGTCAAGGACCGCCTGCACGCTTCGGCGCTGGGGCTCTCGGGCGGCCAGCAGCAGCGCCTGTGCATCGCGCGCGCGATCGCCGTCGGCCCCGAAATGCTGCTGATGGACGAGCCGTGCTCGGCGCTCGATCCGAAGTCGACGCTCGCGATCGAGGAGCTCATCGAGACACTCGCCGACCGCTACACCATCGTCATCGTCACCCACAACATGCAGCAGGCCGCGCGCGTGTCCGACCAGACCGCGTTCTTCTTCGAAGGCAGGCTGATCGAGGCGGGAACGACAGAATCGATCTGGAACAAGCCGAAGAACAAGCAGACCGAGGACTACATCACCGGTCGCTTCGGCTGAACCGAAGGAAGATCACGCCCATGCCCGTCCACCTCCAGTCGCGCATCATCGACCTCCGTAGAAACCTCCTCGCCCTCGGCGCGCTCGTCGAGCAGCGCGTGGCCAATGTCATCGACGTCATCCGCGACGCAGATGTCGACCTCGCGCGCAAGGTCCGATCAGGCGATGCCGAGATCGACCAGATGCAGCTCGACCTCGAGAACGAGTGCATGCGCCTGCTCGCGCTCGGGAGTCCCGTCGCGAGCGACCTGCGCATGATCCTGACCGCGATGCGCGTGTCGAACGAGCTCGAGCGCATCGCCGACATGTGCAAGGGCATCTCGAAGCGCGTGATCCGCCTGGTCGAGGGCGGGAACTACCGCTATCCCGCGGCGCTCGTGCAGATGGCCGAGGGCGCGCTGGCGATGCTGCGCGACGTGCTCGTGGCGTTCTCGAACGAGGACATCAAGCTGTGCCTCGAGATCCGCAAGGCGGACACCTACGTCGACAACCTCAACCGCGAGGTGGTCGCGTGGAGCCGCGAGTGGATCGAACAGGATGTGGAGAAGTCGGGCGCAGCCATCGAACTGCTGGCCATCGCCCAGCGGATCGAGCGCCTGGCCGACATCGTCACGGCGATCGCCGAGGACACGGTGTTCCTGGTCGAGGGGCGGCTTGTCCGCCACGGCGCGGAGTAAGCGGCCGCAAGGTCGGTCTGTGCGGGCTACACGGGACGGATCGCACAGGATCCTGCGCGCCGCACTCGCAATTCCACTGCGAAGGCGTATGCTCGTGGCGCGCGGGGCGAGCCCGCGGAGGCCATCAGGACGATCGGTAGACCGATCCGCTGAACAAAGGCACGAGAGCGAGATGAAGACCCGGGCTACCAGTCGCGTGACGGTTGACCGTCGGCCGCGCGCCGCGCTCGATTCCCGGGCGGAACGCGTGTTCCGCCAGGCGGTGGCCCATGAAGTCCTGCTGGCCCGCGAGACCGCGCGGGACCGCAGCTTCGACCCGACCGACGCCCGCTGGCAGTTGGCGGCCGAGACCCAGCGCGCGCTGCAAGGGGCGGTGCTGGCGTTCGAGGACCGCCGCAGGCTGCTCGCGATGGCGCACCGCCTTGGGATCCGCGCGTTCGACGCCAACCTGATCCTCGCACTGGTGCAGGACCGCGCCCGTCGCGGCGAGCCGATCGACGCGGCAGCCGAGACAATCCAGCTGATCCCCGTGCGTGTCCCGGTGCAGCGCGACTGGACGCCGGTCTGGGCGGCAGCGCTTCTGCTCGCGATGGCGATCGACGCAGCGCTGGTCGCGTGGCTGATCTTCGGTTGAGGTGACGCGATCGCGAAAGGTCTACGCAACGAAGACGAGGCGGACCTCGCCGGCCTCGGAGCGCTCCGCGAAGCCGAGGTCGAGGAGCGCCTCGAGGGCGGCGAGTTGCTCGGCAGCCTTCTTGCTCATCCCCCAGCACGGCTTGAACCGCTTGCCTGCGAGCTCGACGCAGATCTCGAAGTGCTTGGCATGATCCGGTCCCTTTTCGTCGAGCACCTGATACGACGGCGTGCCGAGGTCCTTGCGCTGAAGCGACTGCTGAAGCACGCTCTTGAAGTTCTGCTGATGACCGAGCTTTGTCGACTCCTCGATGCGCGAGTCGAGGCAGCGCATGACGAGTCCGCGCGCGGGCTCCAGGCCGCCGTCGAGGTAGATCGCACCGATGACTGCCTCGAAGAGCGCCGCGAGCAGCGACTGCGGGAGCACCGTCCGATCACCCATCCCCTTGCCAAGTTGGACTGCGTCGGCGAGCCCAAGGTCGACCGCGATCTCGGCGCAGATCCGCCGGCTCACGGCGTTCGACTTGATCTTGGTGAGCTCGCCCTCGAGGTCGCACGGGAAGCGGCGGTAGAGGTGCTCGCAGACGACGGCGCCGAGGATCGCGTCGCCCAGGAACTCGAGGCGCTCATTGCTGGCCACGCGCGTAGGCGCGACCGAAGCATGGACAAGTGCCTGCGCGAGCAAGGACTGTTCGGAGAACCGATAACCGATTCGTTGCTCGATCAGCTCGAGCGCGATCGCTTCGCTCATGACTCATGACCCGCGCGAGGCGGCCCCTTGTCGTCGTTCCGAAGCGGATTCTCCAGACCCCGCGAACGCCGCGGAACATGGAGAAACTGCATCGAATCGAGAGGATTGTAACCCCAGTTCGGCACTTGAGAAGTGGGACCACCCTGAACGCGCAGAATCCCGAGCGTCGTGCCATTGCGAAGCAGAATCGACTCGATTACACTTCTCGATCCTAGATCGAGGTCCTTATGCACTATCCGCACAAGATCAGCCGCACGAAGAAGATCCGCAAGGTCGGTTTCCGAGCCCGCATGTCGACGAGCAACGGTCGCAAGATCATCAACTCGAAGCGTCGCCTCGGTCGCTCGCTCAAGACCCGCTGATCACCCATTCCTGAAGACACGACCGCCACGCGCGGCCTCCTGAGGGTCGCGCGTTTTCTCTTTCGATGGAACGGGCCGCCCGTGCGGACCGATGCAACAGCCCATGCCGTGCGCTCCCCTCCGAAGACACCTTGTGCTGATGGGCCTTCGCGCCTCGGGCAAGACCACCCTCGGGCGTGCAGCGGCCACCGCGCTGGGGGCAGCGTTCGTCGACCTCGATGAGCGGACCAGCGCCCTGCTTGGGGCGGCGAGCGTCGGAGCGGCGTTGGCGTCGGCCGGCGAGGCGCGTTTTCGCGAGGCAGAGGCTCGCGCCCTGGCCGCCGCCTTGGGCGAACCAGCGCAGGTGATTGCGCTCGGTGGCGGTACTCCGGTCGCGCCAGGCGCGGCGGATGCGCTCCGAGCGGCGCGCAGCGCGGGGCGCGCGTTCGTGGTCTACCTCGACCCGCCGCTTGAGCTCTTGGCCGAGCGGCTCTCGAAGGAGCGTGGAGACAGACCGAGCCTGACGGGTCTCGGCGTGGTTCAGGAGATTGGGATGGTGGCCGACGCGCGGAGGCCGATCTACGCGGCGCTGACGGACTTGCGCGTGCCGGAGGCCTTGGATGTGGCCTCGTTCGTCTCGATCATCACCTCGCAGGTCGGCTCGGGCTCGAGGTCGAGCGACTGAGTCGGTGCCTTTCGGAGCCACTTCTGTCCGAGGTAGCGCGAGAGAAGCTCCTGCGCGCCGGCCGGGAAGGACTCGAATTCAAGCACCATGCGGCGCGGCCCCGGGTCATCCATGACATCGAAGACGCGCAAGACGCGTCCATCGACCATGATCGGCGCCTCGCAGCCCGGGAGCGTGAGCTCCGCGGTGACGACCGAGTCGCGTGGAAGCGGCTCATCGAGTTCGAAGCGCATGCCGCCGAGCGAGATTTCGTAGATGTGCCCGTCCAGCGGATCGCCGGACTTGCCACTGCGCGGCATGATGCGAACGGCGGAGTACATCGGTTCCACGACAAAGCGGTCGTGGGCGCGACGGTCTGCGATCGGCTGCGTGTGACTGCTTTCCATGGTGGCGGTCCTTTCCGGATCAGCGGGTTCATCGGCTCGCACCGCAGAAATCATTGAAGGAGCCGGTCGAACCGACCGCATCGGGGTGATTTCCGCAGGTTCTGCGCGGCGGCGGATCCCCCGCTATCTTCGCGGCGTGGCTCACCCTGCCTCCCCGAAGCACCATTCCGCCGCCATCCTGAAGGGCGCCGACGCTCCGATCGAACCGCTCGCAGGTCGGACCATCGCCGTGCTCGGCTACGGAAATCAGGGTCGCGCCCACGCGCTCAACCTGCGCGATTCCGGGATGCGCGTCGTGGTCGGCGGGCGGCCTGGGTCGACCAAGGTCGATCTGGCCCGTACTGAGGGCTTCGAGGCGCTTGAGCTCCCTCAGGCCGCGGCGCGCGCGGATCTCGCGATCGTGGCGCTGCCCGATCAGGCGCAACCCGCGGCATGGGGCAGATGGATCGAGGGTGCGCTGCGCCCCGGAACCGTCGTGGGGTTCGTTCATGGCTTCGCCATCCGCTTCGGGTTCATCGAGCCGCGCGCGGACCTCGGCGTCGTGCTCGTCGCGCCGAAAGGTCCGGGGGCGACCGTGCGCGCGCGCTACGAAGAGGGCCTGGGGATTCCCGCGCTGTTCGCGGTCGGACGCGAGAACGCTGCGGGAACCGCGCGCGCCATGGCGATCGCATGGGGCGCTGGAATCGGTTGCGCGAGGAGCGGTTTGATCGAGACGACATTCGCCGCGGAGGCGGAGAGCGATCTCTTCGGCGAGCAGGCGGTGCTATGCGGCGGACTTCTCGCGCTTGTGCACGAGAGCTACCGGCTGCTGGTCGAGGCGGGCTATCCGCCCGAAGTCGCCTACATCGAGTGCTGCCACGAGGTGAAGCAGGTTGCGGATCTCCTGTACGCCCGCGGACCCGACGGGATGCGCCGCGCGATCTCGGATACCGCCGAGTTCGGGGCGTTCGTGGCCGAACAGGAACTCGTCGACGAAGCGCTTCGGGCGAAGTTGCGGAGGCTGCTTGCCGATGTTCGGAGCGGCGCGTTTGCGGCGCGATTCATGCGCGACCACGACGCCGGGCATCCCGAGTTTGGCGCGTGGAGGAAGGCCGCGAGCGGGCATCCGATCGAGGATGCGAGCGCGACGGTGCGCGGGTTGATGCCGTGGCTCAAGGACGCCTGACGGCCGACATCGGTGCCAGGCACCGTTTCGGCGGCAGCAATCGCTGACGCGCCGATAGACCCAGCGTGACCATCCTTCAAGCCATCCTGCTCGGCCTCGTCGAGGGCATCACCGAGTACCTACCCGTCAGTTCGACCGGGCACCTCATCATCACCTCGTGGCTGCTCGGCCTTCAGGACGATCCGGCGAAGAAGGCTGCAGTCGACTCGTTCAACATCATCATCCAGGGCGGAGCGATCCTTGCCGTGATCGGGCTCTACCGCGCGCGCGTCGCGGCGATGCTGAAGGGGCTCACGGGCGGCGACCGCGCGGGACTGCTGCTCTTCCTCAAGCTCGTGGTCGCGTTCCTCCCCGCCGCAGTGCTGGGCATTCTGCTCGACGACTGGATCGAGGAGCGCCTGTTCAAGCCGGTGCCCGTGCTGATGGCGCTCGGCGGCGGCGGCGTGCTGCTGCTCGTACTCGCACCATGGATCAAGACACTGGTCGATCGCGAGAAGAACGAGAAGGATGACTTCTCGATGCTGACCTTCAAGCACGCGCTCGCGATCGGCTTCATGCAGGCGCTCGCGATGTGGCCCGGGACGAGCCGCTCGATGGTGACGATCCTCGGGGGAATCCTGTTCGGGCTCTCGCCGCGGCGCGCCGCCGAGTTCAGCTTCCTGCTCGGCCTTCCCACGCTTGGCGGCGCGTGCGCGTACAAGCTGTTCAAGTCGGCGCGGCACGACCCGAGCGGTTTCGTCGAAACACTGGGCGGACCCGTGCCGGTCGCGGTCGGCATCCTGGTCGCGGCCGTTTCCGCGGCGATCGCGGTGAAGTGGCTTGTCGGCTACCTGTCGCGCGGCGGATTCGCCGCGTTCGGTTGGTGGCGCGTCGCCGTCGCGGTCGCGCTTGGCGCTGCGATCTTCAGCGGACGCATGGCGCTCTGATCAAAGATCGGCGTACGAGCCGCTGACCGCCTCGCCGAGCGCCGGGCGGAACTTGTCGATCAAGGTGCCGACCTTGAGACGCGTCTCCGCGGGGTCGTCGCCGATGCCGACGATGCCTTCGAGCTCGAAGTAGGTGCCGAGACCCGCAACAGCGTCGAAGTGGATGCGGATGTTCTCTGCGCGCCAGAGCTCGCGCCGCTTGACGATCACGCGCGCGACGCGGCGCTCGAGGTTGGGCCAGCGCACCGCGACTTGACGCTCGTCGAGCCGCGTCCACCGCGACGAGCGCGCGGTGGTGCGGTCGTCGCGGTCGTACCAGATCCACTCTTCGCGCGCCGCCCCCGTCTCGTCGTTGCGCTCGACGCGGCGCTTGAGGCGCCCCTCCGGTACGACGAGGTACTCGTCGGTCTGGAGCAGGATGCACATGCGGCGGGCGTTCACGACATAGCAGATCGCGCGCGCAAGGTCGATGTTGCGGAGCTCGGACTTGAACTCGATGTTCTTCACTTCGCGTCCCCTGCGCGCAGCACCGCATCGCGCGCGGCGGCCGCCATGCCGGCCTGCTGCAGCGCGAGCCCCGCCTTCACGCGCGAGAGCTGACGCTCGGCCTCGAGCCGGTCGGGAAAGGTCCCCTGCGTCTTCGGGCACGCTTCGTATCCGCCGATCGAATAGACCGTCCACGCTGTCCCGCCTGCGGCACGGGCGGCGAACCACGCGACGCCGAATCCCGAGTCGTCGCGGATCACCCGCATCTCGCTCACCTCGATCCAGACCGGCTGTTGCTCACACGGGCTCCAGTCGCCGTTCGCATTGGTCTCGATGTGCCAGGTCTGGCGTTCGCTCGGGAGGGACTCGAGCGGGTGGATGACCTGCACGAGCCGCACGCTGCCGAGACCCTCGCCCGCGCGTCCGACCTCCGAGTCCTTCTGCAGGATGCGCGTTGGCTTCGGAAGCAGGTTGCCGCCGAGAAACCAGACAAGCAGCGCGGCCAGCGCGACAAAGACCGCGATGCGGAGCGCGAGATTGCGGAAGCCAAGGAGGACCTGCGACACGGGTCGCGCAGTTTACGCGAGACCAGCCGCCGCGAGTTCCTTGAGAAGCCGCGGTTCATCCCAGACCTCGACGCCGAGCTCGGCCGCCTTGGCGAGCTTGCTGCCGGCTTCTGCGCCCGCGACGACCACAGATGTCTTCTTCGAGACGCTGCCGGCGACCTTCGCGCCCGCGCGCTCCAGGACCTCGGTGATCTCGGTGCGGCCGAACTTCTCGAGCGTGCCTGTGACGACGAAGGTCCTGCCCGCGAAGGCGTTCGCACCGGCCTCGACGGGCTTCGGCTCGCGGCTCGTCAGGTCGACGCCGGCCTGCGCAAGATCGGCGAAGACATGCTTCGCATCGGGCGAGCCCAGCCAGGCGGCAACCGACTTCGCCGTGATCTCGCCGAAGTCGTCGAGTGCAGCGAGCTCCTCCTCGGTCGCAGCAAGGAGTTCAGCGGCGCTGCGGAATCGCCGCGCGAGCGTCTTCGCAGCGCTTGCGCCGACATGCTTGATCCCGAGGCCCGCGAGCACGCGGGTGAGCCCGCGGTTCCTGGCTGCGTCGGCCGCTGATTCGATGAGCGAGGAAACCTGCGTGCCGACGCCCTCCTTCGCGACCTTCGCGAGCGCCTTCGCTTCGGCGGCGTCGGCGTCCTGGCCCTTCTTCTCGGCGGACTTCCGGGCGCGGGTCACCGAGAACGCGCGCTCGGTCGCGACCGGATCGAGGCGGAAGACATCGGCGAACTGCGTGACCTCGCCGCGGTCGATCAAGGCATCGACGAGTTCATCGCCGAGGCCGTCGATGTTCATCTGGTCGCGCCCAACGAACCAGATGAGCCGCTCGCGGAACCGCGCCGGACACGAGGCGTTCCCGCAGAACAGCTTCGGCCCCTCGCGCTCGACGGCGGCGTGGCACTTGGGGCACTTCGTGGGGGGCTCGATGGGCTTCTCCTTGCCCGTTCGCTTCTCGACGACGGCGCGCACGACCTGTGGGATGATCTCGCCGGCCTTCTCGACGATGACGTGATCGCCGATCCGTAGGTCGCGACGCTGGATTTCCTCGATGTTGTGCAGCGTCGCATGCTTCACGGTCGTGCCCGC
>Ga0075471_10001037_pt1 | contig 17780 bp, 18 predicted proteins | sample DEB19_08_DNA_2_FD_74787 | JGI IMG/M metagenome (GOLD analysis project Ga0075471, IMG submission 74787) | Aqueous microbial communities from the Delaware River and Bay under freshwater to marine salinity gradient to study organic matter... | ecosystem: Environmental > Aquatic > Marine > Coastal ... | reverse complement strand
CGGCTCGGGCCCGTATTTCTACCTGCCGAAGATGGAGTCGCACGTCGAGGCGCGACTCTGGAACGACATCTTCACGTTTTCCCAAAAGGCGCTGGGCATCCCGCACGGCTCGATCCGGGCCACGGCCCTCATCGAGACCATCGTCGCGGCTTTCGAGATGGACGAGATCCTGTGGGAGCTACGCGAGCACTCCTCAGGCCTCAACATCGGCCGCTGGGACTACATCTTTTCCTGCATCAAGAAGTTCCGCCGCGACCCCGCCTTCTGCCTTGCCGACCGCGGGCAGGTGATGATGACCGCGCCCTTCATGCGCGCGTATGCATTGCTGCTGGTGAAGACCTGCCATCGGCGCAACGCCTGCGCCATGGGGGGCATGGCGGCGCAGATCCCGATCAAGGGCGACGCGGTCGCCAATGACGCCGCGATGGCCAAGGTGCGCGCCGACAAGCTGCGCGAAGTGACGGATGGCTGTGACGGCACCTGGGTTGCGCACCCCGCGCTGGTGCCGATCGCCAAGGCGGTGTTCGACGAGCACATGCCCGGCCCGAACCAGCTCGCGCGCCAGCGGCCCGATGTGTCAGTTGCGGCAGCCGACCTGCTCGACTTCCAGCCCGAAGGCCCGATCACGGAAGCGGGCCTGCGCAGCAACCTTCAGGTGGGCATCCAGTACGTCGGCGCGTGGCTGGGCGGCAACGGGTGCGTGCCGATCTTCAACCTGATGGAGGATGCGGCCACCGCCGAAATCTCGCGCTCGCAAGTGTGGCAGTGGATTCGCTCGACCAAGGGTGTCCTCGATGACGGGCGCAAGGTCACTTCCGAGCTGGTCGCAACGCTTCTGGATGACGAGCTCGCCAGGACGCCCGGCATCGTGGGCGAGGCGGCCTTCGCGGCCGGCCGCTACCGAGAGGGCGCGAGCCTGCTCAAGGAAATCAGCACGTCGGAGGAGTACGTTGAGTTTCTGACTCTTCCCGCCTACGCACGCCTGTAAGGGCAGCCGATCAGTCGGGCATGCGCCACTCGGCGGCGCAGTGCCGGCAGCGCACCTTGAGCCAGGGTAGCGGCAGCGGGTCGGTCGGCGGATCGAAGTACGGCCCCTCGGCCCGACACCCGGAGGCGAGCACCTCGAATCGCGCGTAGGCGCCGCACGTGGGGCAGCTGGAACGGTTGCCATACCGCTCTGCCCGCTCGAGCACCGTGATGTAACGGCGCCATGCGCGCCAGCCCAGCAGGCAGGCGGCGAGCACGCCGGCCAGGAGCGCCAGGTCCCCGCCCGACGGGCGGCCCGGGCTGAGCGCGCTGAGGCAGGATGCGGCGGTGATACCGCACAAAAAGCAGGTGACGAAGGCCAGGTGGCTTTCGATGAGCTGCCGCTCGTACCACTTTCGAAAGCCGCGCTGTCGAATCTCGCTCGCCGTATCCACGGCACCAGCTTACGCCCGCGCAAGGCGGCGTTGCGGCCTCAGGCGACGTGCTTGGCCTGCTGGTCGGCGTGGTAGCTCGAGCGCACCATTGGCCCGCAGGCCGCGTTGGTGAAGCCCAGCTGCAGAGCCTCTTCCTCGAAGCGCTTGAAGGTTTCCGGATGCACGAAGCGGGTGACCGGCAAGTGGCTCGCCGACGGCTGCAGGTACTGCCCGATGGTGAGCATGTCGACATCGTGTGCCCGCAGGTCGCGCATCACCTCGAGGATCTCTTCGTCGGTTTCGCCCAGCCCGACCATCAGCCCCGATTTCGTCGGCACTCGCGGGTGGCCGGCCTTGAAGTCCTTCAGGAGCTGGAGCGAGTGGGCGTAATCCGAGCCCGGCCTCGCCTGCGCATAGAGACGGGGCACAGTCTCGAGGTTGTGGTTCATCACGTCCGGGGGCGCGGCGGTGAGGATGGCGAGCGCGCGATCGAGGCGGCCGCGGAAATCCGGCGTGAGAATCTCGATTCGCGTCGCGGGCGAGCGCTCGCGCACAGCCTGGATGCAGGCGACAAAATGGGCCGCGCCGCCATCGCGCAGGTCGTCGCGGTCCACGCTTGTGATCACGACGTAGGAAAGCCCCATCGCGGCGATGGTCTCGGCGAGGTGCCGTGGCTCATCGGCATCGAGCGGCGCTGGGCGGCCGTGCGCCACGTCGCAGAACGGGCAGCGGCGCGTGCACAGGTCGCCCATGATCATGAAGGTGGCGGTGCCGTGGCCAAAGCACTCGCCGATGTTCGGGCAGGATGCTTCCTCGCACACCGTGTGCAGCTTGGCCTCGCGAAGGATGCGCTTGATCTCGTGGAAGCGCTCGCCCCCGCCCGCGCGCACGCGAATCCAATCGGGCTTGCGAAGCGGCTCCGCCGGCACGATTTTGATCGGGATGCGGGCAGTCTTGCCGGCGCGCTTGGCATCGCGCTTCGCGTCTGGCGGGAGGGTTTCGGTGGTCACGGCGAGGGGGGTGGGGCGAGGTTGTCGACGAGGGTGCGCTGCCACTTCACGCGCACCTCGGGGAGCGTATCACGCAGCCCGAGGTCTGCCAGGCGCGTGGCGGCCAGGCCGGGGTAGCCGCAGGGATTGATCCGGGAGAACGCGCCGAGTTCCGCGCTCACGTTGAGGGCGATGCCGTGGTAGGAGCAACCCCTTGCCACGCGCAGCCCGACTGCAGCGACCTTGGCGCCGTTCACGTAGACGCCCGGCATGCCCGGCGCCCGAGATGCCGTGACGCGCTCGCGCGCCAGCAGGTCGATTACCGATTGCTCGAGGCGCTGCACGAGCGACTTCACGCCGTACCCGGCGCGGCGCAGGTCGATGAGCGCGTAGGCAACCAGCTGACCCGGCCCGTGCCAGGTGACCTGCCCGCCGCGGTCGATGCGCACGACGGGTGTGCCGCCTGCGTCGAGGACGTGCTCCTCGCGGCCCGCGAGGCCCAGGGTGAACACGGGCGGGTGCTCGACGAACCACAGCTCGTCCGGTGTGTCGGTGTTGCGGCCCGCAGTGAAGTCCTGCATGGCGCGCCACGTGGGCTCGTATTCGGCGCGCCCGAGGTCGCGGATGCGCACCGATCGCCTACAGGGCCATCGCGACCAGGGGGTGTGCCGAGATCTCGCGATAGAGCGCGTCGAGCTGCTCGCGCGAGACGGCACGGATGGTCACGGTGAGCGAGAGGTACTTGCCGGTGCGGGAGGGGCGCATGGCCATCGTGGCAGGGTCGAAGTCCGGCGCATGGCGGCGGACGAGGTCGGCCATCGCCTGCGCGAACCCCGCCTCTCGCCGGCCCATGATCTTGATTGGGAACTCGGTGGGGAAGGTGAGCGGCGAGGGTGCTGCAGTATCTGACACGGCAGACGGGTTACCGGTCAGGCGGCGGCTGGCGCGCGCTCGAGCCGGGCCTTGTAATCCTGGAACAGCGTGTGCATGCGCTGGAAGAGCGGGCCGGGAACGCCGGCGCCCACGGGCTTGCCGTCGAGCGTGGTGACGGCGAGTACCTCCTTCGACGAGGAGGTGAGCCAGATTTCATCGGCGCCCAGCACCTCTGCCTCCAAAATGGGCCGCACCTCGAAGCGCAGGTGGCCGTCGCGCGCGAGATGCTGCAGGAGCTCGTAGGTGATGCCGAGAAGAATGTGATTGTCCTGCGGCGCCGCGAGCACCACGCCCGCCTTGACGATGAACACGTTGGATGCCGCTGCCTCGGTGAGGTGGCCGTCTCGGAAGAGGATCGTCTCGGTGGCGCCCGCGTCCGCCGAGATCTGGCGCGCGAGCACGTTGCCCAGGAGCGACACCGACTTGATGTGGCATTTTTCCCAGCGGAAGTCCTTGGCGGTCACGCAGGCGACTCCTTTCTCCACCGCCTCCTTCGACGGCGTGGAGAGCGGGTTGGCCATCATGAAGACCGTGGGCTGGAGCCCGGCGGGCATGACGTGGTCGCGCTTCGGGGGAACGCCGCGCGTGACATGAATGTAGACCGACTGGTTGCCTGGGTGGTGGGCCAGCAGGCGCTCGACCTCGCCGATCCAGCCGTCGACCGTGTGGGGGTTGGTGATGCGAAGCTCCGTGAGCGAGCGGGCGAGGCGCTCGAAGTGCTCGCGCCCGCGCAGCAGCTTGCCGCCGTAGACCGGCACGACCTCGTAGGCGCCGTCGCCAAAGATGAAGCCGCGGTCAAGCGGCGAGATGTGGATCTGGTCCAGCGGCAGCAGCTCGCCGTTGAAGTAGGCAATGGGCGCGGTCATGGCGTCAGCGGAAGAGGAGTCTGAGGGTGTCCCAGCCGCGGGTGAGAAACCCGCCAACCGGAACGTCATCGAGGGCGACGACGGGGAGCTCGGCGAGCGTTGTGCCGTCGCGGTGCAATCGCATTATCCCTGCTTTCTGGCCCTTCGCGAGCGGCGCCACGAACGGCTGCTGGGCGCGCAGCTCCGCCTGCAGGCCCTGGAAGCGCTCGGGGGGCAGCGTAAGCCAGACGTCGCGGTCGAAGCCCACCGTAAGCGTGCCGCGCGTGCCCTTGTAAACCGGAAAGGACGCGACCGTGTCCCCCTGCTTTTGCACGCGCCGCGTGTCGTAGTTGAGGAAGCCGAAGTTGAGCAGCTTCTGGCTTTCGGACATGCGCAGCGCATCGGACTGCGCGCCCATCACCACGGAGATCAGCCGCCGCTCGCCGCGCCGCGCTGACGAGATCAGGCAGTAGCCGGCGGCCTCCGTGAAGCCGGTCTTCACGCCATCCACGGAGGAGTCGGCCCACAGCAGGCGGTTGCGATTGGCCTGGCGTATCCCGTTCCACGCGAACTCGCGCTCGGCGTAGAGCGGGTAGCGATCCGGGAAGTCGCGGATGAGGGCGGAGGCGAGGATCGCCAGGTCCCGTGCCGACGCGTAGTGATTGGCCGCCGGCAGCCCCGAGGCGTTGACGAAATTGGTGTTTTTCATGCCGAGGCGCTTGGCCTCGCGGTTCATCCACTGGGCAAAGGTTTCTTCCGTGCCGGCCACAGCCTCGGCGAGCGCGATGGTGGCGTCGTTGCCCGACTGGACGATCATGCCGCGCAGCAGGTCGGCGCCGGTGGCGGGCTTGCGGGGCTCGATGAACATGCGCGACCCGATGGCCTTCCACGCCTTCTGCGAGACCGGAACGGGCTTGGCCAGGTCGAGCTTGCCGTCCCGGATGGCTGCGAACACGAGGTAGGCTGTCATGAGCTTGGTGAGGGATGCCGGCTCGAAGGGCTCATCGGCGGCCTGCTCGGCGAGCACCTGCCCGGACAGCGTGTCGATCAGCACATAGGCACGTGCGGCGATGGGCGGTGGGGTGACGGGTTGCGCGAGCGCGGGCAGCGCCATGAGGGCGAGGGCGAGGCAGGCGAGCGATGGGGCGAGTCGGTTCATGCGTGGGGTGCTTACGGTTTCGGGTTGGTGATGAGGGGGGCGATGGAAAGCGCTGCCTGGATGCGCTCGGCAGCCGCCTGGGCCGCCTCGCGGGTGGCGTAGGGGCCCACGCGCACGCGGTGCAAGCCTGCCTGAAGCGCAATGGCAGGCGGCTCGGCGAGCCAGGGCAGCTCGTGGGCGACGCGGTCGCGGAACTGTCGGGCGTTGTCGAGGCTCGAGAAGGCGCCCAGTTGCAGATAGAGGGTCGCTGCCTCGCCAGTGAGCACGGGCGTGACCACCGTGGCGGCCTTGGGCTGGGGCGGTGCAGCCGCCAGCAGCGCGGGCGCATCGCGCGCGAAGACTCGCTCGACCCGCACCGGCCCGCTGCCCGGCATGCCGATCTTCATCGCCGCCGCCCAGGAGAGGTCGATCACGCGGCCGTCGACGAAGGGCCCGCGGTCGTTCACCCGCACCACCACCGATCGCCCGTTTTTGAGGTTGGTCACCTTGGCGTAGCTCGGCAAGGGCATCGTGCGGTGCGCCGCCGTCATCGCGAACATGTCGTAGGTCTCGCCGATGGCCGTGGGCTTGCCGTGAAAGCGGCGCCCGTACCAGGTGGCGATGCCCTGTTCCGAGAACGGGTCGCTGCTCACGACGGGCGCGTAGGTTCGGCCGAAGACCGTGTAGGGCCGGTTGGCGCCGCGGTGGAACGGCTCGTCGCGCGGCACGGCGTCGGGGATTGCCGACACGTCCGGCGGTGGCGAGGGTGGCGGGCCGTCGTCGAGGTAATACCCGGGCTTGGCCGGCGCGCCCGGCTTCGGTGCCGACGCACAGCCGGCCAGCAACGCGAGGCCTGCGAGGCTCAGGGCGAGGCGCATCAGCTCGACACCAGGTGGCGATGCGTCCAGATCGACATGAGAATGCCGAAACCCATCATGATCGACAGGAGCGCCGTTCCGCCGTAGCTCATGAGCGGCAGCGGCACGCCCACGACCGGCAGGATGCCGCTCACCATGCCCATGTTGACGAAGGCGTAGGTGAAGAAGGTGAGCGTCAGCGCCCCGGCGGTGAGCCGGCCAAAGGGCGTGGAGGCCTTGGCGGCGATGTAGAGGCCGCGACTCACGATCGTCAGGTACAGCGTGACCAGGAGCAGTACACCCACAAGGCCGAACTCCTCGGCGAACACGGCGAGGATGAAGTCGGTCGAGCGCTCGGGGATGAAGTCGAGCTGCGACTGCGTTCCCTCGAGCCAGCCCTTGCCGAGGATTCCCCCGGAGCCGATGGCGATGGTCGACTGGATGATGTGGTAGCCGGCGCCCAGAGGATCCTGCTGCGGGTCGAGCAGCGTGAGCACGCGCCGTCGCTGGTAGTCGTGCAGCAGGCCCCAGACGAGAGGCAGGCTCGCCGCGCCGCCCACCGCCAGGGCGCCGATCACCTTCCACGAAAGGCCGGCGAGGAAGATCACGAAGAAGCCGGATGCGAAGACCAGGATTGCGGTGCCGAGGTCGGGCTGGCGCACGATCAGGCCCACGGGAATGGCGAGCAACACTGCCGCGACGGCGAAGTGACGAAAGCGCAGCGCCTCCCGGTGGATGTGGAAGTACCAGGCCAGCATGAGCGGCGCGGCGATCTTCATGATTTCCGAGGGCTGGATGGTGGTGAAGCCCAGGTTCAGCCAGCGGCGGGCGCCGTTTCGGATCTCGCCGAAGAGCGCCACGCCAATCAGCAGAAGCAGCCCGCCGACGTAAACCGGTATCGCCAGGCGCATGATGGCCTGGGGAGGAATGTTGGCCACCACCCAGAGCGCAGCGAGGGCTATGCCCAGGTTTCGCACCTGGCCCAGCACGCGGTCGAAGGAGTGGCCGCCGGAGGCCGAGTAGATCACCAGAAGGCCAAGGCAGGCAGCGAGCGCGATCGTCACCATCAGTGGCGCGTCGATGCGCCGTGCGACCAGGTGGAAGGCGCGATTAATCACCGCCGGGTTCCGCGATCTCGACGAAGGCGCCGGCGTTGCGCCGGCCGGCCAGGTAGTAATCAAGGACGCGCCGCGCGATGGGCGCCGCCGTGCCGCTGCCGCCGCCGCCGTTTTCCGCCAGCACGGCCAGTGCGATCTTCGGGTTCTCGGCCGGGGCGAAGGCGATGAAGAGGGCGTGGTCCCGGTGGCGTTCCTTCACGCGTTTCTCGTCGTACTTTTCGCCCGCCTTCATGCCGATGACCTGCGCCGTGCCGGTCTTGCCGGCCATCTGGTAGGCCGCGCCCTCCGCTGCCCGTGCCGCGGTGCCGCCGGGCCGCATCACGTCGACCATGGCGGCCTTCACCAGCGCCAGGTGCTCTGGCCGGAAGGCGAGCGTGGGGCCGTTTCGCACGGGCAGCTCACGAATCTCGCGAGTTCGCGAGTCGCGAACGGCGCGCACCAGGCGGGGCTTGACCACGCGGCCGTCGTTGGCGAGCACGGCGGTCGCGGCGGCGAGCTGCAGCGGGGTCGCGAGCCAGTAGCCCTGGCCGATGCCAACGCTGATCGTGTCGCCCGCGTACCAGCGCTGCTTGAATCGACGCCACTTCCATTCCGAGGAAGGCTGCAGCCCCGGCAGCTCTCCGTCGATGTCGATGCCGGTCTGTGCCCCGAACCCGAAAGGCGTCATGAACCGATGGATCGCGTCCACGCCCAGCTCGTTGGCAAGGCCGTAGTAGTACGTGTCGCACGAGACGACGATGGAGCGTTGCAGGTTGACCATGCCGTGCCCGCCCTGCTTCCAGTCGCGGAAGGGGCGCTCCACCCCAGGCAGGCTCCACACCCCGGGGTCCGCGATGGTGAACTCGGGCGTGCGCTTTCCCGCCGACAGCGCGGCGAGCGCCACGAATGGCTTGATCGTCGAGCCGGGCGGGTATTGCCCCCGGAGCGCCCGGTTGTTGAGCGGCTTGTCGGGCGAGTTGTTGAGCTGGTCCCAGCTCTGCGGGTCGATTCCGTCGACGAACAGGTTGGGGTCGAAGCCAGGCTTGGACACAAGCGCCAGCACGTCTCCGGTCTTCGGCTCGATCGCCACCAGCGCGCCCCGGTATTCGCCGAACGCTTCTTCGGCCGCGCGCTGCAGCCCGAGGTCGAGGGTGACGATCAGGTCGTTGCCCGGCTGCGGGGCCTCGCGGGAGAGCGACCGGATGGCGCGTCCGCCCGCGTCCGTCTCCACGCGCTCGGAGCCCGTGGTTCCGTGCAGGTCCTGCTCGTAGGCGCCCTCGATGCCCAGCTTGCCGATGTGCAGTGTTCCCTTGTAATCCGCCGCCTGGCCCTCGGCCTCGATGCGCTTCAAGTCCGCCTCGTTGATGCGGCCGATGTAGCCCACGGCGTGCGAGGCGACCTCCCCCTGCGGGTACGACCGGAAGAGACGCGCCTTCACGTCAAAGCCCGGGAACCGATAGCGGTTGGCGGCAAAGCGCGCCACCTCCACCTCGGAGAGCCGAGTGCGCACGGGCAGGCTGCCCAGGTTGCGCGTCTCCTCCTGGAGCCGCTTCAGGCGCCGCCGGTCGCGGGGGGTGATGTCGATGATCTGCGAGAGCTCCTCGAGCGAGCGCTCGACGTTTCCGGCCTCGGCGGGTGTCACCTCCAGCGTGTAGGCCGACTCGTTGGAAGCGAGCACCTCGCCGTGCCGGTCGAGGATCACGCCGCGATTGGGCACCGCAGGCACGATGCTGATGCGGTTGGCCTCCGCGAGCGTGTGGTAGTGCGACTTCTGGATCACCTGCAGCCAGACGAAACGCGCGACGAGGAGCGCGAAGGCCGCGAGGATCACCAGCCCGGCGACGGCGAGCCGGGACTCGAACGTGGCGAGCTCGCGACGCTGGTCGCGAAGCGACTGCCCGATGCTCATGGAATGGCGGCGCGCCGGCGGCGCAGCCTCGGCGAGAGCAGCACGGCGGACAGCGGCGCCCAGCACGCCGCGGTGGTGAAGGGGGCGAGCAGCGGAAGCCACCCCGGGAACCCCCCGCCTGCGAGGCCGGCTGCCATCGCGGCGGTGGCGGTGGCGACGGTAGCGAGGCCCAGCACGTGCAGGGTCTGCTCGACCGCGCCGAAGGCAAGAACGCGCACGCGCAGCACCTGCGCGCCGAACGTTGCCGCGACGTACCCGAGGGCGTGCTGGCCGAGCAGCATGGAGTCGCTCACGTCCATGGCGAGGCCCAGCGCGAAGGCGAGCGCCTGTCCGACGCGCCCCGGCGCGTGCAGCGACCAGAAGAGGAGCGCGAGCAGCACCAGGTCCGGTCGCAGGGCGAGCGCCCAACCCGACCACGGCAGGCTGTTGAACAGCAGCGCCACGATGAACGACAGCACGACCAGGAGCGCGCCGGACGGCGCGCGCAGCGCGTCGCGGGAAACCGGCGTGAGGTCTGCGGGCTTCATGGCTTGCGCGGCGCGGTTGGGCGGCCCGGGGCGCGCCCGGGGCGCGCGGGCTCTCGTCTTGCGGAAGCGGCAGGCTCTGGCGCCGCGGGTGTGGGCGTCGCGGTCAGCACGCGGACGTAGCGGTGGTTGCTCACGCCACTGGCCGGCAGCGCGCTGATGCGGGCGAACATGCTGTCGACGTTTCGATCGACCACTGTCACGCGCGCCACGGCGAGGCCCGGCGGGTAGACGCCATCGATGCCCGAGGTGACGAAGAGGTCGCCTTCCCGGACGTCAGCGGAGGCGGGGATGTGCGGCAAGTTCAGCCGCCCGGCTGCGCCCGCGCCTTCGACAACGGCGCGCAGCCCGTTCCTCACCATCATCACGGGGACGAGCTGGCCCTTCTCGGTGATCAGCGTGGCCTCGGATCCGAGCGCGCCGACGCCGGTGACCTGCCCGATCACGCCATCGACATCCACCACCGGCATGCCAGGCTGCAGGCCGTGCGTGACGCCCTTGTCGAGCAGCACCTTGCGCGCGAACGGGTTGCGCCCAGTGGAGACGATTCGGGCGATGGTTCCGGGCTGGTCGACGGGCGCTGCCGCCAGGCCGAGCAGGCGCTCATTCTCGGCTCGCAGCAGTTGCGCCTCCTGGGCGGCGGCGGCGTAGGCGAGGAGCCGCTCGCGCAGCTCCTCGTTCTCCCGGAGCAGGCTCGCCTGGTCGGTGAAGCGGTCTCCCACGACTTCCGCCACCGTGGCTGGCGCGAGGGCCGCCGTCTGTATTGGCAGCATCGCTGCCGAAATCCCGACGCGGGCGGTGTCGAGAAGGCCAAACCGGTGGTCGGCGATCATCGCCGCCACGGACAGCAGCCCGAAGAAGGCAAAGCGTGCGAGGGGGCTGGGGCCGCGGTGAAAGAACGCCGGCGCTTCGCCCATCAGCCGGGCTGGCGTCACGCTCAGTCGGTCGCGAAGACCGTGCCGAGCTTGTCCATCTCCTCCAGGGCGCGGCCGGAGCCGCGCACCACGCACGTGAGCGGGTCGTCGGCGACGATCACGGGCAGCCCGGTCTCTTCCATCAGCAAGCGGTCGAGCTCGCGAAGAAGGGCGCCTCCCCCCGTGAGCACCATGCCCTTGTCGGCGATGTCGGCGCCCAACTCGGGAGGCGTCTGCTCGAGCGCGCTCTTCACGGCCGACACGATGTTGTTGAGCGGGTCTTGCAGGGCTTCCAGAATTTCATTCGATGAAATCGTGAAGGCGCGCGGAATGCCCTCGGCGAGGTTGCGTCCCTTCACTTCCATCTCGCGCACCTCGCTGCCCGGGAAGGCAGCGCCGATGCGCTTCTTGATTTGCTCGGCCGTCGACTCGCCGATGAGCATGCCGTAGTTGCGACGGATGTAATTGATGATCGCCTCATCAAACTTGTCGCCACCGACGCGCACCGAGGCCGAGTAGACGATGCCGCCGAGAGAGATCACGCCCACCTCGGTTGTGCCGCCGCCGATGTCCACCACCATCGAGCCGGTAGCTTCCGCAATGGGCAGGTCAGCGCCGATGGCAGCGGCCATGGGCTCCTCGATCAGGAACACCTGCGAGGCGCCGGCGCCGATGGCGCTCTCCTTGATGGCGCGCCGCTCGACCTGGGTCGAGCCGTAGGGCACGCAGATCACGATGCGAGGGCTCGGGCGGAACCACTGGTTGTCGTGGATCTTCTTGATGAAGTACTTGAGCATCTGCTCGGTGATCGTGAAGTCGGCGATGACGCCGTCCTTCATGGGCCGGATGGCAGTGATATTCCCGGGCGTTCGCCCGAGCATCTGCTTGGCCGCCAGGCCAATGGCCTGGATGGTTTTCTTGCCGCTCGGGCCGCCTTCCTGGCGGATGGCAACGACCGACGGCTCGTCGAGCACGATGCCCTTGCCGCGCACGTAGATCAGCGTGTTGGCGGTGCCGAGGTCGATCGCGAGGTCGGTGGAAAAGTATTTGGTGACAAAGGAAAACATGGGGGCGGGAGCGTGCGGGCGACGTTGCGGCGCAATATCGATTTGCGTCGGGTGCCTATAATAGCGTCAAACGCGTGCTGATTTAAGGCATCAGGCCCCCCTTTCGATGCTGTCGACCGAGGAACTCCGCCGGCTGTGCGAATTGGCGCGCATCGACCTGCCGGCCGATGGCGGTGCTGCGTTGCAACACGACCTCGACCGGGTGCTGGGCTGGGTCGCGCAGCTGGCCGAGGCGGACACGGAGGGTGTCACGCCGCTCACCCACCCCGGGGACCCGACGTTGAGGCTTCGCGAAGACCGGGTCACCGAGCCTGACGAGCACGAGGCATTCCAGCGCACGGCGCCGGCGGTCGAGGATGGGCTCTACCTCGTCCCCAAGGTCATCGAGTAGCTCCGGGCTCGCGGCTCCCGACGCATGCACGCCCTGTCCGTTGCCGAACTTTCCGTCGCGTTGCGCGAGCGCCGCGTCTCGAGCGAGGAGCTCACGCGCCTCTTCCTCAGCCGGATTGCGCGGCTGAACGGTCGCCTCAATGCCCTGGTGACGGTCGACGAGGAGCGGGCGCTGGCGAGTGCGCGTGCCGCGGACCGGCGCCTCGCGCGGCGGGAGGCCGGCCCGCTCACCGGCATCCCGATCGCCCACAAGGACCTCTTCTGTGCCCGCGGCTGGAGAACCACCTGCGGCTCGCGGATGCTCGCCGACTTCGTTGCGCCCTACGACGCGCACATCGTCGAGCGGCTGGAGGCCGCCGGCACGGTGCACGTCGGCAAGGCGAACATGGACGAGTTCGCCATGGGCTCGTCCAACGAGAATTCCTATTTCGGCCCCGTACGCAACCCGTGGGATGCGGCCCGGGTGCCCGGCGGCAGCTCCGGCGGGTCGGCAGCCGCGGTCGCGGCGCGCCTCGTCCCTGCGGCGACCGGCTCCGATACCGGCGGCTCGATCCGCCAGCCCGCGGCGCTCACCGGCATCTGCGGCATCAAGCCGACCTACGGGGCCGTCTCCCGATATGGGATGGTCGCTTACGCTTCGTCGCTCGACCAGGCGGGGGTCTTCGCCCACTCGGCCGAGGACCTGGCGCTCCTCCTGACCGCCATGGCGGGTTTCGACCCCCGGGATGCCACCAGCGTCGAGCGCGCGCCGGAGGACTACGGCCGCGCGCTGAATGCGCCGATCGCGGGGCTGCGCATCGGGGTGCCGAGGCAATACCTGGGCGACGGTGTGTCGCCCGACGTGGCTCGCGCCGTCCGGGGCGCCCTGGACACGCTCACCGGGTTGGGCGCGCGCGTGGTGGAAGTAAGCCTGCCCAACCAGCGCCTGGCGGTGCCGGCCTACTACGTGATCGCGCCGGCGGAGGCCTCCTCCAACCTGTCGCGGTTCGACGGCGTGCGCTACGGCCACCGCGCCGAGGGCGCAGCCGACCTCGCCTCCCTTTACCGCCGAAGCCGGTCGGAAGGCCTGGGCCCCGAAGTCCAGCGCCGCATCCTCATCGGAACTTACGTCCTGTCGCACGGCTACTACGACGCCTATTACCGCCAGGCGCAAAAGGTGCGCCGCCTGGTCGCCGACGACTTTGCGCGCGCGTTCGAGCAGTGCGACGTCATCGCCGGGCCGACGACGCCCACGGTGGCCTTCCCCATCGGCCGCCCGGGGACGGACCCGGTACAGATGTATCTCGAGGATCTCTTCACCATCCCGGTGAACCTGGCGGGCCTTCCGGGTGTGAGCATTCCGTGCGGCGCGGGCGAGGCGGGCCTGCCGGTGGGGCTTCAGCTCATCGGGCGAGCCTGGGATGAAGCGAAGCTGCTGGGCGTGGCACACGCCTACCAGCAGTCGACGGATTGGCATCGCCGAGCGCCTCCGGAGGAGCCATGAGCGCTCCCGCCGGCTGGGAAGTGGTGATCGGGATCGAGACGCACGCGCAGCTCTCGACGGCGTCGAAGATCTTCTCGGGCGCTTCCACCGCCTTCGGTGCGGCGCCCAACACCCAGGCGAGCGGTGTCGACATTGCGCTGCCCGGCGTGCTGCCGGTGTTGAACCGGGGCGCCGTGGAGCGCGCCATCCGCTTCGGCCTTGCAGTCGGCGGCACCGTGGCGCCCCTGAGCGTTTTCGCGCGCAAGAATTATTTCTACCCGGATCTTCCCAAGGGCTACCAGATCAGCCAGTACGAGCTGCCCGTGGTTTCCGGAGGCGCCATCGACATCGCGGTGGACGGCTCGCACAAGCGCATCCGGCTCACCCGCGCGCACCTCGAGGAGGACGCGGGCAAGAGCCTGCATGAGGATTTCCATGGCATGACGGGCATCGACCTCAACCGTGCCGGCACCCCGCTGCTCGAGATCGTGAGCGAGCCGGAGCTGCGCGGCAGCCGGGAGGCGGTGGCCTACGCGAAGACCCTGCACGCGCTCGTGCGCTGGATCGGCATCTGCGACGGCAACATGCAGGAGGGCTCCTTTCGCTGCGACGCGAACGTGTCCGTGCGGCGCGTGGGCGAGGCAAAGCTCGGTACGCGCTGCGAGATCAAGAACCTCAACTCGTTTCGCTTCCTGGAAAAGGCCATCGACTACGAGGCGCGGCGCCAGGTCGAGCTGATCGAGGACGGTGGCACGGTCGTGCAGGAGACTCGCCTCTGGGACCCTGCGCGCGGCGAGACGCGAACCATGCGCTCGAAGGAAGATGCCCACGACTACCGCTACTTCCCGGACCCCGACCTCCCGCCGCTGTCGATCTCGCCCGCCTGGGTCGAGGCCGTTCGCGGGTCGCTCCCGGAGCTGCCTTCTGCCATGGGCGAGCGTTTTGTGGCCGCGCACGGCTTGACCGACTGGGAGGCGCGTACCCTCACGGCCAGCAAGGCGCTCGCCGCTTACTTCGAGGCCGTGGTGGCGGCCGCCGGCGGCGATGCCAAGTCCTGCGCGAACTGGGTGCTGGGGGAGCTCTCGGCGCTCCTCAACCGACTGGAGGTCGAGGCCGACGCGAGCCCCGTTTCACCTGCAGCGCTCGCGGGCCTGGTCCATCGCGTTCGCGACGGGACGCTGTCCGGCAAGGCCGCCAAGGAGGTTTTCGAGGCGATGGCGCAAGGCGAGGGCGAGGCCGACGCGATCATCGAACAGCGCGGGCTGAGGCAGGTCTCCGACGCGGGCGCCCTCGCGCAGCTGGTCGAGGCTGCGATCGCGGCGAACCCGAAGCTGGTGGACGACTACCGCGCCGGCAAGGACAAGGCGTTCAACGCCCTCGTGGGCCAGGTGATGAAGGCCTCGGCGGGGCGCGCGAACCCCGGGCAGGTAAACGCCCTGCTCAAGGCCCGGCTCGGCTAGCGTCGGGCTGCCGGCGGCGCCTTGTCGCCCTGGGTGAGCTCCAGCCAGCGCTTGCGGTCCCGGTCGTAGCGCTGGCGAATCTCCGCGATGGCGGCTTCATCTCGCTCGATGCTGGCGACAAGCCGGGCCTTTTCCTCCCGCAGCCGGTCCTGCTCGGCGGTGAGCTCGGCGGGCGGCTCGCGACGCTTGCCGGACGAGCGACCCCGACCGGCCGAGTAAAACTCGAGCTCCCCGATGATTTCCGCGCGGCGGGCGTCTATCGTGTTGAGGCGCTCGCGGGCGCCCGTGATGCGCGCCTGGATCACCTTCAAGTCGCGCGTGAGCGCGAGGTCGAATTCCTTTTCCGTGGTGTAGGTGGTGATGAGCGCGTTGTCTCGCCGCCGGGCGTCGGCAGCGGCTCGCGCAGCCTCCTGGGCGCGGGCACGCTCCCGCTCCCGCTCGGCCACCTGTTCCGGCGTGAGGCTGGGCTCGATCATGCGGATTACCACGCCCGAGGCGTTCAGCTCATAGAGCCGAACGCCGGCGCATTGCGCTGGCGGCGTGTCCCCGAAATGCGTGATGCCCTGCGCGTCGGTGCACCGGTACGCGCCCCGGGCAGGCACGGCAAGCAGCGTGGCGATGAGCATCGCCGCCACGGCGGCCGGCATGCCTCGCGACAGGCTACCCGTCACGGGGCGCCGTATTGACGGCGGTAAGCCTCGATCGCGGGCCCATGGGCAAGCAGCTCCGGGTGCGACCGGAGGGTGGAAAGCACGTCGTCCAGGCTGGCAATGGCGGTCACCGTCGTGTCGTAGGCATGCCGGATTTCCTGCGCGGCCGACTGGCTTGAGGTGCCCTTCTCCTGCCGGTCGAGGGCGACGATCACGCCGGCCAGGCGCGCGCCGGACGCCAGAATCAGCGAGACGGACTCGCGCACCGACGTTCCGGCGCTCATCACGTCATCGATGATGAGGACGCGGCCGGCGAGCGGCGCGCCGACGACGGTGCCGCCCTCACCGTGATCCTTCGCCTCCTTGCGGTTAAAGGCGTAGGGCACGACGCGGCCGAACTCCGCCAAGGCCATGGCGGTGCCACAGGCGAGCGGGATGCCCTTGTAAGCCGGCCCGAAGACCATGTCGAAGGCGATGCCCGAGTCGAGGGCGGCGCGCGCGTAGAACTGGGAGAGCTCGCGCAGGCGTGCGCCGTCATTGAACAGCCCGGCATTGAAGAAATAGGGCGAGGCGCGGCCAGCCTTGGTCTTGAAGTTGCCGAACCGCAGGGCCCCGGCCCGGATGGCGAAATCGACGAAGTCGCGCCGGTAGGGGGCAACCGCCCCGGATGCGCCGGCGCTAGAAGGGGCGTCATGCATGGATAATTCGCATTTTCCACGAAAACTGCTGCAGTGCCGAGCCCCAAGAGCGCTGTGCAATGGCGCATCACCACCCTCAATGCCAACGGCTTGCGATCGGCATCGGCGAAGGGCTTGCTGCCCTGGTTTCGCCGGGAGCGGCCCGATGTGTTCTGCCTGCAGGAGATCAAGGCTCAGGAGCCCGACCTTCCGCGCGAGCTGCTTGCACCCCGCGGGTGGCATGCGTTTTTTCACCCTGCCGACAAGAAGGGCTACAGCGGCGTGGCGATCTACGCGCGCCACGAGCCGGATCGCGTCGTGCTGGGCCTGGGCATCCCCGACATCGACGCCCAGGGCCGATACCTGCAGGCTGACTTCGGCAACCTTTCGGTGGCCTCGGTCTATGTGCCTTCGGGCGCGTCGGGCGAGGCGGCCCAGGCGCGCAAGTTTGCGTTTCTCAAGCGCTTTCTTCCGCACTTGGAGCGCTTGCGGTCCCTGGGCCGCGAGGTCGTGCTCTGCGGCGACTGGAACATTGCGCATCGGGAAATCGACCTGAAAAACTGGCGCTCCAACCAGAAAAATTCCGGCTTCCTCCCGGAGGAGCGGGCGTGGCTCACGGACGTGTTCGACCGCGTCGGCTTCGTCGATGTTTTTCGCCGCCTGGATCCGCGCCCCGACCAGTACACCTGGTGGTCGAACCGGGGCCGCGCGCGGGAAAAGAATGTTGGCTGGCGCCTCGATTACCAGATTGCCACCCCGGGGCTTGCCGCGACGGCGCAGCGCGCCCGCATCTACACGGCCCGGCGATTTTCGGACCACGCGCCGCTCACCATCGACTACGGCTGGAGCGGCTGAGGCCGATGCTGCGCCTCGCCGGCGTCACGCTCTCGAGGGGCTCCCGCATGCTGCTGCGCGAGGCGAGCCTCACGGTGTTTCCCGGCCACCGGGTCGGGCTGGTGGGGGCCAACGGCAGCGGCAAGTCGAGCCTCTTCGCGTTGATCCTGGGCGAGCTTGCCGCCGATGCGGGCCACGTTACGCGGCCGCCCCGCTGGGTGGTCGCGCACGTCGCGCAGGAGCGCGATGACGCGGCCTGCCTTGCGCTCGATTTCGTGATGGATGGCGATGCGGAGTTGCGTGACGTCGAGCGGGGCATCGCTGCCGCCGAGGCCGAGGCGGCGCCCGGTGAAGCCATCGCAGCCCTGCATGCGCGATTCGAGGAGATCGGCGGCTACGCGGCGCGCGCCCGGGCGCAGGCGTTGTTGGGCGGCCTAGGCTTCTCGGCGGCCGACGAGGCTCGGCCCGTGAGTGATTTCTCCGGCGGGTGGCGTGTGCGCCTCGCGCTGGCCCGCGCGCTCATGTGCCGGTCCGACCTGCTGCTGCTCGACGAGCCGACCAATCACCTCGACCTCGATGCCGTGCTGTGGCTCGAGGAGTGGCTCAAGTCCTACCCCGGGACGCTGCTCCTCAT
>Ga0075471_10001036_pt1 | contig 17781 bp, 18 predicted proteins | sample DEB19_08_DNA_2_FD_74787 | JGI IMG/M metagenome (GOLD analysis project Ga0075471, IMG submission 74787) | Aqueous microbial communities from the Delaware River and Bay under freshwater to marine salinity gradient to study organic matter... | ecosystem: Environmental > Aquatic > Marine > Coastal ... | reverse complement strand
GGCGAACAGCTCCCCGATGGCCTTGGCCTGGCCGCCGGAGGTCGATGACATGACTGCGATCGGGTGCACCCCCGTGGACGCCCACTCGGCCAGGCGCTCGCAGACCTTTCCGGACGGTCCACTGATCGTGCAGTCGTCGAGCCACTCATCCGTCATGAGGGAGGTGACCGCGTCCCGGTTGCCGGCGTCGATCGCCGACTCGATGGCGTCCATGACGTCTCCGTACCCCGCCGCCCGCCAGTAGTTGCGGTAGTTCGGGAGCGAGACGTATCCGGTCAGCGTCTTCCTGTTCACCGCGCGCGCCGCGTCGATATCGTCATCGATGACCGTCGGCACCATGTTCGCAAGGAAGAACCCGTCCTTCGAGCGTGCCGCGGGCACCTGGTCGAGCTGTGCCGACATGTGACTGAGCGACGCGTTGGCCCAGATCGCACCCTCCGAGACCTCGGCCGCAAGTTCGAGCATCTTGTTGCGCAGGGTCGCGAGGTACACGGGGGGCAGCTGACCGCCGAACCTCTCGTTCGCCCGCATCGCCTCGACGTAGTGACGGATGTCCGAGAGAGGCTTGCCGGTCTCCACGCCGAGCCGCGAGGTGACCGGCCCGTGGCTGACGCCGATGCCGAAACGGAACCTCCCGCCCGACACCTCGTGGATGTGTGCGGCAGTGTTGGCCGCCTCCACGGGATGGCTGTAGTAGATCGGCTGGATCGACGTCCAGTAGGGGATGGTGCTCGTCTCGTGGGCGAGCGAGACGCACAGTCCCATGGTGCCGCCGAGGCTGGGGCAGGCGATGCCGGAGAACCCACGGGCCTCCGCTTCCTTCGCGGTGTCGAGCATCGCCCGGCGCTTGCCGGCTGTCGCGACGATCGAGAGTGCGGGGCGGAACGATGCTTCTTGTGACATGCCAGTACCGTAGTCCCCATGCTGCGAGTGGGAATGGTGTGCCCCTACAGCCTGACCATCCCCGGCGGTGTCCAGCAGCAGGTGCTCGGGCTCGCGCGCGCGATGCGGGCAAAGGGACACGAGGTGAGGGTGCTCGGCCCGTGCGACGGCCCGCCGCCCGAATCGTTCGTGACGCCTCTCGGCAACAGTCTCCCGACGGCCGTGAACGGTTCTGTCGCGCCGCTCGCCCCGGACGTGCCCGCGGCGTTGCGCACCATCCGGGCACTGAACGACGAGGCGTTCGACGTTCTCCACGTGCACGAACCGCTCGTGCCGGGACCCTCCCTCTCCGCCGTGCTCATGAAACTGGCGCCCATCGTCGCCACGTTCCACTCCGCGGGGGAGTCGGCGGCGTACAGGGTGTTCAACCGTCAGCTCACGCGCATCGCATCACGCATCGACATCCGCGTCGCCGTGTCGAAGGACGCGGTCGAACTTGCCCGCCGGTACATCGCGGGTGACTACGAGATCCTCTTCAACGGAATCGAGCTGGGGGCATACGTGGGCCCTGCCCCCGCCCGCGAGAACGCGGTGTTCTTCGTCGGCCGGCACGAGCCGCGAAAGGGTCTGGGCGTGCTGCTCGGTGCGCTGACCCACCTGCCGGCGGACGTGTCACTGTGGGTGGCCTCGGACGGTCCGGAGACGGCGGAACTGCGGAAGCGGTTCGGCTCGGACAAGCGGGTCGAGTGGCTGGGGCGCATCAGCGAGGCGGAGAAGATCGACAGGATGAAACGCGCCCGGGCGTTCTGTGCGCCGTCCCTGCGCGGCGAGTCGTTCGGAGTCGTCCTGCTCGAGGCGATGGCCGCGGGCACACCCGTGGTCGCGAGCGACATCGACGGGTACACCAACGTCGCGACGGACGGCGTGGATGCCCTCCTCGTGGAGCCGGGCGACGAGCGTGCACTCGCCGACGCGATCGCACGCGTGATGGTCGACCCCCGTCTCTCGGCCCGGCTGGTGGCGGCGGGCGCGGACCGTGCCGCCCAGTACTCCATGGATGCGCTCGCGGACCGGTACGTCGACCTGTACGAGCGGGCACTTCGCATGGAGGAGGCGGACCCGACCGTGGTCGAGGTGCCACGTATGCTGAAGAGGTTCGAGCACCGTCTGGTGCGCCGCCCGAGGCTCGGACGGGACTGAACGCCGGCAGGCACCGGCACTAACACCGGAGAACGGAAGCAGACATGTACGTCGCACTCATCATCTTCGCAGTGGTCGTCGTCATCGGCGTGCTGCTGTACAACTCGCTCATCCAGCGCCGCAACCGCGTGGACAATGCGTGGTCGCAGATCGACGTCCAGCTGAAGCGCCGCCTCGACCTCATCCCCAATCTCGTCGAGACGGTGAAGGGTTATGCCGCACACGAGAAGTCCACGTTCGACGCGGTCATAAGCGCGCGCCAGGCGGCCATCGCGGCCCCGTCCACCCCGGCCGCACAGTCGGGTGCGTCGAACGCCGTCACGGGGGCCCTCCGTCAGTTGTTCGCCCTGTCCGAGGCGTACCCGGACCTCAAGGCGAACGCCAATTTCCTGGCCCTGCAGGAGGAGCTCACCTCCACCGAGAGCCGGGTGGCGTACGCGCGCCAGTTCTACAACGACGAGGTGCTCGGGCTGAACAACGCGATCCAGAAGATCCCTGGTCTGTTCGTGGCCCGTCTCGCCAAGATCGGGCCGCGCGACTACTTCGACGCGGAGCCGGCGGCGGACAACCCGCCGAAAGTCCAGTTCTGAGCCCCGGGCCTTCGTAGGCTCGGGTTCCCATGCACGAACTCATCTCCTCCAACAAGCGCCGGACCGTCATGCTGATGGTCGTCTTCGTGCTCCTCCTCGTGCTCGTCGGGATGGCCGTGGGCGTGCTCGTGGGCAACGGCACCGTGGGCACGGTGATCGCCCTCGTCATCGCCGGCGCGATGGCATTCGGGTCGTACTGGAAGGCCGACAAGATCGCGCTCGCAGTGAGCCGCGCCGAGCCGGCCGACCCGGCTGTCTACCCCCGTCTTCACAACCTGGTCGAGGGGCTCTGCATCGCGGGCGGGTTGCCCAAGCCCGGGGTGTACGTGATCCACGACCCCGCACCCAACGCGTTCGCCACGGGGCGCAACCCCCAGCACGCGGCCATCGCCGTGACCACGGGCCTCCTCGACACGATGAACCGTGTCGAGCTCGAGGGCGTCGTGGCGCACGAGCTGTCCCACATCCGCAACTACGACATCCTCGTGTCCACGATGGCTGTCACCATGGTGGGTGCAGTGGCGCTCCTCACCGACATCACCATCAGGCTGATGTGGTGGAACGGCGGGCGGGTCTCCCGCGAGGGCGACCGCGACAACGGTTCGAACCCGCTGGCCTTCGTCGGGCTCGCCCTCCTCGTCCTCGCCCCGCTGCTCGCCCGGCTGATGCAAGCCGCCGTCAGCCGCAGCAGGGAGTCCCTGGCCGACGCATCCGCGTGCCAGATGACCCGTTACCCGCCCGGGCTCATCTCGGCCCTCGAGAAGCTGCGTGACGACGTGACCGTCACCCACTCGGCGTCGATGGCCACGGCCCATCTCTGGATAGAGCAGCCCCTCTCCGGGGTGGGTGACGCGGGTCGCCTGGCGCGGTTCCATAGTCTGTTCAACACGCACCCCCCAATCGAGGAGCGCATCGCGCGACTCAAGGAGATCTGACATGAGGAACCGCACGTCACTCGCACTCATCGCCGCCGCCTCCGTCCTCGCCCCCGTGCTCGCTTCGTGCGGCGGGGGAGGCGGCACCGCCGACGGCTCGGCCGACACGTCAGTGGCCAGCGTCTCCACGGATCCTGCCGCACCGGCCGTCGTCTATCCGTTGACGGGGCTCCCCGTCGACGACGCGGCGAAGGCCGCACGCCCGGCACTGGTCGCCAAGATCGACAACCACCCGAACGCGCGCCCGCAGGCCGGGCTGAACAAGGCCGACATCGTCATCGAGGAGAACGTCGAGGGGCTCACGCGCTTCGCCGCCGTCTTCCACAGCGACGGAAGCGACCCGGTCGGTCCGCTGCGCAGTGGCCGCACCCAGGACAAGATCTTCCTCGGCTCGTACAACAAGCCGCTCTTCATGTGGAGCGGCGGCAACTACCGCGTCACCCAGGTCATAAACAAGAGCGACCTCGTCAACATCGGGCACTCCGCGTCCAGGGGCAAGGCCGGTTACTACCGCGAGAAGACGCGCAAGATCCCGCACAACCTGTACGCCAGCACCACCAAGGGATGGACCCTCGCCCCCGAGGGTTCGGGGCCGCCCCCCGCGCAGTTCCTGTACCGCGGGGTGAGCGATGCGATGCCGTCAACCGCGGTGCCCGTGGACGGCGCGAAGGTCTCGATGTACAACGTCAAGGTGTACTGGAAGTGGGACGCCGCGTCGGGGCAGTTCCTCCGCTACACGGAGAACGTGAAGCGCGAGCTGGAGCCGCACATGTCGGCCGAGGGCACCACCCCCGTCGACCAGGTGAACGCGAAGAACGTCGTGGTCCTGTACTGCACCTACAAGCGCAGCTGGGCCGACCGCAAGAGCCCGGAGGCGCAGACCACCGGGAAGGGCGACGGGTTCGTCCTGACCAACGGCACCATCATCCCCATCACATGGACCAGGGCGGAGCAGACGGACGTCTTCACCTTCACCGACTCGTCGGGTGCCGTCGTGCGGATGACCCCGGGGCGCACCTGGATCGAGCTGGGCTTCAAGAAGTCGCTCGCCCAGGTTGACCCCGGTGTCGACCCGAAGAAGGTCGGCTGGCCCGCCACCTGACCGCGACCCACCGGCCGTGACCGTTGTCCGCCCCGAATGGCGGGTGAACGGGTGCGGGCCCCTCGGTACGCTCTCCCCATGACCTCACCGGCACAGTCCTCCGTCGGCACGCAGCGCGTCAAGCGCGGCCTGGCTGAAATGCTGAAGGGGGGCGTCATCATGGACGTCGTCACCCCGGAGCAGGCCAAGATCGCCGAGGACGCCGGGGCATGCGCCGTCATGGCGCTCGAGCGAGTCCCTGCCGACATCCGCCGCGACGGCGGCGTGGCGCGCATGAGTGACCCCGAGATGATCGAGGGGATCAAGGCGGCCGTGCGGATCCCCGTCATGGCGAAGGCGCGCATCGGCCACTTCGTCGAGGCACAGATTCTCGAGGCGCTCGGTGTCGACTTCGTCGACGAGTCCGAGGTGCTGACGCCGGCCGACGAGACGCACCACATCGACAAGTTCGCGTTCACCGTTCCGTTCGTCTGCGGTGCGACCAACCTGGGTGAGGCACTGCGCCGCGTGTCCGAGGGTGCGTGCATGATCCGCTCCAAGGGCGAGGCGGGCACGGGCAACATCGTCGAGGCGGTTCGCCACCTGCGCAGCATCCTCGGGGACATCCGCCGCGTCACGCAGGCCGACAGCGCCGAGCTCTTCGACTGGGCCAAGAAGCTCCAGGCGCCGCTGCCGCTCGTGCAGGAGATCGCCGAGACCGGGAAGTTCCCCGTGCCGATCTTCTGTGCCGGCGGAATCGCCACGCCAGCCGATGCCGCGCTCGCCATGCAGCTCGGCGCCGAGGCGGTGTTCGTCGGATCGGGCATCTTCAAGAGCGAGCAGTCCACAGTTGCCCTCCGTGCGAAGGCGATCGTCGAGGCCACCACCCATTTCCGCGACCCCCAGATCCTCGCCAAGGTGAGCCGTGGTCTCGGTGCGCCGATGACGGGAATCGGCATGGACGAGATCAACCAGCGCTACGCCGAGCGCGGCTGGTGAGCCACCGGTGAACGCGAGGCCTCCAGGTGAACCCCGTGATCGGGGTCCTCGCGCTGCAGGGCGCGTTCGCGGCGCACGCTGATTCGTTGCGCCGCTGCGGCGCCACCACCTGCGAGGTGCGCACACCTGCCGATCTCCGCGACGTGCAGGCTCTCGTCATGCCCGGCGGGGAATCCAGCACCATGTCGCAGCTGCTCGAGTCCTCCGGCCTCTTCGACGCGGTGGCGGACCGCATCGCGTCCGGAATGGCCGTGTTCGGGACGTGCGCCGGGATGATCCTGCTGTCCTCCGAGATCCTCGACGGCCGCCCCGACCAGCGGAGCTTCGGTGCTCTCGACATCTCGGTGCGGCGCAACGCGTTCGGCCGCCAGATCGACTCGTTCGAGTCCGACATCGACACTCCCCAGGGCACCTTCCACGGCGTCTTCATCCGGGCCCCGCGCATCGAGCGGGTCGGGCCCGGTGTCGAGGTGATGGGGTCCCTCCGCGGCGAGCCCGTGCTCGTGCGCAGGGGAAACGTGCTGGCTGCGTCGTTCCATCCCGAACTTGCCGGGGACGACCGTCTGCACGGGTACTTTGTCTCTCTCGTCAACCCCGCCGCACCGGCAGGGGAGACAGGCGCGGCGGTGCCGCGCCCCGGGGAACCGTCCATCCACGAAACGATCAGGGAAGGCTGAGCATGTCCGGACACTCCAAGTGGGCAACCATCAAGCACAAGAAGGGTGCCGCCGACAAGGCGAGGGGCAAGCTCTTCGCCAAACTCGCGCGCCAGATCGAGGTCGCGGCACGCCAGGGCGGCGGTGACGTCGACTCGAACGCGTCACTGCGCACCATGGTGCTGAAGGCCAAGGCCGCCCAGATGACGAAGGACGCGATCGACCGTGCGATCAAGCGGGGGATCGGCGAGAACGACGGGGCCAACTACGAGTCGATCACCTACGAGGGGTACGCCCCGGGGGGTGTGGCACTGCTCATCGACGTGCTCACCGACAACCGGAACCGCACCGCATCCGACGTGCGCAGCGCGTTCACCAAGTTCGGCGGCTCCATGGCCGAACCGGGCGCGGTGGGCTGGCAGTTCACCCGGCGCGGCGTCATCCTCGTCGACGGCGGGGCGGACGAGGATGCGGTGATGACGGCGGCCCTCGAGGCGGGGGCCGACGATGTTGAGCGGGACGGGGGTTCGTGGAAGGTCCTCACCGACCCGTCGGCGGTGTGGGACGTGAAGGAGGCCCTGGAGAACTCGGGTGTGGCCGTGCAGTCGGCGGAGAGCACCATGGTCTCGTCAACCACCATCGAGGTGTCGGACAAGGAGGACGCACGCCAGATCCTCCGCATCATGGATACCCTCGAGGACAACGACGACGTGCAGGACGTCTACGCGAACTTCGACATCGCGGAATCAATCATGGAGGAGGTCGGCTGATGGCTGTCGGCACGGGTGATGTCGCCCCCGAATTCACGCTGCCCGGCACGGGCGGTCGGTCCTACTCGCTCTCGGAGTTCCGCGGCCAGCCGGTCGTGATCGTGTTCTATCCCGGTGACGACACCGCGGTGTGCACCAAGCAGCTCAACTCCTACAACAACGACCTCGAGGCGTTCTCGGGCGTGGGTGCCCAGGTGCTCGCCATCTCGGCCCAGGACATGGCAAGCCACGAGGCGTTCGCCGCACGGCATGGTTTCCGGTTCCCGCTCCTCGCCGACACCGACAAGGTGGTTGCCGAGAAGTACGGCACCATCGGGCCGCTCGGGTTCCCCCGGCGCAGCGTCTTCGTGGTGAACGCGGCAGGCGTGATCACCTACGCCCACCGGGCCATCGCGGGTCTCACCTACCGGCCCGTGGAGGAGCTGGTGGCGGCGGTGGAGGCCTCCCGCACCGCCTAGAACACCGGGAACCCGACCCCGGAAAGCCTCGCCCCGGGGCCGCCCAGCCAGTACCATACGAACTTATGTTCGGTTCGGAAGGACTCGGTGGCACCGCCCGCCAGGGTGCCGGGGCAACGCCGCATGTCGTGGTCGGGGTCGATCCCGGTCTCACGAGGTGCGGCTACGCGGTGCTCGAGGTTGTGCCAGGGCATGCCCCGCGGGCGATCTCGATGGGCGTCATCCGCACCGCCGCCTCCGACCCGCTGCCCAGACGGCTCGGCGAACTGCACAGGGAGGTCGCAGGGCTCCTCGACGAGTTCTCCCCGTCCGCGGTCGCGGTGGAGCAGGTGTTCTTCCAGAACAACGTCCGCACCGCAATGTCGGTCGGCCAGGCGAGCGGGGTCATCATCGCCCTCGCCGCAAGCGCGGGGTGCGAGGTGGCCCAGTACACACCGTCGCAGGTGAAGGACGCGGTCGCAGGATGGGGAGGGGCCGACAAGGCGCAGGTGCAGAAGATGGTCCAGCAACGGCTCGGACTGGCGGCGCTCCCGAAGCCCGCTGACGCGGCTGATGCTGCGGCCATCGCCCTGTGCCACTGCGCAGTGGCACCGTTCCTCGCCCGTCGCGAGGCCGCTCTCTCGAGAGGGCGGAAATGATCGGCAGTCTGCGCGGCCACGTGCTGGAGCGGACCGCACCTTCCACGGTCCTCATCGAGGTGCAGGGTGTCGGCTACCTGTGCAACGTCACCACCTCCACGTTCGCCGAGATGGAGCCCACTGCCCCCGTCTTCGTCCACGTCCATCACCACATCCGTGAGGACAACCAGACCCTGTATGCGTTCAGCACACGCACCGAGCGCGACACGTTCGACGTCCTCATCGCGACGCACGGCATCGGCCCGGCCATGGCCATGGCCATCCTGTCCACGTACTCGCCGCAGTCGCTGGTCACCATCGTCGCGTCAGGTGACACGGCGGCGCTCACGGTCGTCCCCGGCGTGGGAAAGAAGACCGCCGAGCGACTGATGGTCGAGCTGAAGTCGCGGCTCACCGTCGACTCGGCGACAACCGTCGGTGCCGACGGTTCCGTGCAGTCAGCCGCCGCCGACGTGCGGGAGGCGCTCACGGCGCTCGGGTACGGACCCGACGAGATCCGGGACGTGATGCGTCAGCTCACCAGCATCGAGGACCCCGAGTCCATGCTGCGCGATGCGCTCGCACTGCTGGGGGCGCGCCGTGCGGGATGAGTTCCTCGACCCGGGGCTGCGGGCCGAAGGTGGTAACGGCGACAGCGAGCATGTCGACGAGGTCAGTCTCCGTCCGCGCGCCCTTGACGAGTTCGTCGGGCAGCGCGAACTGAAGGAGCACCTCGACATCGTCCTCGGCGCGGCGCGGCAGAGGGGCCAGGCCGCCGACCACATCCTGCTCGCGGGTCCGCCCGGACTCGGCAAGACAACCATGGCCGGGATCGTCGCGGCGGAGATGGGCGTGGGCCTGCACGTCACCAGCGGTCCGGCGCTCGAGAGGGCAGGGGATCTCGCCGCAATCCTCACCAAGCTCCAGGAGAGCGATGTCCTCTTCATCGACGAGATCCACCGCCTGTCGCGGTCCGTGGAGGAGATCCTCTACCCGGCAATGGAGGACTTCCAGATCGACATCGTGGTCGGCAAGGGACCGGCTGCATCGTCCATCCGCCTCTCGCTGCCGCGGTTCACCCTCATCGGGGCCACAACCAGGACGGGCATGATCACGGGCCCGTTGCGCGACCGTTTCGGGCTCGTGGCACGTCTCGACTTCTACGACGAGAGGGAGCTGCGCGCCATCGTCGAGCGCGCCGCGGGCATCCTCGACGTCCCGCTCAGCGGCGACAGTGCGGAGCAGATCGCGCGCCGCAGCCGCGGGACACCGCGCATTGCGAACAGACTGCTGCGCCGCGTGCGCGACTTCGCCGAGGTCAGGGGCAACGGCGTCATCGACGCGCACACCGCCGACGAGGCGCTCCGGGTGTTCGGGGTGGACAGCATCGGCCTCGACAAGGTCGACAGGGCGATCCTGTCCGCCCTGTGCGAGCGGTTCGGGGGAGGACCCGTCGGGCTCACCACGCTTGCCATCGCGGTGGGGGAGCAGCCCGAGACGGTGGAGGACGTGTACGAGCCGTTTCTCATCCTGCAGGGACTCATCGCGCGCACCCCGCGCGGCCGCGTGGCGATGGACGCGGCGTGGCGGCATCTGTCCAGCCCGTAGCCTTTCGGAGTGCACCTGTCGGACATCGATTACGAGTTGCCCGACGAACTCATCGCCCAGAAGCCCGTCGAGCCACGCGACTCGTCCCGGCTGCTCGTCGACCGGGGGGCGGACGCGCCCGCCCACGCGAGGATGACCGACATCGTCGATCACCTGCGCGAAGGTGACGTCATGGTGGTCAACGACACGCGGGTGCTGCCGGCCCGGCTGGCACTCCAGCGCTCCACGGGTGGCTCCGCCGAGGTGCTCCTGCTTGAGCCGCGCGACGAGCACCGCCGCCACTGGGAGGCCATGATCCGCCCGGCCAGGAAACTCCGTGAGGGCGAGGTGCTCGAGTACTTCGGCAAGCGTGTGGTGCGGGTCGGCAGGCGCACCGACGCGGGGGACACCTTCGAGGTCGAGATCATGGACGATGTGCCCCTGTCGCTCATCGAACGGATCGGCGCGATGCCCCTGCCGCCGTACATCCGCGGCTCCCTGAAGGATCCCGAGCGGTACCAGACGGTCTACTCCCGCGAGCCGCGCAGTGCCGCCGCCCCCACAGCGGGGCTGCACTTCACCGAGGAACTGCTGGGCCGCATCGCCGCGGCCGGCGTGAGGATCGAACGGGTGGAACTGGTGGTGGGGCTCGACACGTTCAAGCCCGTCACCGAGGAGAACCCTCTCGACCATCCCATCCACACCGAGTCGTACACGGTGCCGGCCGTGACGGTCGAGGCATGTGCATCGGCGCGCCGGGTGGTCGCAGTGGGCACCACCGCCGCCCGCGCGCTCGAGAGTGCCGCGCTGACGGGCGAGCGGTCGGGCCGCACCTCGTTGTTCATCACGAGGGGACACGAGTGGCGCACGGTCGACCTGCTCCTCACCAACTTCCACATGCCCCGCACGTCCCTGCTGCTCATGATCGACTCCTTCATCGGTCCGCGCTGGAGGCGCCTCTATGCCGAGGCCGTGGCGGAGCGGTACAGGTTCCTCTCGTTCGGGGACGCGATGCTCCTCGACCGGTCACTGGCGGGCGGCTGATGTTCCCCGTGGTCCACACCTCGTCGGCAACCGACGGCGCGGCCCGTGCGGGAAGCGCCGTCACGGCGCGCGGTGCGTACGACACTCCGTGCTTCATGCCCGTGGGCACGCGCGGGGCGGTCAAGTACCTCAGCGCCGACGACTACGCCGCGCTCGGTGCGCGCATCGTGCTGGGCAACACCTACCACCTGATGCTTCGTCCCGGCGCGGAGGTGATCGAGGGGTTCGGCGGGCTCGGCCGGTTCGCCGGATGGGACGGTCTCACCCTCACCGACTCGGGAGGCTTCCAGGTTTTCTCGCTCGACCCGAAGGTCGACGACGACGGAGTGACGTTCAAGTCCACGTACGACGGTTCCGTCCACCGGTTCACCCCCGAGACGGCCGTGGACGTCCAGCAACGGATCGGTGCCGACATCCAGATGGTCCTCGACGTGTGCACCTCCCTTCCCGCGAGCGACGCCGACATCCGGCTCGCGCTCGAGCGCACCCATGCGTGGGCCATCAGGGCGAGGGCGGCGCACACGCGGACCGACCAGTCGATCTTCGGAATCGTCCAGGGCGGCACGCACGAGGCGATGCGCAGGGAGAGCGCCGAGCGCACGGTCGATGTCGGCTTCGACGGCTACGCGATCGGGGGCTTGTCCGTGGGCGAGACCCGGGCCGAGATGCTGCCCGCTCTCGCGGCGGCGATCGAGCACCTCCCCGCAGACCGGCCGCGCTACCTCATGGGCGTCGGCGACCCCGCCTCCATCGTCGAGGCCGTCGCGCTGGGCGTCGACCAGTTCGACTGCGTCCTGCAGACCCGGCTCGGCCGGCACGGCACCGCCCTCACTTCCACGGGCAAGCTGCACGTGAAGAACGCGAGGTTCGCCACCGACGATTCCCCCCTCGACGCGGGATGCTCGTGCTGGGTGTGTGCCCGCCACTCCCGCGGGTACATCCGGCACCTCATGCAGGCGGGCGAGCCGACAGCGTCCCGTCTCGTCTCGGTGCACAACATCTCGTGGACACTCCAGTTGATGGACCGCATCAGGGAGGCAATCGAGGCGGGCAGCCTCGGGTCCCTCCGCCGGGAGATCCTCGACGTCTGGGGCTGAAAGGGGACGGATACCCCCGAGTCGCTAGGCTCCGTTCCCGTGATTTCGCTACTGGCCGCAGAGACAACGTCGAGCACCTCGAGCGGGGGGAGCGCCGCCTTTCAGCTCGTCTTCTTCGGGGCGATCTTCGCCGGCATGTACTTCCTCCTGCTCCGTCCGCAGCGCAAGCGGATGAAGGAGACCCAGTCCCTCCAGTCCAGCCTCGCGGTGGACGACGAGGTGGTCCTGAACTCCGGCATCTACGGCCACATCTCCCTCATCGAGGGCGACGTCCTGTGGCTTGACATCGCCGAGGGCCACAAGGAAGAGCGCATCGAGATCCGCGTGTCGCGCGGCGCCGTGGCCCGCAAGATCCAACCGACAGACACCAAGTAGGCCCCATGCCCCGCCGGCTCGTCGTCACGCTCGTCCTCACCCTGCTCGTCACCGGGGGACTGTTCGGCGGCAACCTCATCGCGGGGAACAGCCCGGCGCTCGGGCTCGACCTGCAGGGCGGTGCGTCCGTCACGTTGATCCCCGACGGCGAGTACGAGGAGGCCGCAATCGGTGTCGCGGTCGAGGTGATCAGGCAGAGGGTGGACTCCATCGGTGTCGCCGAGCCGGAGATCATCCGGCAGGGCTCGACAGTGGTGGTGAACCTCCCCGGCGTGAAGGACCAGCAGCGCGCTCTCGAACTTGTCGGTCGGTCGGGCGAGGTGCAGCTGCGCCCGGTGATGGGCCAGGCAGAGAACGAACCCGCCGGGACCACCACCACACTGCCCGGTGCCACCACCAGCACCGTCGCCGGCCCGCCCGTGGGCACCGACCCCGCGTCGCCCGACACCACGCTCGCCGAACCCACAGGCGGACTCGGGAGCTCCCGTGCCCCCGCCGCCGTGACCACCACCACCGCGCCCCCCACGGAGGAGCCCGCGCCCACCGAGACGGCGGGGGAGAACGGGCTCGAGCCCGGCCAGGAGGTGCTGCCGGCCGCCAAGGGCAACATGGTCTATCTCGTCGGTCCCGTGGCCGCGAACGGTGAGGTCTTCGAGAAGGAGGCCACCGCCGACATCTCGCAGGGTGGCTGGGCGGTCAGCGTGAACCTGCGCGGCGGCGCCGACGGGGAGGACGTGTGGAACGGACTCGCGAAGAAGTGCTTCGACGGCGGTGCGGAGTGCCCCACCAAGCAGATCGCGATCGTTCTCGACGGCCAGGTCATCTCCGCCCCCGTTGTGCAGACCCCCGACTTCAACGGGTCGGTCCAGATCACCGGCAACTTCAGCGAGAAGGAGGCGAAGGACCTGGCCAAGATCCTCCAGTTCGGCGCGGTGCCGGTCAAGTTCGACACCCCCACGGTCCAGACAGTGTCGGCCACCCTCGGCAAGGACTCGCTCAACGCGGCCATCATCTCCGGGCTCCTCGGCGTCCTCCTGGTGCTCGCCTTCCTCGTCTTCTACTACCGGCTCATCGCCCTGGTGGTCGTCGCCGGGCTCGGCGTGTCGGGCATGCTCCTGTGGAGCGTGATCTCGTGGTTGTCGAAGACCAACGGCCTCGCTCTCACGCTGTCCGGTGCGGCGGGCATCATCGTGTCGATCGGCGTCACGGTGGACTCCTACGTGGTCTTCTTCGAGCGGCTGAAGGATGACGTCCAGAACGGGCGCACGCTGCGCAACTCGGCCGTCAGGGGCTTCGAGAGCGCATGGCGCACCATCCTGGCGGCGGACACCGTGTCGCTGCTCGGTGCCGCCGTGCTGTGGTGGCTGACCGTCGGGTCAGTGCGCGGCTTCGCGTTCTTCCTTGCCCTCTCCACGATCTCGGACATGGTCGTGTCGTACTTCTTCACCCGCCCCACGGTGCTCCTGCTGTCGCGGACGCGGTTGATGAACAAGGGCCGTGTGCTGGGCGTGCGCGCCTCGGCCGTCACTTCGGAGGTCAACTGATGGCCGGACGCTGGCAGCGCCTCTACCGCGGCGAGACGACCGTCGACTTCTACGGCCGGCGCAGGTACGGGTTCATCTTCTCGGGTGTGCTCCTCGTGGTCACCGTCGTGTCTCTCTTCGCCCAGGGCCTCAACCTCGGCATCGACTTCAAGGGCGGCGTTGCGTGGGAGGCCCCGGTCTCCGGGCAACTGACCATCGAGTCCGCCAAGCAGATCCTCGAGGATGCCGGGATCGAGGAGACGTCGGCGAAGTTCCAGGTCCTCAGTTCCGGGTCGGACCAGAGACTGCGGATCCAGGCGGGCGAGCAGACCGAGGCAGTCCAGACCGACGTCCGCACGAAGCTCGCGGAGAAGGCCGGGTCGGGCGAGGACAGCGTCAGCGTCGCCACCGTGAGTTCCACGTGGGGCCGCAGCATCACCAACAAGGCCGTCCGCGCGCTTCTCGTCTTCATGCTCTTCGTGTCCGTCTTCATCTCGTGGCGGTTCGAGTGGGGCATGGCCCTGTCCGCGATCGCGGCCATGGTGCACGACGTCGGCATCAGCGTTGGCGTGTACTCGGTTCTCGGTCTCGAGGTCACCCCCGCAACCGTGGTGGCCTTCCTCACCATCCTCGGCTTCTCGCTGTACGACACCATCGTGGTGTTCGACAAGGTGCACGAGAACACGTCCAGGTTCTCCGGCAGCAGGGTGTCCGCCGGGGACATCATCAACGTCTCCATGAACCAGGTGCTCATGCGCTCGCTGAACACCAGCATCGCCGCCGTGCTGCCGGTGTTCAGCCTCCTTGTCCTCGGCTCCGGCGTGTTCGGCGCGGTGGCCCTGCGCGAGTTCGCCCTCGCGCTCCTCGTCGGTCTCGCCACGGGCGCCTACTCGTCCATCTTCATCGCCTCGCCGCTGCTCGGCATCCTGAAGAACCGCGACCCGCGGTACGCGCCGTACCGCACGCAGCTCTCCCTCGGTCCCGAGATGGCGCACCTGATGGCGACGGGCGCACCGGCCAGCCGCCGCGGGGCGGTCATCACGGCCGTCGCCGACCCGGACGCGAGTCCCGAGGCTGCCGCCGCGGTCGCGGAGACCGTTCTCAGTCACCCCCCGCGCCCCCGCAAGAAGTCGCGTCGCTAACCTTCGGGCATGGGCACCGCCGACCGCGTCCTTCCGTGGCGACGGCACCACAGCGCACCGATCGAGGAACTCGCCCCGCTCCTCACGTCGTACCGCCGCCGGCACCCCAAGCAACCGGTCACGCTCGTCAACCGGGCCTACGAGACCGCCCGCCGCGCCCACCAGAACCAGATGCGGTCGTCGGGGGAGGCCTACATCAACCATCCGATCGCCGTGGCCCGCATCGTCGCCGAGATCGGCCTCGACGAGGTCTCCCTCGCCGCTGCCCTCCTCCACGACGCCGTGGAGGACACGGAGATCACCATCGAGGACGTGAGGCGGGACTTCGGTGACGAGGTGGCCGAGCTGGTCGACGGAGTCACAAAGCTAGAGCGGCTGCAGTTCGACTCGCGGGAGGAGCAGCAGGCGGCCACCATGCGAAAGATGCTCGTCGCCATCGCGCGCGACATCAGGGTGCTGGTCATCAAGCTGGCCGACCGCCTGCACAACATGCGAACGCTCGCGGGCATGCCCATCGAGAAACAGCAGCGCGTCGCGCAGGAGACTCTCGACATCTATGCCCCGCTGGCCCACCGGCTCGGCATGCAGGACATGAAGCAGCAGCTCGAGGACCTCTCGTTCTCGGCCCTGTACCCGAAGCGGTTCGCCGAACTCGACCACCTCGTGTCGAGCAGGACGCCGGAGAGGGACATCTACCTGGCGAAGGCCATCGCCGAGGTGCAGGGGCGACTCGCGGAGGTGAACATCGTCGGGGATGTGACCGGCCGCGGGAAGCACCTGTGGAGCATCTACGAGAAGATGGTCCAGAAAGACCGCGATTTCGACGAGATCTTCGACCTGAACGCGATCCGCATCATCGTGGACAACGTCCGCGACTGCTACGGCGCGCTGGGCTGCATCCACGGCAAGTGGCGTCCCGTGGTGGGGCGGTTCAAGGACTACATCGCCATGCCGAAGTTCAACCTCTACCAGTCGCTCCACACCACGGTCATCGGTCCCGGCGGCAAGCCGCTCGAGGTGCAGATCCGCACCCGGGAGATGCACGAACAGGCCGAATTCGGTGTGGCGGCCCACTTCGCGTACAAGCACGGCTCCGACGCGAACGACATGGACTGGCTGAACCGCATCATCGACTGGCAGTCGGACATCCTCGACCCGAACGAGTTCATGGCCGATCTGAAGACCGACCTCGAGCAGGAGGAGGTCTTCGTCTTCACGCCGAAGGGCAGGGTCATCACACTGCCGGTCAATTCCACCCCGGTGGACTTCGCGTACGCGGTGCACACCGAGGTGGGGCATGCGTGCATCGGTGCACGCGTGAACGGCCGGCTCGTGTCGCTCGACTCGTCCCTCGCGTCGGGGGACACGTGCGAGATCTTCACCTCGAAGGTGGACGACGCCGGTCCGTCGCGCGACTGGCTGGGTTTCGTGCAGTCACCGCGGGCCCGCAACAAGATCAAGCAGTGGTTCTCCCGCGAGAGACGGGAGGACATGGTCGAGGCGGGCCGCGAGGAACTGGCGGCCGAGCTGCGGCGCGAGGGGTTGCCCGTCCAGCGCATCTGGTCCTCCGATGCGTTCATCGAGGAGCTCGAGGCGCTCAACTTCACCGACGTCGACTCGTTGCTGGCTGCGATCGGTGAGCACCATGTGTCGGCCCGCGGTTTCGCCCAGCGCATCGGGCGCGCGGTGCGCAACGAGTCGAGCGACGAGCAACTCGCCATGCCCATGCGTGCCGACCGCACCGACGGCATCCCGCGGTCCACGACCGGAATCCACGTGGAGGGCCTGGACGACGTGCTGGTGCGACTGTCCCGGTGCTGCACGCCCGTCCCGGGCGACGACATCATCGGGTTCGTCACGAAGGGCAGGGGAGTCAGCGTCCACCGTGCGGACTGCGCGAACGCAATGACCCTCGCCGGCGACGAGCCGGCCCGCCTCATCGAGGTGGAGTGGTCCGGGGCCACGCCGGGCGCCGTGTTCCGCGCCGGGGTGGAGGTCGTCGCGCTCGACCGCAGCAGGTTGCTGCGCGACGTGGCGAACGCCCTGTCCGAGCAGCACGTGAACATCGTGGCCTGCAGCACCCACACCGGCCAGGACCGGGTGGCGAAGATGCGATTCGAGTTCGAGCTGGGCGACCCGAACCACCTCGACGCGGTGCTCCGCATGATCAAGGGCATCGACGCCGTCTACGACGCATATCGCATCGTGCCCGGCGGCGCCGCCGACTAGCCTTCGCTGTCGTGCCGAGTTTCCAGACCAGTCCGGGTACCCGCGACATCCTGCCGCCCCACGCCGGGCGCTGGCGCGCGCTCACCGACGTCTTCGCCGACACCGTCCAGTCGGCCGGGTACGAGTGCATCATCCCGCCGATGTTCGAGGACCTCGGGGTGTTCCTCAGGCTGGGGGAGGCCACGGACGTGGTCACCAAGGAGATGTACGACTTCGTCGACAAGGGGGACAGGCACATCGCGCTGCGGCCCGAGCAGACTGCTGGCGTGTGCCGCGCGTTCGCACAGCACCGCCCCGTGACTCCCTGGAAGGTGTGGTACTCGGGTCCGAACTTCCGTTACGAGAAGCCGCAGGCGGGGCGATACCGACAGTTCGACCAGGTCGGGGTGGAGGTGCTCGGCAGCGACGACGCCCTGCTGGACGCCGAGGTGATCTCGCTCGCATGGCAGTTCTTCGCCAGGTTGGGGCTCGCGAAGGTCGAACTGGTCGTCAACTCGTTGGGTGACGCTCCCGAGCGCGGCGCCTACATCGACGCCCTGCGCGCGCACTTCGAGTCGCGCCGCGGCGAACTCTCCGAGGAGTCGGCGGCAACGCTC
>Ga0075471_10001035_pt1 | contig 17786 bp, 10 predicted proteins | sample DEB19_08_DNA_2_FD_74787 | JGI IMG/M metagenome (GOLD analysis project Ga0075471, IMG submission 74787) | Aqueous microbial communities from the Delaware River and Bay under freshwater to marine salinity gradient to study organic matter... | ecosystem: Environmental > Aquatic > Marine > Coastal ... | reverse complement strand
CGTGCTCTGGTCGCAGCCGCTCAAGCCGATGTATGGCATGTCGATCATGGCGCCACAGGTGGCCGACACGAAGCAGGGCCGCGTGCTGTTTGCGAGCGGCATCGGCCGCGTGGGAGCACTCTTCGCGCTCTCGGCAGACACGCCGGGAGCAACCGTGCTCTGGCGGGGCGAGCCGAAGTCGGCCGTCTATTGTGCCAACAGCACGCCCTTCATCGACGGCGACACGCTCTACGGCTGCGACTGCGACACGGGCTTCCTCACGGCGGTCGATCTGACCACGGGCGCGCGGCTCTGGGAGACGGGGGAGCCCACCATGGGCGCGCGGCGCGGCAAGCACGGCACGGCGTTTCTCGTGCGTCATCGGCCGGCGGGCGAAGCGCGATCGGCGGCCGGCCGGACATGGCTGTTCAGCGAAACGGGCGACCTGATCCTCGCGAACCTCACGCCGGCGGGCTACGAGGAGCAGGGGCGGATGCACCTCGTCGACCCGACGAACGAATGCTTCGGCCGCGACGTGGTCTGGAGCCACCCGGCCTTCGCAGGCCGCTGCGTGTTTGCACGAAACGACCGGGAGCTCGTCTGCGTGTCGCTGGCGGAGTGATTCCGCGGCAGTTTTTCGGAGCGGCGTTGTCCCGACCGCGGATCGGCGGTACGCTTTCTTCTCTCCCACGTGCGGACGTGCCCGCGACGGCCGCACACTTCGGGGCGTAGCTCAGCCTGGCTAGAGCGCTACGTTCGGGACGTAGAGGTCGCACGTTCGAATCGTGTCGCCCCGACTTCAGTGCTTGCACTCGTTTGGCGACGAGTGTAACGTCAGAAGTGCGGCGAAGACATCGATTTTCGTCTCTTCAAAGGGAAGCTACTGACCTCGTACGAACGACGTTGCGGCGGATCGCCGCGTGCTCCATTCGTGGACCGCGCGGCGGGGACCTGGCGAAACAAGTTCGAGGTTGGTGCTTCCATTTCTCTCACCGATCTCTTCGGTGAGTTCCTGATGGAAAGCGCCGCTGCTCGAAGGCGTTTTTCCCCCGGCTTCTGAAATCCGCCTCGGCGGGACGTCGTGCGGGGTTTTTGCCTTGGAGCTCCAGCCATGACCCGACGACGACTGTTCTCTGCGATTGCCTTCGCAACGTTCGTTTCGTGCGGCACCCTCTCCGCCGGAAACGCGTTCGGCGGCATGTTCAGCATCGCGAATCTCTCCCTGCCCTCCGGCACCACGCCCAACGGCACGTCGTGGGCGTCGCTCTCCTCCGGCACCGCTCCCGTCGCCTACTTCAACATCGAGACGGGAGAACTCCAGATCGATCCGAAGGGGCAGGCGATCAACAGCTTTTCCTTCAAGTACGGGGCCTCATCCGTGACGAGCACAACGGCCGGCCCGTTCGTCTACACGTCGGGGACCGGTGCGGGCGCGGTCGGCACCACCTTCCCTCTCGGCAGTTGGCCGTTCGCCCCGACGACCACGCCGGCCCAGCTCGGTGGGGCGTTGTATTCGCTGACCACCGGCACAAGCAGCACCACCGCGTCGTCGGGCAGCACCTTCTTCGACGTGCCGTGGAGCTTCGGGATCGTCGCACCGACGCCCAGCGGCGGCGGCTCGTGGACGCAGGCCCTGGTCGATTCCGGCATCCCAGGCCAGGGTTTCCGGTCGGTCACGACCGGCCTCACCACCGGCTTCACGGCCGACTGGCTCGGATACGGCAGTGGCGTCGGCCTGTTCGATTACACCGTCGACGGGGTGACTGGCAAGGGGCTCGGCGCCGTGATCCCGGTCACGCCCATTCCCGTGCCCGAGCCCTCGACGCTCGTGCTCGCGGGGCTCGGAGCCGCTGCGATCGGCTTTGCATCGCTCCGGCGGCGCACGACTGCACGCGGCGCCCCGGGAAGATGAATGTGCGGGGATGATGCCGGCGACGCACCCGATCGGGTGACGATGGCTGCGGGTTCGGGGTGGGCCGGCAGGGCGGGCCGCGCCGGCCTCAACCTGCCATGTGTACAAATGATTGCTACCCCTTTATGTGATGACGGGAATGCCGACGGTCAGTTGAATGGCAGTCTTGGTTTTTTGCTCCGCATGCAGCAGGGCGATCAATGGCCGCCGACCACATCCGCATTCTCTTGATCGCTGATCATGCCGTGTTGCGGGCCGGCCTGGCCAACCTGCTTTCACGCGAGCGGGATCTGCTGGTCGTGGGTGAGGCCGACAACGGCAAAGACGGCGTGAAGCTTGCGCAGCAGTGCCGTCCCCATGTCGTGATCATCGACGTGAGCATGACTGGAATCGACGGAGTGGAGACGGCGAAGCAGATTCGGCGTGTCGATCCCAACGTGAAAATTCTCATGCTCTCGTCGCCGGAATCGGCCGCCGACGCAGACAGATCGTTCACTGCCGGTGCCAGCCGCCATGTGACGAAGCGCATCGCCCACGAGGAGATCGTGACGGCGATTCGCGGGGTGCATGCCGGCCAGACCTCGATCCTGGTCGGCGTCCGTCGCGCATCGCTGCCGCCACAGCCGGAATTGCTCTCGCCGCGTGAATTCGAGGTGCTGCGGCTGATTCGCTTGGGCACCACCAATCTCGGGATCAGCCGCAGGCTGGGAATCGCAGAGCGCACGGTGAAATCCCACGTGACGGCGATCCTCACCAAACTCGGCGCCCCGGATCGGGCCAGCGCCGTGGCCCGGGGGTTCGACCTCGGCCTCCTCACGATCGACCCCCGGACGGAGAGGTCTGGGCGGCCATGAACCGGGCCGCCATTCTCGCCCGCGGGCGAATTTATCACCCGAATGAGTCATTTTTCTAACCCGTATGGGTCATTTTCGGCAGAAAAAATTCCGTTACGATGCCCGATAGTACGATGCGGTGGGGTTTTCGCGAGGCACAATAAGAGAACGGTTGGGGAACGATTTTTATGTCAATCTTTTCTGAGATTTCGGAGGCTGTCATGTCAATGCGATCCACCACTCAGCCAATTCGGATCAGCGTGGTAGGGTTTCACTCGCGGGGAGGAGTTCGTCGCATGGATTGTCTCTCGACTCGGTACGTGTCGTGCCTTGTAATCGCCATCGCATTGGCCATGATCCCCGGTCCTGTGCCTGCCGCCACCCTCTACTGGTCGGGCAACGGATCGACCCAGGGTGGCAACGGCACGTGGGGCACGACCAATGCCAATTTCGGCACCGCCACCACTGGTCCCTACTCGACGGTCTGGAACAACACCACCAACGCCGCCGATACGGCGCTCTTCGGCGGATCAACCGCCACCGTCACGCTGGGCGCCGACATCACGGTGCGGCAACTCTCGTTCAACAACACGGTTACGGTGAATGGCAACGGCTTCACCCTGACCACGGGCGGGGCCAGCAACCTCACGGTCACGGCCGGCGGAAGCGTCCGCGCCACGGCTGGCACGATCTCAGCCCCGATTGTCGGGTCCGGCGGGCTCACGATCACGAACACGGCCGGGCCGATCGCGCTCACGTCAAACAGCACTTACTCCGGCACCACGACGATCACCGGGGGTGGCCGCCTGAATCTCGGCAGTAACGGCGCTAACGGCTCCATCGGATCGTCAGCGGGTGTGGACATCGGTGGCACTAGCATCTTCGCGATCAATCGCAACAACACGGCCACGCAGGGCACCCACTTTCCCGTGATCTCCGGCGCTGGTCGATTCATCCAGCAGGGCAGCGGCACCACGGTCTTCACGAGCGTCAATACCTACACGGGCACGACGACGGTTTCTGCCGGGATGCTCCAGATGGGAGACGGTGGCGCTGTGGGCAGCCTCGGCACTTCCGCGGCCATCTCGGTGGCCAGCGGTGCCACGTTTGCGGTCAACAGGTCCAATACCGCCAATCAGCTCGCCAGTAGCGGCGGTTTTCGGGCGATCTCCGGCTCGGGCGGCTTCACGCAGATGGGCACCGGCACCACCAATCTCACGATCGTCAACACCTACACCGGCCCCACGAGCGTGCTGGCGGGCACGCTCAACATCACCGGCACGCTGGCCAACACCGCCATCACGGTCTCCTCGGCCGCCACCCTCAGAGGCACCGGCACGACCGCGGGCAACGTGACTTTCGCTGCCGGATCAAATTTTGGCTTCAGCGCCGTTGCGCCGCTGAGCGTCGGTGGAAACGTCACGTTCCTCGATCCCGCCAACTTTAGCATCGCCAACATCATCGGCCTCGACAGCAGCGCGGCAGAGGGCATCTACACGCTGATCGCCGGCAACGTCGATACGACGGGCCTGGCCAACCTCGGAGCGAGCAACGCCTACGACCTGGGGGGTGGCAAGACCGCCTACTTTCAGCAGGGGAGTCTCCAGGTCGTCGTCGCGGTGCCTGAGCCTTCGACGCTCGTGTCACTCGGAGCGATTGCGGCCGGCGGAGTGATGTTCTACGTCCGGAAGCGGCGGCGTCGACGGTGCTGATTCTACGGACAGGCCGAGCGTCTGCCCACGTTGCCCGGTGGAGTACGAGCAATATGATCCCTCGCTTCCATCACCAGCGAACGCACGGCTTCACGCTCGTGGAGTTGTTGGTGGTGATCGCGATCATCGGCGTGCTCGTGGGTCTGCTCCTCCCGGCGGTGCAGGCCGCCCGCGAGAGCGCCCGACGGTCGTCGTGCTCCAATAATCTCAAGCAGCTCACGCTGGGCATGGCGCTCTTCGAGCAGGCGCAGTCGTGTTTTCCCGCCGGCCGCGAGGGGCCCGACAATAATTGCCCGGCGGGGGCGACGGATGGCGAGAGGACCAGCGGATTCGTGCACATTCTGCCGTTCATCGAGCAGGCCCCACTCTACGACATATACAAGAGTAAGGCTCTCGTCACCCCGGCGGTCAACACGCCCGGTGCGTTCGAAGCAACCGTGTTCACTCAAACGCCGAGCATGTTCGGCTGTCCCTCGTTCGCCGAGCCGCTCGTCCGCTCGGGCACCAGTCTCGGCTGCTACGCGATCTGCCAGGGGCACTTCGGCCCGACCTACGATGTTTCGAACCAGACTAAGTGCCTCAATTCCGGCATGGCACTCTACTACTACAAGATCAAGCCGAAGCAGATCACCGACGGCATGTCGAAAACGTTTTTTCTTGGTGAAGTGCAAAACTGTTACCGGCCAAACAACCGCTGGTTTCGTGCGCATCGACACCAAGAAGCCATCCGCAGCACCGACAACCCCGTCAATACGGCTCCCGGGGAGGGCGTGGTCGCCTCGGGGGTGAACGGTGCGTTCGGCAGCTTGCATCCGGGAGGCGCCATGTTTTCCATGGTGGACGGTTCGGTGTTGTTCATCCAGGACTCCATCAACCTGACGGTCTACCGGCGGCTCGGGCAGCGGGCGTCGGGTGCAAGCAAGGCCTTGCCTTGATCCGCGGCGGAGCACCGGCCGCGCAGGGAGAACGCTCGATGCTGTATCGCAGGTGGGAGTGCGCACTGATTATGGCGGCAGTGCTGGCCGTCGGCTGCGGCGACGGCCGCCCCCGAATCGTGCCGGCTACGGGGCAGGTGCTGATGAACGGCAAGCCGCTGACCGGGCACGTGGGATTTGTGCGCGTGGTGCCCGCCGGAGCGCGAGCTGCCACCGGGCGGATCGATCCGGCCGATGGGCGGTTTACGCTCACGACCTACGAGGCCGACGATGGCTGCGTCGAGGGCACCCATCCGGCAGCCGTCATCGTCAACACCACCGTCGGCAGCCAGCTGATCTGGATCGCCCCCGAGCGCTATGGCGATGACGCGACGTCGGGACTGACGGTCGAGGTCAAAGGCGACAAAGCGGAGTTGGAGATCCGCTTGGAAGGTGGTCTGGCCCGCGTGCCGGCTGCCAAGGACGCCAACCGCCAGTTGGGAGAGGGTGGTTAGGGGGGCGACGTACCTCAGCCACGATCGTCAGAGCACGTTTGATGCCAGGATCGCGCATTGTCGGGTCGGTCTTCATCGCACTGGCGTGCGCCACCGTGGCCTTCGCCGCGGAGCGCCTGCCGGCCACTCCAGCAGCGCGGCATGCGCCCGCCACCGTCGCTGGCCGCGCTGATCTCGTGACCACGGTCGACGAGCCCGTCCGCACGGCGCGCGCCGCCGATGGCCGATTGTTCGTCGATTTCGGAAAAGCCTCGTTCGCCTGGCTCCAACTCGAGTTTGCCGAGCCGTCTCCCGCCGTCGCGCTTGCCGTGCGGCTCGGAGAGAAAGCCGGCGCGGGCGACACCGTCGATGGCAATCCGGGCGCCTCGGTCGCCTACCAGGAAGTCGCCGTCAACGTGAAGGAGGGTGCACGAACCGTGAAGGTGGTCCCCACCTGGGAACCCCTGTACGCCAACTGGATTCCGAATGCAGCCGGCCATGACGAGGTGGTGCCGTTTCGCTACGCCGAGATCATCGGGCTCGAGGCCACGGCTCCGGCCCCCCGCGTGTCGCGGATGTCGCGGAACGTGCCATTCGACGAGTCCGCTGCGGAATTCCACTGCTCCGAGCCCGCGCTCGAGGAGGTCTGGGATCTCTGCAAGCACAGCATCAAGGCGACGAGCTTTCTCGGGCTCTACGTCGATGGCAATCGCGAGCGGGTGCCTTACGAGGCCGACGCCTACATCAACCAGTTGTGCCACTACGCCGTCGACGCGCACTACGCCACGGGGCGGCTCACGTGCGAGCACCTGCTCGACCATCCCACGTGGCCCACTGAATGGCGGCAGCATGTCCCGCTCATGGCCTGGGCCGACTACCTCTACAGTGGCGACGACAAATCGCTCGTCGCCAACTACGACAGGCTCGTCACCAGCGCGATGCTCGAGCGCCGTCGGCCCGACGGGCTGTTTCTGGGGCAGGCGAAGGGCGTGCCTCGCGACATCGTCGACTGGCCGAAGTGCGAACGCGACGGCTACGACATGAAACCCGACGTGAAGACCGTGACGACGGCCTTCCACGCCCGGTCACTCGAAGCCCTCGCCTCCATCGCCCGCGCCGTCGGTCGCTGGGCCGACGCGGAGAAGTTTGCCTCGCTTCGCCAAGCCACGATCGAAGCGATGCGCGAGAAACTTTTCGACGAGGCCCGCGGCATCTATATCGACGGCCTCGATGCGGCCACGGGCCGTCCCAGCGGGCATGCGTCGCTGCACGCCAACATGCTCCCGCTGGCGTTCCATCTCGTGCCGGCGGACGACGTGTCGCGGGTGGCGACCTTCGTCGCAGAAAAAGGCATGGCCTGCTCGGTGTACGGTTCGCAGTATCTCCTCGACGGCCTCTTCGACACAGGCAAGGCCCAGAAGGCACTTGCCCTCCTCACGAGCACAGGCGACCGGGGCTGGCTGCACATGAGCCGCGACCTCGGCTCCACCGTGACGCTCGAGGCATGGGATCCGGCCTACAAGCCCAATCTCGACTGGAACCACGCCTGGGGCGCCGTGCCGGGCAACGTGATCCCCCGCAAGCTGATGGGGATCGAGCCGCTCGAGCCAGGCTTCCGCCGGATCGCCGTGCGGCCGCGCACGGCGTCGCTGACCTGGGCGAAGATCAAGCATCCGTCGCCGCTCGGCCCGATCGCGTTGGCCGTGACGAACGATCATCGCGGCTGGCGCGCGGAACTCGACGTGCCAGAGGGCGTCGTGGCCGAGGTGCACGTGCCCACCGGCGACCACCGGCAGCTGCAGGTGCTCCGGGGCTCCGAAGAAATCGCCGCTCCGCTCCTCCGGGTCGCGGGAGGCCGCTGCGTCGTGGAGGCGACGTCCGGCCGCTCGACGTTCAGCATTGCAGGACGCGGCATCGCCGATGTCGCCCGCTCGGGCGCGGGAGACTGAGCCGAGAGTGATCGCGATCGAGCGAAGCCGTTTTCCAAGCCCGCGGTACTTCCCGACGAAATCGATGACAACGCCACCTTTCACGACCGTGCATGGAGCCGCGAGAGCGATGCGCGTCGTGGTTGCCGCCGCCGCGGTCTTCGTGCTCGCCCGGCCTTCTGCAGCCGTCGACGTGAGCACGCTGTTCACGCAGTCAGGCACGGATGCGACGTGGCAGCAACTCCTGGACAGCAACGCCATCCCGACAGGCACGACCTCCACCGCGGGCGTGACGGGCTCGACCATCAACGTCAACAACAGCCTCGTGGAAGTCGGGCCCAATAGAAACAACACGCCCATCAGCAGCCTCCGGATTCACACGCTGGGCAATTCGAGCGTGCTGCGCAGCTCGTTCCCGAAATGGTCTCGCTGGTACCAGGAAGATGGCAACACCCAGGTGTTTCGCCTCTTCAAGGACGAGGTCAACGTCCAGAACGACCGGCCCCTCGCCGCTCGCATCGAGTCGTTCGATCCGAACGTCAGCTGGGCAGCCGGCGACGGCTGGTTCAAGTGGCAGGGCACGTACACCATCATCAAGCCGCTTGGGGCCGCCATTTTTCAGGCCAAGAACTCGGACAATGACTGGTCCGTGCAGCTCAACACGAACGGCAACGGGGACCTCACCCTCAACCACCGCACGGGCACCGATCAGGTGCTGGCGACCAACATGGTCGGCCAGCCCTTCGACATCACGGTGTACGACAACGGCACGAACTACATGGTGTACATGGACGACCAGTACGCCGGGGCCGGCTCGTTCAGCCGACCGACAGGCTCAACCGTGTTTCGCTGGGGCATGTACGTGGGCGCAAGCTTGCCTGCGAAAGACGCGATGCTGTTCGTGACGGGGGCGAAAACGTCCGCCAATGTGATCGCTCCGCCCACGCTCTCGGCATCTCTCGGGGCCCTGCCAGCCAAGGTCATCAGGGGCGCCGTGATCTCCGGAACGCTTTCGGTCGCGAACTCGACCCCGGTCGCCTCCTCCACGGGTGCCGCCCGGCTCGACTATCGCTACTCGTCATCGGGAATTTTTGCGAGCTCCGGCACCGGCTCCGACATGGCTCTCGGTGCGGCGCGCACCCACCTCCTTCCCGTGAACACGGGAACCGTCGGACTCTTCAACGGCACCATCTCCGCGACGGCGACGAGCCTCCAGACCGCCACGCCGACATTCAGCGAGACCGTGTCCATGAGCGTGCTGGATCATGCGATTGGGTCGTTTGCCTCGGGCAGCACGCTCACAAACCTCGACATCGACTTCGGCACCCTCGTGCAGAACACCGGGACGGCCAATCGGAGTTTCTCGGTGTTCAACCGCGCCGGGTCGCTCGGGGCCGCCTGGACCGCGAAACTCGACCTCGACGCGATCACGTCGAGCGGCACAGGCGTGTTCTCGACGACGCTCTCGCCGTTCTCGAATCTGGCCTCGGGGTCGTCGCGGGCCTTCAGCCTGTCGCTCCCCACCACGACGTCGGGGGTTTTCTCCAGCACGTACACGTTGAACCTCTCCGACGAAAACCTGCCGGGGGCGACAGCCCAGAGCCTGTCGCTCACGGTTCGGGGAATCGTCGCCGCGGCCTCCTTGTCGTCGGGCTGGACGACCTCGACCGGCGGGTCGTGGGTGAGCGGGACGAACTGGTCGACGGGCGTGCCAAATTCAACGGCCTCGGTGGCGACGATCGGTTCGGCCGAGAGTGCACCTGCGACGATCACGCTCGACGCGCCGATCACGCTCAACGTCCTCTCGCACGGGGCTACGACGGGCACGATCGCCCCGGGGAGCGGCGGTTCGCTCACCTTCGGCGGCTCGAGTGCGACCGTCGTGGTCTCGGGCTCGCTGGCGATCACCGCGCCGATCTCGGGTGGTTTCATCAAGGACGGAGCCGGCACGCTCTTTCTCACCGCGTCGAACGCATCACCGACGATCACGGTCGCCGGCGGAAGGCTCGACGCAACCAACACGGCATTCGCCAGGCCCGGCCGCACCTACTCGATCGCCGATGGCGCGGTGCTCACCCTCTCCGGGACGGCCGCGGTGGCGTTCGGCACCACCGGCACGACGACGCTCACCGGCGACGGGACGGTGCGGGTGGCCCAGGGCACCACCATGTCGAGTCCGAACGCCACAGGCCAGGGCGACATCGCGATGCAACTCGGCCCCGGCGCCACGCTCGAGGTCAACGGCGTGATGGGAGCGGGCTTCACGGCAGGCAGGGGCGTGATCGACTGGACGAATAACAAGGCCGATCTTTCCCTCGGCCCCGCTGCTCGCCTCAATGCCCAGTCGGCCCCGCGCATCTTTGTCGATGCGCTCATCGGCAGCGGCTCGATCACCAAGACCTCGACCGGCAGCACCGTGCTCACGATCGGTGTCGCCGGCGGATCGGGCACCTTCGCCGGGCTGATCGCCAATCCGACCGGCTCGATTGCGCTCGTAAAGACCGGCCCCGGCACGCAGGAGCTCGCCGCGGCCACCACGTTTACCGGCTCGACAACGGTCGCGCAGGGCGTGCTACGGATCGGCCATGCCGATGCCCTCTCCGCGAGCGCCGTGAGCGTGGCGGCCGGGGCCACGCTCACGGTGGGGCCGCAGGTCGCGGCGACGGTGCCGGCGCTGTTCAACAACGGCCTGGTGGACGTGGGGCGGGGAATGCTGACGGTGACGAGCGGGCAGACGGGCGCCGGCGTGGCGGCGGCGATCGCGGCGGTGCTCAATGGCGGCACGAGCGGGATCACCTCGAGCGACGCGGCGACGATCCCTTTTCGAACGGTCGGCTGGCTCGACAACGGCGGTGGCTCGGTAACGTTCGGCTTCGCGGCTACGGGAGACACGAACCTCGACGGCCTCGTGGACCTTGGCGACCTGCAGAACATCCTCGCCGCGGGAAAGTATGGCACCGGGGGGGCCGCAGTCTGGGCCGACGGCGACTTCAACTATGATGGCGTCGTCGACCTCTCCGATCTGCAGGATATCCTCGCCAGCGGCCTGTACGGGCAGCCGGGGTACAACACCGCCCTGCCGCAGTTCGCGCTCCGCTCCGGGGCGGGCCTCGACCTCGCGGGCGATGGCCTGCTCGTGACCCATGCAGTGCCCGAGCCCTCGGCCATCCTCCTCGCGACCGGCGCAATCGCCACCATTTGCGCTCGTGAGAAGTCGCCGGCAAGACAGAGCGCAGCGGCAATTCACCGCAGTTGGCACGGACGTGCGCGGAATCCCCTACGGCATGATGCACTGACGCCACGCCGCGGGCGACACGGAGTGTGACTGAAAATTGCGGGGCGTTGGTCGCCGTCCTAGACTGAGGCTTCACGGGAACCCGGTAGCTCGAGCGTGGCAGGACCAGTGCGCCAACAGGATGTGAGTGTCGGTCGTCGCCTGACGGTCGCGCTGCTCCTGCTCGCGCCATGGGGGGGAATCGGCCACGCAGCCGACGCCAACTCCGACGCCCCGGCGACAGTGTTGCGTCCTCGCGGTCGCAGGCCGGCGAAGGCAGAGTTCGACTGGACGCCGTCCGACTGGGGCGTGGGCAGCTATATCTGGTCTGCCGCCACGGCCGACAAGCAGACGTGCCGGCTGTGGCGATCGTTCGACATTCCGCGCGGGGCGGTCGTCGAAAAGGCCCGGCTCCGCGTGCTCGCCGACAACAGTTTCGTCGTGTCGCTCGACGGCCGTGAACTGGGCATGGGCAGCGACTATTTCTACATGACCGAATACGACATCAAGAGCGTGCTCGGGCCCGGCCGCCACGTGATCGCCGTCCAGGCGTTCAATGAGACGCACCAGGCGGGCGTGGTGATCGGCCTCGAGATCGAGCTGCGCGGCGCCACGCCGATCGTCGTGATGTCCGACTCATCGTGGCGGGTCGTGCCGGCGGACGAACCAGGCTGGGAACGGCAGCTCACAGCCCCGGTGCACTGGGAGCACGCCACGGTCGTGGCGGAATTCGGCAGCAAGCCCTGGATCGGTCCGCCGCTGCGCATGAACGCCGTGAAGGTGCAGCCTCCCGAGCAGCCTGCGTTCTGGCAACGCGCGTGGTTCCAGGCGCTCGTCGCAGCCGTCGGCGGCGGGGCGGCGGTCGTCAGTCTGGTGCTTTCCACGAGGCTCATCGCTCAGTCGAACGCCCGTAAGCTCCTCGACCGCGAGCGGGCCAGGATCGCCCGCGACATCCACGACGAGTTCGGAGCCGGCCTCACGCAACTGGTGCTCGAAGGAGAAGTGGCACGCAGGGAACTGCCGCCCCACTCCGAGGCGGGCCTGCGGCTGGAATCGCTGTGCGACCGGGCCCGAACGCTGGCCGGAGCGATGGACGAGCTCGTGTGGGCCGTGAACTCCCGCCGCGACACGCTTCGGGACTTCGTCGGGTTCACGAGCAAGTATGTGCGGCGGTTCCTCGAGCCGACGCCGATCCGCTGCCGCCTCGAGATCGCCGACGACCTGCCCGACGTGGCCTGCGAACTGCCGGTGCGGCGCAACCTGCTCCTGGCGGTGAAGGAGGCGGTGAACAACGCCGTAAAGTATTCCCATGCATCGCAGCTCTGCTTGCGCGTCGAACGGCGATCGCCGCTGCTCGTCGTGACGGTCGAGGACGACGGCCGGGGATTTGATCTCGATCGCGGCCGCACGGCCGGCAACGGGCTGGCGAACCTCGTGGAGCGGATGCGCGACATCGGCGGCACCTGCCGAATCACGGCAGCCCCCGGCGCCGGCTGCCGCATCGAGTTCGAGTTGCCGCTTTCAGCCTTCGTGCGCCGGGCAGGCCCGCCCGAAGCCGGCATCGACCTGCTCGGCGGCCGGAGCGTTCCTCCGGTGCCGGAGCGGGCGGCCTTTCCGGAGACCCAAGCGTCATGACCCGCGTCTCCCCCCAGGCCGGCACGCCGACCACACCCGTCCGCTACCGCGTGGCACTCGTCGAAGACCAGAAGGGCCCCCGGGAAAACTGGGAGCGACTCGTGTCGTCGTTCCCCGACTTCGAGTGTGTGCGCGCGTGTGCTTCGGGCGAGGAGGCGTTGCGGACCATCCCCGTGGTCAAGCCCGACGTCGTCCTCATGGACGTGTTCCTGCCCTGCATGTCGGGCGTCGAGTGCACGGCCAGGCTGAAGGCCCAGTGCCCCGGGCTCCTGGTCGTGATGCTCACGGCCTGCGACGAGGACGAAATTCTGTTTCACGCGCTCGAGTCGGGAGCCGACGGCTATCTCCTCAAACGGACGTCGCCCGATGATCTCCGCGCCGCCCTCCTCGATGTGCTGTCGGGCGGCGCGCCCATGACCGGCGAGATCGCCCGGCACGTGATCGAGTCGTTCCGTCAGAAGCGTCACACCGATCCCACACTCGGGCTCACGCCCCGCGAGGAGGAGACGCTCGTGCTGCTCACGAAAGGCTATGCGAACAAGGAGATCGCCAAGCACCTCGACGTGAGCATCGAGACGGTGCGCAGCCACTTGAAGCGCATCTACGAAAAGATGCACGTTCGCTCCCGCGCGGAGGCGGTGGCCCGCTACATGTCGGGCCGCGACGCAGGCCGCGGCTGACGGCCGTGCAGCCGCGGCCGACGACTTCCCCGCCCGGATATCATTGAGTCGTATGCCCCATTCCGCACAGCTCGTCGACGCGGCCGTGGCCTTGGCGGCGCACCTTCAGCGGGAGGCTGTGCAGCTTCTCTCGCCGGCGGAGCGAAGGCAGCAGGCCGAGCTCGACCGGATGCTGAAAAACCCGGCCGACAAAGCCACGCTCGTCGAGCTCACCGACCAGGCGTTTCGCTCGCACGCGGCCGCCCGCACCGCCGAGCAGTTCACCCACGTCCTCGACGTGCAGGGCATCCCGCGGTTCTTCAGCCCGCTCGACCAGGCGCTCTTGCTCGGCTTTCAGACGTTTGGCGACTGGCTCCCGTCGGTGACGGTGCCGCTGGTGAAGTCGCACCTCCGGCACGAGACGGCAAACGTCGTCCTCCCGGCCGAGCCCGAGCTTCTGCACGAGCACCTCGCCGCCCGCCGCAGCCAGGGACTGCGGATGAATCTCAACTTTCTCGGCGAGTCGCTCCTCGGCGAGGAGGAGGCCCGGCAGCGGCTGGAGAAGTATCTCGCGGCGCTCCAGTCGCCCGACATCGAGGTGCTCTCGGTGAAGATCTCCACGCTCGATTCGCAGATCATGCCGATCGCCCGCGCGCACACGCTCGGCCGGCTCTGCGACCGGCTCGAACTGCTCTATCGGGCCGCAGACCACGGCCGCTTCACGCCGCCTGGCGGCGGGGCCACCGCGAAGTTCGTGTACCTCGACATGGAGGAGTATCGCGATCTCTCGCTCACGGCCGAGGCCTTCATGCGCACGCTCGCGCGGCCGGGGCTTCAGCACGTGCGGGCGGGGATCGCACTGCAGGCCTACATCCCCGACTCGTTCCGCTGGCAGCGCCGGATCACGGAGTGGGCGCAGGAACGGCTGGCGCGGGGCGGCGCGCCCGTGACGGTCCGGATCGTGAAGGGGGCCAATATGGAGATGGAGCGGATCGATGCCGCCCTCCACGGCTGGCCGCAGGCGCCCTTCCACACGAAGGCCGAGACCGACGCCAACTACAAGCGGATGCTCGACTATGCGCTCGCTCCCGAGCATTTCGCGGCCGTGCACGTGGGCATCGCCTCGCACAACCTGTTCGACGTCGCCTACGGGCTCGTGCTGGCGGCCGATCGCGGCGCGGGCGACCGCGTGCAGTTCGAGATGCTCGAAGGCATGGCCAACCATCAGCGGCGCGCCCTGCTCGGCCATACGGACCGGCTGCTGCTCTACGCGCCCGCCTGCCGCAAAGAAGAGTTCCTGAACGCGATCGGCTATCTCATCCGCCGGCTCGACGAGAACACGGGCCCCGAAAACTTCCTCGGCCACGCCTTCCGGCTCACGGTGGGTAGCGACGACTGGCACCTGCTCGAACGCGGCTTCCGGGAGGCGTTCACGACGCCCGTGTCGGACATGCCGCGGCGCACCCAGGATCGCCGCACGGAAACGTTTCCCAACCCGGTTCCGGAGCGCCCCTGGCAGCAGTTCGAGAACGAGCCCGACACCGACTGGTCGCTCGAGCAGAATGCCGCCTGGGCCGCGGAGATCGCCGGCGGCCCGGCCGATGACTTCGCAGAGCTCGTCGTGCCCGTGGTCGTGGCCGGCGGCGAAGTGCAGGGGCTCGCGACCCGCGAGTGCCACGATCCTTCGCAGCCGACCGCCCTGCTCTGCCGGCACGCCGTGGCCACCGACCGCGAGGTCGATGAGGCGGTGGCCTGTGCGGCGGCCGACCCCGACGGCTGGCGGGCGCGCTCGGTGGATGCCCGCAGCGCCGTGCTCGGGCGGGTGGCGCAGGAACTGCGGCGGGCCCGCGGCCGGCTGCTCCGCGTGGCCATGCTCGACGGTGGCAAACTGCTCACGGAAGCCGACCCCGAAGTGTCGGAGGCGATCGACTTCGTCGAGTTCTACCGTGCGACCGCCCGGGCTTTTTACGAACTGCCGGGCGTCGAGGCCCGGGGCTGCGGCACCGTGGTGGTGGTGCCGCCGTGGAATTTTCCCATCGCGATCCCCTGCGGCGGCATCGCCGCGGCGCTCGCCGCCGGCAACACGGTGATCGTGAAGCCCGCCTCCGACGCGGTGCTCACCGCCTGGGAACTGTGCCAGTGCTTCTGGCGGGCCGGCGTGTCGCGGCGCGTGCTGCAGTTCGTGCCCTGCCCCGGCGCGGGGCCGGGCGCACGGCTCGTGGCGCACCGCGACGTCTCGGCCGTGATCCTCACCGGCGGCACCGACACGGCCCTCGCCATGCTGGCTGCGAAGCCGGGCCTCAGGCTCTCCGCCGAGACCGGCGGCAAGAACGCCACGATCGTGACTGCGATGAGCGACCGCGAACTGGCGATCAAGCACGTCGTGCACTCCGCCTTCAGCCACAGCGGCCAGAAGTGCTCGGCCACGTCGCTCCTGCTGCTCGAGGCGGAGGTGTATGACGACCCGGCGTTCAAGCGGATGCTGTGCGACGCCGTCGAGAGCCTGCACGTCGGCTCGGCGCACGATCTCCATACCCGCGTGGGCCCGCTCATCCGCCCGCCGGCCGGCCCGCTCGAAGAGGCCCTCAAGACCCTCGAGCCGGGCGAGACCTGGGCCGTGATGCCGCGGCGCGTCGGCGACACGCCGAATCTCTGGTCGCCCGGCGTGAAGTGGGGCGTGACGCCCGGCAGCACCACGCACCGAACCGAGTTCTTCGGGCCGCTGCTCGGCGTGATGCGTTTCGAGCGGCTCGCCGAGGCGATCGACTGCGTCAACGCCACCGGCTACGGCCTCACGAGCGGCCTCCACAGCCTCGACGACCGCGAGATCGAACAGTGGAAGCGGGGCATCCGTGCGGGCAATCTCTACGTCAACCGGGGCACGACCGGCGCCATCGTGCTGCGGCAGCCTTTCGGCGGCATGGGCAAGTCGGCGGTGGGGCCCGGGCTCAAGGCCGGCGGGCCGAACTACGTGGCGGCGTTCATGGACTTTCGCGACGTCGTGGGCGCCTCATCGCCCCGGGCGCGGACGATCGAAAACGCCGACCTCGCCGCCCTGTGCACGCGGCTGCCCGACGACGTAGAAGGGCAGCGGCTCCGTGCAGCGATCGCGGCCTACGACGCCGCCTGGTGCGATGAGTTTTCCCAGGTGCACGACCACGTCCGGCTCCTCGGCCAGGACAACTTCCGCCGGTATCTCCCGTTCCCGGTCGTCTGCGTGCGGATCACGCCTGACGACGCCTGGTTCGACATCGTGGCCAGGATCGCTGCGGCCCGCGTGACGGGGGCACGGGTGCTCGCCTCGTTCGCGCCGGGCTGCCCGCCTGCCTGGCACGACCTGCTCGACGCGTGGACGCACGACTGGGCGGCCGGCATCGAGTTCATCGAGCAGCCCGATGCGGCGATCGCCGCGCTCGCCAGCCGCCGCGACGCGCGCATCCGCCAAGAGGTGCGCATCCGCCAAGAGGTGCGCATCCGCTTCGGCGGCCGCGACCGCGTGCCCGCGGAGGTGCGGCGGGCTGCCGCCGAGGCCGGGCAGTGGATCGCCGACGTGCCGGTGGTGGCCGCAGGTCGGATCGAGCTGCTCTGGTATCTGCGGGAGCAGAGCATCTCGCACGACTACCACCGCTACGGCAACCTCGGCCGCCGCGCCGGAGAGCCGCGGCGCGTCTGAGGCGTCGCCCTGCTTCGCCGGCGGATCGTTTGACGCCAATCACCCCGCGTCGAGGTTTTTCCCGAGCGACGGGGCCCGCAGGTGCCGGGGCTTCACGATGTCGCGTGCCAGCCCCAGGGCCTCGAGCAGCTTGATCTCGTAGTAGGAGATGTCGATTTCCCACCAGCGGTGCTGCACGCTCGCCGCGGTCGGATCGGCATGATGATTGTTGTGCCAGCCCTCGCCGACCGCGAGCAGGGCCACCAGCCAGTTGTTGCGGCTGCCGTCGCCCGTGTCGTAGTTGCGGTAGCCGAACAGATGGCTGAGCGAGTTGACCGACCAGGTGATGTGCCACACGAGCACGATCCGCAAAAACACTCCCCACACCACGACGCTCGCCCCCAGCCGCAGGCCTTCCGATAGGCCGCCGGTGAGCCATCCGGCCACGAACCCCAGGATGAAGAAGACCGGCACCTGGGCCAATGCAATCGCCACCTGCAGGTAGCCGTACTTCTCGAGGTTGAAGTAGAAGCGGTCGCGGAGCAGGTCGGGGGCGAAGCGCTCCCGGAAGGAGAGTGTGTCGATGCCGGGATTCACCATCAGGAGCCAGCCGAGGTGCGACCACAGGAACGTCACCAGGGGCGAATGGGGGTCGGGCACGTCATCGGAGTGCGCGTGATGCATGCGGTGCACCGCCACCCACTGCACGGGCGTGTCTTCCAGGCTGCAGATGGCAAGGGACGCGAGCGTGTATTCCACCCAGCGCGGCGTGCGGAAACTGCGGTGCGTGAGCA
>Ga0075471_10001034_pt1 | contig 17795 bp, 15 predicted proteins | sample DEB19_08_DNA_2_FD_74787 | JGI IMG/M metagenome (GOLD analysis project Ga0075471, IMG submission 74787) | Aqueous microbial communities from the Delaware River and Bay under freshwater to marine salinity gradient to study organic matter... | ecosystem: Environmental > Aquatic > Marine > Coastal ... | reverse complement strand
GAAGCCATCCTTGCCACCGAAGAATACGCGACCTTTCCAATACGTCGGCGGTGAGTCGATGCGGCCACCTGCGATGAAGTGCCAGGCTTTCTGTCCCGTGGCAGCATCAAATGCATGTAGCGTGTGCTTATCGACTTCGCTCACGAAGGTCAAGCCAGCCGCGGTGGTCGTGGTAGATAGCGGCGGAGTCAGTTTCACTTCCCACGCCATGCCGAGATTCTGCTTCAAATCACTCTTTGCCGCTCCGCTGCGGGCATTGTCGCTGCGGTACGTCGGCCAATCGGCGGCATCGGCTTCGGTTTCCTCAAGGATAGCATCATAGGCGGGGCCTTTCGTGAGTCGTTCAGCGTCCGGTGTGTCAGCAGGCATTGGATAACGTGGTTCGGTGGCTAGCACGGCCATGCCGTCGAGTTTCGCCTCGGGATAGCAGGCGCAGTTGTGCGGGCCGGCATAGGTCAGGCCGTTGGCGGGCATCACGCCATAGAGACAAGCACCACGCACCCAGTGATTGAGGTCCCAGTGCTTCTTTTCCATGTCCACGAACTCCAGACCGGTGCGGCTTGGCATGAGGAACTTTTCTGTGGCCTTGGCCATGTAGCAGCGATGGTGGAACCAGTAAGTGCCTTCAGGCACATCGGGGAAGAAGCTCTTCTTCAATTGCCCGGTGACCGGATCAAAGCCGCGATACTCGCCGGTTTGATTGCCGCTGGTTGTTCCGGCATTCCACACGAGGCCCTGGGAGACAATCACGTCCTCCAGGCTGCGGTAACCACTTTTCTCATGAGGCGCGACCCAGAGCTCCTTGCCGCTGTCTGCATGGAAGCCTTTCATCACGCCATCGCCTCCGGCATACAGGATGACATCTTTGTAGATCATCACACGCGGCGCGAAGTTGAACTCATACAGCTGGCGGCGCTTCGTGGGATCGGTGCTGAACATCACCGCACCTGTCTTCGCATTGCGGGCGGCGAGTCCATCGCCGTTGTAGTAAACGACGCGCTTTTCATCGACGGCGAGTGTGATTGGCGCGATGCGGTCGGTTTCCTTCCAAAGCGTTTTGCCGCTCTGGGGGTCGAGCGCGATAAGGTCGCGCTCCTTGCCGTCCCAGTTGAACTCCGTCTCGACACGCTTCTGGTCGCTCTGTTGCTTCACGGCGAACTCTTCGTTCAAGCGCCACGGCTCCTTGTTCACGACGGCGTAGATGGTACCGTTGCGCATGAGCAGCTCTTCCGCGCCTTTCGTTTGCTCATACACACGAACGACATGGCCCGTGGCACCGTCGAGGCATGAAATCGGCTCGCTGATGCCCATGGTGACATAGACCTTGTCACCCATCGCCACGAGGCGACGCGTGAGCTGGGTGGGGCCCGACTTCAGCGGCCACAGGTGCGTGCTCCATTGCGGTATTGGCTTTTTCCACAGCACCGTGCCGTTAAAAGCATCGCGGCAGATGATTGAGAACTTGGCAGGCATCAAAATCGAGATACGGCTACCTTCGTCGATGATGTAAAAGATACGCCCCTGCGAACTCACCTTAGCACTGACCGATGACATGCGGTCGTGGTGGCGGCTCCAGCGTGGATTCCCCACCCACTGCATGCGAGTCGGCGGGCCCACGAGCAGGTCTTTCGAGGTCGGATTGCCCTTTGAGTCGTAGGCGTAGTGAGTCCAGTCATCCATGTCGTTTGGCCAGGGCTTTACGATCTTCTCCCAGCTGCCGTCTGCCTTGCGCAGCATCGCCACGCCCAACGGCGTGAGGACGCGGTCGATTTCTTCTCTGGAGACGGAGGTAGCCTCTTCGATAACGAGTAGGTTCACGTAGTTCTCGATGTAGGGCAGGTGCTTTCCATCCCACTCCTCCACGGCCACCACGCCGCTGACGCCATCCTTGTAGAGCGAATCACGCAACTCAGGCAGCTTCGCGGCTTCTTTCGTGAGACCATGAACTTGATACGAGTCATTCACCCTTAGCTTTCGTGTCACGGAGGCGTCGCCACAGCCCACATGAACGACGATACCACCTTTCACGCCGGATTGGCTGATAAGGTCCTCAGCATTACCGGCAATAAGCGGACAGCTGAAGGCGGATAGAAGGAAGACGAGACGTTTCATGGAGCGGCGATAACGTGCTCGAAGAGGTGAGCTTTCAAATGGAAGGCGTCCATCCGGTCAAAAGCCCACTCAGGCCGCTCTAGTGCATGAGGAAGTTAGTTTTCTGAACGCTGTGTTTTGTCACTTGCCGGGAGCCTGCGCCCCATGTGTCATGTAGGGTCATGCCTGCCAAAAAAATCACTTCCCAAACTGCCAAGGCCCCCAAAAAGAAAATCCTCAACGTGCCCTTTTGGATTGGGTTCGATCTGGGCGGCACCAAGATGATGGCTACGGTTCTCGACAAGAACTACGAGGTGCTCGGCAGCGCTCGCAAATCCACCAACGGCAGCGATGGCCAGATGAAGGGAAAAAAGAAGATCCTGAATGCCATTCACGAGGCCATGGAGAACGCCGGTGTGAACCCGAAGGGTATCCAAGGCATCGGTATCGGGTGCCCTGGGCTGGTGAATCCAGAGAAGGGTGTGCTTCTGTTCGCGCCGAACCTCGGTTGGAAGAACCTGCCGCTGCGCAAAATTCTCGAGGCCGAATTCAAAGTCCCCGTCGCCGTGCTTAACGACGTGGATGCCGGCACCTATGGCGAGTACATGCTTGGAGCTGGCAGGGGCGCTCGCTCGCTGCTCGGTATCTTTCCAGGCACCGGTGTGGGCGCGGGCTTTGTGTATGACGGGAAGCTTGTGATGGGCAGAACGATATCCGCCATGGAACTGGGAAATGTCATGTTTCCTGGCACACATTTAGGCAGCACGGAGTTTGGTGCCGTTATTCTCGAAGATCTTACCAGCCGCCTTGCTTTGGCCTCTGCCGCTGGTGTGGCCTGCTATCGCGGCCAAGCGCCTGAGCTTGACCGTAAGACACAGGGCGCCCTCCGCGACATTCGCAGTAAAGCACTCGCGAATTCCTTTCGCGGTGGTGAAGAAGCCACAATGATACTCTTCCGCAATTCCGTGCGCTATCTCGGCATGGGGGTCGCGATGATTGTGAATCTGTTTGCGCCCGACCAGATTACCCTAGGTGGCGGTCTCGTGGAGGAGCTACCTGGTCTTTATGTTCAGCTTCTCAGGGAAGAAGTCGAGCGTTATGCCATCCCCGAGCTCGCCAAGGGTGTGAAATACAGCGTTGCAAAGCTGGGTGGACAAGCCGTGGCTGCTGGAAGTGTGGCTTGGCTGCGCCACGTTGGATGAGGTAAGGCGTCATGCCGCATCAAGTCATTCTTCACTTTGGTCATCCGTCTTTTTTTCATCGCATGTCTTCCGCTGTTCTGAACCCCGCCTCTCCTGCTCCCGAGCATGCCGTTATCTATGTTGGTGCAGCGTCCGTGTCGATGGTGGTCGGATTGCGAGGGGCAGAGAGGCTTCATCGGGAAGATGTGGAGTATCTCGACCGCCCTTTGCCGCTGGCTCGCGATATCTTTCGCAGTGGCAGCATTACCCGGAGCACGGTTGAGCAGACCGTCTCCATCCTGCGGGATTTTTTGCAGTCCACACGCGAGTTGGGCGTCCCGCTGGCCCAGGTACGGCTCTTCACCACCAACATTCTGGCCGAGGCTTCAAACCACGAGATCTTTCTCAACCGCCTGCAGATTCAGACCGGCGTCACACCAGCCCTCATTGACGACGGCAGCATGACTCGCCTTGTCTTTCAGATTGCCCAGCGGTTGCTGCAGAAAAATCCGCGTCTCGCTGAGGGTCGCACATTTGTCACCCACATCGGCCCCGGCAATACGCGTGCCATGTTCTTTGATCAGGGGCGCCTCGCCGCTTACTCCAACTACCGACTCGGCATTTTTCGCGCACGCGAGGCCGTGTCTGGTAGCGACGACATGGCTCCCCAGGCCATGGTGCATTTGGAGGAGCAGATTCGTGGTGTGGTGGATCATCTGGCTCAGGACTACTCAGGTCACCCCATCGATCATCATGTCGCCATCGGTGCGGAGATCCAAAGTGTGGCTCCCCGGCTGACCAAAAGTCGTCAGGGCTCCTACCAAGTGCGAGAGGATGACCTAGCGCGTTTCACCGAGAAACTGGCGCGATTGAATCCGGACCAACTCGTCCGTGAACTGCACGTTCACTACACTGGTGGCGAGGGTATTGTGCCCGCTTTGCAGACCAACCTTGCCCTAGCGAAGCGTTTCGGCGATCAATCCATTTGGGTGCCAGAGGGAGATTTTCACTTTGAGCTCATGCTGGATCTTATGACTGCCGGCTCCCGCACTGCAGTTTTTCAAGAAGAGGTCATGCAGTCCGCCTGCGAGATAGGTTTGAGATATAAAACCGATCGCAAACACGCTGATCAGGTCGCTTTGTTCGCACAACAGCTCTTCCGAGAGCTCCAGCACCTGCATGGGCTTGATCCAACATATGAACTCATCCTTCGAGTGGCAGCCACGCTGCATGAGGTGGGCATGTTCATCAGCCCGCGTGAGCATCATAAACACAGCCTCTACATTCTGCTGAACACCGAGATCTTCGGTCTTAGCACGAGAGATCGTGAGCTTGTAGCCCTGCTAGCCCGCTACCACCGCCGCTACAACCCCGAGCCAAACCATCCCACCTTCTCCGATCTGAGTCGCGAGGACCGCATGATTGTGCTCAAGCTCGCTGCTCTGCTACGCATAGCCGATTCGCTCGATCGCAGCCACGCACAGCGCATCAAATCGATTCAGCTTCGCCCAGAAAGCTCCCGTTTGCGCATAATCACTCACGGTGTGGATGACAACACCATCGAACAAATTGCCATTGACTCGAAGTGCGACCTGTTCCGCGAGATCTACGGCCATGAGGTTGTTTTGGCGAAGTCATGAAGCTCTTGGAATAAGGTCGCGACGTAGATTGTCATTTTATCGTCGAATGCTTTGCGGGCATGGTAACATCAACGGCAAAGCTTTAGGGTATTGCCTAGATGCCCATGATGTGAATGATGGGTCTATTTGCCATGCTACGCATTACGCTAACCTTTCTGTTCCTCTTCACGGCTGTTTCTGCACGCCAGCCAAACGTGGTCTTGATTTTGGCGGATGACCTCGGGTATTCGGACTTGGGTTGCTTTGGCTCCAAGACAATCCGAACGCCGCATTTGGACAGGCTGGCGTCTGAAGGCGTGAAGGCCACCAGTTTCTATGTCGCGCAGGCGGTTTGCAGCGCTTCACGTGCATCGCTGATGACGGGGTGTTACGCGAACCGAGTGGGTATGCAAGGAGCGCTGAACCATACCAGCGACGAGGGTCTGAATCCGGCTGAGTCGACACTGCCCGAAATGTTGAAGGAGAAAGGCTACGCGACGGCCGCTTTTGGTAAATGGCATCTGGGCACGCGAATGATCTTTCATCCGATGAAAAACGGATTTGATGAGTTCCTTGGCATTCCTTATTCCAATGACAACAGCAGCTACCATCCCTCACTTGCCAAAGAGATGCCACCACTGCCTCTGTATGACGGGCTGAAGGTGATTGAGACGGATCCGGACCAGAGCTTTTTTATTGAGCGATTCACGGAGAGAGCTGTGACTTTCATCGAGCGCCATCGTGCGGATCCATTTTTTTTGTACGTGCCGCATGTGATGCCGCATGTGCCGATCTTTGCCTCCGAAAAATGGCGCGGGAAGTCTGGCGCAGGCCTCTACGCGGATGTGGTGGCGGAGCTGGACGACTCGGTGGGACAAATTGTGGATGCCGTGAGCCGCTGCGACCTCGAACAAGATACCTTGATCCTCTTCTTTTCCGACAACGGGCCCTTTCTCAGTTACGGCAATCACGCCGGCTCCGCCAAACCGCTGCGTGAGGGCAAGCTCACGAGTTTCGAGGGCGGTGTGCGCGTGCCTTTCATCGCCCGCTGGACCGGACACCTGCCGGCTGGTCGCGAATCCGCAGAGCCGATGATGGAGATCGACCTGCTGCCCACCATCGCCACGCTCATGGGCGGCAAGTTGCCCGAGAACAAGATCGACGGCAAAAACATCCTGCCCGTGCTCGAAGGCGGCACTTCACCCCATCAGGCGCTCTACTTTTACAGCGGCGATGAATTGCAGGCCGTGCGCAGCGGCGCATGGAAGCTGCACCTAGCCCATCCCTACATCTCCGTGGATGGCGAACCGGGCCGTGATGGCAGACCCGCTCGTTTTGGCCAGATGAAGCCCAAGTCGATTACGCAAAGTGGCATTAAAGGTATCGCCACGCGCCATGGTTATGTCGTAAAACAGCAGTCATTGGCCCTGTATGATCTAAGCCGTGACCCGGGCGAGCTTGAAAATGTGGCTGAGAAGCACCCAGAGATCGTTGAGAGGCTTCAAAAGCTGGCCGCAGGCATGCGTTACGACCTTGGCGATGCGTTAACGAAAACTCAAGCGTCAGGAGCACGAGCCGTCGGCAGGGAAAACTAAAAGCCACCGGAATTTCTCGAAAAATAGAACAGATGGTTTTGTTTGGATGCATGGTTGGTCGGCGTCGTTGTTTTACAGCATTGACCTTCTTCAAGTATGAATGCGAGATTCCTTTTTTGCCTGCCATGGCTCATGTGCGGCTCCTTGTTGGCCCAACAAGCTGCCGAAGCCGATTCGCTGAATACCGCCATGCCTGCTGCGGCAGGCTCTTTCGGTTTGAATGATGCACGGCTGCCCGGAGTAGGGATGGCTGAGGGTATTGCGGAAATCACTGGAGTGGCTGTGAGCCCTTTGCTGGGTGTGAGCGTGATCGGTGCGTGGACATGGTTGAAAGCAGAAGATTTCGAACGCGAGATGCTGCCTTGGTATTGCCATCCACTGGCTTGGGGCATCGGACTTAGCATCATCGCTCTCTGCCTGATGAAGGACATCTTCGGGGCGATGGTGCCCGCGATTGCCAAGAAGCCACTTGATTGGCTGGAGCTCTTCGAAAACAAGGCTAGCGCACTCATGGCAAGCACGGCTTTTGTGCCGTTGGTGGCCATTGCCATGTCCCGGGTGGGTCACATACAACGCGAGGCAGCAGTAGGAGCGGCCACGTTACCGTTGGGCTCAATCGCCGACTTTGCCATGCAAACACCTTGGTTCACGGTTGCGGTGGCTTTGATTGCTTTTCTTGTCGTTTGGCTCAGCTCACACGCTATCCATGTGCTCATCGCCATCTCACCTTTTGGTCTCGTCGATGCTGTCCTAAAACTGACGAAGCTGGGCATCTTGGCTGTTGTGGTTGGTAGTGCCGCCATCCATCCGTGGCTTGGTCTGTTGGTAGCGCTCATGCTCATGGGTATCGGTTTTCTAATCGTAGGTTGGTCCCTGCGCCTGATGTTGTTTGGCATGCTGATGGGCTTCGATTGGATCTTGGGCCGTCGTGTGGATGTCAGCGAAGCCCGAAAAGGAGCGAAAGCTTTTCTAGCCCGCCGCATGTCTGGTGTGCCGGCGCGCACTCTCGGTAGAGTGGTGCTCGACGAACTTGGTCGTCCTCGTTTTGTGTGGCAAAGCGGGTTTTTCGGCCCCAAGCGAAGTTTTCCGCTTGAAGAAAGCAGCCTAGTCATATGCAAAGGCCTTGTGAACCCTAGCTTATCGCAGATTGAGGAGGGCGGATCTCGCCCATGTAGCCTGTTGGTGCTCTTGCCGCGTTACCGAGGCGTGGAGGAAGGGTTGGCCGCTCACCTCGGTTGCCAAGCGGTAATCGAGAACGGTGTCATCCGGGGTTTTCGCGCATTCAGGCAGTGGTTTGCAGATGTCATTGGCAGCGAGAGAAGGGGGCATGACGAGTGGCCTAAGATAGCCAGCGGCTTGCGCACCAGCGGCATCCGCCTATGAGAGCGGCCCGCATGCACCTGTTCCATTACCAAAACGACCGCCTCCACTGCGAAGACACTGACCTCGGCTTGCTGGCCGCGAAGCACGGTACGCCGCTTTACGTTTACAGCAAAGGCACCATTATGAGCCATTTCCAGCGTTTGGATGCTGCACTCGATCCGCTCGAACACCTCGTCTGCTACGCGGTGAAGGCGAACTCGAACCTCGCCATCCTGAGCACCATCGCGAAGCTCGGTGGCGGCTTTGACATTGTCTCCGCAGGGGAACTCTACCGCGTGATCAAAGCTGGTGGTGAGCCAAGCAAATGCACCTTCGCCGGCGTGGGTAAAACACGCGCCGAAATCGAGTTCGCCCTCGAAAAAGGCATCTACTGCTTCAATGCCGAGTCCGAGGCTGAACTGCGCTACATCAACCACGTTGCTGGTGAAGTTGGCAGGAAGGCTCCTGTGGCCGTGCGCGTGAATCCGAACGTGGACGCCAAGACGCACGCAAAAATTACCACGGGCAAGAGTGAGAACAAATTTGGTATCGACTTCGATCAAGTGCTCGATGTGTATGCACGCACGGCCAAGGAGTGTCCGCACCTCGAAATCCGCGGCGTGCAGATGCACATTGGATCTCAGCTCACCAGTGTCACCCCATTCCGCGAAGCCGTGGAGAAGGTCATTCCCATGGTGAAGGATATCCAGCGTCTTTACGGGATCCAGTTTTTCAGCATCGGCGGTGGCATTGGCATCAACTACAAGCAGAGCCTCGACTCTGGGGCATCCACTTGGTGGGAATCCAATCGTGACGTGCATCCGCTGACCGTGCAGGCCTATGCCGAGGCTGTGGTACCGCTGCTCCAGCCACTTGGCCTGCGGATCCTGTGCGAACCTGGTCGCTTTATGGTTGGCAATGCAGGAGTTCTCCTCACCAGTGTGCTATACGAAAAGCGCGGAAGCGCCAAGACTTTCAAGATCGTGGATGCCGGCATGAACGACCTCATCCGCCCCACCCTCTACGAAGGCTGGCACCAAATCGTCCCAGTCAAAAAGCCTTCGAACGATCAGACCGAGCTCGCCGATGTGGTGGGGCCGATTTGCGAAAGCGGTGACTTCCTCGCCCAGAACCGCGACATCGCGCCTGTGCAGGCTGGTGACGTGCTGGCTGTCATGAGTGCCGGCGCGTACGGCTTCACCATGGCTTCGAACTACAATACACGTCCGCTGCCCGCCGAAATCCTCGTCGATGGCAGCAAAGCTGTGGTCGTTCGTGAGCGCCAGACGCTCGACGATGTGCTTAAAGGCGAGCATGTTGTATAATTGAGACGGAAAAGCGTGGCGGCGTGAGCGTTTAAGCGATGCCCATGAAGCGCCGCCACTTTCTCCAAGCTGCCTCGGCAGCCGTTTTGCCTTCCATCGCCCCTGCTGTGCAGTCTTCTTCCTTGCGTGTGATCGACACGCACACGCATTTCTATGACCCGACGCGGCCGCAGGGCGTGCCATGGCCGGGGAAGGGGACCAAGCTCTACCGCAAGGTGCTTCCTGCCGACTGGCTGGCGCTGGCCGCACGTCATGGATGTTGTGAAACGGTGGTCGTGGAGGCCAGCCCGTGGGTGGAGGACAACCAATGGGTTCTCGATCTGGCCGCGAGGGAAAAGTCCATTGTGGGCTTCGTCGGCCATTTGGACCCTGGGCCGGACTTTGAGGGGCATTTGAGAAGGTTTTCAAAAAATCCAGTGTTTCGTGGCATTCGCTGGAACAGCGGGTATTTGGTCGATGCATCGAAAAGCGATGCGGTGAAAGCTGGCGTTAAGCTTTTGGCGCAATTGGGCTTGGAGTTGGACTTGAACGGTTCCTGTACGAACCTGCAAGCCGCCGCCAAGCTAGCCGTCGAGGTGCCTGACCTCAGGATCGTTATCAATCACCTCGGAGCATCTGGCGATCCGCAGGACCTTCGACCGGAATGGAAGCCTGCGATTAGGGAAATTGCGCGTAGGCCGAATGTTTTCATGAAGGTTTCTGCTCTTGTGGAGCAGATTAAATGCCCTGAAGGTCAGGCACCGCAGGACACGGCCTATTACCTGCCCGTTTTGGATTATCTTTGGCAGCAGTTTGGCCCTGACCGGCTGATTTATGGGAGTAACTGGCCAGTATCGGACAAGGGGTCGTCATACGACGTGGTATTTCGTATCGTGAACGAGTTTTTCAGCAGCAAAGGATCTGAGGCTCGGCGGAAGTATTTTTCACAGAATTCCCAAAAAGTTTACCAGTGGCTGGAGCGGTCCTGAAGAAAGCTCGAGCTGAAGAGGGTCAGACTTGATTTGTTGAAGTTTATTCGAAGCAACGGTTGATGATTGAACGCTCGGCGTGTGAAAGCGCACTCATTCTCCATGCAATCAAATCCAAGAATGAGTCGCCGCTTCATCTTCTATTCGCTCGTCTGCCTCGCCTTTGCTATGCAGCTTGTTCGAGCGAGCGATTCTGTTGCTGATGCCATGATACCGGTCAACGTGAACGCAACAGCATCTACATTTCTTCCAGCTTCTGCCCCCGGACGTTCCATGATGTTCTTCAGCGGATTGGTGGCCATGGCATTCACTTATCGCCGCGCTTGGCTGAATTGGAAGACCACTCGGAAAAGCTGAGTCGGGTCAATCGGTCACGAAGTCTCGCATTTCGTAAAGCTTGGGATCACGCACAGGCTCTTTTCGTGCCGCTTTGACATGGGAGATAAATTGAGAAAAAAGAGCCTCGCCAGTCTCATCCTGATCCGAGCCGCCAAATTGCTCTTCCAGTTTGTCTGGATCTTCTCCCGCCTCCAACCGCCTGACTATTTCCCGCAGTTCCGGCGGTGCTTTGTCTCCCATGACATCAGTCATTTTCCGCATGAAGTGCCCGAGTTGCCGCGGATCAGGGTTTTCTTCATCAAGACTGCCCATGTCCCGCTCCATTTCTTCCATGAAGGAGTCCATTTTGGACTCATCGATGCCAGCAAATGGATCATCTCGGTTGTCTTCCTTGGCCTTGCCAATCACGGCAAAGCGCGATAAGCGCTTTTCCATGCGTAACCCCTCGCCATCCGGGCATCGTGGAAGCTTGTCCCTCATAGACAAGCTGCGAGCAAAGAAGGAATACAGCTTGTTGTTGTCTGGGCAGTAAAATTCGTAAATAGGCATGATGAATAAAGGCTTGAAGGTATGCTGCAGGCGGTTTTCGCAACTCGACGCTATGCAAAAGCCTGAAGCGTGGTTGAATGCGCCACTTTTCCCGCCGCAACCGCATGCACATTGCCGATATTCTCAAGGACCAGAAGCCAACGCTTTCGTTCGAGTTTTTTCCACCCAAGTCATCTGAGGCATCAGATGCGTTGTTTGCCACCATCGGCGAGTTGGAATCCTACCAACCGTCCTTTGTCAGCGTGACCTACGGGGCCGGTGGATCCACTCGAGAGCTGACCCATGATCTCGTGGTGCGAATCAAAAAAACCACCTCGCTTGACCCCGTGCCACATCTCACCTGCGTGTGTCACAGTGAGGCGGATGTGGCGGCCATTCTAGAACGCTACGCCCAGGCGGGTGTAAGCAACATCTTGGCCCTCGGTGGTGATCCACCGAAGAATCTTGCTGGTTATGACCGAACGAAGGATACCTTCCAGCATGCGGCGGACCTTGTGACCTTCATCCAGAAGTTCAATGAGAGGGGCGGGCACCCCGATAAACGTGGATTCGGCATCGGTGTGGCCGGTTTTCCAGAGGGACATCCCAGCACACCGAACCGCGTGCTCGAAATGGATTATTTGAAGGCTAAAGTGGATGCCGGAGCCGATTATATCTGCACACAGCTGTTTTTCGACAACCACGACTTTTACGACTTTCGCGCTAGGTGCCGATTAAGTGGCATTCATGTACCTATCATTGCAGGTATCATGCCCATCACCAGTGCCTCCGGCATGCGACGCATGGCCGAATTGGCCGCTGGAGCCCGGTATCCCGCGAAGCTGCTCCGAGCCATCCAGCGCTGCGGCAGTGATGAGGAAGCGGTGCAAAAGGTGGGGATCCACTATGCCACCGAGCAGTGCCTCGATCTGCTCGATCACGGCGTGGACGGCATTCATTTTTACACGCTGAACAAATCCCATGCCACGCGTGAGATTTACGCCAGCCTGGGCATTCACGACTCTGCTGCAGTACGAAAAAGTTCGTAATATGAGCAACCCGTCACCATTGATTGCCGCCATCGAGGCGGGTGGAACCAAGTTTGTCTGTGCGGTGGGAACAGGTCCGGATGATTTGCGGGACATTGCCCGCATCCCCACCACGACCCCGGGTGAGACGCTCGCCGAGGTTGACCGCTATTTATCGATGGCACAGTCCAAGCATGGTCCATTTGCAGCCATTGGCGTCGGTTCTTTCGGGCCAGTTGATCTCGACAAAGCCAGCAAGACCTACGGTTGTATCACTACAACGCCGAAGCCTGGCTGGCAGTCGGTGGGTGTAGTGAACAGGCTGCAAAGCCGCTACCAAGTGCCAGTGGCGTTTGATACGGATGTGAACGCCGCTGTCCTCGGCGAATCTTTATGGGGAGCAGGAAAGAACACTGACCCCCTGGTTTACATTACTGTCGGCACTGGTGTTGGAGGCGGCGTTCTCGTGCATGGCCAACTCCTGCATGGGATTCTCCATCCTGAAATCGGTCATCTCATGGTGCCGGCTCCTCAGCATTCAAAGGCGGTGCATGACATCTGCCATTGCCCGTTCCACAAGAACTGCGTCGAGGGCTATGTGAGCGGGGCCGCCCTTGCCGCACGTTGGGGTGTGCGAGCCGATACATTTTCCAATGATCATCCAGCTTGGCAGGAGACCGCCAAAGTGATGGCGCATGCTCTGGCCAACATCACCCTGACACTCTGCCCTCGGCGCATCATCTTGGGAGGAGGTGTCATGCAGCAGCCCCATATCCTCCCGCTGATCCGCAAGAGTTTGGCGAAGGTGCTGAACGGTTATTTCAAGGTGCCAGAAATGGACCAGTCACTGGATCATTTCATCGTTCCACCTGGCCTCAACGGGCACTCTGGCATTCTAGGCGCCCTAGCATTGGGTGATCGTGCTTTGAAAAAGTCAATGTTAGGCGAAACATGCTAAAGTTGGGGTGGGGCGCGGCAAACATTGCGCTAATGAGTTAGTGAACAATTGGATCTTCGAGGGCATTTTTTGTCATGAGAACTAGCTCCTTATTTTTCCAAGTCATTGCATTGGTGTCAGCACTATTGCTGACGTGCTGTGACCGAGCAAAGAAACTCCAAGAAGAACGTCAAAAAGTGGATAAGTATGCTGAGCGTATTCATTCCGAAACTCAGCTTTTGGAGCAACGCGCTCTAGCCTTGGGAGCGGAATCAGCCTCCGTAACCCTTACTATCCAACGTCAGACCTCAATGTTTGAACAAAAAATGTCTAATTTGCAGGCGGAAATTGATGCGCTGAAAGCAAAATTAAAAACTTTGGAGAATGCAACAGCGGCATTGGGTCCAAAAGTGGATGCGTATAAAGCCAAGCACCTTCGATAAATTGAGATCACGCTTCATTTATGGAAACAGGAAAATTCTTTTCGATAATGGCTTTTGCATGTGCTGTGGCGGGTATTTTTAACGCAGTGAATTACTTCCAAGGTGTCGATGAAGCCAATGCACAGTTGCTCGAGGCCAAGAAGAATCTGGCGCAACTGAAAGAGAGTTGGAAGATGCGACAGGACGAGTGGGCTAAAATCGAGGTTGTTGCCGCTCGGGCCAAGGAGGCCGCCAGCAAGGAGACGCCGCTTTTGCGTGAGTTGGACGATTTAAAAGCCAAGTGGCGGCGTGTGGAGGGCGAATTCAAATACTTGGTTAGTTCTACACGCGCTGCGGTAGAGAAGGTGCGTGCGGACGGTGTCAATGCAGCATTTCCCGAAGTGAAATTGCTAAATGGCAAGGTTCTCACGGCAGCCAAAATCAAAAAAATCGAGCCCAACCAGATCTCCTTTATGCATGCCGACGGCTTTCTGATGGTGCCGCAGGATCTTCTTCCCGATGATTTGCGTTCACGTTTCGACTTGGGGCCGACTTCTCTTGCAGATGAATTGGAATCTGCACAGGCCGCCATATTGGCCCGCAAGTGAAACCGAGTGTCTTGGGCGCATGAATCTTCCTTCATGGTGGGTCTTTGATTGACGGAAAGCTTTCAGCCCGTTTGTATGACCTTCTCTCATGAACCAATCTATCCTCTCTCTTCTCTCGGTCGTAGCACTGGCGGGCGGCGCTCTCGCTGAAGTGGCCTACGAATTTGTTCCAAACTTCATCACGCCGCCCCCCGGCAAGGAAACTATCGGCAATGGCCATGGCGAAATTGCTGTCGATTCATCCGGCAAGATCTATGTGAGCGTGCAAGAGGCCAATGCGGGAGTGCAGGTCTATGGTGCCGACGGCAAATTTATCAAAGCGCTGCCGCTGCCTCCGTCACTGCATGGTTTTGTGGTGCGTAAGGATGGCGATGGAGAATTCATTTTCGCCGCAGTGCTCGGCGAGCAAAAAGTCATCAAGTGCGATCTGGAGGGCAAAGTGCTCATGACCATTCCGACGAGCGAGTTTCCAGCCGACAAGATCGGCAAAGGCCTCAAGCTCACCAACTGCGACGTGGCTCCAAACGGTGACATTTATGTCGTCGATGGCTACGGCCAGAGCCACATCTTCGTCTTCAGCCGCGAAGGCAAGTTCAAAGCTGTCTTTGGTGGTCCCGGAGAGCCTCTCAAGCTGGCAAACGCCCACAAAATCTTCATTGACCGGCGCTTTGAGCCCGCCCGTGTCATGATTTGTGATCGCGGTCACAAGCGCATGCTTCACACGGACCTCGACGGCAAATTCATCGGTGAAATTGGCACTGAAATGCGCAATCCCTCTTCCGCCAGTTTTCACGGCGATCTCATGTGCGTAGCGGAAATCGCAGGCAACGTGAGTGTGTGGGATAAGAATAATAAGCGCGTGGCGGATCTCGGCACAGCGCCGAAGCCCACCAACACACCTGGCGTCGAACCCAAAGACTGGCAGCAAGGCGTTGTTACTAGCCCCCACGGCATCACTTTCGACAATGACGGTAACATTCTCGAAACCGAATGGAACAAGTGGGGCCGCGTGCTTCGTTGGAATCTCAAGAAGTAATGCGCCTCGGGCGATTCATCCGCATTCTAGCCACAGGGGGAGTCGTTTTGGCCCCCCTGTGTGTTTTGGGTCATGCCATGGAATTTTTGACCGCAAAGCTTATCCTGTTGCCTGATGCAGAGGTTCGGCTGGAGGTGACGGCAGACCATGCTTTAAACCCTTTGGTTCCAGATGAAGCCGCAGCTCTGCAAGCAGTGGATAGACCGTTGGAAGTGCAGGTGGCCGGCTCATGGGCTCCCCTTGATCAGATGATGCCCCGCCTCATCGAGAAGCATACGGACTGGTTGCGCTGCGCACCGCCCAACCTGCCTCCACCGCCCCCGGAGGCTGTTCATGCGTTGGTCACCGCCTCTTGGCAATGGAAACATCCGCAGTCCGAATTGGTTTTTAGGGTGCCCAAAGGAAACATGCATGATGTCTTTCTCTGGCAACCCGTGGAGGCCAATCAAGACAGCCGTAGCCAATGGATGCTGCTGCTTGCGGGGGATGTGACGAAAGGAATCGCGGTGCTCCCGCGAAAATCCATGAATGATTGGTCAGGTGCGTTAACAGGCATCATTCTGATCACAGGCTTGTGTATGGCCACCTGGGTCCTGCGCCAGAAGGGATGGAAAAGAATTCTGAGTAACAACTCTTGAAAGCCCAGTTTCCGCTCCCACCAGTCTTTCAGACCTTCTTTTTGGTGACCTGCGGTGAGCGCATCAGCCAGCCAAAGACAATAAAAGCTGCACCGGCAGCAATCATGAAGGTGGAGAAGAATTGGCCTTTGGTAAGGCCCATGATGAGCTCCGAGCCGCTATCTGGCTGCCGCACACCTTCCAGTGCGAAGCGGATCACGGCATATAGAAGGAAAAAAAGCCCAGTGATGATTCCATGCGGTGCCTTTGGCCATTTCACTCGGATAAACAAGAGCATTGCTGCCAGCAGCAAACCTTCACCCAAGGCCTCGTAGAGCTGGGAAGGATGCCGTGGATGCAGGATATTCACCAGTTCCGCCCGTCCGCCGCGATACTTTTCGAACCACGCGATGATGTCTGGGCTGTGCTGGAGGTGGTCTGGCATCGGCAAGCGTTCTCCGCCTTGTGCCACAAAATCTTCGTGCAGCAGCTCCGTGGGAAACTGCATCGCCCAAGACACGTTCGTCACGCGACCGAAAAGTTCGCCATTGATGAAGTTAGCGATGCGACCCAAGAAAATGCCCAGCGGCGCTCCACACACCAGCGTATCTCCAACGCCTGTCCAAGAGATACGATGTTTCCGTGCATACCAAAGACAGTATAAAGCCACTCCAGCGATACCGCCATGGCTCGCCATGCCTCCTTGATGCAGCATGAAGAAAATCCACGGGCGGTGGATGAACTCATTCCAATTGTATAGCAGCATGTAGCCAAGTCGCCCCCCCAGAATCACGCCAAAAAGCGCCACACCGGTGATAAAGTCGCCCACATCTTTTTCGGCGATTTGCGAAAGACCTTTCTGTGCCAGAAAACGCATTACTAGGTAGGTTAAATAAAAGCCTGTCACATAGGCCAAACCATACCATTGAATGCCGAGAGTCTCTGTGAACTGGATCAGCTTCGGGTTCAGATCGTGCAGGTAATAAGCAAGCGGCATGCCTCGAAGCAGTGGCGAGGTCTCACCCGCCTTCAAACACCAAAATCATGTCCAATCGCAGTGCAGATCGTGCGCGTGAGCTCGAATCAAAAGCGTTTACTGCTTATTTTTTGAGCAAGTCGCGGATTTCCGTTAGCAAAACCACATCTGCAGGCGGTGCAGCAGCGGCTTCCTCCTTTTTGATCATGGAGAGGAGTTTGTTCAAAGGCTTGATAATCACAAAAAAAACCACTGCAGCCGTAATGAGGAAATTGATTGAGGCATTTACGATCACATTCAGGTCGATCATATTTGGGACAAGATTTCCTTTGTCATCCTTGAACTTGCCTCCGATCTCCCATGCGAGGCCCTTGATGTTTTCTCCACCACTTGGTATCAGGCGTAGGATAGGTTCCACAATACCTTTGGTGAAGGCGGTGACAATGCCGCCAAAGGCAGATCCGATGATCACACCGGTGGAGAGATCCACCACATTGCCTTTGAGAATAAATTTCTTGAATTCGTTGAGCATGAGGTTGGTTGCTGGGTTTAGGGTTACTCACCTCAGACCACGCCGCGCGCCAGAACGTCAATCAAAATCTATCTTGCCCAAAGTTCACCCGCTTTGCGATTGCGCTGATGCTTTCGCCGTTTGAAATGCAATCTCGCTTCTCCCAGATGCTCTCTTTTTTCACCCCCCGTTACCTCAAGCACGCCAAACTCCTTCACAAAGGCGTGACTCGCTTCATCAATTACAAACGCGATATCCTGCCGGAGGCGAAGCTGCAGGAGATCACCTCCCTGCGCAGCAGCCTCGAAAACGCGATGAAGGCGCGAGACAAGACCCGTATCGAGACGCTGAGTGATGAGATTAACAAGGTCTGTGAGCGTGCACTGCCCGGTTCTCAGCCTTCCGATATCGCCGACAATATTGAAGTCTTCTTTGTGGCTATTGTAGTGGCCTTTGGCATTCGCAGTTACCTGTTGCAGCCCTTCAAAATCCCCACCGGCTCAATGCAGCCTACGCTCTATGGCATCGTGGCCAACCATACCGAGGAGGACACCACGCCCAACATCATCGGCATGGCGAAGGACTTTGTCACAGGGCGCAGCTACATCAATGTCGTTTCGGATCACACGGGTCGCATTCGTGCTTCAGAGCC
>Ga0075471_10001031_pt1 | contig 17831 bp, 16 predicted proteins | sample DEB19_08_DNA_2_FD_74787 | JGI IMG/M metagenome (GOLD analysis project Ga0075471, IMG submission 74787) | Aqueous microbial communities from the Delaware River and Bay under freshwater to marine salinity gradient to study organic matter... | ecosystem: Environmental > Aquatic > Marine > Coastal ... | reverse complement strand
TCGCCCAGCAGTTCAAAGACATCCGGCGGCAGGGTCGGCGTGGCGCGGCCGGCCCACGCGCGATACGCGGCGACCGCCGCAAAGGCAGCCCCAAGCGCCGCAAGCAGCCGCCAGTCGGGCAGCGGCCGTGGCGACGAAGGCGCCGGCTCGCCGGTCGGCCGGGGTGCGGCCGAGAGCGGCACCGCCCCGGGACGAGACTCTCGCGTCGCGGCCGGCGGCTCCTGCGGCAACGAGACGGGCAGAACGTGCGGATCGCGGGCGACAGTCTCCGAGGAGACGCTCTCGGGGGCGGGGGCGACCGGCGCATCGGCGGCCGCGGGCCGGGTCGCCGCCAGGCCCATGCTCGCAACCACGAAGATGGGAAGGCCCGCCGTCAGTGGGCGACGACGCTTCCCTGACCTGCCCGAGTCGCTGCTGGACGCGCGGGGTGTCATGCGGCCATCCGCCGGGGTGCGGTTGACGGGGAGCCTCGACCGGAGCCGTGCTCATCGGCGGCATCCTCGTCCATGGCGGACCAGTCGATCCCCTCCACACGGCGGCGATCCGGGCCGCGACGGAGCGGTGACGGGGCATCCTTGGCATGCGAGCCCTGGCGAAACAGGATCCAGGCAAGCAAGGCGGAGCACTTGGCCGTCAGCACCATCCAGAACTCCCGCGGCACTTCCTCGAATCGTCCGCTCGCAAATGCCTGCCAGGTGGCGTCGACGAAACCGCCGAGCGTCTGCGGCCGATCGGCGGCCGGCGGCGCGGCGGAGGCCGGAGCCGGAGCGGCCGGGGCCGGGCCTCGCGAGATGCCCGCCGAATCCCTGCGGACGACCGCCACCGGAAACCGCGTGATCACGATCCGGCGGGCATCGGGCTGCGGCGTGGCCGGCAGCAGTTGGAGCACGTGCTCGCGGAGCCGCTCCTCTTCGCGACGATCGACCACGGCGGCAACCGCGAGCGGGTCGCGGTGGCGGGCGGCGGTGAATGCCGTCTCGAACCAGGTCTCGGGCACGGCGAGCGAGACGACGATCGAATCGGGGCCGGCGTCGCCGCCGCTGGATGCGGAGCGGGACTCGACGGCCGGACGCGACTCCGGGGTGGCCGCCGGGGCCCTGGGCCCGTCGTCGGCGACCACGACCTCCGCCGGCGCGTTGGCATCGGCCACCCGCTGCTGTCGGGGCGGCAGCAACGGCTCCGCCGGTTCCGCAGCCTGCGGCGCCGCCGGCGGGGCGAACGTGACGGTCACGTCGACGACCGCGCCCTTCACGAATGAGAGCCCCTGCCGCACCTTGGCGGCGAGATGCCGCTCGTGGGCGATCCTGCGGGCCAGCGCCGGATCGACCGTCGCTTCGGCCACCGCCGCGGACTCGGCCACGTCGAGCGGTCCGGCATGAACCCGTCCACTCCTCAGATCGGTCACCGCCACCCGTTCCGGTGCGAGCCCCGCGATCGACGCGGCCACCAGCACGCGGATCGCCTGCACCCGGGTCGGCTCCAACTCAGTGTCGGGCTGGGTGCGGACGTTGACGCTGGCCGTCCTCGTCGGCACGCCACCCAGGCCGGCCGCGAAGGCCCCCCGCTCCTCGACGTCGTAGAGCACGGCGGCCCGCTCGATGCCCGGCATCGAGCAGATCACATGGGCCAGTTCCTCCTGCACGGCGACGCGAAGCACCTCCTCCTGTGCCGCCCTGCTCTGCCACGGGCTGTTGTTCTCGAGTGCCCGCCGGAGACTGCTGCCGAACTCGCGGGGTAGCGCCTCGGCGTCGACCAGCGCCCGCATGTAGGCGCTCTGCCGCGACCGCGGCACCCAGATGCGACCGTCTTCGGTGCGGTGGCCGGCGAGCTGGGCCCGGTCGAAGGCCGCCTCGACGATCGCCAACTCCGAGGAGGGCAGCACCGTGCCGGCCAGCAACTCCACTTCCTCGTTGCTGGGACGATCCCGCAGCAGCCACGCGGCCCAGCCGATCGCCGCGGCCACCAGCCCGAGCGCGATCACCTGGGCCGGCGTGACCAGGGCGGACCTGCGGCTGGAGTCGGCCGATGCGAGTGCGTCCATGCTTCGATCTCGGGGCTGATGCTCGGGGAATGCCGGTGGACGATGCTCAGGCTGCCTGGCGGCCGATCAGGCGACGCGACAGGCGGATGGTCACCGCGGTGCCGCCTTCCGGGCAGCCGGTCACGGAGATGTCGCCGCCGCACCGCCGGGCGAGTTCGCGAACTCCCGAGAGCGGGCGTCCGTCGGCCGGCAGACCGCCCGAGTCCGCGATCTCCAGTTCGAACGAGTCGCCACCGTCGACGCTGGTCACGACCACCTCCCGCACCCCCGGCCCGTCGGTGTCGGTGGCGGGATGATCGGCAGCGGCGAAGGCGGCGGCCACGAGGCCCTCGACGAGGCTGCGAAACAGCCCCGCATCCGCATCGACGACCTGCCCAACGGGCACGTCGAGGGTCACCCGCACCCGTCCCGGCGCCGCCTCGGTGCCTGCCGAAACCTCGGCGACCACGGTTTCCAGAAGGTCGCGGAGCGGCGTCGCCTGCGCGGCGGGGAGCGAGAGAATCCGCGGGGCGTCGGACGATTCGTCGTCGGCCGCGGTTCGGAATCGGTGGTCGGAGGCACGCGTCATGGGAATCCTTTCCGTGAGACGACGGTCGTGGCGATCAAAGGGCCGCGCCGCTATCCGGTGGCGTGGACGTGCTGGCCGGTCGACGAGCCGCAGATCTCTTCCATGAGCCAGCGGTTCACATCGCCGAGCATCGCCTTCGAGAGCTCGTCCGCACCGGGATAGATCCGCATCGCCAGCATGGCGCCGGCCGCATGGAACAGCCGCAGGGTGCGGTCGGTATGACCCGCACCGGCCGCGGCGGCGACGCTCGAGCAGCACTGAAGCATGGGCATCCGCCGGATGGCATCGATCCTGGAAAAAACGGCTTCGTCGAGCGGGAACGGGCCGCCCAGCGAGACGACCCCCGCGAACGAGTCGGGATGGCGGCAGGCGACGCGGAAGGCTTCCGTGCCGCCGGCGGCCTGGCCGATGAGCCAGATCCGTCGCGGATGGATGCTGAGTCGATCCCCGACGCGATCGATCGCCCGCCAGACGGCCGTCGAGCCGCCGGCCGCCTGGACGGCCACGAAGTTTCGCAGGCTGAGGCGGGCCATGACGCGGCCGAGATCAAAGCCGGTCGTCGTGGGGTCGGTGAGCCAGACGAGCAGCGGGTAGTCGTAGCCGGCCTCGTAGCCCTGCGGCACGAAGACGGGCATGCCCGCCGTCCAGTCGGAAACCACGTGCCGCGGATGGCGGGACGCCGCCGCTCCTGCTTGGTTTCGGCGGGAGACCCGTGGGGACTGGCGGCCGTTCATGAATCACACCTCTGGGGAGAGCCCTGGGCCGGGCAACAAGCGGCCGGCCCGGCAGCCGCGGGAACGGCGGGTTCTATCGCAACGCACCCGGCCGGGCAACGCCAGCGGTCTGCCGGCACGGCACGGCCGGCCCGTCGTGGCAAGCGGGGCAAGCCACGGAAACCCGGACGGGCGGTCCGCCGCTCAAGCCGTGCCGGTGAGCCGATTCATGGCGGCCACCAGTTCCTTGACGGCGGCGATGCTCTTGTCGAGCCCGGCCCGCTCGGCGGGCAGGAGGTCGAGCTCGATGATCCTCTCCACGCCGCCGCTGCCGAGCACCACGGGCACGCCCACGAAGTAGCCGCCGACGCCATACTCCCTGTCACAGTACGCCGCGCACGGCACCAGCCGCTTCTTGTCCTTGACGACCGCCTCCACCATCTGGGTCGTCGCGGCCGCGGGGGCGTAGTAGGCGCTGCCGGTCTTCAGCAGCGAGACGATCTCCGCACCGCCGTTGCGGGCGCGGTCGACGATCTTCTCCAGACGATCGGCCGGCACGAGCTGGGTGACGGGGATGCCGCCGACGCTCGTGCAGCTGGGGATGGGCACCATCGTGTCGCCATGGCCGCCGAGCAACATGGCCGAGATGTCCTCCACGCTGACGCCGAGTTCCAGCGCCAGGAAGGCCCGATAGCGGGCCGTGTCGAGGATGCCCGCCTGGCCGATCACCCGGGCCGCCGGGAAGCCGGTCACCTGAAACGTCCGCTGGACCATCGCGTCGAGCGGATTCGAGACCACGATCACCACCGCCCCCGGGCTCGTCTCACGGATCTTCGCGGCGACGTCGCCCACGATCTTGGCATTGGTCGCCAGCAGGTCGTCGCGGCTCATGCCGGGCTTGCGGGCGATTCCCGCCGTCACGACGACGACGTCGCTGCCGGCGGAGTCGGTCCAGTCGGTGGTGCCGGTGAGCCGGGCGTCGAAGCCCACGATCGGAGATGCCTGAAAGAGGTCGAGCGACTTGCCGGCGGGCATGCCCTCGGTCGCGGGAATGTCCAGCAGGACGATGTCGCCGAGTTCGGCGGCCGCACACCAGTGGGCGGTGGTCGCACCGACGTTGCCGGCACCGATGATCGAGATTTTCGCGCGTCGCATGGAGGGGATTCCGGAAGGGTGGAAGGCTGGAGGGAAACCGCGTGAGGGCCGCTATCTGAAGCCAGATGCGGTCCGGCGCGAAGGGGCCCGTTCACTCGCCCGGGAGTTCGAGCCGCTCCGGCATCGACTCGCGGCGGATGCGCCGGCCGCGGGCCGCCTCACGGCGGGCGGACCACGCCCCGTAGCCCATCAGCAGGGCCAGCCCGCCGAGGACCGCCGCGAAGATCCCGAACAGCATGTTCGAGACTCCCGCAGGCGACGGCGGCGGCCTCCACTCCACTCCCGGTCCGATCACGAGCGGCGTCGAACGGCGTTCACCTTTGATCTCGACGTCGCCCTGCGACGACGAGACGACCGCATCCTGCAGCGGGTAACGGTAGCGCTTGAAGGCGAATCCTGGCACCCGCACCCGCTCGCTGATGCCCTCGCCCGACGGCATGCCCGCAGGCAGCGAAGCGACGCAGCAGACGACCGGATAGCGATCCTGGATCCGCCCCTGGATCTCGATCGGCGGGGTGTCGACGAAGACCACCAGTTCCCAGTACTGGTCGCCAGCGCTCCCGCGGCGATCGGGCTCCACGGCGATTCTCGTCGCCCGCCGCGCCACGCCCTCGATCACGACCGGATCGCCTCGGTGTGCGGCGAACCATGTGCGGGCCGGATCGACGAGGGGAATGATGTCGGTCGGGCCACCGGCGGCCAGCGCGATCGCGGCGGGCGACGCCCGCCGGGCCGCGGCCATCGCGGCCCAAAAGGCATCGGCATCGCGGGGCTCGAGCCGGCGATCGTCCACCACGTCGTCGAAGAGGCTGTAGTCCATTCCCAGCCGGCCCAGCGGCGTCGGTGGAAACCACTCGACGGCGGCCGCCGCCACCACGAGGTCGTGCGGCGGCGTCGGCCACGCCGCGGTGGAGCCGGCTGGGGCGACCGGCTCCGGCCCCGATCCCACCGTGAGCGGCAGGCCGATCACCATCGCGGGCTCGTCGATCGGCGTCCAACGCTTCCAGTCGCGGGGAGCCCGCGGCGTGACCACGTCGACGACGGCGGCCCGCTCGTCGATGACGCGGACCAGGTCATACCTCGATCGTCCGGCGAGTTCGGCGAGCGCCGGTGGCAACTCCCAGGCCGCGACGAAGGTCGCCTGACCGCGAATCCTCACGAGCCTGTCTTCGATCGCCGGCGTCGAGCCGCCGGCCGCCACGGGAACGGCAGCCGCCCGCCAGGAGGCGACCAGGGCCGGCGGCGCCGGCAGTCGGGCCATCACCCGCACCAGCATGTGTTGCTTGTCGTCGGACCATGGACCGGTTTCGACCAACACGGCCCGATCATGCAGGCCGATCTCCTTCGCTCCGAGAAATGCCTCGAGACTCATCCCCGGCTCCGCCCCCCGGGTCAGGGCGGCGGTCGACGCCATCACCACGACCACGAGCGGACCGATGCGGCGATCAGCCCGGGCTCTGCCGGCCTTCCGGCCTCCCCAGGCATCTGCCGCCGGTCGCCGTCGTGCGGCCCACACGCCACACCCCGTCGCCGCGATCAGGGTGGCCAGCGCGGCAGCCGCGAGGAGCATGCCGCCGCCGCGACTCGCGACGGGCCCGGTGGGCCGCGGCGGCCGCGGCCGCCAGGTGGGCTCGGCCGCCATGATGACCGGTGCGACCCGAATCGTGTCGCTCGCGTTGTAGGCGTAGTTCTTGAAGAAGTAGCCCGTGACGTCGACGGGCTCGTCGATCGACATGCCGGAGGGCATGCCTGCCGGCAGCGTCAGGCACTGCACCACCACCGGCGACGGTGGTCCGCCGGCCGGTTCCATCCATCCCTGCCAATAGTCGTCCACGGCATGGTCGTTGGCTGGCGCCTTCAGCCGTTCCAGCCGCCGGAAGGTGCCCCGCATCCGGACGAGATGGCCACGAAACGCGCGGGGCTGGCCGAAGAGCTCGCTGAAGCTGACCTCCCTTGCCTGGGCCGCCCGCAGGCCGGCCGTGCCGGTCTCCTGCAGCGTGTTCCAGACCTGGAACCAGGCGTCGTTGTCGGACTCCCGGAAGAAGGTGGCGTCGCGAACCCGTGCGAGGGCGTCGGGCGACGCGGCGAGTTCCGCCGCGGCCGCCGGCTCGACGGCCTCCGCATCGTGTTCGATCACCACCTCCTCGCCCCGGGGAAGTCGCCCCGCGACCTGCTCGAGCCGCGTGTCGACCTGGGGCGGACCGCCCTGCCGTGGATACCAAGTCCGCTCGATCCATCCCGCCAGGAGCATGAGCACGGCCGCGGCCGGCATGACCCGCCAGAAGAGCCGCCGGCGTTCGGCTGGAAGCAGATAGTTCCTCGGCGGCCGTGCCCCTCGGCCACGAGCGGCCGTCTCGGCCAGGCTCCCCGGGTCGGGCGACCGCTCCTCGATAGCCGTCCAATCGACCTCGCGTTGGCGGCGGTCGGCACTCACGATCACTCCGGACGGGATTCGTGGCCGGGCTGAGCCGACCGTGCGGCCACTTCAATCGCACGCTGACGACGCATCTCCCGCCAGACATAGGCACCGAACGATCCGGCCAGCGTGAACGGCATCGCGAGCATCAGCAGGATGCTGTAGAAATAGCCCCGCGCGACGTTGAGGCCCTCTGGGTCCGACGTGTTGACGGCGTCCTTGCAGGTGGGACACCCGAAGGCATCGGCCGCTCCCAGCACGACCGCGACGGCGACGCCGGCGGCCAGCGGTCGCCATGCGAGCCGGGAGTTGTCGCCCCGCCACGAACCGGGCGACACGATCGATCGACGCGCATCTCGCATGCTGCCTCCTCCTGGAGTCTCGGCTCCCGGGAAAATGATAGCACGGCCGCCGCCGCCGGCCTCAGGCGAACCAGTGGTAGAGCATCAGATAGATGACGACGCCCGTCACCGACACGTAGAGCCAGATCGGCAGGGCCACCCGGCCGAGACGGCGGTGGGCGTCGAACCGGCCCCGCCAGGCGAGAAAGAACATGCGGAGGGCGAACACCGGCACCGTCATGGCCAGCAGGATGTGCGAGATCAGGATCGCGAAGTAGACCGGCCGCACGCCGCCCTGCCCGCGAAACGGCACATGCCCCACCAGCCAGTGATACGAGAGGTAACAGGCCAGAAACACCGCCGACACGAGAAAGGCCGCCACCATCGCCGTCCGATGAGCCCGGACGTTGCCCCGCTTGATGAATCGCCAGCCGGCCAGGAGCAGCACGGTGGCGATCGAGTTGAGCACCGCGTTGATGGTCGCCAGTGGATGCACCCCGCCCGACACGGCTCCGGCGGCATCCGCGAAGAGCAGGTGCATCGTGGCGATGGCCGTCAGGGACGTGATGGCCGTCATGGAGTCGCCCCTGGAACGTCGGTCGTTGGAACGTCGGTCGTTGGAGCCTCCACGACGTCCGCCGGTTCGGCGAGCACGTCACGGATCAACTTCACGAGCAAGTCCACGCGGTCGGGCTGGAGCAGATGATAGCCGCCTCGCAGCCGCCCCTGGCGGTCGAAGACCACGCCCCGTTCGGAGTGGACCCCGAGTTCCACCGGCAGTCGAAACACCCGCTGGCCCACCTGCTCGATCACCTTCAGGTCACCGGTGAGGAACTTCCACCTGGCCGGGTCGGCCTCGAACCGCGCGGCATACTTCGCCAGGGCCTCGGGCGTGTCGTTCTCGGGATCGCACGTCAGGCTGACCACCATGAACTCGGGATCGTCGATCCGGCGAAGGATCTCGGCGATCTCCTGATTCTCGCGAAAGCACGGCCCCGGACAGTTGGCGAAGAAGATCGCTCCCATCCAGACCCGGCCCTCGAGTTCCGACGACGAAAACTCCGCTCCGTCCTGATCCCGAAGCGTGAAGGGAACGTCGGCCAGGTTTGGCGCCGTGGCGTCGTCCGCGTCGACCTTTCCGGCCACCGGCGCCGGCCGGGCTCCGGCCGCATCCACGGCACTCCGACCGGGCGTCGTCGGGACCGAAGGACTCCCGGCCGGCGGCGGTGCGCACCCGCTGAGAATCGTCAGGAGAAGCCAGAGAACCCGCAGGCATCGCACGGCCGCTGGCGAAATCACGGTGGGCTCGCCGACGGACGTCATGGGAACTTCCACTTCGAGGTGACGGCTGCCGTCCCGGCGGCGGATACCGCGGAACGCGTTCAGTGGGCGGCCGGTTCGGCGAACGGGCTCTCGGCCGCAGCCTGCTCCAGCAGTTTGACGTCGGATCCACGGGCCATGTGGAGGGCCCGCTCCTGGGAGACCATGCGATTCCGCAAACCGACGTCGGGCACCAGCATGATGGCCAGGAACAACGCCATCATGGCGGCGGGGATCGTGAGCACGTACTTCCAGTTCGCCTCCCACCAGACGTGCATGAAGAACAGGATCACGAGCATCGCCTTCGTGCACGACACGGCCATCATGAACGCCCAGCCGACCTGCGGCTGATCCCGCCACGGCCACGCCGGCGAATAGGTGAAGAAGGAGAGGGTCGTGAGTCCGCAGAGGGCCAGAAACACGAGCAGGTACTTGCCGATCCCGCCATGCCCTTCGTGCCCTTCATGCGCCGCGTGCGCGGCGGCGACCGAGTCGTGCAGCGTCTGGTCGGCCGACTCGCCGGCGCGGGTGACGGGGCCGTGGGCGTGGGAGCCGTGATCCGACATGGTGAGGCCTCAGAACAGGTAGAGGAGCGGAAACAGGAAGATCCACACGAGATCGACGAAGTGCCAGTAGAGGCCGATGTTCTCGATCGCCCCGGCCCGCTTCGCGTTGAGGGTCCAGGTGGTCATGATCGCGAATACCAGCAGGCCCACGCCCACGTGCACGGCATGGAAGCCGGTGAGGAGGAAGTAGGTGCTTGCCCACATGTTGCCGCCGGGAATCACCGCCGGAAGCTTCAGCCAGGGAAAGGCATCGTTGAGGCCGTGCGCGCCGTGGTCACCGCTGCCGGCCCCCTCGGCGGGAAGCGGCATCACCTGATCGGCGACGACGGCCATGTCGAAGGCCTGCTGATCCGGGCTGAGCACCATCTTCTGGATCTGCTGCAGCTTCCGCCGCGCATCCAGCTGCTCGGCCGAGAGCGCTGCCTCCGGCGCGTCGTCGAGTTCCTTGAGCCGGTCGACGGTCGCGGGCTCCTTCCAGCCGGCCAACGCCGCCGCCTGGGGCGAGCCGTGGTAGCGAACGGCCCAGTCGTACTTCAGCGCCTCCCACCGGCTGGTGGGCTCGCGCCGCAGTGCCTCGAGCCGGCTGCGGACCGCCGAGCCGTAGTAGAGGTCGGGCCGCTCGTAGATTCGACCCCGCGGAGCCGCCGGGTAGATGCCGTGGTCGAACTTCGCCGAATATTCGTAGCCCTTCACCCCGAGAAACAGCGTGCCGAGCAGCAGGGTCAGGATCATCCAGATCTTCGCCAGCCCCGTCTTGTTGGCCCGTGCGGCCTCGAGGGCCAGCACGATGGTCACGCTCGAGCAGATGAGCACGAACGTGTTGAACGCCCCGATCGGCTCGCTGAGGTGCACATGGTGGGGCTTGGGCCATACGGCGGCACCGAACCGCAGGACCACGTAGCTGCCGAGCAGCGCGGCGAAGAACATGATCTCCGTCGAAAGGAACAGCCACATGATCAGCTTGCCACGGGTCAGCGGCAGGCCCGGCTGGTATTGCAGCGTGAGGTGGCCGTGACCGTCACCATGCCCGGCATGGCCATGATCGTGTCCGTGGTGAATGGATGCGGCTGAGGCGTTCATGAATCGATGCTCGTGAGATTCAGTGCGTGGAAATCGGGATGTGGTCGATCACAACGGCCTGCCCCACACGACCGCCGCGGCCAGCAGGCCGAGGAGGGTGCCGAGCGAGGTGAACAGGAGGGCGCGGGCCGAGGATTCGTCTCGCCGGACGGCGAACCGGACCGTGGCCAGAAGATAGACGATACCGGCGACGGCCGCCGCGAGAAACAGCCGGATGCTGCCGGACGGCACGGCCAGCACGAGGCTCGCGGGCACCATGGCGAGGGCGGCCGCCAGCGACTGTCCGGCCGCCCGCAGGCCGGAGGGATCGACGACCGTGAGCATCTTGAGACCGGCCGCGGCATACTGCGAGCGGTAGAGCCAGGCGATCGCCATGAAGTGCGGAAACTGCCAGAGGTAGAGCACGGTGGCCAACGCCGCCGCGGCCAGGGCTCCGCGGGCGTCGCCGCCGGCCAGCCGCCCGGGACCGTCGGCAGCGAGCCAGCCGATCGCCACGGGCAGCGCACCGGCGACGGCCCCGACCGCGGTGTTGAGCGGCGTGATTCGCTTGAGGGGCGTGTAGACCACGACGTAGAGCAGCCAGGTGACGACCGCCGCGGCCGCGGGCTGCCAGCCGGAGGCCGACCATGCCGCGGCGGAGCCGGCGACCAGCAGGATGGCGGCGGCGAGCCAGGCGGCCCGCACCGACATCCGACCCTGCACGATCGGCCGCGATGCGGTCCGCGCCATGCTCCCGTCGGTGTCGCGCTCGAGGATCTGGTTGGCGATGCTGGAGCTCGCGGCCACCAGCGCCGTGCCGACGAGGAGCCACGCCAGCCCGACGAGGCTCTCGGGCCGACCCGCCGTGAGCCACATCGCGGTGACGACGGTGGCGAGCACCATGATCGCGATCCGCGGTCGCGTGAGCCGCGAGAGGTCCCGCACCCACGACGCCAGGCTGCCGGCAAGACGTCCGTTCGCCAGCAGGCTGTCGGCAGCGGCCCGCGGCAGCGGCGGGGAACCGGGAAACTCGGCGGCCATGTCGGCGGGCGTCATGCAAACGCCCTCGGGCCGGCGGCCGAATCACCGCGAGGCCGGCGCTGGTCGCCGCCGGCGGCCGCCAGGCTTCGACCAAACCCTCCCGACTCGATGGCCAGCACCACCGATCCGCCCAGAATGAGCATGCCGAGCACCACGTGGCCGGTGACGACGGCCGCACTCCAGCCGCTCCGGGCCCGCAGCGGTTCGGAGAGCCTCCAGGCCTCGGGGAGCAGACCCGAAGGCAGCCCCCAACTCACCACCCAGGCGCCGGCCCCGAGCGCCATCTGGCCGATCACGGCGGTCACCAACAGCCATGACCACCCGCGGGCCGCCGACCCGGCAGATCGGCAGGCCACCGCAGACACGACCGCGAGCAAGGTGACCACACAGGCGCCGGCCACGTGCGTGGCGACGAGCGCACGAAACGTCGCGGGGGAGACCGTCGCATCCAGGTGCCGGAGTTGGGCGCCGGCGACGAGCTGGAGATACGCGGCAATCAGCAGGGCGACCGGAACGCGGGCAGTGCCCTCGCGGGCGTCTGCCGCCGCGGACCGCGACAGGGTGGCGATCGCCACGGCCACCGCGAAGAACAACGGACCCGTGCAGGCATGCACCTTGGCAACCGTCTTGTCGTCGAGCAGCACCCGGGCGCCTCCCAGGGCGCCCTGCAGCACCACCAGCGCGATCGCCCCGACGGCCAGCCAGCGGACGACGGGCCTCGTCTCCGACCGCCAGGCCACCGCCGCGAGCACGATCGCGACGATGCCGGTCGCCGCCCCCAGAAGCCTGTGCCCATGCTCCAGGAACAGGTCCCAGGGGCCGTGCAGCCAGTCCGCCAGCGGAAACAGGAACATGTTGTGGCCGTAGGTCGCCGGCCAGTCGGGCACCGCCATCGCCGCCTCGTAGGTCGTGACGAGCGCGCCGAAGGAGAGCAGCACCGCCGTCACTCCCACCAGCAGGCAGGCGATCAGGTGCGTCCAGTTGAAGGATGAGACTCTCATGATCGGAGGCGCCACGCGAACCCAGTTCCGGATCCGGAACTGGGTGACCGGCCTGCGGGGGCTCCTCTCAGTGTGCCGCGGCGGCTGCGGCCGTCGCCGCCGCGTTGGGGGGGTCGGTCTGCATCAGGTGATCCTTCTCGACCCCCGGGACGGAGTATTCGTAGGGACCCCGGTAGACGACCGGCTGATAGTCGAAGTTGCCGTGGCCCGGAGGGCTCGGCGCCGTCCACTCCAGCGTGTTGGCGTTCCACGGATTTCGGCCGGCGACGGGGCCGAAGAACATGCTGTAGATGAAGTTGGCCGCGAAGATGATCTGCGTCGCCACCATGCCGATCGCGCACCACGTCATGAAGGCGTTGAGCGGCTGGAGGTGATGAAACGTCTCGTAGTGATAGGCGTCGGCCAGCCGCCGCGGGAAGCCGACCGCTCCGAGGATGTGCATCGTGAAGAACGTGCCGTTGAGGAAGATGAACGTCAGGAAGAAGTGCACCTTCCCCCAGAACTCGTTCATCGTCCGCCCGAACATCTTCGGAAACCAGAAGTAGATCGCCGCCCAGACGCCCATCGCCGTGCCGGCGAAGAGCACGTAGTGGAAGTGGGCGACGATGAAGTACGTGTCGTGGATGAAAATATCGACCGGCGTGGCGGCCATGAAGATGCCCGACAGGCCGCCGATGATGAACATCGAGACGAACGAGAGTGCGAAGAGCATCGATGTCGTGAACTCGATCTTGCCTCCCCAGAGGGTGCCCAGCCAGTTGAAGGTCTTCACCGCGCTCGGCAGGGCGATCATCATCGTCGACACCATGAAGGTGATGCCGAGAGCGGGGTTCATGCCCGACATGAACATGTGGTGCCCCCAGACGATGAATCCGAGGCCGGCGATACCCGCGATCGAGTAGACCATCGGCCGATAGCCGAACAGCGGCTTGCGGGCAAAGACGGTGAGGATGTCGCTCACCATGCCCATCGCGGGCAGGATCATGATGTAGACCGCCGGGTGGCTGTAGAACCAGAAGAGGTGCTGCCAGAGCAGCGGCTGGCCGCCGCCGGCGCCGGCGATCGCGTTGTTGACGATGTTGCCCTCGGGAGAAAAGAAGCCGGTACCGAACATCCGGTCGGCCAGCTGCATGAAGCCGGCGGCCGTCAGCACCGGCAACGCGAACGCCTGCAGCACGGCGGTGATGAACATGCCCCAGATCGTCATCGGCAGGCGGAACATCGTCAGCCCCGGGGCCCGCATGAGGATGATCGTCGTCATGTAGTTGACGCTTCCGAGCATCGACGACACGCCCACGAAGGTCAGCCCCAGCAGCCAGAGCGTCTGGCCCCATCCCGCGCCCGGGGACGAGGCCACGTTCGTCGACAGGGGCGGATAACTCGTCCAGCCTCCCGAGGCCGCGCCTCCCTCCACGAAGAAGCTCGCGCCGAAGGCGAAGAAGGCGGGCCACATGAACCAGTACGACAGCATGTTGAGCGTCGGAAACGCCATGTCGTCGGCCCCGATCATCAACGGAATCAGGAAGTTGCCGAACGCGCCCGCCAGGATCGGAATGATCACGAGGAAGATCATCACGGTGGCGTGCATCGTGAAGAGCATCGTGTAGAACTCGGGTGCCATCTGCCCGCCCTCCTGCGCGAACAGCTTGCCCACGACCGGCACGTCGGACCACGGCCAGGCCACCTGCCAGCGGACGGCGAGGGCGAGCAGGCCGCCGATCAGGAACCAGAGGAGGGTCGAGAACAAGAACTGCAGGCCGATGACCTTGTGGTCCTTGGAAAAGACGTAGGTCGAAAGGAAGTGCGACAGTCCGCCGCGGGGAGCATGGCCCGGAACGGTCACGGTGGCATGGCCGTGGTCGATGGCGGGCTGCGAGGTGGCGATCGGCGGGGTCATCGGTTCATCCTCCGGAAACGGGTGGATTCCAGTCGGCGGTGCGTGGTCTGTGGGATCGGTGGTCGGGGGAGTTGTCGGGGGCTGCGAGACGATCTCGTGTGCCTACTCGGCGCGGGCGAGGTCTCCGGACTCCGCCGGAGGCTGGGTGGCCTGCTGCTCGGCGTACTTCCGCTCGAGCCAGGCGTCGTACTCGGAGCGCGGCTCGAACGTGACGCGGCCCTTCATCTTGTAGTGGCCCCACCCGCAGAGCTCGGCGCAGACGATGTCGAACTCGCCGGTCTCGCGGGCCTTGAACCAGACGGGGATCTTCATGCCCGGCACGGCGTCCTGCTTGATGCGAACGTTGGGCAGGAAGAAGCTGTGAAGCACGTCCATGCTCTTGAGCTGGATCAGCACGTCTTCATCGACGGGCAGGTGCAGATCGTTCACGAGAAACAGGTCGTCGCCGGTGCCGAGGGTGCCGTCCCGGCCGGGATACCGCAGCCGCCACTCGAACTGCCGGGCCACGACCTCGACCGTGGGCTGCATCGCCGGCCGCCGCATCTTCACGTCGGCCCAGGCGTTCATCTGGTAGATCGCGAGGAACAGGAGCGTGGCCGCCGGGATGATCGTCCACACCACCTCGAGCGTGTGGCTCCCGTGGATGTAGGTGGCCGCCCCTTCCCGCTTGGAGGCGTCGTACTTCCAGATGAACCAGAAGAGCAGCACTTCCGTGGCGACGAACACTATTCCCGTCAGCCAGAGGATGAAGTAGAAGAGCGAATCGATGCTCGCCCCGTGCTCCGACACGTCCTTCGGCAGCCAGATGTCGAAGGCGGGGGCGATCGCGAAGGTCGCCACACCCAGCACCGGCACGGCGAGGAACACCAGGGCCCAGACTATTCCGGCGAGTCGCTTGCCCACGTCGAATCACTCCCTGGTCACGTTGTGTGTCGGCTGAAACCACATCATCCGAAAACTAGAACCGATCCCTGGCCACCATCGGCCGGTCGGCCCCCAGTTCACCGTCGAACTCGTACGGCAGCGAACGGATGTAGTTGACGATGTGCCAAATCTCGGCGTCCGACACGCTCCCCTTGCCACCGGGTCCCGAGGGACCGACCCCCGGCATCGGGGCGCCGTTGATGCCCGTATAGAGGCGGCGATAGAGGTCCAGCGGGCGACGGCCGCCACGATAGACGCCCTGCCGCAGGTTTCGCGGCGGAATCATTCGTGGACGCAGGGCATCTCCCTCGAGCACCTCCGCGAATGCATGCAGCCACTCGGCCCGCGTGCGATATTCGGCCAGCCTGTCGGGACTCATGTCCGACGTGGATGTCTCCCGAGACGCCTCGAGACCGCCGGCCACCTCCTTGCTGGCCTCGACGATCGCCTTGTTCCAGTCGTCGTAGTCGTTGGCCTGCCCGTCGCCGAGGGCGGTGACGCCATGACACTTCACGCATCCGCCGTCGCCGTGGAAGAGCGCCCGGCCGCGGGCCACCGATTCCCGGTTGGCAGGGTCGTCGCCGGGGCGGGAGAAATCGACACCGGCGGGAACCGCGGCGATCGGAATTTCCGCATCCTCTGCGGCCCGCCACTTCTCGACGATCGGGGCGAGCACCTCGTCGATGAGGAACTCCCGCGTCGTCGGCAGTTGGTCGTCGCCCGAGAGTTCCTGTTCGGCGTACGTGAACAAGGCGGCTTCGGTCTCGCCCCGGATGCTGAGATACCGGACGTATTCGGCCAACGCGTCGACCTGACTCGGGGCCAGGAGGGCGAAGGAAGGCATCGACGTTCCCGCGATGCCCTGGTGGAGCACCCGCACGAGATCGGCATTCGTGGGCTTGGCATCCCGCCACGTGCTCTTGAACTTGAACTTCCCAGGACGATAGTCACGCGGATAGGGATTCAGGAACGCCGCGGTCGGCCCCATGCCGTCGCCCGAGATGCCGTGGCAATGGCTGCAGTGCTCACGATAGAGGCCGTTCTTGCGACCGACGATGTCGCTCCGAACCGGCCCGGCCGCCAACTGGAGTTTGGCCGCGTCGAGCCCCGACTCCGCGAGGGCGACGGGGTCGTCCGGGGTGCCGAACATCGCCTCGAGAATCGTGGCCACCTGCTGCTGACGCTCGCGTGACCACGAAGACCATGACCGCTCGAGGTCGCCCTCGGGCGCCGTGGTTTTGGTGGCGTGCACGGTGTTCAGACGAAACGATGCGGGCTGCGTCCTGCCGCAGCCCGCCATGAACAGCGAAGCGAGGCAGAGCACGACCGGGACGGCCGCGGGACGATGCCGGAGATTCGAGACGGATGGCGTGATCATGTCGGTGATGGAAGCGGATGGGGTCGCACACCTCGACGAGGTGGCCGCGGTCAGGTTCCGATGGCTCCGGCGGGAACTTCGAGAGTGCCAAGATCCTTCGATTCGTCGGCCTGCAGGGTCACCTGAAAGCGGCCCTTCGGCGTCCAGTTGAGATCGGGACGCTGGAGGCCGACGGCCCCGCTCGGCCCGGTGGACCGCGCGTGCCAGACCTGGAACTCCAGCGGTTCGCCGGCCGGCAGATCGGCGATCTCGAACGTGCCGTCGGTCGCCGAGACGGCGACGTAGCCGTCCTTCCTGAGGATCATGTAGGCCTTCATCCACGGATGGATATTGCAGGTGACGGCCTTCGGCACGCCCATCTCGGTGTCGGGCTTGTAGGTGGTGCCCTGCCCGGCAGGAATCAACTGATTGAAGCTCGTGCCGTCGATGTTCGTATTGTGGCCGACAGGATCACTGTTTCGAATGTCGAGCGGTTGTCCGACGCGGGCCACGAACACGGGGGAGAGAAACTCGCAGTTCTTCTGATCGAACACGAGCGGCGTCTCGGAGACCGGGTTCTTCACCCGACTCGACTTGCGGACGAACACCACGACGTCGGCGAGCCCCTTGGTTGCGGCATCGACGCGGAGCGACCGGTCGAAGAGTTTCGCCACCTTGCCGCACACCTCGGTGTCCTTGTCGATCATCAGGGCCGCGGGCTGCCCTGGATCGCCGGCGAACACGAATCGGCCCTTGAGGGACGCCCAGCCCGAGCCCGCCACCACGTCTTCGCCCGCCACGGACGGGGCGGAAGACGCGGCCACGAGCCCCTCGCGAATCGTCGCGGCTGCCGCGGCATCGGCCACCGGCGCAGAGGTCCGCTGCGGACCGCAGCCGGCGGCGACGGCCAGAGCGGAGAGAGCGAGGGCCACGACCAGCCGGCTGGATGTCATCATCGGGAGGGAACTCACTTTTGGAACACCGCGGGTGCGAGCACGATGTCGCCGAGATCGGTGCCGGCGGCCGCAACCGCCACCTTCTTTCGCCCCTTGGCGGCCTTCTCAACCTTCCCGCCGATCGTCATCTCACCGAGGTAGCCGGCCTTCTCATGCCAGAACTGGAGCTCGACTTCCCCGACCGGCACGTCCTTGATCTCGAAGGTCCCGTCGGCCTTCGAGACGGCTGCGTAGGGATTGGGCCGGACCAGCAGCCACGACTTCATCCACGGATGGATGTTGCAGGTCACCTGGGCCGGAATGGCCTCATCGGTGGTGAACTTCAACGCGGCGTCGCTGCCGGCCGGAATCAGATTGTTCGACGGCGGATTCTTCACGGTCGCGATGTTGCTGTTGTGCCCGACCGTATCCGAATTCTTCACTACCAGTTCCTGACCGACCTGCACGAACGTCACGTGCGGCTCGAAGCGGCAGTC